>Ga0315289_10006528_pt1 | contig 17132 bp, 18 predicted proteins | sample YL17G11_40_MG_FD_203452 | JGI IMG/M metagenome (GOLD analysis project Ga0315289, IMG submission 203452) | Sediment microbial communities from Yellowstone Lake, YNP, Wyoming, USA - YL17G11_40 | ecosystem: Environmental > Aquatic > Freshwater > Lake > Sediment | place: USA: Wyoming | collected... | reverse complement strand
TGTGACTCCGCTTCGCTACGCTACGCTCCGTCACACCCGTCGCTTCTCCTCTGTTATCGTCAAAGTGTCAGATCAAGTCTTAGCTATTTCATTTTTATATGTTTCCACTGCATCCGTCGACTCTCATTCGATCTCTTCCAGCTTGCAGCAGACATCCTCTTCGATCCGTTTGCCTTGCTGCAATTCCTTGTAGACCTGGTACGCTTTCAGAGCCCATTGTTCGGCGGGACATCCGCCCTCGGTCAGAGCGACATTGAGAAACTCCACGAACTCCTCCAGTGTCGCCCCAACCTCATGTGCCATCTTGGTATAGGCCCTGATGCAGGGTTCACATTTCATAGCAACAACGATCGCCACGGCCGCCAGGATCTTGTACTTCGCGGCAACGGCGGAGTCTTTGAAGGTCTCCTCCCGCATTCTTACCAGTCCGCCTGTGACTTTCGGACTCGACTTTCGGAATTCAGCGTAAAGCGCACTGGCCATAAGATCCTCCTGCAGTCCACGTTCCAACCAAGAAGGTGGACCGATCCACCTTCTTGGTTGGAGCCGGATGGGTCAGTAGCGGTCACCACTGGAGCCGCCGCTCTGCGGAATCGCGACTGCCAGAGCGCCGACCATCTTCTTCATGTTCATCGGATTTCCATCCGGATGGAGCACGACCATCACCGTCTGCCATTTCCCAAACGGAGACTCGGTAAGAGTGGAGGCATAGGTTCCATTGCCTTCGGCGTCCGTCCGGAACACATAAGGGGCTTGCCCGGCGCCGGCTTCCTGCTTTTGCGGCTTCATGTTGACGAACCAGACCGTATAGACGGCATCCGGGCGAAGGCCCTTCGCCTCAAGAGTGATGCGATCTTCGCTCAAGGTAAGAGTGCCGCTGGCGTTGGGATGCGGCCTTTCGGCCTTCAGCGCGAGCTGCTCGGTTCCGGCCCAGGCAGGGCTGGACAAGCCCAACACGGCCAGAACCAGCGTAAGACCCAGGATCAAATGCTTTGGCGTTTTCATGATGTTTCTCCTTTCGCAAGAGGTTCCGTTTGTTTCCGACAGTTCGTCGCAGGAAAGGAGAAAACCTTACACAGAATTCTGGCGGTCCGAAGGCCCGGTCAGAGTCCTTTTAATCCTCCCTCTTGCCTCCGGGGAAAGACCGGAAGATTCCATGCTCTCGATAGCCGTTTCGCGGCGAGCCGCCGCAGTCCTCAGGAACCGCACCTGCCGCAGGAAGCGGGGGCAGACTCTGCACATCAGCAGATGCGACCATAGGGCGATGCGCCGGCCCAGCGGCAGTCGCCGGTCGAGAGATTGCGAGATCAATTGAGCCGCTTCTTTACACGTGATCATGGTCGAGCTTTCTCGGTCGTAAACCATTTCGCATCCAGGCACCGCGCCAGGCGCAATCGGGTGCGATACATCATTACATCCAGGTTGGTCGCGGAAATGTTCAGCCGCTTACAGATTTCCTCGCTTGGGAATCCCTCGATCTCCCGCAGGGCAAATACCTGGGCCAGGCGCTGGGGAAGCTCGGACATGCAGGTCTCGAAGATTCGCCAGAATTCCTTCCTTTCGAGCGTCTGGGCGGGACTATCCCTCCAGGCGGTGGGGGGAACCCGCCAATTGCCGTCCCGGTCGAACACGTCTTCCAGGGAATCCTCGGGGGAGGCCAGATCGCTGATGGAAAACTCCCGGCTGTGCCGGCGAAAATAGTCGATGATCTTGTGTTTGAGAATCCCCACCAGCCACGTCCTCACGGAGGCTCGGCCGTCGAATCGGTCCTTCGCTTCCAGGGCAGCGAGCAGCGTCTCCTGAACCGTGTCTTCCGCGACCTGTGGATTGTGAACGCGCAGCATGGCATAGCGATAAAGATAGTCGCCGTGCTCTTCGAGCCAGGTCTGGGGATCGGAGGCGACCTCTCCCGAGCGATCTCCGTTCGCCGTCATACGCCCTTTCTCCTGCGCCGGTTACGTGGCCGTGGCACCGGTACAGCTTGAGCCGGCGCCCGCCGTACACGCGAAGCAGTGCTCGCGGACAGCGATTTCCCGGCGCTGCAGCATCGGGAAATCGAAATCACGCAGGTGTGTCGGGGCGCCGCTGTCTACCGTCAAGCCCAGCATCTGGTTGAAATCGCAGTCGTGGAGTCGGCCGTCCCAGCCGACGGACAACATACTTCTGCACATGACGTTGTGGGCGGCGGCCGGGTTGAAGGCCTCACGCAGCGTGTGCATATACTCCTCGAAGTTGTCGCTTTGCCTGAGAAACTCGAGGAATCGACCCACCGGGCAGTTGGTCAGACAGAACAGACGGTTGAAGACAATCCCATGCTCTTGTCGGAGCCGAACTCGGTACTCGCGTTCGAGCGATGCTTGGGAGCCGGGTAGATATGCCCCGCACGGATTGTGCACCAAGTCCAGGATCAGACGACTTCCTTCCCGCCCATATCCCCGCTGGTTCAGCTCCCGGAGGGCTTCGATGGCCTGCGCGAACATCCCCTGCCCGCGCTGGCGATCGGAACGCTCGTGCCGATAGTCGGGCAAGGACCCGACAATCTCCACGCCCAGGTGCGCCAGCAGGTCGAGATAGCGGGCGTAGGGTGGTTCTCGCAGAATCACGAGATTGCTGCGCAGGATCACCCGTCGTGTAGGCCGGACCATTCGCTCCAGGAACCAGGGAAGCTGCGGATGGAGCTCCGGAGCACCGCCCGTGACGTCCACCGTGCGGATGTCGTGTGTCTCGATGATCCGCAGACACTGCTCGAGAGTTTCGTGGTCCATTCTTTCTTGCCGGGCGGCACCTGCTTCCACATGGCAATGGCGGCAATGAAGATTGCACTGGCGGGTAATGTTGATCTGCAGGGTGGTCACCTCTTGGGCACGCAGAGGCCACAGACCGAACCGGGCCAGGCGCGACGAGAATGACTCTCCCGAGACGCCCGCCGACAGAAGAGCGAGCTGTTCGCCCACTTCCATCACATCTCCTTGTTTTTTACGATCTTGCGCATCTGGGTCGCATGGGCCAGAACATCGCCGGCCACCAGGGCCGCGCCCACGTGGACCGCCTCCATCATCTCGTCGTTGTCCACGCCCAACGAGAGGCACTTGTTGGTATAAGCGTCGATGCAATAGGGGCAATGCCGCACCGTGGCCACCGCCAGGGCGATCAGGGTCTTCTCCCGCTCCGTCAGCTTGCCCGGACCCGTAGCCTGGGCATAATACTCGAAAAACCTCTTCGCCTCTTCCGGGGCGAACTCCCCGATATGGGGAAAATCGGCCAAGTCTTTCGTTTCGTAGTACGACGCTGCCATATCCCTCTCCTTTTTGTTATCGGGCCCACACGAAAAGAGCTTGCACCGGGAACTCGACTGTGCACAATATAGACCGACCGGTCGGTTTGTAAATAAGGAAAAGACAAAGATGGGCAAATCCGAGGCTACGCGCGATCGGCTTTTGCAGGAGACGGCCCGGCTCGTCCAGAAGCAGGGGTTTGGACCGACCTCGGTGAATGACATCCTCCGGGCCGCCGGCGTCCCCAAAGGCACACTCTACCACTACTTTCGCGGCAAGGAGGAGTTGGGTCTGGCGGTCCTCGAACGTGACGAAGATGGTTTTTTCGCCTTCCTCGACTCTGCTCTGACCGGGCCCACCCCCCCGAGAAGCGCTGGAGCGTTTCTTCCTGATGGCCCTGCAGAAACATCGCGAAGCCGGCTTCGTGGGGGGATGTCTCTGGGGCAATACCGCTCTGGAGGTGAGCGATTCCAACTCCATCTACACCGAACGGGTGAGGGAGGTGTTCGAGGAATGGGTCTGCCGCATTGAACGCGTAATCCGCTGCGGCCAGGAAGCGGGACAGATCCGCGCGGATCTGCCGGCGGATGACTTCGCCCGGCTCGTCGTGGCCGGCCTCGAAGGCGGAATCATGATGTCGCGTCTGACGAAGCAAGATGGCCCCCTGCGGGCGTGCGTGGAGTCTCTTCGGGTGTTGCTGGTACAAGGAACCACGCCGGCAGCAACGGCTGCGAGTTCGTAGCCCCTGTTGCCTCTCCACGAGCGAAGGGAGACGCCGTGAGTCGCAAAGCGGACGACTTGACCTCGAAGCGCCGCGCCGGGACGATCGTGAAGGTCGCCGTCCTGGCTGCGATCGCCGTGGGTCTCGTGGCTGCGGCGCAGCGCTTCGATCTGCCCCAGGTCTTCCGCAAGGCATTGACCTGGATTTCCGGTCTTGGCCTGTGGGGGCCGCTGGTCTTCATCGCCCTGTACATGGTGGCCTCCGTCTTATTGCTTCCCGGTTCGGTTTTGACGCTGGGAGCCGGTAGTGTATTCGGCGTGGTCTTGGGATTTATCGTCGTATCGATCGGGTCAATACTCGGGGCGACCTGTGCTTTTCTTCTCGGACGCTATCTGGCCCGAGGCTGGGTGGCCGCCCGGATTGCAGGAAACGACAAATTCAAGGCGGTTGACGAGGCGGTGGCGCAGGAGGGCTGGAAGATCGTTCTCCTGACCCGGCTGTCGCCGGTCTTCCCTTTCAACCTGCTCAACTATGCGTTTGGGGTGACGAAAATCAGCCTGAAACATTACTTCTTCGCGTCTTGGCTGGGCATGACCCCCGGCCGAGTGATGTACGTGTACCTCGGTTCGCTGGCCGGCGACCTGGCCAAGCTGGGTGCTGGTGGGCGCACGCGTACCAGGGGGGAGTGGATTCTCTCCGGGGTCGGACTGTTGGCGACGGTCGCGGTCACCGTTTTTGTCACGCGCCTGGCGAAAAGGGCATTGAGGAAAAGGATTTCTTCCGGAGAGGAATAGGTTATGGTCGAGAAAGACAGTCAACTCCTCGTTCGTCCCTGGGACACCCACAACCAGGAATTGGTGGCCCAGGTGCATCCGCTCGATTGGACCAACCCGGAGCCTGCGCCCTGCTATAATCTCGTCATCATCGGGGCGGGAACCGCGGGTCTTGTGACCGCTGCGGGTGCGGCGGGACTGGGCGCCAAGGTCGCGCTGATCGAGAAACACCTGCTCGGCGGCGACTGCCTCAACGTGGGCTGCGTGCCGTCCAAGTCGATCATCCGCTCCTCCCGTGCGGCCGCCGAGGTCCGGGAGGCGCAACGCTACGGCGTACGCGTGCCGGAGGGCGTATCGGTGGATTTTGGCGCCGTGATGGAGCGGATGCGCGGCATCCGGGCCCGCATCAGTCACCATGACTCTGCCCAGCGGCTGGCCCACCTGGGGGTGGACGTATTCCTCGGAGAAGGACGATTCCTCGGCTCGGATACGGTTTCCGTCGCGGGCCAGACCCTGCGGTTCAAGAAAGCCGTGATCACGACCGGTGCACGTCCCGTCACCCCGCGCATCGACGGCATCGAAGAGGCGGGATTCCTGACGAATGAGACGGTTTTCAATTTGACGGAACGGCCGCGACGGATGGCGGTGATCGGCGGCGGTCCGGTCGGCTGCGAACTGGCACAGGCTTTCCAAAGGCTCGGCACGCAAGTGACCCTATTGCACAAGAACGAGCACCTGCTGGACCGCGAGGACGCGGAGGCGGCCAACCTCATTGAGGGGCAATTCCGGCGCGAGGGAATCCAACTGGTCCTCGGTTGCACACCCACCCGGGTCCAGGTGCGCGAGCAGGAGAAGGTGGTCCATTACGTGTGCGCGGGGAAAGAGTCGCTCGTGGCAGTGGATGCGATTCTGGCGGGAGCGGGCCGCGCTCCGAACGTCGACGGCCTGAACCTGGAGTCGGTCGGCGTGCAATACGATGGGCGGGAGGGGGTCCAGGTAAACGATTACCTCCAGACCACGAACCCGCGCGTTTATGCGGCAGGCGATATTTGCATGAAGTGGAAATTCACTCATGCGGCGGACGCCGCCGCTCGCATTGTCATCCAGAACGCCCTGTTCTTCGGCAGGAAGAAGCTCAGCACCGTGACCATGCCCTGGTGCACCTACACGGACCCCGAGATTGCCCACGTGGGCCTCTACGAGAAAGACGCGACCGCCCGGGGAATCAAATGTGTCACCTTCCTGCGGCCGCTGGCGGACGTCGACCGCGCCTTGACGGATGGCGAGGAGGAGGGCTTCGTCAAGATCCTTGTCCGCCAAGGCACCGACAGAATCGTAGGGGCCACGGTGGTGGCGCGGCACGCCGGCGAGATGATCAGCGAGCTGACCCTGGCCATGGTGGGTCGGATCGGGCTGCGAACCGTGGGCGCGGTGATTCATCCCTATCCGACCCAGGCGGAGGCGATCAAGCAGACCGCGGACGCCTACAACCGTACGAGACTGACGCCGGCGCTGAGAAGGCTGTTTTCGCGGTGGTTGACTTGGCAGAGAAGGTAGGCGGCGGGAGTCCCATGAATCGAGACAGGCTGGTCATTTTCACTCGCTATCCTGAACCGGGACGAACCAAAACACGCCTCGTCGGGGTGCTGGGGGCACAAGGTGCGGCGGACCTCCAGAAGGCGATGACCGAACGGACCGTCCAAACAGCGCGCCGGGTCAGGGCCAGGATAGACGTCGACGTTGAGATTTGTTTCGACGGCGGCAAAGAGCGTCGGATGCGTCGGTGGCTCGGCGCTGACCTACACTTTCGCCGCCAGACCGGAGCCGATCTGGGCGAGAGAATGTCGAACGCCTTTCGGGCCGGCTTTCGCGCAGGCGGCCGCAGAATCGTTCTGGTGGGAGCCGATTGTCCCAAGCTGACCGTCGAGGTTCTCCAGGGAGCTTTCCAGGCACTGGAGCGGCACGAAGTCGTGATCGGCCCGGCCCGCGACGGCGGCTACTACCTGATCGGCCTGACCGGCGCTGGGCCCGATCTGTTCCGGGGCATCCCGTGGGGGACGGATCGAGTCCTGCCGATGGCACTGGAGAGACTCGAATCCGCCGGGATCTCGTGGGCTCTGGGAGACGAACTCGTCGACGTTGACACCGCAGAGGACTTGGCGGTGTGGGAAGAGGCGACGGGGAAAGGCAGACCGTCTATTTCGGTCATCATTCCGACCCTGAACGAAGCGGCACACCTTGCGGACACGATCCGCAGCGCCAGGCAAGGCAATCCTTTGGAGATCCTCGTTGTGGACGGGGGGAGCGGCGATGGCACGACGGAGATCGCCCGACAGAACGCCGCCCGCGTCCTTCTCAGCACACCGGGACGCGCTCGGCAGATGAACACCGGCGCCGCCGTCGCCAGCGGCGACATTCTCCTGTTCCTGCACGCGGATACGATTCTGCCGGAGCGATATCCGCAACACGTGTGCCGCGTGCTGGCGGACGGACGGACTGCGTGTGGCGCCTTTCGCTTTCGTATCGTAGGCGACTTTCCGGGCAAACGCTTCGTGGAGGCCATGACCGCCTTTCGGTCGCGCTGTCTCGCCATGCCCTATGGCGATCAGTCGCTGTTCCTCCGGCGCAACGACTTCGTCCGTCTCGGCGGATTCAAAGACTTGGCGATCATGGAGGATTACGACTTCGTTCTGAGGGCAAGACGACTCGGATGTCTGGCCTTAACCGAAGCGGCCGTACTCACCTCCGCACGCCGCTGGCAGAGACTCGGTGTCCTTCGCACCACCATTGTCAATCAGATCATGATTGCCGGCTACCGTCTCGGCGTTTCCCCTGAGAGACTGGCGGCGTTCTACCGAAAGACCCCACGATCGATGAGGGATGATTGATTATTGATGATTGGAAAGAGAAGTCCGCCCTCCACTCCCACGAATCGATCATCAATCATCCTTTATCAATGTTCTGCCTCAGCACGAAGTGGGTGTAGCGCAGGGCCAGAGAGTGGGCAGCACGAAGAGATTGAGGACGGGGTATCAAGAGAGAGGGATTGCCAACGAGCGTAACTGAACCCTCGTCCCAATGATCGCCGCCGGCACGTTTCGCAGCGATTCCGGCCACTGTGCGTCGGCTATGCGGGATAGAGCCGCGATCAGGGCGGTCTTCGGCAGGCCGGAGACGCAAGAATGGCAGCCGTCGATAGATTCGGTCAGGACCTCTCCGAGCCGGCTGATCCCGAATGCTCCGGCCCGGCCCATCGGCTCTCCGGTCGAGACATACCACTGGATAACCTCCGGGGGCAGATTCTTGAAGTGGACCTCGGCCGTCTCCGTGGCGAGACAGCCCTTCGCAGCACCGGCTACTGCTACAGCAACAGCCGAGTAGGCCGTCGCGGCGCCGCCGCTGAGCATTTGCAGATACTGCACCGCCATCGCCTCGTCGGCAGGCTTGCCAAGAAGCCGGCCTTGCACTTCCAGCACCGTGTCCGCGGCAATAACGATTGCTCCTCTGTTTGCGCTCCTGAGACCTGCAAGCAGTTTGCGGCCGGCATTCTCTTCCACCGTCTCGCGCGGGGTGGCCGCTGCGATCTCTTCCACGTCCACCGCCAAGAGCCGATACGGAATCCCCAATTCCTCCATGATCGCTCTGCGTTGCGGGGACCCCGACGCCAGGTAGACCCACGGCTTGCCGCCTGTAGGAAAAGGGGACATTCTACTTTTTCCTCCATTCCTGTACGGTTGCGGGGGTCCGGGGGCGAAAAAGTAGAATGTCCCCTTTTCCTCCGTCTTGCTTCATGAATCGTCGTTATACCAGTCATTGATGCCGGCCTCGACCTCGGCTCGTGTCTTGGCCTTGATCAGGGCTACCACCACCTGTTTGCGTTTGGGATGACGCCGGGCGTAGTAGATCATGAACTTGCGGAAATAGCCGATTCCCCAGGGCTCGGGATAGCTCTGGAGGATACGGTTGAGGTGTTCGAGCATGATGAGTCTCTGCTCGGCCAGGTCGGGCGGCGGCGGTAAGGAACGGCCTTCCCAGATGCACCGCAGATCGCGAAAGATCCAGGGATTGCCGATAGCGCCTCGGGCGGCCACGAAGCCGTCGAGGCCCGTCCTTTTCATCAGCTCGACCGTGGCGGAAGCCTCGAAGACATCGCCGCTGCCGATGATCGTGGCGCTGGGAAAGCGGGCTTTGACCGCGGCCACGGCGTCCCAATCGGCCTTGCCGCGAAACCTCTCGGATACGGTGCGGCCGTGAATCACAAGGGCATCGGCGCCTTGTTCGATCGCGCGGGTCACGATCTCCCAGAAACTGTCCTGTGATTGAGAGGAATGGCTGAAGCCGATGCGGAGTTTCATCAAGACCGGGCAGTGTACGGCGTCCCGAACCGCCCTGAGGATATCGATTGCCGTGTCCGGGTGATTGAGCAAAGCCCCGCCCCGGCCTCGGCGCAGGACCTTCGGGGCCGGACAGGCGCAATTCAGGTCGATCACATCATATCCGACGGCCACCAGATCGCGGGCGGCCTTGGCCATCGTCGCGGGGGTCTTGCCGAGGATCTGGGCGCCCACCGGGTGGTCATTGTCGCCAGGGCGAAAGCAGGCCTTGGCCAGAACCGCCGGATGGGCCACGCTTTTGGCCAGCATCACATCGGTCAGCGCGAATGGGCAGCCGAACCGCCGGGCCAGCGTCCGCATGCTGTAGTCGCTATAGCCGCTCAGGGAGGCCTGGAAAAACGGCACGTCCAGCGTCAGGCTACCAAGTTTCAGACCGACAGGGCACTCATCCATTAACTTACAGTAGCATCCTCCCCCAAGCAAAGCAACAGGAGCAGCCCGCCTGGAGCTATTGATGATTTATGATTTATGATTTATGATTTATGGCCGAGTACCGGATCGTGCAACTTACCCCGTTGCGCCGGGGCTCTCGGGCTCGTAAATCATAATTCATAAATCATAATTCGAATGCGAACGGTTCGATTCGGAATTATCGGCGGCGGCATGATGGGTCGCGAGTTTGCCAGTGCGGCGGCGCGCTGGCTGCACTTGCCGGAGATGACCCTCCGGCCCGAGATCGTGGCCGTCTGCACCCGCACGCTCGATACGCCCAAGGTCGATTGGTTCCGGAAGAACATCCCCATGTTGACGCAGGTCACGAGCGACTATCGCGAGCTTCTGGACAATCCGAAAGTCGAAGCGGTCTACATCGCCGTACCACACAACCTGCACGAGGAGTTCTACACGGCTGCCTTGGAGGCCGGCAAGCACCTGATGGGCGAGAAACCCTTCGGCATCGATCTGAAGGCCAACCAGGCGATCATGGACGCCGTCCGGAGGCACCCGGATTGCTTCGTGCGCTGCGCTTCTCAGTTCGTCTTCTTCCCGGCGGTCCAGCGGATCGGACGGATGATCGAGGCCGGGGCCTTCGGCCGGATCATCGAAGTCAACGCGGGCTTTCTGCACGGCAGCGACCTGAATCCGCAGAAGCCCATTAATTGGAAACGCATGGTCGCGTACAACGGCGCGTACGGCGTCATGGGCGACCTCGGTCCGCACGTCTGCACCGTGCCGTTCCGCGCCGGCTGGACGCCCAGGAACGTCCGGGCGGTCTTGTCCAATATCGTGCGCGAGCGGCCGGACGGCAAAGGCAGGATGGTTCCCTGTGAAACGTGGGATAACGCGACTCTCCTGTGCGAGACCCTGGACCCGGTCTCGGAAAGCCTTTTCCCGTTCACCCTGCGAACGGAGCGGATCGCGCCGGGCCAGAAGAACAATTGGTACCTCGAGATCTACGGTACGCGAGCCTCGGTGCGATTCAGCCTCAACGAGGCCAACACGCTCGAATTGCTCGAATACACCGGCGGCGAGGGGACCCCAAACGCGAAACATCGCGTTTGGGAACCCGAGCAAGCCTGGAAGAAGATCGGCATCGGCCACGAGATGACGTACAAGTCGATCACGGGCGAGATTTTCCAGGTCGGCGTCTCCGATGCGATTTTGCAGATGTGGGCGGCCTTCCTGCACGAATGGGAGCGAGGCGAGACGCCCGGCCGGTTCGCCGGATGCGTCACACCCGACGAGAGTGTGTTGTGGCACAAGCTGTTCACCGCTGCCCTCGACTCCCAGGCCACCGGCGCCACCGAGAGGATTTCTGATCGATGATTTATAAATCGAAAATCATAAATCATAAATTCTTTTGGGGCGGATCGTACTGGGGGACCTTGAGCGTCTCCCCGCCTTTGAGCGCGGATTGATGGGCAATGATCCCCGGCACGGTCAGGGCCAGCGCCTCATAGATGCTCACCAACGGCTGGCGGTCCTTCAGGATCGACGTGATGAATTCGTCCGTCAGATGTCCGTGCGAGCCGCCGTGCCCGCCGGCGGGCACCTTGGGCGGCAGCGCCGGCCGCGCAACATCAGGCAATTCCTTAACCGCACCCTGATACCTGGTCCCGTCCATCCAGCCCTTCTCGCCGAAGACGCGGCCCTGCTCGACGATGTAGCCTTGCACGCCCTTGCACATGAGCATGCGGGACGAGCCTCCTTCGCTGGTCTGGAACAGGGCGACCTCGTCGCTGAAGGAATTGTCGTACTGGTTCGCCCCCGGCCGATTCTCGGGAAACCCCGCATTGAACCCGACACAGGAAACCGAGGTGAATCGTTTGCCGGTGACACCGACATAGTAGGCCGTCGAGTGCGTGGGATACCATAGGGGCGGCAAGCCGATCCGCCAGCCTTTGAACGAGTCGATCGGTTTGGGACTGGAATGATAATACTCGCCCTCGGAATAGACCAGCCGGCCGAATCCCCCGGCACGATAGATCTGGCGCATGGCGTAGCAGTCTTCCCGGTAGCAGCTTGTCTCGGCCATCATGTATTTCAGGCCGGTCTTTTTGACCGTCTCCAGGAGTTGCTCGGCCTCTTCGATCGATCCGAACGCGGCCGGCACGGCGGACATCACGTGCTTGCCGTGGTTGAGGACCTCCCTGCAATGACGCGGATGGCTCGGGGCGTCCGTGGCTACGAACACCGCCTCGATCTTTGGGTCTTTGACCAGCACTTCCAGCGACTCATAGGACTTGCTGCAGCGGCAGGCCTTCATCAGGGCCTTGCACCGCTCGGGGATCAGGTCGCTGACGGCGACGATCTCGACATTCGGATGGTCCTGGAAGCCGAAGGCCGCCCCAAACTGGCAAACACCATAGCCGACGATGCCGACACGGACCTTCCGGTCGGAGACAGGTTGCCACGGTCCTGGCGGCTGCGATTCTTTGCCGAGGGCCGAAGGCCCGGTCAGCCCGGCGGCGACCGCCGTTCCCAGCGAGACGCGCCCGATCTGCTCCAGGAATTCCCGCCGATTGACAGAATAAATATCGCGGTTTGACATAGCCTAACCTCCTATTTCTTGCCGATATATCCGGAAGTGGCGCGTTCTTGATGGCGTCCATCGGATGGTGCGCCATTCTAAGCGAACGCATTGACGGCGCCAATCGGCCGGCAAAGGTTTGCAGAAGCCCCGCTGTGAGCTTAGAATGATGTCATCGGAATCATTGCTGCGGCCGGATGTCATGGAAGACACGGATAAAGCTACATTTGATCTGCAACAGGGCGAGAAGGGCCAAGCCCGCCTGATCCTGCGGGGCAGGCTGGACCGCGATACCACTGCCTCCATCTGGCAGCCGAGCACGCATGAACTGCGACGGGTAAGATTTCCGCGTCTGATCGTGGAGGCCAGCGCGGTGGTCTACTGTGAGGGCAGCGGGATCGCGCTGCTCACAGAGTACAAGCACATCCAGGAGGAGCATCGGGGACAAATCGAGATCCGGGACCTGCGGCCGGAGTTTCAGCGGTTGATGAGGTTGTTCGAGACCGACCGGCTGGTGTCGCCCCCGAAGCGGCCGGGACCGATCCGGGGCCCCATCCGAGGGGTAGGCGAATGGGCCGCCGGCCTCATTTACGATTCCATCGCCGGGATCAGCTTCACCGGCGAGATCTCCCTGAAGCTGTTTCGCACCCTGCTGCACCCACGGGTTCTGCGCTGGAAGGATACTCTGATCATCGCCGAGAAGGCCGGGGCCAATGCGGTGGGTATTACGGGGTTGCTGGGCTTCCTGATCGGCACGATCCTGGCCTTTCAGACGGTGGCCGCCATGCGGCAATTCGGGGCGGAGGTCTACGTCGCCGACCTCGTGGTGATCGTGCTTTTTCGGGAGCTGGGGCCGTTGTTCACGGCCTTTCTCCTGACCAGCCGCAGCGCGTCCGCTTTCGCCGCCGAGCTGGGCACCATGAAGGTGAACGAAGAGGTCGATGCCTTGGTCACGATGGGCCTGGACCCCGTGCAGTTTCTGGTCCTGCCGCGGCTGGTAGCTGTTCTGTGCATAATTCCTTTGTTGACCGTGTTCAATCAGCTTCTCGGTCTCATCGGCTGCGGCCTGGTCATGTCCACCTGGAATGTGCCGGCCACGATCTACCTCGACAGGATTCGCAACGCCGCCACTCTGACGGACTTCTTCGGGGGCCTTGCCAAGACGTTTGTGTTCGGGGCCCTGGTGGCAGGCGTGGGGTGCCTGAGGGGCCTCCAGACCCGCACCGGCCCGACCGCCGTCGGCGATTCGACGACGCGGGCGGTCGTCAGCGGGATGATCGCGATTATTGCGGCCGACGGGGTGTTCGCCGTGGTCTATTATTACCTGGGAATTTGAGGTAGATGGCGAACGGGTCGATCATCCAAGTGAGAGATTTGGCGGCCGGCTATGCCGATGCCGTGATTTTGAAGGACGTCAACTTCGAGGTGAGCGTGGGCGAAATTTTCGCCATTCTGGGCGGTTCCGGCTCCGGCAAGACCACGCTGCTGAGGTGTATGATCGGTCTGCTCAAACCGCTGCGCGGCGCCGTCGTGATCGACGGGACGGACCTCGTGAGCGCCGAGGGCGAGGAGCGGCTCAACGTGCTCCGGAAGATCGGCGTGGCCTACCAGAACGGAGCCCTGTTCGGCTCGATGAGCGTTCTGACGAATGTCTCATTGCCTCTGGAGGAATTCACGGATTTGCCGCGTGAAGCGATTGAAATGATTGCCCAGATGAAGCTCAAGGCAGTGGGGTTGCAGGCGGCGGCCTACAAGATGCCGTCGGAGCTCAGCGGCGGGATGCGCAAACGCGCCGCCATCGCCCGGGCCCTGGCCATGGACCCGAAAATTCTGTTTCTCGATGAGCCGTCGGCCGGCTTGGACCCCGTTACCTCGGCCCAGATCGACGGGCTGATCCTGGATCTGTCGCACGACTTGCAGATTACCTTTGTGATTGTCACCCACGAGCTGCCGAGCATTTTCACGGTGGCCGACCGCGCGATTATGGTGGATAAAGATGCCAAGACGATCATTGCGGCGGGCAAACCGCAGGAGCTGCGCGATCACAGCGACAATCCTGTGGTTCGTCAGTTCTTCCACCGGGCGGTTGGCAAGCCCGCCTTGACATGAGGATTTCTGGTCCGCTGAACCCAAAACTGATTGGAACAGGTTGATTGGATGGACGCAAAGCCGCACTATTTCCGGATCGGTCTCTTTGTGCTGGTTGCTCTGACTTTGATCGTGGTGGGCGTGGTCCTGTTTGGGGCAGGACTCTTTGCTCAGAACAAGTTGTACGTCGAGTCCTACTTTGTGGAGTCCATCACGGGTCTGAGTGTCGGCTCGCCCGTGGAATTTCGTGGCGTGCAAATCGGTCAGGTCGAGCAGATCGGCTTCGTCGGCAGTGAGTACCCACTGGACCCGAATACCCTCGCCGGTGCCCGCTATGCCTCGTTCGTTCGTGTCGTCAGCGGGGTGCTTCGCTCCAAGCTCCCGGAGCCGGGGTATCCGCAGGTCGAGGCCCTCCTGGGACGGATGGTCGAGCGCGGCTTGCGCGTCCGCGTGTCCTCGAATCTCCTGACACAGCAAGCGTCGCTGGAGGTGAATTTCCTCGATCCGAATCGGTTCCCTCTGGAACCGGTTCCGTGGAAGCCGAAGTACCCGGTCATTCCCTCGGCGCCGGGCGAGTTTACCTCGATGAAGGATTCCATCGACAAGATCCTGGGCCAGTTGCAGGCGATTGACGCGAAAGGCCTTTCCGAGAGTCTGGAGAAAGTATTCACCTCGTTGAACACGGCCATCACGGAAGCCGACCTGGCGCAGCTCAGCAAAGAGGCCCGCGGCGTGTTGCAGGCCGGCCGGGGGAAGATCGAGGCTTTGGAGATGGAGAAGATCAATGCCGGTGCCCAGCAGTTCGTCGCCTCCCTGAACCGGGCGGTGGAGGAGGCCAATGTCCCGGGTTTGAGCCGGCAGATTCGCGGCATTTTGGACCAGACGGACCAGAAGATCGCCGCGGTGGATGCCAAGAAGATCAATGCGGACGTCGAGCGACTACTCCAAAAGCTGGATCGGGCCGTGGCGGATGCGAACGTCCCCGCCATCAGCGGGCAGGCGCAGGCTCTGATGGCGGAGCTGCGTACGACGAATAAGTACCTTCAGCAACTGCTGGCGCCCCCGGCGGGGGTCTCTCCGCCGCCGAATGTGCCGGAGGCGGTGGCCCGGCTCAGCCAGACCCTGGCGCGCTTCAATGCCTTGATCGCTACCGAACGGCCCGGAATCGAACGGGTCCTCAACGATCTGCGGGAGATCACGGACAGTCTCAAGGGGCTGATCTCCACCCTCGAGCAGAATCCATCGGAATTGCTGTTCAGCAAGCCGCCCAAGAAATCGGAGGTGGTAAAATGATCCGTCTTCGGCTGAATCTTCTCGTGTACTCGGCTCTGCTCCTATCCGGTTTCCTCCTGTCCGGGTGCGGCCAAAGTGCGATCGCCGAAAGAATGTACTACGTCTTGGACGTGGTTCGCGAAAGCAAGCCCGCCGCGGTCCACCGCGACGCCACCCTGCGGTTGCGCCGATTCAATGTGGATGAGGCTTTTGCCAGCCGGGAGTTGGTTTACCGCGTCGATGAGTTCCGGTACGAGCCCGACTACTACCACCAGTTCCTGGTTCTGCCGGGGGTCATGATTACGGAAGAGACGCGCGACTGGCTGGCGGACTCCCGCCTGTTCGCCCGTGTCACCGCGGTGGGCAGCCGGCTGGAGTCCACGTACCTGCTGGAGGGCAACATCATTGACCTTCATGCCGATTTCACGCGGAAGGAGACGCCGGAGGCGGTCGTGGAGATTCGGTTCTTTCTTCTGGTCGGCCCGGAGGCCAATGAGTCGGTAGCCTTGTCCGAAACGTATCGGGCCGCCACCCCCATCTCTGCCAGGACCGCGGAGGACGTGATCGCGGCGCTCAGCAAAAGCCTGGCAGACCTCCTGACCCGCCTGGAGGCGGACATCGCCAAGGTGCTCGCCCGCTCGTCCGGCAAGGCGGAAGCGATCCCCGAGGAGAAGGTAGGAAGGTGAGAGGACGCTCCGACCTTCCTTCGTTCGTACCTTTCTTGCCTTCTTCTGTCAGAGCACGCCCTCGACGTAATCGTCGAAGTGATACATCTCGGCGTTTTCCAGGAAGCTCTCGGGCTTGGACACGAAGCTGTAGATGTTCTCCATGAGGAACAGATGCTTGTCCTCTTCCTGGGCCAGCATCCGGAAGATTCGCTCTTGGCCGGGGTCCTGGGCCGCTTCGGCCTGCTCCAGATAGAACTTCTTGCTTTGTTCCTCGATCTGGCAGGCCTTCCGGTATAGTTCCGCTTCGCTGATGAGGAAGTCAAATTTCCTGGGCGAGGCACGCATCTTTTCAAAGACCTCTCTCGCCCGATCCAATATCGGCACATCGGTCACCTTCTCCGGCGTCTCGGTCCTCAGCCGCTCGACAGTCCGGTAGTGCTTGGCTTCCTCGTCCGCCAGCATGGTCAGGATGTTCTTCAGCCCTGGGTGGTTGGCTCGGTGGGCCAGGTCGCGATAGTATTCCTCGCTGAACTTCTCTTTCTCCATCGCGAATTCAAAGATATCCATACGTTTTCCTTTCTATGCCAGACGCCTGTCTTGCCCGCGGCTCCACCTACCCTGTCGGGATCGGTCAACGAAGGGCTGCCGAAGTGTTCTACCGGCTGACCGGCACTTTGTTCAGTGAAACTGGGAGGGAATGTCCTGGGCGTCGACCACGACTCTGCTTCAGTCATGATCCTCAGAAGAAATGAGCCGGATTCTTGCGACGCCGATGAACCGCCTGTCGCGACAGACGTAAGAAACCACGAAGGGCATCGTTGGGATGCTCGAATGGAGTACACCACAAGCCCCTGCGTAGTCTCGCTTCCTCTCCCTCCGCACCGCAGGGGCTTTGCTTTTTCTGTCCGAATAAAAACCTGAGCGCGGCACGCACCGCATAAGGTACAATAGCACCCTGGAAGACACGTGCCTG
>Ga0315289_10006527_pt1 | contig 17133 bp, 22 predicted proteins | sample YL17G11_40_MG_FD_203452 | JGI IMG/M metagenome (GOLD analysis project Ga0315289, IMG submission 203452) | Sediment microbial communities from Yellowstone Lake, YNP, Wyoming, USA - YL17G11_40 | ecosystem: Environmental > Aquatic > Freshwater > Lake > Sediment | place: USA: Wyoming | collected... | reverse complement strand
AGAAAGACCCGAAGTCGGCCTTATCTGAGCCACGGGTTTTCCACCCTAGAATGACAACAGGCTTATTGACTTCGGCATTGCTTTCAAACATAATAATACCTCAATTACCAATATACAAGAATGACAATTCATAGAATACGTTTTTATTAGTTTTTTGTGAACTATTTCACAAGCTTTCATTTAAAAAAGAATTCGATTTCGATTTTGGCGTTTTGGGGAGAATCGGAGGCGTGGACTGAGTTTTGGGTAGTGCTTAGAGCTAAATCACGCCTGATGGTTCCCTTTTTTGCTTTCGCCGGATCGGTTGATCCGATCAAATCCCTTAAGTCTTTTACTGCATTTTTCTTCCTTAGAGTTGCCACCACTACTTTTCCTGAAGATACATATTTCACTAACTTATTGAAAAAAGGTTTTCCCCGGTGAATTTGATAAAATCTCTTTGCCTGCGGAAGCGACAGTTTTACCATCTTTAGCGCTACTATCTCAAATCCCGCCTTCTCTATTCTTTTCAAGATTTCGCCGATCAGGTTTCTTTTGACCGCATCGGGCTTGATCATCAAAAATGTTTTTTGCACTTTTTTAAGGTATAATTGTGAGCAACTAAGGTATGGGGAAATTTGGAAAGATTGCTTCGTCTCTCCGCTCCTCGCAATGACACTTTATTTAATGGGCTCTTATTAGCACGTGCTCAATGAGATTTTCTTCTTCTCTTCTTTCGGGCTAATTCAAAACCTATCTCTAAAGCCTGTAGGTTTTTTTCCTCAGTTCCTTTGGGAGCTCTTCTTTGAACTACCTCCGACAATCCTTTTTTGGAAACTATTTTGGTCAAGGAGGCGATGGTCCCTAAGGCAATGATGTTCGCCACCATGGGAGTGCCTATGCGCTCACGGGCAAGCTGGGTGAAGGGAAAGGCGTGGACCTCGCGGGCTGGAAGCTGGGTAACCAAACCGGAATCTACAATTAGAATCCCGTCCTCCCTAAGGGCTTGATGGTATGTATCACAGGCTTCTTGAGTCAGACACAAAAGGAGATCGAGGTGGATGGTTTTGGGATAATAAATCTCCTTAGAGCTCACCACCAAATCCGATCGGCTTGCCCCTCCTCGGGCTTCAGGGCCATAGCTTTGAGTCTGCACCACATTTTTGCCATCATTTATCCCAATAGCCTCAGCTAAGATCATTCCGGCAAGAACCATTCCCTGTCCCCCTGAACCGGACAATCTGATCTCGCATCTATCGTCGGTATCTATGCTCTTTTTGGCTTTGTCCATTTCTTGACGAACCTTTCTTAGATTCTATTATGGAAGCGCCCCTCAAGAGAAAGAATTTAGGGAAGAAAGACTGGAGTGTCTATCTTCAGCTTGACCTGGAATTTAACGAACGACAAATGGCTTTTATTCGGTTCGCCTAAAGGCGAACACTCCAGAATTCTTTACCTCAGCTATGAATTACTAATTTCTTGACCCTTGCCTCTTGCCCCTTTTTAATTAGGCTCTCCCTTGGGCTTCGGCTATCACCTTGTCATATTCCTCGCAATATTCGGGAAATTCGATATCCCACAATACCCCGGTCAGAAACTTATCCCTCAACTTTTCTGGGGCGACTTTTCCGGCGGCGCTGATGGGTATGGCATGATCCCTTTGCCACTTCAACATCTCCACCGCATTCCCCTCTTTGTTTAGCCTCCCGTAAAGGGTAGGACAATGGCTTATCACCTCCACCAAAGAGAATCCTTTCTTGAGCATGGCTTGCTCCACCAGCTTTTCTAACTGAACCACATGATAAGCTGTGCCTCTTGCCACAAAGGGGGCCCCGGCCGCAATGGCTAACTTGGAAATGTCGAAAGCTCTCTCCCGGTTTCCATAGGGAGCGGTGGTGCCGAGCTTCATAAAGGGGGTGGAGGGTGAAAATTGTCCCCCGGTCATTCCATAGGTTTGATTATTTATTAAAACGCAGGTTATGTCAATATTACGCCTACTAGAGTGAATGAAATGATTACCACCGATGGCTAAAGCATCACCATCACCGGTAATCACAATTACCTTCAAACCGGGTTTAGCCAATTTTACCCCGGTGGCGAAAGCCAAAGGTCTCCCATGAGTGGTATGTAGCGTATTGAAATCGACATATACCGGCATTCGACTGGAACACCCAATACCCGAAACCATCACCACCTCATCCCGGGAGAGCTTTAGCTTGTCTATGGCTCGGATGATCGCTCCCATGACGATCCCGATGCCGCACCCCGCACACCAGACATTGGGAAATTTTTTCTGGATCCTGAGATAATGATGGGTTACTTTGGGCATCAGCTCCATACTATTTTTCCTCCCTGATTTTATGAAAAATCTGATCCGGGGTAATCAGTTCGGAATCGTATCGGGTGAGTCCCCGCACTCGAGTCTTCCCTCGAACCACCCGCATCACTTCCCCGATCAATTGTCCCTGATTGAGCTCTGCCACGATGATTAAATCGAGTTGCTCTGAGATGTTTTCCATATATAAATCCGGAAAGGGCCAAATGGTTAAAGGCTGGATCAAACCTGCTTTTATTCTTTTATCCCGAGCCATGCGGATGGCCTGTCGGGCGGCGCGAGCCACAATCCCATATGCAAAAATAGCCACATCCGCATCCTCCATGAACTCCTCTTTGACCTCGATAATATCACTTACATTATGGGTGATCTTGTTTTTTAGTTTATCCAGTTTTTCCCTGATTTCCTCGGGCCTCCCCGTAGGGAAGCCAAAAGGATCGTGGGTCAGCCCAGTGACGTTAAATCTATATCCCTCTCCGAAGGAAGCCATGGGTGAGACGAAATGAGGATTTATCTCGAAATGTTGATACCATTCGGGAGGAACCGTGGGCTTCATACGATTAATTATTTTAATCTCATCGAGATTTGGTAAACTGACCTTCTCCCGCATATGTCCCACCACCTCGTCCATCAGCAATATCACGGGGGTGCGATATTTTTCTGAAAGGTTAAAGGCTCGGATGATTAACTCGAAACATTCTTTAACTGAGGAGGGGGCTAAGGCGATAGCATAGTAATCTCCGTGAGTGCCCCAACGTGCCTGCATGGTATCGGATTGGGAGACTTTGGTGGGCAAGCCGGTGGAGGGACCTCCTCTTTGCACGTCCACGATCACGCAGGGGACCTCAGCCATGTAGGCATAACCGATATTTTCCTGCATCAGGGAAAACCCCGGACCGCTGGTGGCGGTCATCGACTTCACTCCAGCCACAGATGCGCCTATCACTGCGGCTATGCTGGCAATCTCATCCTCCATCTGGATGAATTTTCCTCCTACCTTAGGCAGTTGACGTGCCAAAAGCTCTGCTATCTCGGTGGAGGGGGTGATGGGGTAACCGCCAAAGAAACGCACACCGGCAGCAATTGCGCCTTCCGCACAAGCCTGGTTGCCTTGCATCAGCCTCTCTTTTTGGTCAACTATCATGCTCATTTTTCTTCCTTGGATTCCTCTTTCTCTTTTACCTTTACGGCGATGGCGAAGTCCGGACACCGGAGTTCACACATTCCACACAAAGTGCATTTCTCCGGGTAAGTAAGTATGGGGAGGCCCTCTTCATTCGAGGTCAAAGCACCAGTGGGACAGAAAGCCACGCAGATGCCACATTTTTTACACCAAGCTTCAAATACACGAATCTTCGCCCCCCCTACTTCTTTATCCGTCAAAGTTGCCTTTTTTGTCTCATCCGCCAATTTCAAAATCCTTCCTTCCGTATAAAAATAGCTTGACTTTAATGGATGTATATAATAAACTTATTACGACAAAAGTCAAGTCTTTTGGGAAAAATTTGTTACTTTTTTCACTAACTTCAAATTCTCGCATATGAAAGCTATCAACTACAAATTTAGAGAAAAACTTAATTCCACCATAGGTGGAGAAGCTCACAACTTTTGTTATCAGTGTGGAGCCTGTGTGGGAGACTGTCCTGCGGCTATGTATTCTCCAGACTTCAATCCGCGAGAGATACTCTTACAGGCGATTTTGGGAGATGAAGAAGCTTTGACCGGTGAGAATTCCCCCATCTGGAACTGTACCAATTGCTATACCTGCTATGAAAGATGCCCTCAAGCCGTGAGACCAGTGGAGGTAATCATCGCCTTGAAAAATATCTGCTTTGAAAAAGTGACCAGCGCGCCTGCGGTAAGAGAAATAGTAGAGAGTGTCAAAACCACCGGTCGGACGGTCAAGATAACCCCTTTATCGGATAGAAGAAGAAAAGAGCTGGGATTGAAAGAGGCGAAGATGGTCCCCGTGGAGGAGCTGAAGGAGCTTTTTGAACCATAGAAAGGACAATTTTACAGAGATACCCTTGTCTCCAGATTCTGCTCATTGCAGATGTTATCATCCACAATGAAAAAATATCGAGGATGATAACATCCGAGTCTGTTGAAAAACTCCTCTCCCTTGACGAGGGAGGGAAGTAATTCGACAAGCTCATCCTCGATGAGCGGAAAAAGAAAACTCATTTTTAGGACTCTGAAATGAAATATGCACCTTTTTTCGGATGTATGATCTCGGTTAAATATCCCCAGATGGAAGCCGCGGTCAGAAAGACTGCGGAGAATTTGGGGATGGAATTGGTGGATTTAGAGGGCTTCTCTTGTTGTCCCGATCCCATCTATTTTAAAGCCACGGATAAGCTGATCTGGCTTACCATCGCGGCTCGGAACATCTGCATAGCCGAGGAAGCTGGATTGGATCTGGTGACCATGTGTTCTGGATGCACGGCTACTTTGTCCGAAGCCAATTTTCATCTTTCCAATGAACCGGAGTTGAAGGAGATGGTAAATAAGCGCCTGAAAAAAATTGGAAAAGAATACAAAGGCACAGTATCAGTCCGGCATATTGTTACAGTTTTGCGAGATGATTTGGGGATCGAAAAAGTTAAAAAGTCGGTTAAGCGACCTTTAAATAACATTAAGGTGGGAATTCACTATGGCTGCCATCTTTTGAAGCCCTCGGAGATAATGCGGGTGGACGATCCGGATTATCCCACTATTCTGGAAAATTTGTTCGGAGCCATCGGAGCCTTTGTAGTTCATCATGATAAACAAGCCCTCTGTTGCGGAAAAGCCTGCATGTCTGAGTCCATTCCTGAAAGAATGACCTATGACGTTTTGACTTCCCTCAAAAGATCCGGTGCAGACTGTATGGGTTTGATCTGCCCCACCTGCTTCGATGAATTCGATTTAGGGCAGATAAAACTTTCCAGAAAATTCAATGAGGATTTGACCATTCCAATTATATACTATTTCCAATTGTTAGGCTTAGCTCAGGGTCTTTCTCCCCAAGAGGTGGGACTAAACCTACATAAGACCAAAACCGATGAGATAATCAGAAAGTTGAATCACTCCCATTCTTAGGAAGCATAAGTGATTCAAGCAACACCGATTGTTTGACAAAAATGAGAGTATTTTAATCACAGGATCTGATAGACCATAGATCGTATTTTTTCTGCCTAGTTGGAAGAGACAATAAAATGACTAAGAATTTTGAGGCGTTTCTGAAGTTGGACAAGAGCAACTTTCAAAAGTATAACAGCTTTTTAAAAGAAAAATGATAAAAGGTTTGGCTCATCTTACAAAAAAAGAAGTTGAAGCGATCTTGGAATTGAAAAGAAGGCTAAAGGAGAAGTTCGGAAAAGAGTTGCATGAGATTCGAATTTTTGGGTCTAAAGTCAGGGGGGATTTTGATAAAGAGTCGGACATAGATATATTTGTGGTCTTTGATAGAGAGGTAGACTGGGATTTCGAAAACAAAGTCTCTCATATTGCTTACGACATAGACTTAGAATTTGGAGTATTGTTTAACTTGATCATCTTTTCTGCCTCTCAATTAAAAGAACCCAAATATAAAATTTTACCGTTCCTTCAAAATGTGAAAAAAAAGGGGGTTAAGATATGAATAAGGAATGGGAGGGGTTAATAAAATATAGATTCCAAAGAGCGCTTGAAACAAAATAAGAAGCCAAAGTCCTAATTCAAACCGGTCGGCTGTTAGGGGCCGTGAATCGGATTTATTACGCCATCTTTCACGCGGCCAAGGCAGTGTTGGCTACAGAAAAACTGGAATCTTCAAAGCATTCAGGGGTGATTGCTCTTTTCCATAAAGAATTTGTTCATACCGGAAAAATCGAAAAGGAATATGGGGAAATTATAGATGAGGCTTTTAGGAGCAGAAGCAAAAGCGATTATATCGATTACACCACCTTCGATCAAGAAACGGTGACCAGGTTGTTTAAGGATTGTGAAGCTTTTTTGGAAAGAACCAAAAGTTTCATAGAAGAGTCTATCGGCGAGATATGAGTCTTCTAATAACGATGTTCATCCCTACAAAGGTCAATCTTTTTTAATAAAAACAAAATGATTCCCCGAAAGAAAACCAAGCTAATACGGATGGAGAAAAATCCAATAGCAACGTGGGTCAAGCACATACGATTGATAACTTCTCTGGTTTTGACGATTCTTCTTTTGTCGGCCTGCAGCAAGAAAAAGCCAACACCGCCTCCTCCTCCCTTACCCAAATGGACCGTCCTCGGTTACTTCGATGGAAATAACCCAACCGACACATCCGGTACCAGCAGTTCTTATGTGATTAAGGATGTGCAAGAGATGGAACAGGTGGGATCCACCAAGGACATCCAGGTCATCGTAATGTTAGGCTCCATTAAGACTGAGGGGAACTGTAACTATTACCTGATAAAGAAATATTTGGATGAACCTCCCGATTCGATCAGCTCGGAAGTATTAGATAGCTTGGGCAAAAAGGATATGTCCAACCCTCAGACCTTGAGCAATTTTATCAAATACGGAGTGGAGCATTATCCTGCCCAGCATTATATGTTGATCATCAATGGTCATGGATCCGGATGGAAAGGAGTCTGCTCTGACCAACAAAACGGTGATGGAGAGATGATGACTTTGCCAGAGTTTTCTTCTGCCCTTTTCGGGTATAAGTTCGAGATCATCCTTTTTTACGGTCCCTCCATGTCCATGCTGGAGGTGGCATATCAATTGAAAGATAAAGCTAACTATTTAGTAGGCTCGCAGTTTAATCTCCCCATGCAGAATATATTAGGCTCCTCGGAGTGGCTACAAAGCCTGGCTGACAATCCGGATATAAGCTCAGGAAGTTTAGTAAGCAACATAGTTGACCAAATCTACTATTCAGCTAATGATCAAAATAAAGACGTTCATATCGCCGGCATTAATCTTTCTAAGGTAGATGCCTTAGCTTCAAAAGTGGCGGATTTAGGCAATACTCTGCTGATAAAAACAGGAGTTTATTGGAATGAGGTCTATGATGCTTGGGATGCGGCCCATTACCGGACCCCTTATTATGATTCAGCTTTCACGGATCTTAAAGAGTTTGCTAAGAAACTCCAGAATGCCTCCAATCATCTTGACTCAACGATAAAAAATGACGCAAAGAAGGTGGAGGATGCCACAGGATATGCGGTAATTAAGTCTTTGACTAGACCGATTTATTCTGTTCAAGGCGGACTTTCCATCCATTTGCCATGGCAATCAAATCTTTTTGATTTAACCACTTACGTGCGACTTGATTTCACTGTCTCTAACTGGCATATCTTTTTGTCTAGATTTATCCAGGCTTATGTAGAAGCCCGTACAGGGAGTTTACGGATCGTGTCAGAGCCTGTAAAAGGTGCAAGAATCTTTCTGGATGGACAAGACACCGGTCTTGAGACCGATACCACTATTCATGGAATTCCAGAGGGCCGGCATGCGGTCAAGTTGGTTAAAGCTGGCTATAGTGACATTACGTGGAAAGCCGACATTTTTGCAGGAACGACCACAGAAGTTATAATTCCATTCGGCCATCCTTCCACATCGAGAGAATGTACATTTGAATTATAGATAAAAGTCAACAGATTAAAAAGATAGCCTGAAAAACTATCCGAATTTGAATCTATCGGACTTGAAGAAGATTCACCCTACCCATCAATGCGGTGCCCCTCGGGGCAATTTTGCTTTCTCCAAAACATCCAAAAGTTCGCTTGACATCAAATTGAAATCTCTTTTATATTAGGGGTGGCTTAAAAAAGATAATTTCCAGAAAGGAGTATTCTTGTCATCTTCTGCGGTTGTGAGTCATACTCACCCGAAGATAAAATTGGAGGATTCGGTTCAGTATCTGAAAGGGATAGGTCCGGAAAAGGCTAAGGCTTTGGATTCGGTGGGAATAAAAACCATAGAGGACCTCCTGTATTATATCCCTCGCAGATATTTGGATCGAAGCACCATCCTCCCCATGAACAAGCTAAAGGTTGGAACAACTGCTACCGTGATCGGCAGGGTGGAATCGTTTGGGATCAAGAAGGGAAGGAGAAAACCTCAATTTCAGGTAATCATCAGGGATGAGACTGGATTTTTGTATCTGGTCTGGTTTCACAAAATAAAATATATAAAAAATTTATTCGAGGAAAATGATCTGGTGGTTGCCTCGGGACAGGTGACAGTTTATGGTGGCTTCCAGATAATTCATCCAGAATTTGAGATAATCTCCAAAAAATCAGAAGGGGAAATCCCGGATGATGAATTAATTCACACCGGGCGAGTCATACCTCTTTACCCTTCCACCGCCGAGCTGAAAAGAGTGTGGCTGGATAGCCGGGGTTTCAGAAGGGTTTTAAAGCCCTTATTAAATAATGTCGGCGATTTAGTGACCGAAAGTCTGCCGCCAAGGGTAATCTCGGATTCAAATCTTTTGTCCCTGCCCCAAGCCTTAAAAAATGTTCACTTTCCAGAAGATCTGGAGATCACAAATCTCGCCCGATCTCGATTGGCGTTTGATGAGCTTTTCTATTTGGAGTTGATGTTAGCCTTACGAAAAAAAAGGATACATAGAGAAGAGGGAATAGCTTTTCTGAAACCGGGGAATCTGGTCCGATCTGCCTTGAAGATGCTTCCATTTGAGTTGACCCCAGCTCAAAAAAAAGTTTTGAGGGAGATCGCTACCGATATAATGTCGGAGCACGCCATGCACCGGCTTCTTCAAGGAGACGTGGGCTCGGGAAAAACCATCGTGGCATTGGTGGCTATGCTTATGGCGGTGGAGAGCGGCTATCAGTCGGCTCTTATGGCACCTACAGAGATTTTAGCGGAGCAACATCACATCACCATTCATCAGATGATGGAATCTCTGGGAGTGAGAACCGTTTTGTTAACTAGCTCGGTGGTTGGCACAGAAAGGGAGACCATCTTAGAGGAGATTTCTAAAGGAACCGCAAAAGTTATCATCGGCACTCATGCCTTGATCCAGAAGAAGGTCGATTTCTTCAAGTTGGGTTTGGTGGTGATAGATGAACAACATCGTTTTGGAGTTATGCAAAGGGCAAAGCTGAAGCAGAAAGGAAAATCTCCGGATGTCCTGGTGATGACCGCCACCCCGATTCCTCGTAGTTTAGCTTTAACCCTTTATGGCGATTTAGATGTTTCGGTCATAGACAGCCTTCCTCCCGGGCGAAAAGAGATAAAAACTTTTTTGTATAGCGGGAACTCAAAATCTAAAATTCATGAATTCCTGGAATCGGAGCTGAAAAAAGGACATCAAGCTTATATCGTCTACCCATTGGTGGAGGAATCCGAAAAGGCTGACCTGAAGGCCGCCACCCAAAGCTATGAGTTCTTAAAGCAAGAGATTCTCCCTCATCGAAGATTGGCTTTGCTCCATGGTCGGATAAGAAGCAAGGATAGAGAGAGCATAATGCAAGCTTTTCGTAATGGGGATTATGACGTTTTGGTGGCTACTACAGTGGTGGAGGTGGGGGTGGACATCCCCAACGCCACTGTAATGATAATTGAACATGCGGATCGATTCGGGCTTTCCCAGCTACATCAGTTAAGAGGAAGAATCGGAAGAGGGGAAGATCAATCCTATTGCTTGCTTCTGGCAGATCCTCCTTTGTCTGAAGAAGCCCAAAAGAGGTTAAAAGCTATGACCTCCACCAGCGATGGTTTCAAAATCTCGGAGATCGACCTAAAGCTTCGGGGACCGGGCGAATTCTTTGGAACTCGCCAGCACGGCTTACCTGAACTTAAAATTGCGGACATAGTGACCGACGCAAAACTATTATATCAAGCTCGAAACTGGGCTTTCAAAATCATAGAGGAGGACCCAAATCTTGTCCAAAAAGAAAATTTTGGTATAAGATCAAATTTCGTCCGAAAATATAAAAGGAAGTTCTCTTTAGTGGACATAGGATGACTAAATTCAAAATTGTGGCTCTTCTCCAATTTAGTGGCAGATATTCTTTACAAGGACAAGAATCTTAAGGACTTAATAGAGTTGACATTTTTAATACCTCACCCCCCCTCCCCCTCTCCATCCCGCCAAAGGCGGGAGAGAGGGGGAGGATCGAAGATGCATAGGGGGAGAGGTAATAGTAACCCCAGTTATGTCAAACATAAACTTATCTATTAGCAACTCTTTTGGAGAAGATCCAAAATTGTAAAAGCAAAACTTTGAATTTTGAGTTGTAATTTTTATTATTACGTTTTAAATTGATTTTTGTACTGTTTTTTGAAAGTAGATATAGCCTAACTTTAGGTGAAAGGCGAAAGTTATGAAATCACTTTTCATTCAAGAGGAGATTTTGTTCACCGGAGAACAGCTCTCCTCCTTCTGGGCTTATAAGAATTACGATATTCTGGGAGATAACATCCTGGCTTTCATCGGACCGTGTGAGATAGACGAAAAATACATCATTGGAATAGACCATTTCAAGAAGAAGACCCAGATCAAAAGCGAGCGGATGCTTCATTTCCTGGTGGAACATTTCGACATGGATTTGGAAAAGGCAATTTTAAGACAGAAGCTTCTGGTGGATATATTAAAGGATAAATTAGATCATCGAATTAAAGGGGACATTTTGCAAAGATGGGGAGACGATCTGTTTGACACCGATTATAAGCTCACGGTCTCTGCTACGGTCAGAACCTCCGTCTCCACCAAGATTCATCTGGGGATCAATATCTCCAGTCGGAATACCCCGGTAAAGACCAAGGGATTGGAGGACTACGGCATCGATCCTCACGAAATTGCTCAGGCGGTGATGAATCAATATTGTTTGGACATGCGGCTGATCTCACAGAAGCTTTGTAAGACCAGAAGCATTGAATAAATGAAATTAAAAATTTAAAATGCAAAATTAAGAACTACAATTCCAAATCAAAAATTGGGGAGAGAATGAAATCGGCGGAAAAAATCAATTTGGTCTTGGAAGAGGCAGAAAAACTGGAGAGCTCCATCCAGGAACTCCTTCGTGAAATCAAGGATTACGATCTGGAAAGGCTTTTGAAAAAGATCGATGCTGAGCTGATGGACGTTCAACATAATTTGATTCTGGCTAGAAGGTTGGTGGGCGGAACGGCTCCGAAGAGGAAAAGTAAATAGCTCGTCTTTAAAGGTCATCTAAATTTGTAAATTGATCTTTTAAAAAGCGTTCGCATGGGAGAATCTGGAGTGTTCACCTTTAGGTGAACCATACAAAAGCTCATCCTATTTTAAAAGGTTTCAGATCAAGCTAAAGCTTGATACTCCAAAAAGTTTTTTTCCCTAACTTTCTCTGGGCTCTTTTAAGAAACTGGTGCACGAACTATTTCTCCAAAAACGCAAGATCAAAAGAGGGCAAGATGGATGAAGATGAGTTTGAAAAGAAAAGTGAATTTCACTTTATACAACTGGTAGTGATGTTTCAATCGGCGGCCATACAACAGATGGGGAAACTGGGAAATCCAATCACCCAAAAGGTGGAACGAGATTTAGAACAAGCTAAATTCTCCATCGACATGTTGGAGATGATCCAGCATAAAACAAAGGGTAATTTGTCCGAGAACGAAAAGAAGTTTTTAGATCATATCCTCTTTGAACTGCGGATGAACTATGTGGATGAAGTGAACAAGGATAAGGACAAGAAAGATGATTCCTCTGCTCCGAAAGAATCAACCTAAAAGTCGTAGCCCCGTGCTCCTGACCCTATTCATTTGTCAGGTGCTCAGGCGAGCCCATCTGGGCGCAGGGCACCTGACCTACGAGGCTGCTATTAGGCACAAAAATCAAAACACATGAGGATTACCAGATGCGGTTTGAGTGGGATCGAGAAAAAGCTAAGCGAAACTTGAGAAAACACAAAGTGTCCTTTGAGGAGGCAGTAACTGTGTTTTATGATCCCTTGTCAGCTACCTTTGATGATCCAGATCACTCTATTGGAGAACAGAGATTTATCACTGTCGGCTACTCCTCTTTCGGTCGTTTGCAGGTTATTGCACATACTGAGAGAGGCGATGCTCTACGTATCATTAGTGCACGATTAGCCACCGCGCACGAAAGGAAAAGACATGAAAAATAAACTGCAAAAAACCGGAACCGATTTACGAGCTGAGTATGACTTTGACTATTCGAAAGCTATCCGTGGGAAATATTACCAGCGACTGTCAAAGGAAGGAGCTAACGTCGTCGTTTTGGAGCCAGATATCGCTAAAGTGTTTCGTGATTCCGCAGCGGTTAACGACGTGTTGCGCTCGCTCCTTGAACTCACTCGTTCGACACGACGCGGAATAACGCGTTCGCGCGGACGCGCTACAAAAACTGAGGTGCGCCGCTCAATTTGAGTGGTAGCCACCCATCGGATGGACAAACAGTAGGTCAGGAGCCCCGTGCTCCTGACACTATTCTGTTAGTAATTCCATAAGGACCGATGAATTTTGAAATACTTGGAGAAATCATCAATATCGAGACAATCGCAGTGGGGAACTCCATTCGTGAAGTCGCGCGTTTACGAAAGATATACGGTGCTGGTCGCTGGAGAAAGCTAAAGGGGATTGCGACTGTTCGCCTTCCCGATACTGCGTTATGTAAAGCAGAGGTACATTGGTACGAAGCTCATGGAATTGGCAAAAAGGAAATAAAAATTAAACGTATTTTGGATGAATAATTATGAAGCGACCTAACTTTAAACCACAGTTTGCAGTTTGCATCAAGAATGAAGGATACTCCGCCTCATTGGAGTTACGGAAAATCTATAAGGTACTGCCGGATGTGCACGCTGGTGAACATAAGTGCATACGAGTGGTCGATGAATCAGGTGAAGATTATTTGTATCCTGCGGAGTATTTCGTATTAATAGAGTTGCCGCAAGCTTTAAAAAAAGCCTTTTCGGTGGCAACCTAACAACTCTCTACAGGCAGTGGGTCACGAGCCTCGTGCTCCTGACACTGTTCATTTGTCAGGTGCGCAGGGCATCTGAGCTACGAGGCTGGTCTGCCGGAGAAGTGTATCATGCGGAAACCGTATAATCAATAGTTAGACTTCCGAAAATGAAAATAATATACACTCCTCATCTAAAGTTTCGTCTAAAAGTTAGAGGTATTCCTTCTCATTTACCTAAAAAGATTTTCAAAGAAGCAAAGGAACATTACTATGATAGCTTAACTCAACACTATGTAGCTGTGCATAAGCTTAAATTTATTAACAAACTTAGAGAGGTCGCCGTAACATATGATAAAAAAGAGAAAGTAATAGAAATAATTACGATTCACCCTTTAAAGACTTATCAGAAAATAGCCCGAATAAACTCAGGGAGGTGGCGGCGAATATGAATAAGAAGCCTTTGGTAAACTATGATTCTAAATCGGACATCCTTTACATCGTGGCTAAGAAGGGGAAAGAAGAAGAATTTGTGGAAGTTGCGCCAGGTATAAACGTAGAGCTTGATAATAAAGGTCAAGTGATCGGGATAGAAATCCTGAATGCTTCCAAATGCTTAAAGCCCATTGCTAAACCTTTATATAAACATATGCAGATGGCTTAATAGTGGTTCAGAAACCCCGTGCTCCTGACACTATTCATTTGTCAGGTGCGCAGGGGACCTGACCTACGAACTGAACTTACTGGACAATCTGGACTTTCTGGACATGCTGGACTTTGTTTTTTCAATTTTAAAGTCCTTTCCGCCATAGAAAATTGTGTCGGGTAGCTTCTCCCCGCCAAAGACGAGGGATCACAACCCCACCAACAGTTTTTTACCTCTCTCATAGATGTTAGACCTATCTTTTTCACATCAAAATAGTCTTTTTACCACCTCAACAAATGTAATGTCAGAACAGGGGTTCTGACACCTCTGGGAACTCCATTTGCAACTCACCTCTCCCATAAACATGCGGGGTATCCGCATCACCATCGAAGTAATGGTCTTTTTGCTAACTGCTGAATGGATTCACCGTGAACGGAGTCAATGAGTTAGGCGGATATGCGGGGCGTAAATTCTGACGTTACAACTCAAAAAAGTGTATAGACAGGGTTCCGACACCTTGGGAAAACTCACCCCCTTGATCCCCCTCTCTTGAAATAGAGGGGGCATAGGGGTGAGTTCAAAACCTTTAATAGTGTCAGGAACACAGGGCTCCTGACTTACGGATTGAAGGGGATTCAGGGGGTTTCCCCGTTCTGCAAAAAGTATATTTACCCCTCGGGGACATTACCAAGAAAAATGCTTGACAAGGTTCCATAAATGATTATGATATTATATATGAATATAAAGGATTTGCCGGAAGTCGGGCTACAAGACACAATTCATTTGTCAGGTGCGCAGGACATCTGACCTACTAGCTTGTAAAAGCTAACGTGCCAGTCGATGAACATGGGAACACTTTATTTTGGCGATAATCTAAATATCTTACGCGAACATATCAAAGATGAGAGCGTGGACTTGATTTATCTCGACCCGCCTTTTAACAGCAAGCGTGCCTACAACTTGTTATTCAAAACACCTGAGGGCCATGTATCCGATGCGCAGATAACAGCTTTTGAAGATACGTGGCACTGGGGCGACCAAGCCGAGCGTGAGTTTGCAGAACTTTTACATCAGCCGAATACCAACGTAGCAGAGACTATACAAGCACTTCGTCGCTTTTTGGGCGAGAATGATGTTATGGCTTATCTCACGATGATGGCTAATCGGCTGGTGGAGTTGCGCCGCGTTCTCAAGCCAACAGGGAGTCTCTATTTACACTGTGACCCAACTGCTAGTCACTATTTGAAGTTAGTTATGGACGCCATCTTCGGTGGAAAGAATTTCAGAAACGAGATCATATGGAAAAGGACTGATGCCAAAGGTAACGTCCAGAAGAAATACGGATGGATACATGACAGGTTGCTGTTCTACACGAAGACCGATGACTGGGTCTGGAATCAGCCGTATGCTCCTTATGATAATGAATACATAGAGCAATTCTACAACAAAGTCGATAAGAATGGCAAGAGATATCAAGCAACGGATTTAACTGCTCCGATGTCCAGGGCTTCTAAAGGGCAGATATATTCTTGGAAGGGGTATACTCCTCCTGCCTCAAGGTGCTTTGTGTATAACAAGGAAAGAATGGCAGAATTAGAAAAAGCTGGGAAGATTGAATACACGAAGAAAGGCTGTCCTCGCCTAATAAGATATTTAGATGAGATGAAGGGGAACAAATGCCCGGACATCTGGGCGGACATTAAGATCGCACAGAAAGCAGAAAGACTCCCTTATCCCACGCAAAAACCGCTAGCCTTATTAGAACGAATCATCAAAGCTAGTAGCAACCCGGGTAATCTTGTTCTTGATCCGTTTTGCGGTTGCGGAACAGCCGTGCACGCGGCTCAGAAGCTGGGGCGTAACTGGATTGGAATTGATATTACTCATCTTGCTATTAGTCTTATTGAAAAGAGACTCAGAGATGCATTTCCGGCTATCACTTTTGATGTCTTTGGAACGCCAAAAGATTTTGACGGCGCTAAGGAGTTGGCAGAAAGAAACAAATATGAGTTTCAGTGGTGGGCATGCATACTGGTTAATGCTCAGCCATATAAGAGCAAGAAAAAAGGGGCAGACATAGGTATCGATGGAATCATATATTTTCAGGATGATAAAGGAGAGGCTAAGAAGATTATCGTATCGGTTAAAGGCGGTGAAAGCGTCACGAGAACCATGATAGCTGACTTGAAAAACACGGTTGAACGTGAGAAAGCCGAAATTGGATTGTTCGTGACGCTGGCTCCCCCCACAAAACCTATGATAATTGAAGCCACCAGCGCAGGCTTTTATGAATCCCCGGCGCACGGTGCATTCCCAAAGATACAAATATTGTCGATTGAAGGCTTGTTGTCAGGTAAAGAGACACCATTATACCCCGACTTGTCACGAGGTGGGCTGACCTTCAAGAAAGCCAAGACGGAAACTGAAAATACGAAACAGTCAGATTTGCTTTAATGAGGGAAGTATTAATCAAATGGTTGAATTAAAGCCTAATGAAAAAATCTCGAATTTACAACGGCAGGAATGGCGGAAAAGATATCAATTAAATAGGTATCTTGAACATTTTTCAGTTTTGTACCACAGCAGATTGTTAGGCATCGAAGGGAGCGACTGGTTGTGAGAGGCGATCTCAATAACTCAGACCTATCGGAGTTGAGTCAGCACTACGATTCGATGTTGTGGACTGTTACGAGTTTGTGGGCCGCCGCGATCGGAGGTCTTCTCGTCTACTGCACCCAGCACTTTGATCGGTGGCTGGCACTGCTTGGCCTCTTCCTCACGGTGTGCGCCATGTTTTTTGCCGCGAGTTTCCGGCGGCTTCGTCGCCGTGTTCACGACCGGATGAGCCATCGAAACCGTGCTCTCTTCGAGTCCGCTTGCCTGTTTCGGCAATGGAATGTCTTTCTCGTTCTCTTTCTCATTCTTACGGTCTCATGGGTGCGACTCTTCGTGTTGGAATGCGGAAGGCGATCAGAACTCTGGATTGTCGTTGGTGTGCCAGCAACGATCTGTATCGCGCTCAGTTGGTACTTCGGCCGATAGTCAGTCCGTAGGCCAGGTGCCCTGAGCACCTGATAAATAAGAGTATCAGGAGCATGTGGTTCCTGATTACAAGCTGGAGGAGCGAATGCCATACTACTGTCACCTCGATTCGTCAAGCAGGGTTGACTCCACGAATCTCCAACTCTATTCTCTTCAGCAAGCTGCGAATAGCTGGAACGACTTGATCGAAGCTATTGAAAAATCGGGAATAGATGAAGTTGATTACCTTAAAGAGCGGCTGGCATT
>Ga0315289_10006526_pt1 | contig 17134 bp, 15 predicted proteins | sample YL17G11_40_MG_FD_203452 | JGI IMG/M metagenome (GOLD analysis project Ga0315289, IMG submission 203452) | Sediment microbial communities from Yellowstone Lake, YNP, Wyoming, USA - YL17G11_40 | ecosystem: Environmental > Aquatic > Freshwater > Lake > Sediment | place: USA: Wyoming | collected... | reverse complement strand
GGGTTTATTTTAACCTTAGCCCACGACTCTAAAATCAGGGCAAAGAAATTGATTTTAGCTACAGGCGGAAAAAGTTTTCCCGAGACAGGTTCTACAGGAGAGGTTTTTAGGATAGCCCAAGAGCTGGGCCATGAGATTGTAAAGCTGCGGCCGGCCTTAGTCCCTTTAAAAACTAAAGAGCCTTGGACTAAGGACTTACAAGGCTTAACCCTTAAGAATATCCGCCTGCGCATATTGCAGGGTAGGAAAAGGATAGAATCTGATATTGGTGATATGCTTTTTACTCATTTTGGTGTATCCGGCCCTTTAATTTTAGATTTGAGCGCAAAGGTTGTTGACCTATTAGGCCAAGGTCCGGTCCAGATATCTATAGACTTTAAGCCGGCCTTAAATGAGGAAAAATTAAAAGAGCGCATCTTAAGAGATTTGAAAGATAAGGGCAGTTCGGCCTTTAAGACGGTATTAAAGGGATTACTGCCTAATAAATTAATCACTGTCTTTATAAAATTATTAAATATTGATTCCGGCAAAAGGGCAAATCAGATTACCAGTAGCGAAAGATTTAATTTGCAAAGACTATTAAAGGATTTTCGAATTACGGTAAGTGGCTCGCTGCCACTTCGAGAGGCAATGGTGACCAGGGGTGGGGTCTCTACCAGCGAGATTAATCCCCGCACCATGGAATCACGTCTGGTTAAGGGATTATATTTTTGCGGAGAGATTATTGATATTGCCGCTCTAACCGGCGGTTATAATCTTCAAGCAGCTTTCTCCACAGGATATCTGGCAGGCGAGAGCGCTGCAGAAAGCCTAAAGAATTAATTATGCGTAATATTATCCTGGCTTCGGGTTCTCGGGCAAGAAAAAAACTCTTAGAATCCATCGGTTTAAAATTTAAAGTTATAAAGAGTAATACCCAAGAAAGCCGAAGGATTAATGCAGGTTGTAGCCAGTTGGTAAAGCAAAATGCCCTGGCTAAGGCCGCCTATGTAGCAACGCGAGAGAAAACAGGAATAGTAATTGGCGCAGATACAATTGTGTTAGATGGAAAAAGCGTCTTTGGTAAACCCAAAAATAAGTCCGAGGCAGTTAATATGATAAAGAGGTTTAGCAAAAGGCCCCAGTGGGTTTATACAGGGTTGGCTGTTATAGATATTGATAATAAAAAAACCTATCTTGATTATGAAAAGACAAAGGTATTTATGCACAGATTAAGCACGAGAGAAATCAATAAATATTTGAAGAAATATAAGGTGACTGGTTTTGCCGGCGGTTTTGATATTCAGGCAAGGGGGAGTCTATTTATAGAGCGTATTGAAGGTTGTTTCTATAATGTAGTTGGTCTGCCCTTAGCTAAATTATATAAGCTGCTTAAGAAAGCCGGTATAGGAATTCTTTTGTTGCTCTTTGCGTTAAATACCAGCGGATGTATCAGAGAATACAATATTGCCACTGGCAGGGAAGACTTAATTCTTTATGATACTGAAAAAGAGGTGAATCTGGGCAGGTCAATTGCAGCGAGTGTGGAAAGAGAATACAAAATAATAAAAGACCAAAAATTGACTGAACGCCTGGATTCCATCGGCAAGAAATTAGCCGAGGTCTGCGACCGTCACGATGTGGTGTATCATTTTAATGTTATTGATGACAAAGAGGTTAATGCCTTTTCCCTTCCCGGCGGATTTATATATGTAAATAAGGGCCTTATCGATGAGGTAAAAAACGATGATGAATTGGCTGCTGTCCTGGCCCACGAACTTAGTCATATAGTTGCCAAGCATAGTATAAAAAAATTACAGGCCATGTTAGGTTATAGCTTATTGAGTATTTTGGCAGCTCAAACAGCGGGCCCGGACTTTAAACAAGGCGTGGATCTGGCCTTTATGCAGATTCTATCGGGATATTCAAAAGAAGACGAATTGCTCGCCGATAGACTGGCAGTTAAATATGTAAAACTGGCAGGCTATAATCCGTCTGCAATGATAGATTTCTTGGAGAAGTTGAAGGAGATTAATCAGAAACAGGCACCCCGTCCATTGTCATATTTTAGGACCCATCCCTATATAAGTTATAGGATCTTGACCGTAAAACAAGAAATCGGAGAAAATATCAGCTTTGATGATTATATAAATAAGGATATGGAGTTTCAATAATTCTTTAAAAAATTGTTGATAAATTCTGTTACTTATTGTAATATAGTATGTTAAGAAAGGTAGCTATGCTAAAAGATAATAAATTTCTACATGTATTTACCAAGGGTATTTTAATTTTTAGCCTCGGCCTTTTATTTTTGCTAAATAATAATTCTATTTCCCTTGCTCAAGATATTGATGAGTCGCTTTATAATGCCGAGAGTTATGATTTAAGGTCTATGATGGATGATGCCCAAAAAAATATCGAGATGTTAGAACAGCAGTTGACTAAGAAACAACTAAGAGAGAGGGCATTAGAGGCCTACCGTCATTTTGATTTGGGTAATTCTTATTATCAGCAAGGAAGGATCCATGAGGCACTGAGCGAATGGAGAATAGCCATTGTCTTGGCCGAGAGTTCCGGCTTAGAAGACTATTTAAGAGGGATTAAGCAGAAGATAAAAGCCATAGAGCGCCAAAAGGCGCTAATGGAAGAAGAGGCGCGAAAAAATGCGCTCCTGAAACAGAAGCTTGAAGAAGAAATGGTGTTACAACGCCAGACAAAAACACTCCCAAAAATAGGATCCCGGCCAAAAGAGGCAAAAGAAAAGAAGGAAGGATTTATAGCAAAACAGATTCAAGCGCAAGATAAACAGGCAAAGACTTCTGTAGAGGCAGGTATTGCTGGCGAGTTAAAGAGAAAGAAGAAAGAGGCCAAGATACAGCAGCCAGAGGCAAAAGAGGCCGGAGAAATAAAAGACGAGGATTTTAAGAAACAGATAGAAGCCTCGATTAATAAGGGTTTACAAAAGAAGGTAGCTCAATTAGAAGAAGACAAACAAAAGTTAAAAGAAGAAAAAGAAAATCAACTGCGACAGGCCAAAGCAGAAAGAAGCGAGAAATTAAAGAAAGAGCAGCAGGAACGGCTCTTGCAAAATGAGCTCATTGAATTAGAGAAAGAACAGCAGAGACTCAAACAAGAAAGAGAAAAACAGGAAAGTCAGGCTAAACTAAAACAGGCTGAAAAATTAAAACAACAACAACAACAGCAGCAAAAACTCTTACAGGATAAATTAGAAAAAGAAAAGGCAGAAAAGTTAGAGAGACAAAAAGAGCAAGAGACAAAGAAGGCAAAGCAGGAGCCGGCTAAGATTTTGCCTTTGCCCCAGATAGAAGAGGCCAAGAGAATTACAGAGATAGAGAAAGCATTAAGGGATAAAGAGAAAAAGGTTGAGTCACAAGAAGAAAAAAGGCAGGCACAAGAAAAGAAAGAAGAGCAAAGTAAGCAGGCACAAGAAAAGAAAGAAGAACTAAAAAAGAAAGAACAAGAAGCACTACAGCAAAAGAAACTCCAGGAAGAACAAAAAACAAAAGAAGGCCTGTTAAAGGCACAACAAGAGAAAAAATTGCTTTTTAAGAAACGGGCTAAATTGTTGGAAGACAGAGAAAAGACCAGACAGAGATTAGCCAGGGTAAGCAGGGGATACGCCGATTTGGAACAAAAAGAAAAAGATAGGCTGCATCTTCTGGTGATTAATAAACTTCTGGATAAGATTCAGCAGGAATTAAATAAATACAAATAGTCTTTAAGATTTCTCTTCTCAAAATAAAAACCCCACTCAAAAAGTGGGGATTTTATTTGTCCCGTTAGATAATCTTATCTAACGGGATTTGGTGCCGAGAGGGGGATTTGAACCCCCAAGTCCAAAGGACATATGCTCCTGAAGCATACGCGTCTGCCAATTCCGCCATCTCGGCATGCTTTATAAGTATACTCCCAACATATATCGCCTGTCAATCTTTTCGGTGGTTTTCTTTGGGAACCATTTGCTAAAAGGCATATTAATTGATATAATTGAGTTACGGCTAATGAATGGAGGCTAAAGCCAATGTTTTTTTTATCTGCTTTTAAAACTACAGCAGTAGCAACCATCCAGATTTTTCTGGTCGGTTTACTCGGGTTTTTACTGGTCAGGAGAAATTTTCTCTCATCCGAAGGCCTGAATGTTTTGAGCCGGTTTATTATTGAGATAACCTTGCCCATATTTATATTTTGTGCGCTTATTAAAGACTTTAGTTTTTCTCTATATCCCAACTGGTGGATATTTCCAATACTAAGCCTGATTATCACTGCCCTGGGCTTAGCCATTGGTTATATATTTATCGGATTGGATAAGGGCATTAGCCAGAAGAGACAATTTCTCTCTTTGGTGGCATTCCAGAATTCAGGATGGCTTCCTCTTCCTCTGGTGGCCGCGCTCTTACCCGAGGCCGAGGCGCGGATTTTATTTATCTATATCGTCATGTTTTTATTGGGTTTTAATCTGGTTATTTGGTCGTTTGGCGTCTGGCTCCTCTCAGAAAAGACTATAAAAAATTTTGAGCTGGGCAGTCTGTTCAGCCCTCCGGTAATAGCAACAGGGTTGAGTTTATTATTTATTGCCTTGGGCATAAATAAATGGATGCCAGCTGCAATACTAAAGCCCCTGAAGATGCTCGGTGATTGCACCTTGCCCCTGGCCTTGATTGTGGTGGGTGCCAACTTAGGCGGTATTGCAATGAAAGGAGAGGATAATAACAGAGAAATTCTTTACGTTGTATTGGCAAAATTAATGGTGTTACCCCTGGTAGTTTTTATAATTTTATTTAGTTTTCCTTTACCGCATCTGGTTAAACTTCTGGTGGTTATTCAGGCATCTATGCCTGCAGCGACAAACCTATCTATAATCTGCCGTCATTATAAAGTCGAAGACAGGTTAGTGACAAAAGCCATTCTCTGGACACACGTAGTCAGCATCATAACCATACCTTTGGTCCTGGCCTTATTTAAGTCAGTTGCTTTTTAATTCTAAATATGCTATAAGGAGATTGCTAAGAAGTCTAATTCGATAGAGCAATCTCTGATTATCCCGAATGTAGTAACTTCTTGGGTTATACTTCGGGATCCCGAAGAGACACTACGAAGAGTGACATCATTCGGGGAAAGATTAACAAATAGATTGCATAGATTAAAACATTATCAAAAAATCTGTGTAATCTCTACCTGGGTGGTAGGTGGGTTTGAGAAATCTGTGTAATCAGAGGTCGCTAAGGTATTATAAAGGTGTTGTCAGCGACCTCATAAGGAATGGAAGATAAAATTATCGTCACAAATAGGCAGGCCCACAGAGATTACGTTATCTTAGAGACAGTTGAGGCAGGAATCGAATTAAAAGGCTCGGAGGTGAAGTCTTTAAGAGAGGCCCGCGCAAACCTGAAGGACAGTTTCGGCCATATTGAAAACAAAGAGGTTTTCCTATATAATCTACATATCAGCCCTTATGACAAGGGTAGCTACTTTAATGTAGAGCCGACAAGGATAAGGAGGCTGCTTTTACACAAGAATCAGATCAGGCATCTTTCAGCCGCAGTTGCTCAGAAGGGCCAGACTTTAATTCCGCTTAAATTATATTTTAAAGGAAGTTTTGCCAAAATAGAATTGGCTCTGGCAAAGGGCAAAAAACTTTACGATAAGAGACGCCAGATTAAGAAAAGAGAAGAGGAATTAGAGATAAGAAGGGCTCTAAGAAAGAAATGATTTTTATGTCCCTCGCCCGCCAGAAGTAAAAGATAATGTAGGGCTCGGGATCAATTTTCCAAGAGTAAAACGATTGAAAATTGAGGGGGTGAAAGGTTTCGACTTAAGTAGCCCGAATAAGGGCAGCATGTCGAGGTGGGCAAGGCAGGCCTCGATAAACAGCCTTGCAAAACAATAAATGCCAATTACGAATACGTAAGGGCAAGCTAAGTCCTTAAACCTCTATTCAGGTTTGAGGCCTTCTTTCCGGGTGCCTGTGACTGGAAAAGATGCGTTAACACAGGCTGGCTGGGCATTCTGCCTTGAGATGCCGAGTGAGACAATAAAGGCTGCTGTTGATTTAATTCTGTCTATGGAAGTAAATCAACAAAAGATTAAATTATAGACTAAACATGTAGATACTCTTATTTTGATACTTAGGGACGCGAGTTCGAATCTCGCCACCTCCACCAGTTTAATTCGAACCGAAAGGGGAGTTTGCCTGCCCTGGCATTGTAATTTAAGGGCAGGCCAGGGAGGGGAAAGATTTTCCCCTCAAGAATCGCTACTTTGATTACACTGCGGGGTGACAGCGAAGCCGACAATACGTCGGCTGAGCGTCAGAGGGGCAAGGAGCCCTTATGAGGAGGAGCGAAGCGACGACGTTCGATTCTCGCCACCTCCACTCTACTACGTTCAAATATTTCGTTCCGCCAAAGACGGAACTTCATGTTTGAGCTTCGTAGAGTGTCCTAAAGAAACATCTCGTTTAGAATAATCGAACCCGAATAGGAATTAACAGTGTACAGGAAAAAACAAAAAATTAAATTTTTCTTACTCGCTACTTGTCCCTCGACTTTGCTCGGGATCCTTCGAGGGATCCTGAGTAATTATCGAAAGGCTACTCGCTATCCCGAATGAAGTTACTCAAGAAGTTATGCTTCGGGATCCCGATGTGTTTCTTAATAATAATACTACTTTCGGGACTCGCTACTTTCTTAATTGGTTGCGCTACAGTCCCTCAGTCAGGATCTTTTGGGCAAAAGGCTAAAAGTTATGTGCCTGTTCTGAATCTCTGTCAGCAATACGGCTTTGATTGGCAATGGGATTCCTTTGTGCGCATCGTTACTTTGAAAAAGAAGAATAATGAAGTTAAAATATTTGTAGGCAGTCCGATCATCATCGTTAATGGTCTGACCAAAAGGATGACATCTTCAGCTAAGCTTTCACAGGCAGTTGTGATGGTTCCTGTGGAATTTAAGGAACTGATTAAGGATTTATTAGTCGAATAATTTAAAAATGAGCAAACCCATAGGTGTATTTGATTCTGGAGTAGGAGGTCTCACGGTAGTTAAGGAATTAGTCAAGCAGCTCCCCTTTGAAGATATAATCTATTTCGGCGACACCGCGCGCGTTCCTTACGGGATAAAGTCAAAAGAGACAGTAATCCGTTTTTCTATCGATGATGCCTTGTTTTTGCTTAATCAGGGCGTTAAACTGATTTGTGTTGCTTGTAATACTGTCTCAAGCGTAGCCCTTCCAATAATCAAGAGCCATTTCAAAATCCCCATTATAGGAGTGATTGGCCCAGGCGCAAAAGAGGCAGTCTATGCCACCCGTAATAAACGCGTGGGTGTAATTGGAACACGCGGAACCATAAGAAGCCATGCCTATGAAAATGAGATAAGAAAACTTTCTCCCCGCATAAAAGTGACTGCAGCGGCTTGTCCTTTGTTTGTGCCTTTTGTGGAAGAAGGCTGGCTTAACGGTAAAGTAGTTTTGGATGTGGCTAAGACTTATCTAAAACCTATGAAAGATGCGCGTATTGATACGCTTATCTTAGGATGCACCCATTACCCTTTGCTAAAAGATATAATCAGAAAAGTTTTGGGAAATGAGGTTACCTTAATCGATTCTGCGCGGCAGGTAGCTATGGAAGTAAAAAAGATTCTAGACGCCGAAGGCATGCTTAATAAGAGCCACAGAACCAAATACAGATTTTATGTCAGTGATAATCCTGAATGGTTTAATAGCATAGCCGATAGGTTTTTGGGCAGGTCGCCGCGAACTGTTAAAAAAATAAATCATGTATAACATAAAAGTAGAATCAAGTTTTAGTTCCGCCCATAATTTGCGCGGCTACCATGGTAAGTGTGAATCCCTCCACGGCCACAACTGGAGGATAGAAATAGTTGCAGCCAGAGAGAAACTTGATAAGATTGGCATGGTCTTGGATTTTAAATTTTTAAAAGAAAAATTAAATCAGGTATTGGAAAAATTAGACCACAAATATTTGAATAATCTTGCCTATTTTAAAAAGAAAAATCCTACTTCAGAAAATATCGCCAAATTCATATATGATATTCTAAGGCCGGAAGTAAAAAGCCTAAGATCTGTTACTGTCTGGGAGAGCGATACCAGTTGTTCTACTTATGAGAAATAAAAGACCCTCACCAAACCGGCAAAAAGCCGTAGTTCTATTATCCGGCGGCATAGATTCCTCAACAACACTGTGTCTGGCAAAAAAACAGGGCTATAAAGTAAGTTGCTTGATCTTTGATTACGGTCAGAGGCATAAACGGGAACTAGATTCGGCAAAGAGGATTGCCCAGAAAGCCAGATGTAAATATTATGTTTTAAAGATTAGTCTTCCTTGGAAGGGTTCTGCTCTTTTGGATAGGCGAATCGCAATTCCTAAACCCGAAAACCCGAAAACCCGAAAACCCGAAAACTTAATTCCCGCAACCTATGTCCCAGCAAGAAACACGATCTTTTTAAGTTTTGGTCTTTCTTTTGCTGAGGCTATCGGCGCAAGGACAATTTTTATCGGCGCAAATGCCATTGATTTTAGCGGCTATCCGGATTGTCGGCCCGATTATATTAAAGAATTTAACAGGTTAGCTAAACTGGCAACAAAAACTGGAATAGAAGGTTGCACTATTAAGATCAGCGCACCTTTAATAAATAAGTCAAAGGCCCAGATTATTAAATTGGGAAAAAGTTTAGGCGTTTCATACCAGCTTACTTGGTCTTGCTATAAAGGCGGAAAGTTTCCCTGTAATCGATGTGACAGTTGTCTAATCAGGGCCAAAGGTTTTAGAGAAGCTAGGATTGAAGACCCATTATTAAATGAAGGTAAATGAAGACATAACTTATGGAGTCCCGATATTTCGGGACGACATTAAGTTATTTGTCTGAATTTACCCCCCACCACTTTTACAAAGTAGTGGGCTATAAAATAGGAAACTTAATTCCGAAAAATACTGCTTTATTTATAAAGCAATGCTGTCAATAAAAGTGGTGGGGGGTTCAATTCGCGCAAATGACTTACGTCGCAGTTCTGCTCCGTAAGTCATGCGCTCATTGAAATGAAGGCCAAGATAGCAGAAGTTTACGAGAGTATTCAGGGCGAAGGTATATACGCAGGCGCAAGACAGATATTTGTACGCTTTTATGGCTGCAACCTAAGCTGCAAGTTCTGTGATACGAAATTGACTAATTTCGATAAATATTCCAGCGTGGAATTAGATAATCTATTGCAGAAATTTTCTCAGTCAGTACATTCTGTCTGTTTTACAGGCGGCGAGCCGCTTATGCAAAATGATTTTTTGAAAAAGATGCTCGGCATTGTAAAACATAGAGGCTATACAACTTATCTTGAGACTAACGGCACGCCTTTTGAGGAATTAAAATCTGTTTTAGACGATATAGATACAATTGCCATGGATTTTAAACTGCCTTCTTCTACAGGCCTACATGGTCTTTGGGATGAACACAAGAGATTCCTCGAGGCGGCCTTAAAAAAAGACGTTTTCGTCAAAATGGTCATCTGCCACTCGACAATAAAAGATGACCTGGATAAAGCGATAGGAATAATCAGCTCTTTTAATTCAAATATCCCGGTAGTTTTACAACCCAATTTCCATGAAACCGACAGAAGCCTGCTTAAGAAGATATTCGAGTTCCAGGAATCAGCCCAGGATAGTTTAAATGACGTAAGAGTAATACCGCAAATTCATAAAATACTGGGAATAAAATGAAGAAAAAGAAAATATCACCCAGTTATGAAGGTCTACAGAAGAGTGTGCGAGAACTAAAGACGCCAGAAATTGAAGTCTGGGAAAATAAATATCCGGATAAGGACTACATTGTTAAAATAGAAACCTCAGAATTTACCTGTATCTGCCCCAAGACAGGCCTGCCGGATTTTGCCAATATTATTATTGAATATAAACCAGATAAATTCTGTCTGGAATTAAAGTCATTTAAATTGTATTTAACCAGTTACCGCCAAATAGGCATATTTCACGAACACGTTATAAATAAAATCCTGGATGATGTTGTTAGTGTTACCAAACCCCGCTGGCTGAAGATTGTTGGTGAATTTAATCCCCGCGGCGGCATAACCACGACAGTTACGCGCGAATACAGAAGAAAATGAAAATAATCTCAGCAGGCAAAATAATAAAGACTGTTTCAGATTTGTGTATCCAGGCAAATACGGTTTTGCGTAAAGATGTTTTAGAGAGTTTAAAAGCGGCAGTAAAATCAGAGAAAAATATTCGGGCAAAAAAATTGTTGGCAGCCATTATAGAAAATGCGCGCGTTGCCAAAAGACAAAAATTAGCCATCTGCCAGGATACAGGTCTACTCTGTATATTTGTGGAAATAGGCCAGGAGGTAAAGATCAGGGGCGATTTAAAATCAGTCATCAATAAAGGCGTAGAATTAGGATATAGAAGAGGTTTCTTTAGAAATTCAATCATAAAAGATCCCTTATCAAGAGGCAAATCAGGGTATCTGCCTGCGATTATGCATATAGATCTGGTTAAGGGTAATAAATTGAGATTAACGGTTTTACCCAAGGGTTTCGGTTGTGAAAATAAGACTCAGCTTAAGATGTTTAATCCTACTGCTAAGATAGCCGAAATTAAAAAATTTATTATTGATGCGGTGGAGATCGCTGGCCCTGATGCCTGCCCGCCTTATATTGTGGGTGTAGGAATCGGAGGCACGGCGGATTATGCAGCGTTCTTGGCAAAGAAAGCCTTGCTTAAGAAAATCACGCATCACACTAAATTAGAAAAAGATTTGTTGAAAGAAATAAATAAACTCAACATCGGCCCCATGGGTTTGGGAGGAAAGACCACCGCCTTGGCGCTAAATTTAGAAACCTATCCTACACATATTGCCGGCCTTCCTGTGGCAGTAAATATCAGTTGTCATGCTCTTCGCAGCGCATCCGCAGTTCTATAAAATGAAAAAAATAATCACACCCCTAGATTTGAAACTGAACCAGAATTTAAAAGCAGGAGATGAAGTCTTATTGAGCGGCGTAATTTTTACTGCCAGAGACCAGGCACATAAAAGATTGATAGAGGCAATTAAGAATGGTAAGAAATTACCACTGGATTTAAGAGGTCAGATCATTTATTACTGCGGCCCGACAAAAACACCCAAAGGAAAAATCATTGGCTCCTGCGGTCCCACCACCAGTTCGCGTATGGATGAATTTACGCCCGCGCTACTTAAGGCAGGCCTAGCTGGCATGATTGGAAAAGGTAGCCGTGCAAAAGAGGTAATTAACGCCATAAAAAAATATAGGGCAGTTTATTTTTTAACCTATGCTGGCTGTGGGGCTCTATTAACAAAATATGTAAAAAAGGCAAAACCCATTGCCTATAAAGATTTAGGCCCGGAGGCAATTTATAAATTAGAGGTTAAAGATTTTCCGCTCATCGTGGGAATAGATACAAAAGGAAGGGGTATTTATCAAATGAAGCCCAAATTTACGGAACGATAGTGAACGTAAATTTGCTGGCTGAATTTGACCCTTGACATTTTCAATAGAAAAAACCTAAGAAAATGTCAAGGATTCACTTCGCAGACGCTTCGCTATGACTTATGTCGTTCTTACGAGCTCCATAAGTCATCTGCTCATTGAAGAAAGAGAGGACAAATGTTAAGGGAAGATAATAGAGGGTTTGATAAATTAAGAAAGATTAATATTACGCGTAATTACATTAAACATGCCGAGGGTTCTTGTCTGATTGAAATGGGTAATACCAAGATTATCTGCACAGCCACGGTAGAAGATATGGTACCGCCTTTTTTAAAAGGTACGGGAACAGGATGGGTGACTGCTGAATACGGGATGATTCCCCGTTCTTGTCAAACCAGGATCAGCCGTGACAAATCCTCTGGTCGCAGTTATGAGATTCAGCGTCTCATCGGTAGGAGCCTAAGGGCGGTTATGGATACCAGGTCTATAGGCGAGCGCACTATCCGTATAGATTGCGATGTTATCCAGGCAGACGGAGGCACGCGTACTACCTCTATCGTCGGCGGTTTCATTGCCCTGGTTGATGCCCTGGATAAGACCAAAAGACAAAAATACATTGATGCAATACCCATAAAGGATTTTGTGGCGGCAACTAGCGTCGGCATCGTCGAGGCAACAGCTTTATTAGATTTAACCTACCAAGAGGATTCCCGCGCCCAGGTAGATATGAATATAGTCATGACCGGCAATGGCGAATATGTGGAGATTCAAGGGACGGCTGAATCCAAGACCTTTGATAAAAACCAGCTTCAGGAACTACTGGATTTGGCTAATAAAGGGATTAAAGAGATAATCGAGTTACAAAAAAGTCTGTTAAAGAATATCCTTTCGTTATAGTCTTATGCAGGAATTAGTCGTCGCCACCAAAAATAAAAAGAAATTCACCGAAATCAAGGAATTATTAAAAGGAACCCGCCTTAAGATAAAATCTCTACTGGATTTTCCTCGTGCCCCGTCCATTAAAGAAACCGGTCATACCTTTAAAGAGAATGCCGTAAAAAAGGCGCTGGCAATTACGCGCTTTAGCGGTTCTTTAACACTGGGTGAGGATTCAGGTCTTGAGGTAGCGGCTTTGGGAGGTCGACCCGGCGTTTATTCCTCGCGTTTTGCCGGGGGGAAAAAAGACGACATCCTCAATAATAAAAAGGTATTGCGGCTCTTGGGAAACCTACCTTTAAAAAAAAGAAGGGCCTGTTACGTCTGCAGTGTTGCCCTGGCAGATAAAAACGGCGTGATTGCCATAAAAGAAGGGACTTGTTACGGAAAGATCGGCTTTGCGCCCAAAGGGACTAATGGCTTTGGATATGACCCGATTTTTATTGTGAAGGGATTCAAAAAAACCTTCGGCCAGCTTAGTTCTGCCACCAAACATAGACTCAGCCACCGTGGCCGCGCCCTCAAAAAAATAAAGAAAGATATCCTAGCGCAGATTAAAAATCCCCATAATTCCTTCTAAAATATTTCCTACCTGCGGCTCAATCTTATATTTGGGCTCCAAGAAAGTTCCGGTTAGTCTTACCACAACGAAGCTGCCTGTCTGTGTTAATACAGAGGAAATTATCTTTTCTAAAGTTTGAGACTCTTCAGTTAAAAGTTGCTCACTAAACTTGTTAAAAACCCGAAAATCCAAATTACCGCCAAAATCAAAACTGCCGTCAAAGGCAAGTTCTAATTCATTGCTATTTAATTTTAAATCATGGGTTGTGACAGACTTATTATTGATGAAAAATTGACCCTTTGCCTCCTTAAAGATTATTTTTTCAAAAGAACGTGGAAATAATAATTTTCCTAAGCCCTTGAATAGGTTCAATTCCCACATGTTTCCGTTGGCTACGTTTAGTTCTACCCCGCCGGTTAATTTTGATAAGTCGCTTCCTTTGCCGTTTAAATTTGCCGTAGCGCTCAGGGCGCCGGAGATATCTTTGTCTTTTAAGGCTGTATCCTGTTTTAGCCGGGATATATCTATAGAATTTAAGTTTATTTGCGCAGCATACGAAATATCTCTATCCGCCAGATTCAAATTAGCTGACAAATTCAGGTTTCCGGCATAGGCATCTGAACTTAAGCTCAATCTTCCTTGCGCATTGGATTGATTATAGCCTAAAGAAAGTCCGGAAAATTTATAGCCGTTGAAACTGATATTATTATCCTGGGCATTCAAAGAAATATTCATGGTCCTGGGGTCTTTTAAGGCTCCGGATAAAGAAAAGGCGGTTTTAAAGATCCCTTCTAATTTTATTTTACTGAGGTCCTGATTAAATTTTGCGGCAATCTTTTTAATATCTGTTAAGTCTAACGCCACAGTCCCGCCTAAATTAACCAGTGGCGCATCGCTTTCCTTTAGAGAAAGAGCGCCTTTTAGATTAAATTTAGAGTTAAAATATCCGCCATCCAGATAATTTATATCAATGTTTTTATCGCTCAGGTTAAAGGCGGTCTTAAGATTTAAATCCGGGCCGGATAAGGTAGTCTCAACCAGCGGATTGGCGAAGTCTTTAAGTTCACCATTTAAATTAAAATTCTGATTATTATATTTTAATGAGAGATTCTGCCAGCTTGCCGATTCCTTTTTAATAGTAAAATTCCCGTTTATCTCTTCGATAGGGGAGGCTAACTGCGGGAGACTAAGTTTTGCGGATATTAGTTTAATTTGACTCTCAAAATCAATGGAATTTATATCTTTTAGGTATCCGGTAATCTTTGAATCAAGGAATGCCTGGCCGTTTAAATCAAAAGAAACGTCTTTAAATTGTTTTTTAATAAGCCCGTCTAATTTTGCCAGTTCAAACCTTGATTTTAGCCTTAAGTCTAGGTATGGATTTTTAAAGTCGCGCAGTTCTCCTGTAATTTCTACGGATGAATCAAGAGTCCTGGCACTTAAGGCATCGGTTTTAAGCGAGTCTTTGGAAAATTCAAGTCTACCTTTTATATCTTTGGCTGCCCCAACAAAGGGAAGGCCTTCTACAGCCGTATTCGCTAAATCCAGATAACCGTAATAATCGGCTTCTTTGTTGGAGAGATTATATTTGGCAGCACCTTTTAAAGCCAAAGCGCCCCAGATTTTAAAATTATCCTGGGTAAGCGCAATATCCTGGCTGGTTAGGGATGCCTCTAAGCTTATTAAATCATTTTCTCCTGTGGCGGATAAATTTAACTCTTTTACTTCTGCTACGGATAAAGAAAGTGGAAAAAGGCCTGCATAATAAGGGCTATATTCAGTGATGGGAAGATTTTTTATTTTTGTTTCGGCGCTAAATCCTTTTGTACGCAGGTTAATTTTACCTTTTAGAGAAATGAGGCTTTTGGTTTTATCGGCATTAGGCACATCAGCCTCTAAATCGAATTTTAGACTGTTCGGCAAAGATAAGACTAGTTTGGTATTTAAGCCTTCGACTTCTTTTGTAAATACAGGCTCTTTGGTATAGTCCTGAAAGAAGAGTTTTCCGTTACTGATGATGAGACGAGAGATAATCAGCGAATATTTTTGTTCTGCAGGCTTAGGAATAGGGATATTCCAGGTTTTGTCGGGTTTGTATTTAATATTCACAAGGGGAGAGTCTAAATAAATAGTAGGAATAATAATTGTTTTTGATTTTATTAAGGGTAAAAAGAGGATGTTGAAATGAGTTTTTTTAATAGTTAAGAAGACTTTATCGGCTTGAGTCGGTTCTTCAAATATCCTCAGGTCATCTATGATAAGGCCTTCAAATAATTGATAACGGATAGACCCGATTTCGACTTTTCTCTGTAAAAGATTGGAGAGGTTCTGGGTGAGGATGATTTTAAGTTTCAGGGGTAAAAACACCTTATTTAGGTAGAAGATACCTACGCCAATTCCCAGGACTAAGACCACCAGAACTATCAAGATAATCTTTTTTATCATGGCAACAGGTATTATAGTATGATTTCACAAGATTATCAATACGTTAGATATTCTATTATGTTGAAAAAATAAATTCGGCGTGTTATAATAAATTTTTGTTACGCAGATATATGTCCCTCGCCTCTATAGATAAAATGAGAGAGGCTCGCCTCGTGCCGAGGCGCATACGTTAGGCACTCGGCGCCGAGGCGGGATGATTTGCCAACAGGTTATAGATAACAAATCGTCCGTCGCCTTAATGTAGAGGAAGAAAAAGAAGGCTCGGGATGTTTTACAGAAAGAATATAGCGGGTAAAACGCGGGGCGTGGCTCAGCTTGGCTAGAGCGCTTGGTTTGGGACCAAGAGGTCACAGGTTCAAGTCCTGTCGCCCCGACCATCCGCCGTAGGCGGATGATTCCGAGTTAAGTCGTATAAGAATTTTTAACGAGGAACCATTTTGCCTTAGTCAAACTTCGGCAAAATGATCCCGAGCTGAGGCTGATAAAGGTCTTTAGCGAGGGACGAATAAAGAGAAATTGCGCCTGTAGCTCAATAGGATAGAGCACCTGCCTTCTAAGCAGGGTGTTGGCCGTTCGATTCGGCCCAGGCGCATTCTACTCCGTCCTTCAATCCTTAATTATGGTATGGACTTCGTAGAAATGGTAACGTGTTGATAGGTTCTACGAAGCTCTTACCAGTTATTACTCGTTGAACAGCGAAGTAGACCACCATATTAAAGGAGAGAAAGTGCAGAGACTAAAAAAACCCTTAATCCTAATTTTTATTTTAATATTACTGGTCTTTGTTTTGGCGTCTCTTGTGGTTTTATTTAAAGGTAAAGATATTGTGATTCTTGAGCTAGAGAAACGCATAGATGCAAAAATAACACTAAAGAGTCTATCCTTGAGTTTTCCCACGACGCTCAAGATCGAAGAGTTAGCAATAGGAGATTTTCTAAAATCAGATTTTTTAATTTCTCCTAACATCTGGGCGCTATTTGCAGGCAAGGTTGTTATAAATAAGTTTGTGATGTTAAATCCTCAGATAAATATCCAGAGAAACAGAGACGGAACTTTTAATCTGCCCAAGCTAATCGAACAGAAAAAAAAGACACCGCCACCGATAATACTGGGTCTGGAATTAAGGAAGGGGAAAGTTTCTTTAGTAGATAAAAATGTAGATTCTGGGGGTTTCAATCTCCAAGTAAAAGACATCAATGTTCTCGTGGGCAGAAGATCCTTTGGCCTGCCGCCTTATGTGTTAAAATTTAAGATGACCGCAGATATCCCTACAGGAAAAGAAGTCTCAGCCAAAATAGATTCGGATGGCTGGGTTGATATTTTAAAAAAGAATATGCAGGGATATTTTTCATTAGAGAATTTAGACGGGGTATATTTTTATCCCTATTATAAGAACGCAACTAGTCTAAAGCCCCAGAAGGCAAATATCGGTTTTAGGGCAGATTTAGAGGCAAAGGATAATAATCTAATCGCAAAATGCCACTTGGAGGCAAAGGATATAGATTTTGGGCCTATGGAAGCGCCAACTCAAGAGAATATCTTTGGCGCTTTAACCGGTGTATTGGGTAACTTAACTACTTTTACCGATAAGATAATCATAGACTTTGTGGTTAAGACCAGGTTAGACAGTCCGAAATTTACACCTACAGAGATTAAGGGAAAGATTATCAACAAACCTATAGACCAGATTATCCAGAAGGTGCCAGAGATAATTGAGAATA
>Ga0315289_10006525_pt1 | contig 17139 bp, 10 predicted proteins | sample YL17G11_40_MG_FD_203452 | JGI IMG/M metagenome (GOLD analysis project Ga0315289, IMG submission 203452) | Sediment microbial communities from Yellowstone Lake, YNP, Wyoming, USA - YL17G11_40 | ecosystem: Environmental > Aquatic > Freshwater > Lake > Sediment | place: USA: Wyoming | collected... | reverse complement strand
GCATGACCTCAGTTCGCTGCGCCATCTTTGCAGTGTCGGCGAGCCGCTCAACGCCGAGGCGGTGATCTGGTCGAAAGAGGCTTTCGGATTGCCGTTTCACGACACCTTCTGGCAGACGGAAACCGGATGCATAGTTATCACCAATTATCCCGGTATGCCGATAAAGCCCGGTTCCATGGGTAGGCCGTTCCCGGGCATCACGGCCACTGTTGTTGACCCCAAGACATTCGAGCCGGTCGACAGACCGGGGACCGTGGGATTAATTGCCATTCGCCCGGGATGGCCATCGATGTTCAGGACCTATTACAATAATGAGGAGATATATAGAGGCAAATTCAAGAACGGCTGGTATATCTGCGGGGACAGGGCCAGTATTGACGTTGACGGCTATTTCTGGTTTGTGGGGCGGGATGACGATGTGATTAATACCGGTGGGCACCTGGTGGGGCCGTTTGAGATCGAATCGGCGCTGCTGGAGCATCCGGCGGTAGCGGAATCGGCGGCGGTTGGCAAGCCGGACCCGGTCAACATGGAGGTTGTAAAGGTGTTCGTAGCCCTGAAACCGGAATCCGAACCGGGAGACGATCTCGAGCTTGAAATAATGAACTTCATTAGAAAGAAGCTGTCGCCATTGGCCATGCCACAGGAGATCGAGTTCGTAAAATCGCTTCCCAAGACCAGAAGCGGTAAGATAATGCGACGTCTTTTGCGCGCCCGGGAATGGGGCGAGCCGATAGGAGATATATCGACTTTGGAGAACGAATGAGGATATTCTGCGGGGACCAAGATACCCCCACCAGAGGGCAGACGAGGGCGTCTACCGCCCAAGGAACAGAGGCGGGTTGGCGGCTGGCTGCTAACGGGATTCGGACGCGAAGATATGAAAGATCAAACATGTCGGCCCTTGGAAGGATGAACGATTATGGATGATATCAAGAAGGCGGTATTAGACTACGTCAGGAAAGAATATCTCGAGGAAGACGACGACCGCGAGCTCACTGAAACCACGCCTTTGATTTCCGGTGGCATCGTCGATTCATTCTCGATGGTCTCGTTGAAGCGATTCCTCGAGAAAAAATACGCAATACAGATACCGGACGCGGAAGCATCGCCGGAAGCATTCGATACTGTAAACAACATCGTGGCGCTGGTCGATCGTTTCCGAAAGGCATGAGATATCGGTGGAAATTGGTGTTTGAGGTGAGGAGGTTTATATGTCATACAGTGAGAAATGTCGCGAAACATATGTGACGGAGATTCAGGGCATTCAAGAAGCCGGGATTTTCAAGGAGGAGCGTTACATTCACGCGCCCCAGAGCGCCGATATCGTGGTTGAATTCCCGCCCGGCGCTCCTCTCAAGAAAGTGATCAATATGTGCGCCAACAACTACCTGGGGCTCTCCAGCCATCCCGAAGTCATAAAGGCTGCCCACGCGGGATTGGATTGCCGGGGTTATGGAATGTCATCGGTGCGCTTTATATGCGGCACGCAGGACATTCATAGGAAACTTGAAAGCAGGCTTACAGAATTCCTGGGCACGGAAGATACTCTGCTGTTCCCATCCTGCATGGATGCTAACGCCGGGGTCTTCGAAGCGCTGCTTACCGATAAGGACGTCATGATCGCCGACCGTCTTGTGCACGCATCGATAGTCGACGGCATGCGTTTATGCAAGGCGATGCCGGATACCTACAAGCATTCCGACATGGGACATCTCGAAGAGAAGCTGCAAGAACATCAGGACAAAAGATTCAGGATGGTCATAACCGACGGCGTTTTCTCCATGGATGGCGACCTGGCCAAGCTCGATGAGATCGTGGCCCTGGCCGAGAAATACGATGCCATGGTGCTTGTCGATGATTCTCACGCTTCCGGCTTTATCGGCAAGACTGGGCGGGGAACGCACGAGCATTGCGGCGTCGTGGGCAGAATCGATGTCATCACGACAACCCTGGGCAAGGCATTAGGCGGTGCTTCCGGCGGCTGCGTCAGCGGGCGCAGGGAGCTGGTCGAGATATGCCGTCAACGAGCCAGGCCGTATCTCTTTTCCAACACCGTCGCCCCTGTCATCGTAGCCGGCGCGCTGAAGGTGCTGGAATTAATCTCGGAGACGACCGAGCGGCGCGACAAATTGGAATGGAATACCAAGTATTGGCGCGGGCTGCTCAAGGACGCCGGCTTCGATGTCAAGGAAGGGGAAAGCCCTATAGTCCCGGTCATGCTCTATAATGCCAAGTTGGCGCAAGACGTGGCCCGTGGCCTATATGTGGAGGGGATCTACGCCGTGGGCTTTTTCTTCCCCGTCGTGCCCAAGGGGGCGGCACGCATCCGCACGCAGCTCTCCGCCGCCCATAACAAAGAACATCTCGATAAAGCGATAGAGGCATTCATCAAAGTGGGAACGAAGCACAATATCCTGGGGAAGGGGAAAAAGGAAATCATCGAGATGTACGGGATGTAAGAATCTTATCATTCACTATACTCGTATGCCAGGGATGCCCCGAGAATTTCTGCTACGGGGCATTCTTGCAATTGGGCGCAGAGGTTAAACTCGCCCCTGTAATCCCATAAGAAGGAAAGAGCTCCGACATCCTGTCCACACAGGAGAGTCCGCTACCTGGGTTCTATCTTTCGGCACAAAAAAAGCGGGCCGGAGAGCCCGCTTTAAGGTTTTGCAGTAGCTCCTGATGTTACTTCAGTAGGACCATTTTCATCGACTGCGAAAAATCGCCCGCGTCGAGATGGTAGAAATAAGTGCCCGATGGGACCGCATATCCGCTATTGTCACGGCCATCCCAGGTGACCCTGTGATAACCGGCCTCTGTCATTCCCGAAACCAGCTTTCGAACTTCCTGACCCAGCACGTTGAAGACCGTGAGCTTCACCAAGCGTGCATTCGTCAGGGCGAATTCGATTTCGGTCGAGGGGTTAAAGGGGTTGGGATAATTCTGACTAAGTGACATCCTGGCGGGCAGGATTTCCTCTTGTTGAGGGACAGTTCCCAGGGCCACGGAACCATCGATGACGACAGGCACAACGCTTTGGACACCATCGCTATAGCCAAAAAGCGGCGTCCCCGCGCGCTGGTCGATGCGAGAGGCAATTATGGCCGGACGTGTGATTGCTTGCTCGCCAACTGAGAATATCAGCCTCAGGGCCTCCACCCTTGCGCCAGCGGTATTCAGGCCAGCGTTGTCGCCTCCGCCAAGATCAGAAAAGCCCATCTGGAGCGCTTCCCGAGAATTGTCGGAGAATCCCTGCCAGTTGTCGTCCCAGTTTTCCAGAGCTCCACTGACCTGATATCCCTGGAAACGGATGTCACCGTCGGAATCGATCCGCAAGGGGAGGTTGTAGTATGTTATATCCCCGTGGGTGACAAAATAAACCGGCACGATTACCAGAGGCTGTCCCGGCGCCATCGCCACCTGGCCTATTATGATGCTGTCGGGCGTGTTAGAAACCGTGCCTGCCATCGCCGGCAGAGACAATGATACGACCAATGCCATCCCCAGCAGTAACCCGTATCTCATTCTTCCTCCTTAGGTGTGATTTTGGACGGAGCTAAAATAGATATCTCGAAGGAATATTACTGCTATTTAGGAAGAATGGTTCCAAGAAAAATTGGGCCTTAAAGCAAAAGGCGGGCTGGCAGGCCCGCCTCCTGCTGTAGATTTACCTTGATCAGCGAAGAAGAATCATCTTGCTGGTCTGCGAGAACTCAGGCGTGTAAAGCCTGTAGAAATAGACCCCGGAAGGGACATCCGACCCCTGCACGTTTCTGCCATCCCAATGTGCCTGGTGCCAACCGGCGGCCAGGCGAGTATTGACAAGCGTCTTTACCTCCTGGCCGAGCAGATTGTAAACGACCAGGGAAACGTCCTGCTCCTTGGGCAGTGCGAATTCGACATTGGTCTCGGGGTTGAACGGGTTCGGGTAATTCTGCTTCAAAGCAAATTCGTGCGGAATGGCCTCATTCTCTTCTTCAACACCCACTGGCCGGATACGGATGGAACCAGCCACGAATCTGGGGGTATACTCCGTCATGCCATCGTCCCACCCCATAAGCGCAGACCTGTTAAGTGGATCCCAGCAAGTGTCGATGGTGACGAGCTGAGAAGGAGTGTTGGGAGCGATGATAAATCGGAGTGTCCAGGCGTTCAATCTCTGGCCATTCGTAAACAGCGGAGGATTGTAAATGGTGTCGGACCTTACCTCTCTCCAGCCGAGCTGACGCACGAAGTTTTGGCTGGTAACAACGGTGTCAAAAACATCATCCCACTCCGTCAACGGGTAGAAATAAAGAGTTCCAGTGCCGACGTTCACTCCGCCGTGGGGCGCATTAAACCTAACAGGAAGATTATAGAACGCAACGGAATCATCCGTGACTGCGAAGATCCGGATGTTCTGATAGACGTAAACGTTGCTGGAGTCCACCACCGCGTTATCGACAATGAGACTGTCCCATACCGCGGTCGTGTCTTGTGCATACGCCATACCCGCGAGCAGCAAGCACGCCATTACAAACAAAATGAATTTTCTCATAGAGAAAGCCTCCTTAAAAAATTATTATTTAATTTTGATACTTCTATCTAAGACCACCCATAACAAAAGGTTTAGCGCCAGCCCAGGCCCTTTGCCAAATATTCTACAAAACGGCCCCCGTGAAAGTCAAGGCTTTTTTTTGGGCTGGTCCGAAGAATCTCGTCATGTCGGACCCAGGGCTACAACCGGGCCGTCGCAGGCTCCACATCAACTACCTCTCTCGACGGTTGCAGACCGTATTTCTTGAGTTTTTCAAATAACGTAGTATAGTCGATTTTTAGTATTTCGGCGGTTTTCCGCTTGTTGCCGCGGGTTTGAGCCATGACCCGTTTGATGAGCGACTTTTCGGCCTCGGCCTGGGCCTGCGCTGCAACTTCCTTTAACCCCGCCCCCTCGCGCAGCCTGATTTCGCTGGTCGAGGGCAGACGGATGGCAAGATGTTCCGGCGTGATGGTCTTGCCCTCGCAAAGGATGATGGCCCGCTCAATCGTATTTTCCAGTTCGCGCACGTTTCCCGGCCAGTGATATCTATCGAGCAAAGCCAGCGCCTCCTTGGAGAGCCTGACCGGCCTCTTCTTCATTTCGACCGAAAATCGCCCGATGAAGTATTCGGCCAGGGCAGGTATGTCGTCCCGGCGCTCCCGCAGAGGAGGGATCACTATGGGAAAGACGGAAAGGCGGTAATAAAGATCTTCACGAAAGGCCCTCCTGGCGATGGCCTCTTTCAGGTCCATATTGGAGGCGGCGATGACCCTGACGTTTACATTGATGGTCTTGGTGCCGCCCAGTCTCTCGAAGTGCTTTTCTTGAAGGACTCGCAGGAGCTTTGCCTGAAGCGATATATCCATGTCGCCGACTTCATCCAGAAATATCGTCCCCTGCTCGGCAATCTCAAACTTCCCCATCTTGCGGGCGACGCTGCTCGTGAAAGCACCGCGCTCGGAGCCAAAAAGCTCGTTTTCGAGAAGCTCACGCGGAATGGCGGCGCAATTGATGGTAACATAGGGCCCGTCCTTGCGCGGAGAAAGGCGATGAATGGCTCTGGCAAAAAGCTCTTTGCCGGTCCCGGATTCTCCCAGCAAGAGGACGGTGGTATCAGAGACGGATACCTTCTGGACCAGCTCCGTGGCTTGCCTCATTCTTTCGGACTTGCCGATGATTTCGGTCATTCCGATACTCTGCGCAAGCTCCTCTCTGAGGAGGATATTTTCCGCCATGAGCCGCCGATTCTCGAGGGCCCGCTTGATCAGAATGGAGAGCCTGTCAGTATCGAATGGCTTGGTCAGGAAATCGAAGGCGCCCAGCTTGATAGCCTGGACGGCGTTTTCAACCGTGGCATAGGCTGTCATGACAATAACCGATGCGCCGGGATCATTTTCCTTGACTTCGGAGAGTACCTGGAGCCCGTCGGCGCCTGGGAGCTTGAGGTCAGTCAGGACAAGGTCGTAACGCTTATCCCGAGCGCGGCTAATACCTTCCAGCCCGTTCGAGGCGACGTCGACTTCGTACCCCTCGCTCGTAAGGGTAGCCGAAAGCATCTGCTGCATGGCACTTTTGTCCTCGACAACCAATATCGACGGCAAGAATCCTCCCGTTTTTAGGGTTCTTAAGTAATTATCGGCAGATTAATTGCGGGCTTAAGGTCGGCACTGACGGCAGGGCGAAAGTCCATCGTCCAGGGCGGCATCGCGACTCTTGTATTTCCTGGCTTTTCGAGGATTGACATTCTTCGCCGAAGGACACAATGGCCGATGGAAACGGAAGGAACCGCCCGCGGAAATATAGTAAGGCTCAAGGGGAGGAGGAAGCAGCGACCAGATGCCGGCTTTTCTTTTCCGAGCTTCCTTCTGAGCGGAAATAAGTCTTGCGGAATATCGCCTGTTTTCCTTGAACTGATAAACGCGCGCCAGGCCTTTACGGATCAAGAGCTCGTTGACAAAAATCGTATCCAGATAGACATATCCAAGGAGTCGGTCGTATCTGTCGTTGCGGAGCCTGTCCAGCTCGATTCGAACGGTCTTGCCACACAGCAGCGAATCCGCGAACGCCCTGGCTATGTCGGCGAACGGTTCGCCCTTTTCGGGAGTGTCGAGACCGATAAGCCTGACATGCTGGCCCCCGCTTAACACATATGTGTCACCATCGAGGACACGCTCGACGCTGGCAGTATCTGCTGTCCGGGATTCCTGCGCAGTCGCGATTCCCAGGGGTTGAAGGCACGCGGTGGCGATCCCCAGGGCGACTATTAGGTGCAAAGCCTCCAGAACAACAGCGAAGGAGCGAGAACTTCGACGATTCATTCTTCGCCCTTCTCGAGTGAAAAAATCGCCGCCATCCCGCCGCAAATGTTCCGGTACGACGACCGCCGCCAACAATCGCCGAGTATGCCGCTGACCTCATCCTGATACGGAAAGCTCAGGAGCGATTTTGGCAGGTAGCGGTAGGCGTAAGACTTGGACGTAAAAAGACGGGCTATAAGCGGAGAGAGGCGGTAGAAATACAGCTTGAACATGGAAGCCATTATTCCGTTGGGCGGATGGGCTATTTCGAGACAGCGGGCGACGCTTCCCGGCGTAAGAACGCGCCTGGCCTCGGCCGAGAATCTTCTGAGGTCTGTAAGATTCCTCAGGCTGAAAGCAGAAATCGCTCCGTTGAAAGCGCCGTTCTTGAAAGGAAGGTTCTCGACATCGCATATGACCGCGTGCCATCTTTCATGATACCGGGAAGGCAGAATAGTGCGCAAAAGCGACAGCATGCCTGGAGATATGTCGGCCAGAACGACATCGCCGGCGAAGTCGTTCCTGGCGAGAAGCTCGAGAGCCAGTTCGCCTCCCCCCGAACAAAGGTCAATGATGGTTCCCCGGGAGGGAACGCCTTTCACTGCAATCCTGCGCCAGCGCTTATCCTGTCCAAATGAAAGGATAGTATTAAGAAGATCGTAACGATCATGAATGTCATCGAACATATTCCTGATGAAGATTTTTTTTGGCTCAAGGGGCATACGTCACCGTTTGATTCGTCTTGAAATGGATGGTGCAAGATCAGAATTCGCGATTGACCACGAAATCGATCAGGCTTAGCAGGATCTTCCGCTGTTCGTTGTCAACAAGGCCGCATATCGATTCAGTGAATATTCGCCTGGCGTCCCTGGCGAGCTGTTGGGATATACCGGCTGCGTATTCCAGGCTCTTGTATTTTTCAATGAGCTCCAGAAGGATATTGACCTCGGATGCCTCCTTCTTCTCCCGGTCTTTGTTCAACATGTTCAAGATTTCCCGGCGCTCGCCGTCGGAGCATTTCCTGAGCAGGTCAATGAGCACCAGAGTGCGTTTGCCTTCCCAAAGGTCGCCGCCAATCTCCTTTCCGTACTTTCCGAAATCTCCCCTGAGATTGAGGACGTCGTCCTGAATCTGGAAGGCGACACCCAATTCCATACCGAAACTGACTATTATTTCGCGAACCTTGGCCTCGGCTCCGGCTATTAGCGCCCCCGTCCAGCAAGGAGTGATGACGGTGTACCAGGCGGTCTTTCGGCGACACATATTGAAATAGTCATTTTCGGAGATATCCCAGCGGCGGTCGTTGACCCAGGCCAATTCGATATGCTGCCCCGCGGTAGTCTGGGCATACATGTGAAGAAATTCTTCGAATATCGCCATGGCCTTCTCGCTACCGAGGATCGATTTGTTGAGCCAGAGCATCTCCCACATTTTCCCGGCCAGGGCGTCGCCGGCATTCAAAGCCAGCGGCACGCCGAACTGAATATGGAGGGCCGGCAGCCCCCGGCGAAGGTCGGACTGGTCTTCTATGTCGTCATGAATGACAATCCAGTTTTGAAAAAGCTCGAGGGCGGCTGCGGTGTTAAGGGCATTCTCGTCGCTGCCGCCGAAGGCGCGATTGAAAAGGAGCAGGAGCCCCGGCCGAAGCCCCTTGCCGGAACGAGAGGGATATTCTCGCATCATGCGGTAAAGGAGCGAGATTTCGGGAATCTCATGGTTTTCGGGCAGGAATCTGAATATGTAATCGTCGACCCTGGCCTTAAGCGGCTTCAAAATCTCGAAAACGTCTACGTTCTCCATCGAGATTGTTAATAGCCAAATGCAGCAACTATGTCAACCTAATATTGATTTTTTCCGTCTTGGATAAAGCGACCGTCACTCTCTCGATTGTCTCCTTGAGCTCATCCATCTGGAATGGTTTCGGCAGGACGGCATCCACCTTGCTAAGAGCGTCCTGATTATCGAGCTGAGCGCCCCAGCCGGAGATCAATATTATGGGGGTCCCAGGGCTATGCTCGCGGCAGAACCTGGCGACCTCCCAGCCGCCCACCTCCGGCATGCCAAGGTCGGTGATTACGAGATCGAATCTCTCCTGGCTCAGCAGCTTCATGGCGGCTCTGCCGCTATCGGCCTTGATGCACTTGTGGTTCAAAAACTCGATCATGTCGCCGATAACCGCCAGCAGACCCAGATCGTCGTCGACGACCAATATCGAGAGAGACTGGCTGGACCGAGGCACAGGCATCCGGCCATTCTCCTCGGTTCTCAAGAGAGAGCGATTGAAAGCGAATGTGAAAACTGCGCCCTGGCCCGGCGCCGATTCCACCGCGATATCGGCCTGGTGTCGGAAGAGTATCCCGTAGACGACCGCCAGCCCCATGCCGAATCCCTTCTTGCCCTTGGTCGTGAAGAACGGAAGGAATAACTTATTTTTGACGGTTTCATCCATCCCGATGCCGTCGTCGCTTATCTGGAGGACGACCTTATCGCCCTTCATGAATGTTTTTATCCAGATATTTCCGCCATCCGGCAAAGCGTCGACAGAATTCAGGATGACGTTACAGACCGCTTCTTTTAGCTCTTCATGGCTGCCTTCCATGGCAGCCACATCACCGAGTTGTTTGTGCAGTTTGATCGTGACACCCATTTTTTGAGCAGTGTCTTTCCAGGCCGGGCCGGTGGTGTCGATCGCGTCCAGGACTGTCTTGTTGATATCCACGTTTTCATGCTTCTTACGGCTCGAGACATGAGTGAAATCCTGAAGCCTCTGGACGGAGCGTCGGCCCTTGAGAGTGGCCTCTTCGATGACCCCCAGTTCCCTGGATATTGCGCCGTCCCTGTATTTTCGCATGAGGAGCTGGGTTCGGCCAAGAATGGTGCCAAGTACGTTGTTGAAATCGTGGGCCACGCCGCCCGCCATTTCGCCCAGGGCTTTCAGCTTTTCGGCCATAACAAGCTGTTCTTGAGTCGCCGATAACTCCTCATAAGCCTTTTCAAGGCTCTCGAATAGCTTGGCGTTCTCGATGGCGTCAGCCGTCTGGCGCGCGAAAATGGTGAGCACCTCGAGGTCTTCTTTTGCAAAAGATTTGCCGGAGTAGCTCCAGAGAGTGATGGCCCCGATGACCTCCCCGGACCATGTCAGGGGAGCGCTGATGAGCGATTCTTTGTCGACCGGAGTTCCCGGGACCTGGACGGAGCGAGGATCCGTGTCGGAGTTGTTCGAAATTATGCCCTGGCCGGCTTGCACGACCCTGCCCGTGATGCCGTCGCCGGGCTTGAGGGTAACGGAGCTCAATTCCTCCTTATAGCGCTCGTCGACGATGACGATGGGCCTGAGGAGCAGCTTGTCTTTGTCGAGAATAAAAATGGCTCCGCCGTCAGCCGCCATTATCTCCATGGAAAGGTTGATGGCTTTCTGAAGGACATCCGTATAGTTCAGCGACGAATAGATCGATGTAGATAGCTTGAGGAGGGCTGCAAGCTTATCGCCCCGTTCACGGGCTCTCTTCTTATTTCGATAAGCCTTGACAGAAAGGGCGATGAGGTCAGCTATCAGCTCGGACTTCATGAAGTCGTCTTTCCCGGGTTCTCTGGGCTTTTCCCAGAGCCAGCATGCGTAACCGAACCCCTGGTCATCCATGAAGAACGGCGCTATCAAGGCGTTCTGGCATCCTATAGTCCCCAGGAGTTCCGCTACCAGGCGGTTCTCGGAGCCTCCGTCGTAGAAATGGGCGACGCCGTCGTTCCAAGTCGTTATCCAGCGGTCGTGGGGAAAGAGGCTCAGGCCGTGATAAACCCGGTCCTGGGTGTCGTGGCTGAGACCATCGTCGCTATACAATTCAAACTCAAAACTGTCATGACAGGTCAAAAGGACCAGAAAATAGTCGGAACCGAGGGCTAACTTGGCCCTTTCGAGCGTCGATTTGAAAATCGAGCGATCCGTGTTGAAGGCGGTTGAACCGGTCTTAGCCAATCAGCACCCCGTCTTTCGAGGCCGCGAGGGCGTCATTGACGACTCTGAGTATCTCCTCTATCCTGAACGGCTTGCAGATCATGCTGTGGACATGATGGGCTTTCAGGTTTTCCTTCTCGATGCTGGCGCCCCAACCTGTGGCCATCACAATCTTGACATCGGGATAGTTATTGTATATGGTGTCGGCCAGGTCCCACCCGGAAAGTCCCGACATCCCCAAATCGGTTATTATAAGGTCATAATGGCTCTGGGCGAGCATGGATAGGGCTTCGAGTCCGCAGGAGACGGAGTCGGCCTCGTACCCGCGAGAGACCAGTATTTCGATCAAAACATCTCTGAAACCTTCTTCGTCGTCGACCACGAGGATTTTCCCACGATGGCCGGTCGATTCAGCGGAAATCGCGGTGCCGCCGCTTTCATCCTTACCGATGCCTCTGATGGGTATCCTGATCGTTAATTTGGTGCCGTGGCCGTACTCCGATTCTACTTCAATCGACCCGCTGTGCCTCGTGACAATGCCATAGGCAACCGGCAGGCCGAGGCCAGTGCCAGCTTCCCCCTTAGTCGTGAAAAACGGCTCGAATATTTTCTTGCGGGTCTCTGGAGACATTCCCTGACCGCTGTCCTCGATAGTCACGATTATGGTCTTTTCGGATTCCGGCCAGGCGTTTATGATGATTTTTCCTTTGCCCGGTATGGCGTCGACGGCGTTAATAATCAGGTTTATGAATACTTCCCTCAACTCCGAGGGATTTCCAGCGGTGCGAAGATTGCCGCGATGGTGGAATTCGACGTCGATCTGTTTGCCGCACTTGCGCGACCGCTTATGCCAGCGTGGCCTGACAAGCTCGATGGCATCGCCGATTATTTGGTCTACATAAAGCTCCGTGAATTTCTCGGTCGGATTCTTTTTTGTGAATTCACCGATGCGAGTGAGAATGTGCGAGCCGTCGGTGGCCGCCTTTTCGATCAACTCCAGGTTCCTGGTCAGGAATTGACGTCCCGATTTGGTTGCGTACTTGCCGAGCTTTCCCGTGATTATCTGGATTCGCCCCAGTATCGCGGCCAGGATATTGTTGAAATCGTGCACCACCCCCGACGACATTTCTCCAAGGGCTCGGAGTTTTTCGGTTTGGACAATCCTTTCCTGTGCTTCCTGGAGCTGCTCATAAGCGTTCTTGAGCTGCATATAAAGCTGGGCGTTCTGCCAGGCGATTCGCAAATGCACGGCAAGGTCTTTGAGGAGCAGGACTTCATGATGCGAGAAACCGTCGGAACGGGCCGAGCCCACGATCATTACTGCTTCGGCAGCGACACTGTCGCCGATCGGGAACAGAGCCAGGTTTCGAATACCGGCATCCAGGACCGACTGCAGCTTGTCCGGTGAGCCGAGCTTCATGATCTGAGAGAAGGAAAGGAACTCTGGGGATGCGGTCTCGATGACGCGGCGCAGTTTGTCACCAATAATCTCGAGCATCGGCTCTGTGGCGATGACGCCCGCGGATTTCGCCGTGTAACCGGCCTTCAAGACGAACGAGTCGCCTTCCGGCTCGACCAGAGATGTCCAGCGATAGCCGGCGTTATCGGCCACGGCCTTGGCTACGACCTTGAAAAAGCTGTCCAGATCGAGGGTGGCGGAAATGGCTTTGTTGATATTGTCGATCAGCGCCAGCCTTTCGGCCTTCTCTATGGTTTCTTCGAAGAGGTTTGAGTTATCGATGGCCACAGCCATGATATCCGAAAGGGCTTCAAGGGTGTTGATGTCCTCCTGAGTGAAATCGTCCGTGGCCGCAGATTCCACGTCAAGCACAGCGATCAGCCTGTCGGCCACTATGATGGGGACGCAGACCTCGCTATTCATTTCGCCTGTGGCGCAAACGTAATCGGAGTCTTTTGAAACATCGGGGCAATAGATGGTTTTCCCAAGAGTGACCGCTTTCCCCAGAAGTCCGTCGCTAAGCGGCACGGCGAAATCGGAAGGGAGTTTTACATCCGAGGCGGACGACTGGCAACCGATATAGAATTTTCCGCCCGAGTGGTCTATCATGAACACCGCCACAAGCTGATATCCAAATGCTTCTTGAATGGAGTTTGTAGCCGTTTGCAGAACCTCGCGAACGTTCAAGGATTTTGACAGCTTTCGCGAGAATTCGAATATCGCCTTGAGCCTGAGACCTCGTTCGCGTTCTTGGTTGAAAAGCCTGGCCCTTTCCATGGCCACTGATATCTGGGCCGAGAGCGCCACCAGGAAATCCTCCTGCTGGCTGCTAAATGCGCATTTTACCTGGCTGCCTACGCTGAGCACCCCGATGACTCGGCTGCCTATTTTCACAGGAATGGCAAGCTCGGAAAGCGCCCGGGGAAATGATGAACGCCAGTCGACTTCCGTTCTCATATCGTCGACCATCAGAGATTCGCCGCTTGAGGCCACCTTCTCTGACACGGTAGGCAAGGACATATCGGCCGCCCGCTCGGTGCCACTTTCGGAATCGGTAGCGATCGAGACAATTGGCGGCAGAAGGCGCTTCCTGTCATCGACCGGAAAGACTGCAGACGACGAGAAATGCAGGTAATCTCCAATTGCCGACAGCACCTTTTCCAGTATGGAATTGATGTTCATCTCCGAATGCAGAACGGCGCTGACGTCATAAAGGACAGTCAGCTGATCCACCCTGCTATTGATATAGCCATAGAGCCTGGCGTTTTCGATTGCCGATGCCGCTTGCGAGACCACCGCCTGCACGAAGTTCAGTTTCTCTGGAGACAGGCTGGAGCGGGGTCCAGTACGCTCCTCCGCCAGGACTACAACCCCTATAGACCTGGCGGAATGGGAAATGGGGACAAAGGTCAGGGTCCTGGTCAGACTGGTGTGAAAGAACCTTCTCTCATGGTTGCTGAAATCCGCCTGATCGTTAGGGCCGAAAATCAAAGTGCGCTTTGTAGACATGGCTTCAGCAAGCCGAGGGAATTCTGCGAGATTGACGCTGGGAGCGTCCGGGGGGACTATGCCGCTCTGGCGCCTGGTCTGGAACGAAGCCACCTCTAACTCATTCTTCTTGTCGCCGTTGAGCAGAATCATGCAGAAGGTGGCTCCTGCATATTCGCTGAGGCGGGTGGCCACGATCTGGAGGACGGAGGGCAGATCGAGAGTAGACGAGATTGCCAGGGACGTTTCCTGGAGAATCCTGGTTCTGTCGTGGCGGATGGTCTTTTCAGTCTCGATCTCGAGGCCATAGGATATGGCCGCCGCAAGGTCACACAGGATTTCGCCCAGAGGCGCCTGCAGACGCTCCAGGGGGTCGGACTCGATCGATACCAGCACCAGATACCCCACGGACTTGGTTGCGAAAGTCAAGGGCATCGTCCCAATGTGGCGGTAGCTCCGAATCACTTTTTGCCAAGCTTGCCTGGGTGGATTTCCCGGTAGGTTGCCAAATTGGAGGCCGGTGCCTTTCTTTTCCGAAGCTTTCAGCAGGTTCAAACCCTCAGGTGTGTGGCAGATGCCTGAGAGAATCTCGTCAGGGAAGTTAAACCTCCCCCTGACATCGATTCTATCTTCGGGTCGCTCCAGGTAGAAAATGGCCCCGCCCATTGATCCTGTAAATTCCGCGATCACTTCGATTATCTCGGCGACGGCGGATTGATCGAACCCTTTTCCTCGGATGACTTCGAGGGAAAGGCCGATTATGTCAAGGGCTCGTGCCAGACGCGTTTTTTCCGCCAGGTGTTCGTCAATGAGGCCGAAAACCTCCGAATACGCCGGGATGTCATTTTGTGCCACGTGTTCGTCACGCTGGAATATCTCTATGCCGGGCTTCTCGCGTCCAAGCAGGCGCTTGATAACCGCCAACTGTCGAGTAAATAACTCGAAGTATCCATAAGTCAGCGCCAGGACGAGAAAGATACCGAGCGCCGGCAACAGGCCGAGGCCAACCATTTCCCAGCCGGATATATCGGACCTGGAATCGAAATCCGACCTGACCCTCATCAAAACCTCGGCGCTGACGGCCGTGTCCGAGGACAGTACGGAAAAAGCTTCAGTGCCGGGCACATTTGCAGCCGATGCATCGCCCATGCTGCCCGCTGAGGAGACGATCCTGACTACGCGCCTATCATGGTCAGCGATGGCATAAAGGCGGTCGATCGGGAAAGCAATGACAAGATACTCTGGAGAGCTATCGGATCTCCTGTTCTCAATGACGGAGTATCTAAGAACATAATAAGCGCCGTCGATAAGGGTGACGAGGCAGTTTTTTTCGCTGCCCTTCATCTCATCCAGGTGTCCGGCAGCCTGGGCGCTGTTCGAGTCGCCCGGAACGGAAACAACATTGCCGCGTCCGTTGACAAACCAGACATGAGCGTTGTCGAGCTTCTTCAGGGCGAGTTCGCGCGCGATGACCTTCAGGGTCGCCGTCGGAACGTTGCCCGCGGCCCGGCGTTCGGAAAACAGTATGGCGGCGTCTCTGGTAATATCGTCGCAGAAAAGTTCACTGGTTTTTACCATCATGTTGAAATACTGTTGAGCCTCGGCCCGCGACAGGCTGCGAATTTTCCTGACATTGGAATCGTGGTTTATGGTTATGAACAACATCGCCAGGCCGGTGAGGAGAAGGCCTACGCCAACTGCCTTGCCGAAGTACGACCTGTGTGCGCCAATAACCGTCATTTGGCGGAACCTCGTTTATCTTTGCCTGATGCTCTCGCGGAGGCAATGAGATGAATCTTCTCGGCGTTGCGATATATGATATCGATGTAGCGGCCAACGTTTCCACGAAGTTCCGGATGCGCGTCCTGAATATATTCGCAGGACGCCAGGATTCCCGCAAGAGGACCGTTGATGCGGCTGCGTATATTAGGAGCGACCTCGGAATTCGAATTAGCATTTTGCGGTGCTCGCCGAATCATCGTCAATTTCTTGGGACCTTCAAATCTCTCGCCGGCAAGCCTTTTTTCCTCATGGCAGGTCATGACAATCGACGCCAGCAGTGCCAGACCGGAGACAAACGATACTGCATTATCCGTCAGGGCCGATCTCTCACCGCCCCTGAAATCACCAGCGATAAGATAGCCCACAGCCTGGGGACCCGCATGCAGCGGGAAAACTACCCCCGCTTTGGTACCATCGGGAAACAGGTGATTAGTATCCCCATCTTGCGGGCGCTTCAGGCTTGGTCCCCTGGAATGGTATGGCAACGGCGTTCCCGGCGACGCCGAGCCGGGGTTATTCGGCCCCGGTGCCTCGGAAGATGATTCGGGCCAGGCGAAACTCCTTGCCTGCGACCGCGCCACGGTCTTGACATCGGTGTTCGATGGATCGACGACAGTGATGCCGCAGTAGGCGGCGGTTTCCGTATCGACGACCGCTCTGGTAATATCCTGCAGGAGAGTGGATAGGTTTTTCTTGGCAAGTGCTTTTTGCTCGAGGAAACTCAGCGCTCCCACCCTCTGGACAGCCATTTCGTTGAACTTCCGCAGTATTTCCTCCGACAGCTTGTTATACAGGCACTGGCATATTATATCCATTGCCAACGGCAACGTGGACGAAACCGAATTGAAATCGTCCAGCCTGATCTCCAGCCAAAAAGTGGTGGCATCTGCGATGCTCATTCTCTTGATGAGCGATGAGCGCTCATGATTTCTATAGGGTTTGGAGATGCCGCCGGTGGCGCGGGGGTCATGACCCCCATACAGGTAAGGGTATTGGTCTTTCTTGAAATGCCCCTGTATAATATTGACGACGCCGTTTTTGTGAAGATCGAAATCGTACTTCACGACTGGTCCATTGACAGATAAGTACAGGTTCACCTCGGAAAAGGGGATGATGCCATAAAGGACCCGTGAGGCCGTCATAAGCGATGAGGCAATTGAATCATTGCCGATGAAGGCGCCAGACAGCGACGCCAATGTTTCCTTTTGTTTGGCAACGTTCAGGAAGCTTTGCTCGTTTCTCTCCCGGCTCAAGGCCCGCGAGAAAGCCTGCCCCAGGGGATCCAGTATCTTCAAATCGTCAGCGCCGAATCTTCGATCTGACGTGGAATAGACTGACAGAACTCCCAAGGCGTGGGGCAGAGGAAGGCAGAAGGCGCTCGTGGCCGGTCCCTTCGTGGTCTGAACGAACCCCGGGCCTCCAAGCTCAGAGACACTATCCGCGGAAAGAGGAAGATTCTTCTTCATCGCGCTGGCTATAATGGTGTTATCTTCGGGAGCGGCCAGGAGACTTTCCGTATGGCCCAAGAGGCCATAGTGATGAGTCAAAAGAAGGCGCCCGTTGTTTTCTGCCACGTGCAGTGTCACCGCCTGGCAGTCGAGGGCCAGAAGGGTATATCTCGCGGTATCGGCAAAGA
>Ga0315289_10006523_pt1 | contig 17140 bp, 15 predicted proteins | sample YL17G11_40_MG_FD_203452 | JGI IMG/M metagenome (GOLD analysis project Ga0315289, IMG submission 203452) | Sediment microbial communities from Yellowstone Lake, YNP, Wyoming, USA - YL17G11_40 | ecosystem: Environmental > Aquatic > Freshwater > Lake > Sediment | place: USA: Wyoming | collected... | reverse complement strand
CCAGGCTCACGGCCTCGTATCGGGTTCGTGTTCCTCAGGTCGCGGGTTTGCCTCCGGCTTCCTCCGGACCCCGCCTCGCGGCGACGCCCTTGCCCTTGGCTACGGTGGGTGCCATCAACCTCCGGGAAGGACTTCCACCTTCCTAGTCAGCGCCCATGCTGGGCGTACATCGAAGGACCCGGCTGCGCACGCGGCCGGGTCCTTGCCTCACCCCCGAAATCGCGACCCAGGTTCCGCAAGCGGCGTGTCTACGCGTTCGCGGTCTGCGCCACCCGTCTATCGGTCGAACCGCACCTCCGGAAAGGCCGCTGAAGGACCGTCCAGGAGTGTCGTCGCTTTACCTTTCAGGACCTGGTCGAAGAAGGCCAGTGAATACGCGTTGACGATCTGCTGGACGCGCGCGCCGTTAATGGGTCCTTTGAGCCCCAGTTGGGGCGCAAGGGGCGACAACGCCGGCAGATCGCTAAAGTCGTAGTGACCCGTTCCGAGGGTCGTCGCGACCCGATCAGCAGGGTTGCTGGTCTGCTGCAGCCGGTCAAACTGCGCCTGGTTCTTCTCGGTCGGCCACAGTTCGCTGAACAGGAACAGGAAGGGCCTCTCTACGCCGAGCGACAGCGTCTCTTCGGTGACGGGCATCATCCACGCATCCATGGTCACTCCGCCGCCGCAGCGCGGCTCGGCGGAGCAGAACTCGATCGCGGCTGCTCCGCCGGTAGAGTGCCCAAGGACCCCGACGGAGGCCAGTTCCAGCGTCCCTGTGAAACGGCCCTTGGGGTCGGCGCGATTCCAGTCCTCGAGGGAATCCAGTGCGAAGGCCATGTCGCCGATCCACTGCTCCACCAACCGGCGCGCCGTTGCCTCGTACTCTGCATCGGGGACGCCGTCTGGCAGGGCCGCCGGATTGTTGGGGGCGACCTGCCCATCCGGAAAGACCGTCACCACCGCGCCGTAGGTGTGCTCCATGCCCACGACCACGTACCCATGGCTGGCCAGCTCCTGCATCTGGTAGGTGTTCTGCGCCCGGAACCCACCCCACCCGTGCGAGAAGATCAGCACCGGGAAAGGTGAACCGGAACGATCGACGGGGGCACCCGCATAGGAGGAGGCACGCGCCAGTGCCAGGTGATCGAGGAAGAAGCGCGGCAGGTCCAGCCATTCGGCGATGGCGGGGGCGACGATCGCCGCATCCTCCATCCAAGGAGCCGGGCGGGTGTTCGATTCGGGCACGGCCGGATACCAGACCTGGATGAGGAACCGGCGCGGTTCGTCGGCCCTTGCGGAGTAGATCTCTTCGCGCGCGGTATCCGCCAACTCCGCCGTGACTGTGCCAACCCGATAGGGCCCACTCGGAGCAGGAACCCGCGGCACCGGCAGCAGCACTGGCAGCGCAGTCGCCGCTGCCACGAGTAGCGTCAGGCCGACCAGCGCAATCCCTCTCCAGGAACGGCGCCGGAATGCACCTCGATCCAGGCGTCTCAGCGCCGGCAAGGCAAAGCCGCAGGTCCCGAGCACCAGGATGTAGAGCGGGATCATCTGCCACCGGTAACCCTCAAGGACCAGGTGGAGAACCGCCAGCACCAGTGCCAATGGCGGCAGAGCCTGGATGGGGATGGGACGGCGTCGGCCGGTCAGGATCGGCCATACGCTGTAGGCCACGAGCAAGACAGGGATAGCTATCTCAAGCGGCCGCATCGCTCTCCTCCGCCGACACGACCGCAGATGGGGACGGTTCCAGATCCGGCGAGCCCGAGTTCGAGCCCCGGGAGCCGGCTTGCCCCTTCCGCATCAAGAACGCTGGTGCGCAGGACACTGCATCCGTAGGACCCGGCTACCGCCCCACACCATCCGCGGATCGTCGAGCCTCTGGCGACAGGTGTCGTCTACGCCGGTGCGCCGCGCCGGCGCTCTCGCCTCGCCGCGCGTTCGCCCTCGGCCCCGCCCTCCGCCTTGGCTGCCTCGCGCGCCGCCTTGAGCCAGCGCACGCAGTTCTCATCGTGGCCCATCATGACATTGGCCGCCAGGACGAGCTTGCGGATGCTGTCCTCGAGCGGGTTGGTGATGGCGCTGGTCAACCCATTGGCGATCGCCATCGTGAGGAAGGCGCCGTTCAACGTCACGCGGTCCGGCAGCCCAAAGGAGACGTTTGAGGCGCCGCACACGGTGTTTACGCCGAGCTCCTCGCGCAGGCGACGCAGCAGGCGGTAGACCGCCGGGCCCGCAGTTCCCACCGCGCCCACCGGCAGGACCAGGGGATCGATCAGCACGTCCTGGCGCGGGATGCCGAACTTCTCAGCCCGCTCGACGATCTTCTTTGCCACGGCGAAGCGCACATCCGGATCCTGTGAGATGCCGGTCTCGTCGTTCGAGATGCCAATCACCGCCGCACCGAAGCGCTTGGCCAGTGGCAGGACGGCCTCAAGCCGCTCCTCCTCCCCGGTCACGGAGTTGATCAGCGCCTTCCCCTTCACGGCCGCCAGCCCGGATTCCAGGGCCTCGATCACCGACGAGTCGATACTGATCGGCACATCGGTCACCGACTGCACCAGGCGGATGGCCTCGGCCATGATGGCGGGTTCATCTGCCATCGGAATGCCGGCATTGACGTCCAGCACCTGCGCTCCGGCCTGGACCTGCGCCAGGGCGTCGGTCCGCACGCGCTCGAAGTTGCCCGCCGCCATCTCGGCTGCCAGCTTCGACCGGCCGGTGGGGTTGATCCGCTCACCGATGATGACGAAGGGGTAATTGGGTCCGATGCGCACTTCCTTGGTGGGTGAAGTCAGGATGGTTTCCATCAGCTCGCATTCTCCTCGGGTTCATCCGGGTTGAACATTCCGGCTTGGGTGCTCCGGGGCAACAGCCCGGCAGATTCGATGATCTCAGCGACCAGTTCCTCCTGGCGGTAGGCCATGACGTGCACGCCGCAAACGCCTGGAACTTCACGCACCTGCTGGATGATCTCCACACACAGGCTGTGCCCTTCCTGGCGTTGGCGATCGGTCGGGACACCGGACAAGCGGCGGATGACCTCGTCGGGGATGTGGACTCCCGGGACGTGCGTCCGCATCCACTCCGCCGCCTTCGCCGAACGGAGTGGCCCGACCCCAACCAGGACGCACACCTTTCCGTGTAGCCCGAGGTCCCCGGCTTGCGCCATGAACTCTTTCAAGCGCGGCACGTCGAAACAGAACTGCGTCTGAATGAATTGCGCCCCGGCAGCCACCTTCTTGGCCAGCTGTACGGCCCGGAAATCGTAGGGCGGAGCGAACGGATTGGCGGCCGCCCCCAGGAAGAAACGCGGCGGCTTCTCGAGCGTCCGCCCGCTCAGGAACTGGCCCTGGTCGCGCAGCATGCGCGCCGTGCGCAGCAGCGTCGTCGAGTCAAGGTCGAAGACCGGTTTGGCCTCCGGCTGGTCGCCAGCCTGAACGCCGTCGCCGGTCAGGCACAGTACGTTGCGCACCCCCATCGCCGCCGCCCCGAGCAGGTCCCCTTGAATGGCGATGCGGTTGCGGTCGCGGCACGACACCTGGAGCACCGGCTCGTAGCCGGCTCGTGTCAACAACGCGCAGACGCCGATGCTCGACATGTGGACGTTGGCGCCAGAGGCGTCGGTAGCGTTGATGGCGTCGCATACCGTCGCCAGCACCAGAGCGCGGTCGTACACCGCCTGGGGGTCGGCGCTGTCCGGCGGGTTGAGCTCCGCCGTGACGGCGAAGCGTCCCGAGCGCAGGACGCGCTCCAGGCGCGAGGGCCCGGTCATCCGCCCCACCCCGCCGGCACCCGCGCCGCGTCTCCGGTGGCGTCATTGATCCAGGCTGAGGATCCCTCAAGCCTGTGATCGATCGGTGGCTGCACGCGCCGGATCTCGTTCCCAAACGTCGGCATGCGCTGCGAACGCTCCCAGCCCATCAGCCAGACGCAGGGCATCTCGGGGTCGACCTCGCAGCGGCCGTCCTGGCGGACACCGCCACATGGGCCGTTACGCATCGTCTTCGGGCAGGTCATCGGGCAGGTCATGCCGGTGGTGTGCAGGATGCATTGCCCGCACATGCGGCAGTCAAAGATCGGCCCTTTGGTCAGTTTCTCGCCGGCGATGAAGACGCGCTCGACCGCGCCGCCCCGCCGCAGCCAGCGGCCAAACGGCCGCAGCATCGCGTGCGTTCCGGCGTAGGCGACCTCAAGCAGGCGGGGATGATTCTGGATCCAGGACATGTCCCTCACCCCAACCCCCTCCCCTTTCGGGAGAGAGGGAGCAGGGTCAGCCCTCCACGCCTCCGCTGTTGGCCAGGTTGGAGAGCCGCTCTGGCGTGAAGGCGCGCTCCAGCTCCACGGCCAGTGCCTCTGCCGCCTTCTCCGGTTCCTCCTCGCGTTCACCGGCTGGGCGCGTCGCCCACTCGGCCAGGTAGTCGTCCGTGCCGCTCTTGCCGGCGCGCATGGCGGCGATGTCGATGGCCTGCTGGAAGCGCTCGCTCAACGGTTTCGTCGCCCGCTGCCGCCCGGCCCTGGCCTTCACCTGAGCCGGGATATCCCGCCAGTACACGATCTCGCATGTCGTGCTCATCCGTTCATCATCTCCACCAGCCTCGACTCCAGCGCACCGTACCCCACCAGTTCCACCTGCAGCGGCAGGCCCAGGCGTTCCGCCGCCGCCCGGGCGCGTGCCAATCGCGCCGCATCCGGATTCTGAGCCAGGTAGACGACGCGGGTGTAGTTGGCGAAATAGTCCGCGATCAGCTCCGGATGGCGGTCTAGCCCCAGTCGCTCCACGACCAGGTGGTCGAACGAACCAACCAGGTAGTCGGTCAGGAAGAACGTGCCCGGCGCCTCCGCCATCAGCCGCTCGAAGCGCCCGTTGGCGTACATCTCGTAGCAGTGAGGCCCGCTTATGCGTTCCACCCCTTCGGCCGCCAGCACGCGATTGAGCTCGCCGCCCGTCCCGCAGTCGCCATAGACGACGATCACGCGCTCGAAGCGGCCCCGCGCCTCGCGAATTCGCTCGAGCACCGCCGGGGGTATCCGATCTGGGTGGTTGTGCAGCAGCGACGGCACGGCCAGCACCTCCGCCGCCCAGCCATGCGCCTGGCGCAGCGCCAACACCTCACGCGCCAGGGCGCCGCAAGCAACCAGCGCCGTCGTGGGGCGGCCCTCCTCGTGCAGCATCAGGCAGCCAGCCTCCCGTGCAGCGCGGCAGCCATCGCATCCAGGTGTCGTGGCGTGCTGCCGCAGCACGCCCCAATGATGCGCGCTCCGGCATCCGCCACGGCGGTGGCGTACGCCGCCATCTCCGCCGGCCCGGCGCCGTACACGGCGCGACCCTTTTCCAGCCTCGGCACGCCGGCATTGGCCTTGGCGACCAGCGTCGCTTCCGGCGCGGCGGCCTTCATCTTGCCGATCACCGCCAGGATCTCGTCCGGCCCGTTGCCGCAGTTGGCACCCAACGCGGACACGCCCCATCCGGCCAGCTCGCGCACGGCCTGCTCGGGCGTGACGCCCATCATCGTCCGGCCGCGCGTGTCGAAGGTCATCGTAGCGACGATCGGAATGTCCGCCGATGCCCGGCGCACGCCGTCGACCGCGGCGTGCATCTCCTCCAGGCTCGAGAGCGTCTCGATCCAGACAACGTCGACTCCGCCTTCGATCAGCCCGCCGGCCTGCTCGGCGAATGCCGCCGTTGCCTCTGCCGGCTCCAGTTCTCCCAACGGGGCCAGGATGCCGCCGCTCGGTCCGATGTCCCCGGCCACGACGCCGCGACCTCCGCCGGCATCAAGCTCCTCTCGCACCAGCCGCGCCGCCGCCCGATTGAACTCAACCACGCGATCCTGCAGGTTGTGCAGTCCCAGCCGCAAGCGGTTGCAGCCGAAGGTGTTGGTCAGGATGATGCGCGATCCGGCCTGCAGGTAGCCCTGATGCACCTGGCGCACGTGATCCGGGTGCTCGACGTTCCACAGCTCGGGCGAGGCTCCGAACTGCAGCCCAAGCTCCATCAGCATCGTCCCCATCCCACCGTCCGCCAGGATCAGTCCCGGCTGGCTCAGAAGCTTCTCCCAGGCACCCATCGGACCCTCCTCCCGCCTATCCGCGACGGATGGCGATCAGCTTCTTGGCCGTTTCGACGGCGACGGCCGCGTCGCGACAGTAAGCATCGGCTTCGATCTCCTCGGCGAACGCGGCGTTCAGCGGCGCCCCGCCGACCAGGACGATGAGATCCTTACGCAATCCGGCTTCCACCACGGCTTTGATCACCACGCCCATGTATGGCATGGTCGTTGTCAACAAGGCGCTCATGCCGAGAATGGCCGGTTTGTGCTCCCGCACGGCCGCCAGGAACGCATCGGCGTCGTTGTTGATCCCCAGGTTGACGACCTGGAACCCGGCGCCCTCCATCATCATCGCCACCAGGTTCTTGCCGATGTCGTGGATGTCGCCCTTGACGGTGCCGATCACCATCGTGCCGATCTGCGGCGCGCCGGTCTCGGCCAGCTTGGGCCTCAGGATCTCCATGCCGGCCTTCATCAACTTGGCCGCCATCAGCACCTCGGGCACGAACAGCACGCCGTCGCGGAAGTCGACACCCACGATGTCCATCCCGGCGACGAGCACCTTGGTCAGCACGTCGTAGGGCGTCATGCCGCGGCCCAGCAGCTCATGCACGCCGGCGAGGACCTGAGCGGCCAGGCCGTCATACAGGTCATCCTTCATCTGATCCATCAACTCGGGTGTTTCCAGCTTGGTCAGGTCCAGTTCGTCGCTCATGGGTTCCCTCAGGAAAGTGGTCTCGGCCGGCGGCCGCCGCGGGTGCGGCCCGCTGCGGCCGAGCGGCTGCTCGTGATCTTGGGTGGGAGGACATCGTCCAGGTGCGGGAACGCATCGGTGGCGTGCGGCAGGGCGATGGCGCCCACGAACTCGTCCTGGAACGAAGGATCGGTGGCCGTTTGTACGTGCTGCACCCAGTGCGCCAGACGCGCCGCCTCGAGGCGTTGGCCGAGGTTCAGCAGCGCAATGCGCGCCCCGTCGCCAGCGGCGTTGCCGACGGCATGGACCCGGTCCAGGGCGCAATCGGGGATCATCCCCAGGATCATGGCATGCTGCGGATCGATGTAGCTGCCGAAGGCTCCGGCCAGGACGATGCGGTCGACACTCGTCGTGCCGTGGCGGGCCATCAACAGCTTGACACCGGCGTACAGTGCCGCCTTGGCCAGCTGGATGGCGCGTACATCACTCTGCGTCACGACGATCGGTGCACCGGTGGCTGACTGCTCGGCGCTCACCAGCACGTACTCGCCCGAGCGCCCGGCGAATCGGACGCGCGGTGAGCGCTCGGCGGCGGACTCGTGGAATCGGCCGTCCGGCCGCAAGACACCGGCCAGGTACAGCTCGGCAACCGCCTCGATGATGCCGCTGCCGCAGATGCCGGTGGCCCTCGCCTCCGGCACGAGGGCTTCGGGCGCCGAGCCCTCGATCCACGCCTCATGCCCGATCACGCGGACGCGGGGCTCCAGACTGACCGGATCGATGCGCACGCGTTCGATCGCCCCTGGTGCGGCGCGCTGTCCGTGCGTGATCTGCGCCCCCTCAAACGCCGGCCCGGTGGGGCTCGAGGCGCACAGCAGCCGCCGCCGGTCGCCCAGCGACATCTCGGCATTGGTGCCGACGTCGATGACCAGCATCTGCTCGTCCTGCAGGTGCGGCGATTCGGCCAGCAGGACCGCCACATGGTCGGCGCCGACATGCCCGGCGATGCACGGCAGCAGGTGCACGCGGGCCGATGGGTGGAAGTCCAACCCCAGTTCGCTCGCCCGCCGGTCGACCGGCTCGGACGTCGCCAGCGCGAAGGGCGTGCCACCCAGCTCGACGGGGTCGAGCCCCAGCAGGAGGTGATGCATCACTGTGTTGCCTACCAGGACGGCATCCAGGATCGCCGCCGGCGTCAGCCCGGCGCGCTGTGCAGCCTTCTCGGCCAACTCGTTCACCGCGCGCACGATCGCCCGGTGCATCCGCTCCACGCCCTGCGGCTCGGACATGCCGTAGCTCACCCGGCTCATCAGGTCCTCGCCGTAGCGCACCTGGGGGTTCATCATCGACTCGGTGGCCAGCACCGCGCCGGTGCGCAGGTCGCACAGGTGCGCCACGACGGTTGTCGTACCGATGTCGACCGCCAGCCCGTGGATGCCCTCGGCGTACCCAGGCTCGACGCGCTGCACCACCCGGTTCTGCCACAGCGTCACCGTCACCGCCCAGCGGCCCTTACGCAGGGCGCGCTGCAGGTTGCGCAGCGGATCCGGGTCGATGGTCAGCTCGGTGAGCTTCCAGGCCTCGGCCAGGGCGGACTGCAGCCGCTGCCAGTCGCCGCGCGGGTCATCGATGCCCGCCGGCGCCACCTCCACGTACACCTGCCGTACCGCCGGATCGATGGCGATGACCCGGTCGGTGGCGGCCTTGGCGATGATCTGCTTACGCGCCTGGCTCTCCTCCGGGACGCTGATAAGCACATCGCCCATCACGTGCGCGGCGCAGGCCAGCCGCCGTCCATGGATGCCGTGCGCCTGGCAGTACTCCCGTTCCGTCTCCCCGGCGGGCGAGAGACGCGACTCGTCCGAGTCGATCGCGTGCTTGGCGAAGTGCCCGGATTCGACGATCACCTGGCACTTGCCGCATGTCTGGCGGCCGCCGCAGATCGACTCGATCTCGACCCCCAGCCCGCGCGCCGCCTCCAGCAAATTGGCGCCCGCGTCGACGCGGCCGCGCCGGCCGGAGGGCATGAACACCAGTTGGGGACGATTCGAGTCGTGTTCCATCAACCCAGATCCATCCGCAATTCGGTTGGGGCGGCGACCAACCGGCCGCGCCCGCTCATCCCAGCAACCCGATCGTGGCGATGCCAACGGCCACCAGCGCCGCCCCCAGCAACCGCATCGCCCCGCTGTTCTCCTTAAGCACCAGCACCCCGTAGGCCGCCCCGAGGACCACGCTGAATTCGCGGATGGCACCGGCGTACGAGGCCGGCGTGCCGCGCGCCATGGCGAACAGCACCATGGCGTAGGCGCTCAGCGAGGTGAAGCCCGCCAACACCGTCCAGCCTTTCGAGAAGCCCCACTCGGCCCTCAGCCCGCTCCACCCGACCTCCCTCAACGTGAAAGGCGTGAGCATCACCACGCTCCACCACAGCGCCAGGTAGGTATACAGCAGCGGCTCGACGTAGCCGATGCCGATCTTGTCGATCAGCGTGTAGAACGAGATGCAGACGCCTGCGCCGAGCGCCCAGCGCGACGGCGCTCGCCGCAGCGACCGCAGGGGCTCCTTCCAGCCGCCAAGGTGCGGCAGGTTCACCACGTACAGCCCGGCCACGATCGTCAGCACGCCCAGTGCCCCACCCCACGTCAGAGGCTCGCGCAGCAGCAGGATCGACCACACGAGCAACAGCGCCGGCCCGGCGCCGCGCGCCAACGGGTAGACGATCGACAGGTCGGCGCCGTGGTAGGCCTTGGCGATGGCATAGAAGTACCCGGCCTCGAACACCGCACTCCCGATCAGCAGCGCCCAGCCGATCCACGGGACCGGCTGCCAGGCGAAGACCAGCACCGGCGCGAACAGGACGCCGCTGAAGAGCAGCATCCACCAGACGAACGCTGTCCGGTCGCGGCTGCGCTTGAGGGCGATGTGGGTGACGACGTGGACAAACGCCGAGCCCAGCAGCAGGAGCAGGCCGGCCGAATTCATGCCTCATTCGCCTCGCGCCTCAGCCACGGACCGAGTCCTCGGAGCGGCATCATGCCTCGCCGCCCGCCGCGCGGCGGCGCCGCTCGCCACGCTCGCGCCGCCCGGCCGCCGGCTCCGGACAAGTCCAGCCCGCCGGAGGTGTCGAGTCGCCACGCACCAGCCCCGGGAAGGCAGCCCGCACGCGGGCATCCACTTCGGGCGAGAAGACCGCCGGGTTCTCCCGCGTCAGGATGTCGCGAGCGCGCCGCATGGCATGCGCCTGTGAGTCCTGGCTGCCCTTCTCGATCCACTGTTGCCGCGCCTCGCGGTCGGACACGTCCGGCAGGTAGGCGGTGGCCTTCATCCGCTCGAGCGTGTGCGGGTGATCCATGAACATGCCGCCCGGCCCGACCTCGGCGATCAGGTCCAGCGCCAAGTTCGCCTCGCTGAACTCCATCCCGCGCTGGATGCGCTTGAGCATCAGGGCGATCTCGTCGTCGATGACCGCCTTGGCGAAATCAAAGGCCATCAGGGAGTCGAGCAGGCCGGTGATGTTGAACATCTGCACGCCGCCCAGCAGCCCGGCCACGGCCGACATGCCCGTCTCGTACCCCGACTGCGCATCGTTGACCTTGGCGTTGGTCAGGCCGATGTATCCGCCGTTGGGGATGGTGTAGTACATCGCCATCTGGGCGAAGGCGATGAACATGATCCCGGTCTCGATCGCCCCGGGCGCGTAGGCGCCAGTGCGCATGTCGCCGACGGTCGGCAGTGTGGCATAGATCGTAGGCTTGCCGCGCCGGACCATTTGCTCCAGCACCGCCGCCGCCAGGAACTCGGCGTTGCCCTGCGCCACCGTCCCCGTCAGTGTCAGCGGCGAGGTCAGCCCGGCGTTGGGCACGATCGTCGGGTAGCACGGCAGGTCGCGTTCGGTGTAGTAGATCAGCGCCGCCACCGAGTCGAAGTCCATCGTCAGCGGCGAGACCACCGGACAGTAGTGGTGTGTCACGAACGGGTGCTGGCGGTAAGCCGCTTCGCTCCCGGCGATCGTGAAGATCAGCTTGAGGATTCTCTCGAAGTCCTCGGGAGGGCCGCTGCCGCGCACCGGCTTGACCGTGTTCTTCAGAGCGGCATAGAAGCGGGTCACGCTGAACAGCCCCGGCGGGGCATCCTCCGCCAGCGTCGAGATCGAGAACACGTCGTGGCCGGGCAGCTCGTTGACCAGGTGGGCGATGCGCGCCAGGTCCTCGGACGTCGCCCGACGCTCATGCCCGGTCAGCGGGTCGAGGATATTGGGCGCCGAACTACCGGTGACAATCACCGGCGCGTCGCCGGGCAGCGTCTTGTCAAACTTCGGATCGCGGGCATAGAACGTGAACGTCGGCGGGATCGAGGCGCGGTATTCCTCCACCACCTGGCGCGGGAACTTGACGACCAGCGTCGCCTCGTCCACCGAGCAGCCATGCTTGGCGAGGATCTGGCGCGCCTGTGGGTTGCGCACCAGCAGGCCGACCTTCTCCAGGATCTCCAGTGATGCCTGGTGGACGCGCACCACCTGCTCCGAAGTGAGGACGGTCGCGAAGTTCTGCATGGGTCGACCTCGTGCAAAGGTGTCGGGGCCATGGTCGTGCCGGCTGCGCCGTCGGGCCCCGCGGCCGCGGCGCACCCTCCCGTCCCTCAGGTCTCGAGGGGTGCGATCTCGGTCACAAAGCGGAATCGGTCACCACGGTACAGATCGCGGCCGTGCTCCACCGGCTGGTCGTCCTGATCATAGGCCAGGCGCCGCTCGAGCATCAGCGGCGCGCCGGGGCTGATGTCCAGCAGCTCGGCCTCGTACTCGCTGGCCGTCACCGGCTCGAGCGACTGGCGCGCCCGGCGGATGCGCACGCCGTACTCGGTCTCCATCACCTCGTACATCGAGCGGTGCTCCAGGTCGAAGCGCTGCAGGTCCGGGAAACGGCGGACCGACATAACGTAGTGCTCGAGCATCACCGGTGCATTGTTGAGGAAGCGCAGACGCAGCAGGTCGATCACCGGCGCGTGAAGCGGCAGGTGCAGCACGGCCGCCAGCGAGGCTTCTACCGGCCGTTCGTCGAAGCGCACGACGCGGGCGCCCGGCGTGAAGCCGCGCCGTTCCATGCCGCGGGTGAAGGAGATCAGCCGCCCCGCCTGGCGTTCGATCTTGGGATCGGCCACAAACGTGCCGCTGCCCTGCCGGCGGATCAGCAGGCCCTGCGACTCCAGCACGCGCAGAGCACGCCGCAAAGTGAGCCGGTTGACCCCCAGCCCCTCGCTCAGCTCGCGCTCCGGCGGCAGGCGATCCCCGGCAAGCAATCGACCGGATTCAATCCGGTCGAGCAGGCTGTCGGCGATCTGGACGTACAGGGGAACGTCCGACGTCTGCCGGTCGACCGGCCGGTCAATCGGGAGCGTGGCGAGGCGGTCAGCAGGTGCGGTCATGCGGCAGGCGGCGAACCAAGACTAATGGTGTATACCATTAATCTACCACATCTTGACCCTGCTCGTCAAACGCCCCATCCGTTCCCGCCGGTTGGGGTGGAAGAAACGGGCCCACGTAGGGCCTGCGGCTCAGCTGACCGGGCTGATTGCCCCTCGCCTTATCGGGTCCTCCCTCCCAACGGAGGTCGCTGCAGCCTTCAGGTTGCGCCCGTGCCTCCGGTGGTGCGGGCTGGCATTCGGCCCACGCAGGCTGAAGCCTGCGCCTACCAGTCCCAGAGGGCGCTCCATCCCACGTTGCCCCCTAACGGCGCACGGGAGCCGCAGTCTTCCGTCTGCGCTCGCTCAGCCGGCGGCATCCGCTCGAGATGCATGTGCACCCGCCTCCCCCAGAAATGCACATCCCCGCCAACCGTTCCCGGCGGCGGGGATGCTGAATGGCACAGCGTTCTTGATACGAGTGAGCGGCGCTCAGCCCATGACCCAGCAGCCGTGCGGCGGGAACGACACGGTCAGATCCTCTCCGACCTTGGGCAGGACCAGCTTGCGCTCGTTGAGCGCATCCAGCGTCACCACGGACTCGCCCAGCTTGAGATGCACGCGCACCACCGAGCCGAGGAACGCCACCGACTCGACCTTCCCGGTCAGGCTGTTATCGCCCTCGCGCACTCCCATGTGCAGCTCTTCCGGCCGCAGCATGACCAGCGCATCGGTCGCGCCGGCCTTGATCGGCGCGTTGGTCTTGAACGGTTGGTTGCCCAGCGCCAGCTTACCCGAGCCGGCATCGACCACCTTGCAGCGCATCTGGTTGAGCGTCCCCACGAAGGAGGCGACGAAGGCCGTCGCTGGGTAGTTGTAGATGTCGAACGGTGAGCCGATCTGCTCGATCTTGCCGGCGCTCATCACTACCACCCGGTCGGAGAGCGTCAGCGCCTCCTCCTGGTCATGCGTCACATAGATCGTGGTGATCTTGGTCTGCTGCTGGATGCGGCGGATCTCGTAGCGCAGCTCGACGCGGATCTTGGCATCCAGCGCCGAGAGCGGCTCGTCCAGCAGGAGCACCCGCGGCGCGACCGGTACTTCCTTTGCTTGTAGCACGTCCCCCGCGGGAGTCAACTGCCGGAACTCCTGGCATGTGGCTGATTCTACGGGGGACGCCAGGCCCATGGATTCCCCAGAGGCCGGCGCGTGCCCTCCTGCATAGCCTCAGTGCGTTGTGGCGGAGTTAGGACCCCATGCTCGGCAAGCCCCGGAGTTGGAGAGGGCATGCCCTCTCTGCTCCCCGCCATGGGGTTGCCGGGCCGTCACCGGCCCCTGCACGGAACCGCTTGCCCTTCGCCCTCCCCGCCCCATCCGTCGAGGGGGAGGGCGAAGGGATGGAGGCAACCTACTCGACCGGGATTTCCTTGTAGACCTTGTCGACGTCGATGCCCTGGCGCTTGCGGTAGGCGCTGAAGCCGTAGAAGATCGCCGCCGCCAGACCGTACATGATGATCATGAACAGCATCGAGGTGCTGTTCTGCCACCCGATCCCGTACAGGTAGCCGGGATCAAAGAACCACTCGATCAGCAGCCAGTCCAGAAAGGCGAAGAACACCAGCCCGGACAGGGTGACCACCGGCATCTGCGCGCTGCCCATCATCTTGCGGATGACGAAGTACGCCACCCAGGCCAGCAGTCCGACGTTGATCACGCCCAGGACGGTGACCACGACAATCATCAGCTGCGTCAGCGCCGTCTGGTCCGCCCACTGGGCGAAGACGGCCAAGGCGTAGTTGTAGGTCAGGTACACCAGGTAGGCTGCTCCGGCGACGTACAACAACGTCACCAGCCACCCTAGCCAGGCCTGTACCTTGTACTTGCCGATGGGCGAGCCTTCGAAGATGCTCTTCTGCCGCCACGGGAACACGATGCCGGCCACTGCCGTCCCAAAGAAGGTGATGGCGATGACCAGCGTCGCATCCAGCACGATCGACTGCATGCTGACGATGTTGAAGGCATACAGGATCGAGATGATCACCGACGGGACGACCATCAGCAGCAGGGCGTTGACCGGCGTCTTGGTGCGCGTCTCGATCTTCGACACCCATTCCGGCAGCATGCGGTCGAGGGCGGCGGCGAAGATCACGCGGGTCGAGGACAGGAAGACTGTCCCGGACCAGCCGAACCACCAGAAGCTCACCGCCAGGATGACAAGGAACTGCACGGCCCGGCTGCCGGTCAGGAAGGTGGCGAACTGGATTGGGTACGGCCAGACCGGGATGGCGACTTCGGTGCCGTAGAAGATGCTGCTCCAGAAGGCGCCGTTGGCGTTCATGTAGAAGTCCCAGCCCATCGTCTTGCTGATGAGCAGGAAGAACACGATCGCCAGGCCGGCGGTGACGATGATGGCGGCCGCCATGCCCCAGAAGTTGCGCTTGTAATCCGAGGCGCCGCGCACCTCGCCGTATAGTGTCGAGCCCCAGTTCGGCCACAGGTTGAAGAACACGATCATCGGGATCAGGGCGAAGCTGGCGCCGAAGGCGATCGATCCGAAAGCACCGAAGGTCACGCCGGCCGTAGCCCCCGCCTCAAGCGTCGCCGTGTAGTAGTCCCCTTCCGGCACGCCGTACAGCGCCGGCAGGTTGCTGTTGAGCCCGGCGACGAAGGCCTCACGCGAGCCGAAGAGCAGCAGGCCGAAGACGACCAGCAGGCCGGCCATCCCGACGTAGAAGCTGAACTTCTGGATCCGGGCGTACCATTTCATGCCGATACCGATGTAGATGAAGACGATCAGGCACACCAGCAGCATGCTGGTCAGCGGCCCCCACGGGTATGTGGTGAACCACAGCGCCGCCTGCTGCAGGCCCAGCGTGGCGGCCAGCGGCGTCAGCACCTCGTAGGCCAGCATCTGGCCGTAAAGCGGCACCCACAGCCACAGGATGAACCACCAGCCTGTGACCGTCAGCAGGAAGCCGATGCCGCGGCCGAGGATGCGGCTCTGCCAGACGTAGTCGCCGCCGGCGCGGGGCATGGCCGAGATCAGGCTGGCATACAGCATGACCTCGAAGAGGGTGAAGACCCCGCCTATCACAACGGCGGTCATCAGGTTGCCGCCGAAGAACCAGCAATAGGAGAAGATGAACAGACCGAGGGTGATCAGGTTGATCGAAAAGGTCGCATAGATGAAGGCATCCAAGACCGACCACGAGCGCACCAGGCCGCTGGCCCGGCGCACGAAGAGAGTAGCTTCAGACATCGACGACTCCTCCTCCGTTGTTGGACGTGCCGTCCCCGGCACTGCCCGGGGCGACGGTTGCCGTTCGAACCATGGACGCGCCGGTTCTCGCGCCATGGTCATTCGCCTCATGCCCTTCCCCGATACCCCTCCTTTCCCACATCCACGGGAGACCGCCGCGCGGCCGCTTTGGCCGTCAGGCTCGCGGCGTCAGCCCGTGGTCAGAACGTAGTTGCCCACCTTCTTGAGCTCCAGGTCGATCAAGGCCCCATGCAGGATGCCCTGTTCGTACATACTGCCCGGGTTGACGCACAGCGTCCGCCCGTACTTGCGTGTGCCCTTGCCTTCATGGATGTGCCCGTGCAAGCCGAGCAGCGGCTTGTGCTTCTCGATCACCTCCGCCACCGCCTTGCTGCCCACCGGGATCAGCGAGCGCCCGGCGTAGGCCGGCCGCATGTCCTTGGTCAGTTCCGGCGCCTCGTCCAACCCGCTGCCGTACGGCGGGGCATGCAGGTTGAACACGGCGTTGGGCATGTTCTTGATAAGGGGCAGCATCGGCTCGATCCGCCGGCGCAGCGCGTCCTCCGGTTCCTCGCGGTGCGTCTTCCAGGGTGTCGGGTTGGACCAGCCGGTGCTGAGCATCTCGTGGTGCTCGTCCAGCCGGATCACTTGCCCTTCCACAGTATGGACATGCTTCGAGGCAGCGATCGCCTTGTCGATCTCGAACATGTCGTCGTTGCCGGGGCAGACATAGCAGGTCAGGCCGGTTCCTTCCAGCTTCGCGTCGGCATACTGCATCCAGCGGTCGATCGTGCTCAGCACCTTGTCGAGGAAGATGGCATCCGAGCGCCCCGGCGTGTTGGAGATCTCGGCCACCTCATCTGGATCGGTGACGTACGGGTAGTAGCCCCGGTCCTGGATTGTGGCGGCCATCTTGTCGACTTCAGCCTGGCCGTCGAGCATGCTTTCTTGGTCCAGAAGAGTGACCTTGTACTTGCCGTTCGCCTGGGCGATGATCGGGATGATCGCCTTGCCGGTCATGTCGCCGCCCAGGATCAGGATCGTTGCCTCGTAGAACTTGCCGGCGTTGATGAACTTCTTCCAGCAGATCTCTGAACCATGGACATCCGTGGCAAAGAAGATACGCGTCACGAAACCTCCCGGCGGAACGAAAACGACCCTGGCGAGATGGCGGGAGAAAACAAGACGCGCCCGAACAGGCGCGCCGAACGGCCGATGCATACCGGAAGCCAGGACCAGGTCGCGAGAGAGCGGAGCATTGTCATGGTGAGGTCGAGCAGGATCTCGCTGCCGTCCTCAGGGGGCTGTCGTCCGGCCGCCCCCTGGGCTGCTGCCGTGTCCGGCCGTGCACGACAGACCGCCAGGTGGGATGCGAGAACGCCGCCAACAGGTCGGCTTTCCCGGGTTGTGCGCCCAGCCTCGGGCATCCTCGGCGGCTCAGGGAGCTAGCCGCCGAGGCCGAACTCACTCGCAGGAAAAGTATAGCAGGGTTCCCTCGAAGGTCAAACGGGTTCAGGATTGCACAAAAGGCGTGACGCTCCGCATGGGCTAAAGCCCAGCGGCTTCTTGGGGCACGCTCGCCGTAACCGGCCACGTTATGCCCCACGCGCTCCGTCCGAGCGCGAGCAGATTCAGGGCTGCGTTTTCATCGCGGTCCATCGCGAGGCCGCAATCGCAACGCACCCAACGGTCTGCCAACGTTAGGGTCTCAAAGAGTGCCCCGCAGCCCGAGCAAGTCTTGGAGGTGTAGGC
>Ga0315289_10006522_pt1 | contig 17140 bp, 13 predicted proteins | sample YL17G11_40_MG_FD_203452 | JGI IMG/M metagenome (GOLD analysis project Ga0315289, IMG submission 203452) | Sediment microbial communities from Yellowstone Lake, YNP, Wyoming, USA - YL17G11_40 | ecosystem: Environmental > Aquatic > Freshwater > Lake > Sediment | place: USA: Wyoming | collected... | reverse complement strand
CAGCAGTGTCGCGATGGGCATGACCATCCAGGCGATCATTCGTCTTGCCGAGAACACACGGCCCTGCAGGCCTGCGGGCACCTTTGCCTGCCAGATCGACTGTGAGAGGCCGTTCGTAATCGTTCCAACGCATTGGGACACCAGGACACCTGCAGCCCAGATGACCGGACCGCGCCCAAAAAAAACGCACAATCCCATCGCCATGAACTCCAGGGGATCCCCAAGCAGGATTCCGCGCACCTTAGCTTTCGGACCACCCCACATGCCAAGCAGGAACCCGCCCAGCGCCCCGCCGATGCCGGCGGCCGACTGAGCAAGCCCCAGCACCGTGGCGTTCTGGCCCGTTCGGGCCAGGATCATGGGAGTTAACAGTGGGCCGGATAGCATGATCATGAAGTTGGAGACGGCGAAGACGCTGACCAGGGATAGCAGGGGTCCGCGCTCGCGGATGAACCTGAACCCAAACGTCATCTGCCTCCACATGGACTCCTGCACCGACGCGTCCGGGACGTGGCGCGGAATCTCCACGGCCAGCAGGGCCAGGACGGCGATGCCGAACGTAATGACGTCGATGGTCATGATGCCTCCGACGTGGATGAAACGGATCAGGAACCCCGCCAGGATCGGCGCGACGATGATCGAACCGCTGTCGGCCAGCGACATGAGTCCGCTGGCGCGCGCATAGTGCTCCTTGGGCATCATCTGCGAGATGGCGGCCGAGTAGGCCGGCCACTGGAACGCCGATCCCAGCCCCTGCAGCGAGGCGGCCACATACAGGTGCCAGATCTGGAGATGCCCCGACAGGTACAGCACCAGTGCAGCGATGGTAGCTCCGACCGCCAGAAGGTCCGACAGCATCATTGTCAGCTTGCGGTTCCATCGGTCGACATACACGCCCGCCAGCGGAGTCGCCACGATTGTTGCCCCAAGGAAGAAGAAGTCGACCAAGGCGAGAGATGTGGCGAGGCCGGTCTTCTGGTAGGCCCAGATGCTGAGCGCAAACGCTGTCATGGCCGATCCGACCATTGACAGGACCTGCCCAGACCACACAAGCAGAAACGCACGGAAACCGCTGGGGCGCTGCCATTTCAGATTCAACATCATGCCGCTGGACTCCTCTCCGACCTGCATCACAGGTCTGTTATCCCTTGCCAGGCTACCAGCATACGGGGCCGCCTCGACGTTGTCAAACGCGGCAGCAGCCCTGAGACCGCCCTGTTTGCAGAAAGACGCCCCCAAGCTGAGCATCGCCTGCCCGGCCAACTCCCGGGAGCCCTTGACATCCATTCCCTATTGTTAACACTATTGTAAACAATCGGCAATGGAGGTTGACGGTGAGAAGTTACACAGAACTCGTCGCTTACAGTAGTGCGAACGCTCTCCTTCTCGACCAGGTTATCCGAGAGGAGCTACAGCGCCTCATCTTGCGATACCTCAGTGAGCGGGGGTTCTTCGTCCACGGCGTCTTCCAGGGAGGCACGGCCATCCGCTTCGTGTATGGCGGAACGCGGTTCTCCGAGGACCTCGACTTCGTCCTCCGACCCGGGAGAACGATCGCGAGCCTGAGCCTGGCCGGACTGCTGGAGGGTCTGCCATCGTTCATGCGCCGCGAAGTCCCGTTCGCTGACCGCCCCAGTCTCAGAGAGCAGAAGGCGGAAGCCATGTTCGCACGCTACCGGTGCCGACTTGAGCTGGAAGCGCCCGTCGGCGGACTTGTCATCAACCTTGAGTTCTCGGGTGTCCCTAGCCGTTCACCGCGCCCGCAAGTCCTGCGTTCCGATGCTGTCGATTTTGCCATCGTTGTCGAAGACGAATCCGAGATCCTTGTGGACAAACTGGTGGCTCTCGCACTTCGCTCCTACGTGAAGGGTCGGGATATCTGGGATACCTGGTTTCTCACACACGAACGCCACGTAGCAGCGCCGGAGACAGGCGCCGTTGTCGCGAAGGCCGCCGACTATGGAACGACCTTGATCGAGTTGACCAACAGGATCCGTTACAGCAAGACACATATCGAAACCATCGGACTCGCGGCGCTCGACGCCGAAATGAAACGCTTCCTGCCGGCCCGGCTGTATGACGCCATGGCGCCCACGTTTCCGGACATCAACACCAGCGTTGCTGCAATGGTGGATACTCTAGGGAACCAGCTGGCTGGAGCGTCATGAGCACCCGCGACTACCTGGACCTGCTGAGCACCTGGAAGCAGAAGAAACTCTTCCGCACAGTAGACTTCGCGACACTACTGAGCAGGAACATGCCCAGTGTCCGTGTCGAGCTGAGCCGCTTGGTCTCACGGGGGATGCTGAGTCGAGTCTCCAAGGGACTCTATCTCAACCCCTACAATCCTCCGACCCAGGAAGAGCTTGCCATGGTTCTGAGATCACCAGCATACATCAGCATGGAGTCGGCGCTTGCCCGCCACGGTATCCTCAGTCAGTCACCCTTCACGCTGACTCTCGTCACGACAGGTTCGACCGGCACCGTAGATGCGATGAACACGCGGTTTGAGTACCATCACCTGCAGTCCGCGTGGTTCATCGGGTACCACAGGCGTGACACGTATGACATGGCCGAGCCGGAGAAAGCACTATGCGACCTTGTCTACCTCCGGTACCGCAGGACACGCGAACTCAGCGAGGACCGGATGCGAAGCCTGCTGGACGACATGGACCTTGCCGAGCTGCACAAGGTGCCCTTGCGCCGCTACGTCCGACTCATGCACCTGGAGGACAGCTTCCGACAGCTGCAGATCGCGCTGTAGTGAGAGCAATGCATCTCTATCTGTCGTTCCCCCGAGCCCTTTTGTCCAAGGCCCCCGAGCACTTTCTTCCCATGCGAGGGGCGCTTCTGAGGGGTGCTTCTCCGCAAAGGCGGGAACCCATTCCCCTCCTTGCAGCACTTGAGACAATGCCGTACGCGCTGACGCTCTGCGCCCTTTTGCGCTATACTGCCTTGGATTGATTGACACAGCAAAAGGAGCCGGCATGGCTGAAGCAGCACCAATTGGATTCGTCCTGGGCACCAAACCCGCATCGTCGCTGGAGTTCTATGTCCTCGTCGACCAGCACAACTACCTGGAGATGGACGACGTCGTCTTCGTGCGGTCAGCCGTCGAGGGGTATGTCGGCGTCGAGGCCGTCACCTTCTACGGCACCGTCATCGAGGTCCAGCAGTACCATGAGGGTATCCAGTTCGACAGCGACACGACCATCGTGCGCCAGGGCATCATGCCTGCGGGCGTCGCTTACGTTGGCAAGGTGCAGGTCACCAAGCTGGAGCCCGAGGTCTTTGTCGCGCCGCACCCAGCCGACTTCGTCTACCGCGCCACCGGCGCAGACCTGGACAAGGCGCTCAGCTTCGACGCCATGAAGCAGCGCGTGCCCGTCGGCATCATGCGCAATAAGGAGCCCTTCTACGTCAACTTCGAGTTTCTCAACGGCGCCAAAGGTGCGCACGTAAGCATCAGCGGCGTCAGCGGCGTGGCCACCAAGACGTCGTTCGCCCTCTTCCTCCTGTACTCCATCTTCCACTTCGAAGGAACGAAACAGGGTGACCAGCAGATGCAGGACGGCATGCCGTCCGCCGACAAGGCCGCCGCGCGCAGCATCGTCTTCAACGTCAAGGGCGAGGACATGCTGTTTCTCGACAAGCCCAACAAGGGCCTGACCGACGACCACCGCGCCGTCTACGCGAAGATGGGCCTGCCCACCACGCCCTTCACCGACCTGCGCTTCTTTACGTCCCCCAAGTCCGACAGCGAGGTCCCCTCGCCCAGCACCGAGCAGCGCCAGGAGGGTGTCACCCCGTACGTCTGGACCATGCGGCAGTTTGCACAGGACCGCCTGCTCCCCTTCCTCTTCGCCGAGGGCGACCAGGAGACGACCAACCTCTACGGCCTCATCCAGCACCTCACCAACCGGCTGGACTACCTGGCCTCCAACCGCAACATGGAGAACGACCCCCGCAGCGGAGCCCTCGTGTACCAGGGCCAGACCATCGGCGACCTGCACGACCTCATCACCATCCTGGAGGCCGATATCATGGGACCGGCCGAGCCCGAGGACGAGGGCAAGAAGGGCAAGCGCCCGTCATCCGGCGGGTGGTTCACCTCCTTCGACAACCAGGGCACCCAGCTGGCCTTCCTGCGCCGCCTGCGCGTGGCGGCCGACGCCATGAAGGGCGTGATCCGCAGCGACGTGGACCACCCCGACAAATACCGCTTCGAGTTCAACCAGCACCGCGTCACGGTGGTGGACATCAGCAAGCTCAAGCCTGTGGCGCAGAAGTTCGTCGTGGGCAGCACCCTCAAGATGCTGATGACGCAGAAGGAGGCCCAGGGCCGCAAGCCCTACGTCTTCGTCGTCCTCGACGAGCTCAACAAGTACGCCCCACGCGAGGGACACAGCCCCATCCAGGACATCCTGCTGGACATCGCCGAGCGTGGCCGCTCCCTGGGTGTCATCCTCATCGGCGCCCAGCAGTCCGCCAGCCGCGTCGAGAAGCGCATCACCGGCAACTCCAGCATCCGCGTCAACGGACGCCTCGACTTTGCCGAGAGCCAGAGCCCCGAGTATGACTACCTGCCTGAGTCCTTCCGGCTGCGCAGCACCATCATCAAGCCCGGCACGATGATCGTGCACCAGCCCGACATCCCCGCCCCCGTCCTCATCAACTTCCCTCTCCCCGCCTGGGCAACCCGCAGCGAAGAGGTCGACGACCAGGACCTGGACAAGCAGGCGCGAGAGTTTGCGGAGAGGTTTTAGTTGAGATCTGCCATTCGGGCCTTCCTCACGGTCGGCTGCAGTCTCGTGTTGAGTCTAGAGTGAATAAGGAGGAGCCATGAAAGAATATGACGTCAATCCAACGAGTACGGTAGGTGACGATGTCGAACTCCTCGAAAGTGAGGAGCAAGACAGAGACTACTCTCCGCCTAGTTACGATATCGTTGCGTATCCTGCAGACTATACTTTGGAGGGTCTGGTTGCTAAGCTGCAGCGAGGCACGATACAACCTGCGGGATTCCAGCGGAGGTACGTATGGAAACTTCCTCAGGCAAGCAAGCTTATCGAATCCTTTCTGCTTGGCTTACCAGTGCCAGCAGTCTTTCTCTACACCAAGCCCGAGGACAACTCGCTTCTTGTCATAGATGGTCAACAGCGTCTGATGTCAATACGGTATTTCTTCGAGGGGTATTTTGGCCTACCTGATGAGTCAGGAAAGTCAACCGTGTTCTCACTCAAGGGATTGAGCGAGACAAGCCCCTATTATGACAAGACATACAACTATCTCCGCGAACACAATGAGACGGCTTTCAACAAGCTAAACGAGGCCGTTCTAAGAGCTTTCATAGTGAAGCAACTGAAGCCAGAAGACGACACCAGCATCTATCACATTTTCCAGCGCCTAAACACCGGAGGAACCCCTCTTGCAGGTCAGGAGATTCGAAACTGCATATACCATGGGCCCCTGAATGATCGCCTTGGTGAACTCAATCAGTTCGCTCCTTGGCGACGGGTCTTCGGCAAGAATAGAGAGGACTCACGCCAACGTGATGTTGAGCTCATCCTGCGCTTTCTGGCACTCTTCTACAATCTCAATGAGTACGAGAAACCGATGACGGACTTCCTGTCAAGGTTCATGAGGAAGCATCAGAACGCATCACGGCAGAGTCTCGACAATATGAGTGAGGTGTTCAAGAATACAACCACCGCAGTACTCGAACTCCTGGGAGATCGACCCTTTCACATCCGCGCGGGCATCAATGCGGCTGTCTTCGATTCCGTCTACGTTGCTGTCGCGCGTCACATGATCGAGGCACATCAGGGTTCTTTGCGCAGTAGATACGACCAACTGCTCAAGAACGATGAGTTTGCGAAGTGCGTAAGCAGCAACACAACCGACACTGAAATCGTGCGAAAGCGCGTAGCTACCGTAGAAGAGGTAGTTCAAGCAACCGAGTGACGATGCCTCAGTTTCCCAGAATCGACAATACTTTGCAGACAATCTCGGACTTCCTGCAACAGCTTCACACGACCGAACCAGCGGCTACCGAAATATCCTCGTATCTCACAGCCAGTGCCATTCTGACTATCGTTTCCGAGTACGAAGACTACATCGAAAGCATCTTCATCGCACGCGCTGCCCAATGCGAAGATGCTCCGATAGTTCACTATGTCCGCTATGTTACGACCAAGCAGTTCAGGAATCCAAGTATCGAAGCAATCAAGGATCACCTCAGTCGCTTCGGTGATCCGTTCAAGAACCTGTTCTCTCGACAGCTTGAGACAGAATCTGCAAATGCGGCAGCTTGGGACAGCTTGATGACTGCGAGACACGCCATTGTGCACAAAGAAGGGTCACTCCAGCTGACTTTCCAGGAGGTCCAGTCGAAGTACCCGAACACACTCACGGTCATCAACTGCCTCATGGGCGTTCTCGGTGTCACTGACCAGCAGATCTCTGCTCTAGATCTGTCATGTGTTGTGAGTCCAGAGTCGTGACATGCCTCGCTCGCCAAGCGATCGCGTTGACTTGGTTGAGCCCGGCACGATGGTCGTGCACCAGTCCGACATCCCCGCCCCCGTCCTCATCAACTTCCCCCTCCCCGCCTGGGCCACCCGCGGCGAAAAGGTCGACGACCAGGACCTGAACAAGCAGGCACGAGAGTTCGCGGAGAGGTTCTGACAATGAGCGAGAATCCCTCTGAAACCAAGCCAGGTTTCAAGTATCAGGTCGCACTATCCTTTGCTGGGGAAGAGCGCCAATACGTTGAGACTGTAGCTGGCAAGTTGCATCAGCTCGGAATCACCTACTTCCTCGACAGCGAGAACGAAGTCACTCTATGGGGGAAGAACCTCGTGGAGTATCTGGAGAAGGTCTTCTTCGCAGACTCCGAATACGTAGTCGTGTTCGTCTCTGCGCACTATGCCGCTAAGCCATGGACGCGGCACGAACTGAGATCTGCAATGGCTCGTGCTTTAACAGAGAGAACGGAGTACATTCTGCCAGCGAGGTTCGACGACACACATCTTGAGGGAATGGCAGACACGGTTGCCTACATAGATCTTAGAATAGCGGGCCCAGAGAAACTGGCTTCTCTGATCGCTGGGAAGGTCCGACAGAAGGCCGAAATGGAAGAAGCGGCCATATCTACCAGCCCCTCTTTCCCCAAAGCAGCAGACAGAGACGAAAGGGGGCCGAAGAACGGTATGGATAGACTCGCTTGCATGGTCCTGGAATACTCAGCAGACCCGGCAAAGGAAGCGATACTCACAGGGGTGCTGATCGATGAGGCTCAGAAGGTTGTCGCCTGTATTCCGCAAGCCGGGAGCGACCTGGTTATTGACTCGAAGGAGAGCGTAGAGCACTTCGTCGAATCCATGGCCCACCTTGTCGGTTCACTGTCCAATGCCCTTGCTAAACTAAGCTACTTTGGTGGGATAGCACGAGCTCGGCTGGTGTCAGATTCCATAGAACGTATCGGACAGGCATGTTTGAACCAGGAACGAGTGCATCCAACCGGAGGGCTGGGGCTCCTCCCCGCCACCATTGTATCGTATGCAGCAGTCTTAGGTGCATGCCTTGGGCAACAGATGGACATCTTGGCGCACCTTCTTCTGAAACCAAGGCTGATCGCTGCTGATGGCTCAAGAAACCACTGGGCCACTCAGTTCAACACCCTTACCACATTTGAGAATCTGGAACAGCGCAGACTTGTGCCCGGCAACTACATCAGACAGTACGGTGGGGGCCTACTGTTGAGGACCGCTCTCGAGTCTCTACCTTTTGCCCAGTTGGCGTCATGTCCCGACCGCTTCATGGTAGCCTTCGAGACTGCTGAGTATGCCATCGGTCTCGTATGTCAGCTATTCAGTGACGAGAGTTTTCCGTGGAGTGCGCCGGCCGGAACGCTCGTCGAGTATTTCAGGTGGATGAGCGATGACCGCAGAAGAAAGGCACTATTGGACAGCATCGCCGAGTCCGGCCTGAGAAAGGCATTGCAGGAGTGTAGCCCGCACGATGTTGACACTGCGAGTCTGGAAAAAGCCGACACTGACTTCCGGTCGAAGCTCCAAGCATATGGCCACAGCGTCCCCTAGCGTTACTCTGAAGAAAGTTCCAATCCGTCGAGTGCCTTCTGTCGGAACACGGCGGCTCTTTCCTCTGGTGACCCATAGCCTGCGGCGACCGAGATCAGACTATCAGCGTACCGTAGCGCCTCAAGTGTCCCATTGACCAGTTTTCTGACGCGAGACCAAGCTTCGCGGCAGAACAGGTAGGGTTCAAGCTGCTGGACATCGCCAAACATGCCGCGGAAGTCCTCGCGAGAGAACCCAAGATTCGTATAGTGTTCATATGGCAGTGGTGCTTCGTCACACATCGCTCGCAACTCTGTCAGGCTTATACCGTCGTTCATCAATGGGACCCCCATCGTCCCGACCGATTGTCCTTCCGAGGGGCTCCCGAAGTAGTGAGCGAAGTGTGCGGGCATTGCCTGATGGGCCATCGGATTCCTCATCACGTGATAGAGCAACACTAGGAAAGGCCTCGCTTTCGTCCACACGGTCGATATCTCCGGATTCGACTCTTTCACTCGTTCACAGAAAGACCACTGCGACGTGACATCGTGGGAATGTGGTGGAGAGAGATCGACGCGATAGTCCTTGTCTCCCCCGTTCGGCAACCTACGATTCATGAGTACTGCGAGGCTGTCGAGCAGTGCAGTCAGCATGCATATGACGCTCGTGAAGTAGTACTCTTGCTGCATCAATGCAGCTCCAGTTCCGTGCGCGTAGTAGGCTCCGCCGAGGGCGTCTACCCCATAGCGAATCAACGCCATGCGCTGCCGGAGAGACTTCAAGAGCGCATCCTCACCATCCGCGCGCGGCAGATCCGACAAGCTTGCCGCTTGGTACCACGTATAGTCATCGCTGCGAACGTCGTGACGTAGCAGATAGTAACCACGCAACTTCAGCCATAGGTCCAATATCCTTGCTGCTTCTTCAGGAGCGACGATCCGGAGAACCTTGTCTGTAAGAAACTTCTGAAGCTGCGTCTGCTGTTCCAGAAGCTGACACCTTGTCGTCACAAGCAAACAAGGCTCTGGCACCCTCCCGCTATTACGAGGAGGCACCTCTTCCATCATGGCGGCCGCAAGAATCAGGGCCACCAGCTGTTCTACCTCCTGGGAGGCCGCGTCGCCCCAGAGTCGATGCCTCTCGCTGCGCAGTCTCTGCTCAAGCGAGAGAACACAGGGTTGCAGCAGCCAGTCTTGCTCCGATGACTCGCTCCAATCACAATGAAGCACGCTTGGGCCGTGCTCGTCTTTCCTCCACTCTAGCAGTGGGACTCGCGGGATGGGTAGGCTTGTCTTGTCAGCACATTGGGCGAATCGAGCGTGAGCATCGGGCACATTGCAGTACTCCAGCAGTCGATTGACTGCCACTTGCTGCAACGCGTCCATGCTCTCGGCTTCACCGCTCAGGCTCGCTGTATCCAACAGCAATGAGAGTTGAGCCGAAGGATTGACGCTCAGAATCTGTTTGTCAGTCAGCACGTGAAGTGCTCTCTCCCGTGTTCATGCCCAAACCCTCCTCAGTCATGGCTCCCAGGCCTGACAGAACAGAACTCATCCTCAGGTCAATCTGAACCTGGATCCTTCCCGTGCAAGCGAGTGCCGTGACAACACGGGAGTAGTGGATGGTATCGGCGCTGGTGAGGAAGCGACCTTTGCGGTCTTTGAGCCATTTGGCGAGGACCTGGTAGCCGCCGATCTGGTAGGTCCAGAGGTCGGGGGTGACGCCATCGAAGTACTGGGTAGGATTGACGTTGACGCGCCCGCAGTCCGCGTCGTACTCGACCTTGGTCACGGCGCTGTCACCCTTGCCACAGAAGCGGCTAATGGGGTTGTCAAGCTCGGGTGAGCGCATCAAGTGCAGGTCGATGAGCTGTTGGCCTAGCTCGGCCAACTTGAGGAAGGTGTCACGGTCCTTGGTGAACGGAATGCGCGGAAAGTCGGTCTTCAGGAACTCGACGTAGCGTTGTGCGTACGCCGGGGACTCAAGCACCGCATATACGTACGCGAAGATGTTCTCGGGTGAAGCAAGATCTCCAAAGCGCTCCATCAGCTGAGACATGAGATGGTCCTCGATATTGGGTTTGCGATTCGCCCCAGGGTCTCTGGTCTCCTCGAATATGTTAGCAGCACCCTTTGCTGACTCGTAGAGATACAGCGGGAACACGAACCCGTTGTTCGAGGTCTTGGGCGACATACAGATGACCTCGGCAATGTGGTTCGTCACCTGAGCATGACGGAAGGTTTCCCCTTTGGTCATGCGCGATGTGATGATAGCCGTATTGGCGCCAGCCAGCATATTCTGCATCACATCAGCTCGTGGCCAGCAGATGAACCCACAACTATGACCAGTGTAGTAGGTGAAGCGCACGTCGAAGGGACGATACAGAACGGGCACAATCCTGTCAGGCGACGGGCCACTCTGTTTCAAGTCATCCTGTGCACGCTGCACTCTCCAGTCCCGTGCATCCTTTCCCAAGAGAAACACGTCGCGGGCCTCTCCGACATCAAGGCTCGAAAAACGCTTGACGGTCTGCCATACCTCGTCCCTCGTGTAGTGAATGGTTAGGCGATCGCGAACGGTCAGTATCCCTGCGCTCGAGACTGGGAAGATGTCAGTAATCCTTGGCCAACCCTCATATTCCTGTGCGAGAGTGTCGTTCTGGGGCACGAACAGGTGCATCCCGCTCCGCGGGTGCAATTCCTCCCAGTCTGTATCGGCAACTTGGCTGTCGCTCAGAGCAGCGTACTTCGTCTGACGCGTGCCCCATAGGTCGGCGTACCAGATGCCTCGTGGCAAACCGTTTCTCTTCACGCCTAGGACAATGGCAACACCAGGGCGTATGTCAAACACGTTCTCGTCCTTGCTGCCGTTGGGACACTGCTCCTTCTTGAGTGAACTGCCGTGCAGGTTGAGGATGTGCATCTGGTCAAAGGATGCCATCAGCGACTGCCGCATGCCGCGAAACGTCGGGTTGTCCAAGTAGCCGTGATTGGTGATGAATCCCAGGACGCCCTCGCCCGCCTGGTCGATCTTCCTCTGTGCAAACCGGATGAACTTGACGTAGTCGTCATCTAGCCAGTGTTTCCTCTCACCCAGGGGCTTGCCATCCACCTGCTTGTAATCGTTGATCAGGTTCATGATCCACGCACCCTTGTTGGTGCTGACACCAGAGTACGGCGGATTGCCCATGATCACCAGGATCGGCTGGGTCGTCTTGACGGCCTCGGCCATGTGGGATTCGTCCGCCAGGGGCGACAGACCGGGGATGTGGTCCTGCTGGGCGGTGCTGACGTCCAGCGTATTGGTGAGGTAGAGCTTGAAGCGGTCGTCAGGACTCATGGTGTAGCCCAGCTCTGTAAGCAGGGTGCCCATGCGCAGATGACCGATGGCATACGGGGCCATCATCAGTTCAAAGGCGTAGAAGTCGCGCAGCACGTGCCTCTTGATCCAGTTGTCCAGACTGCCCTCACCGTACTTGGCCTTGAAGGTCCCGGCTGCCAGGCGCGCGGCAGTGGCAGGGAAGGTCATAGTGCCCGCTGCAGGATCGAGGACGGTGACGCTGGCATCGGCCAGGCCGTCGGGTTTGCCAAAGGAGTCGCGCAGAATCTGGTCCACGCTGCGGACGATGTAGCTGACCACAGGCTGAGGTGTGTAGTAGACGCCATGTTGTTTTCTCTTGGCCGGATCGTATTCGCCAAGAAAGCTCTCGTAGAAGTCAGCTACCGGGTCGCGACCGTTCTTGTCAAAACCCTTGAATACCAACTCCGTGTCGGCAACTGCCAGCACGTCGGCAATGTCGTCAATGATAACGCGCAGGCGTTCGGGAGTATCGCCGATGGAGATGTACTTGAACAGTCGGCGCAGGATGCCGATGGTCGCTGGGATGCCATCAATCGCAGTCTGACGGGTAAAGGTGCCGGTCACGCGCATACGCGCTGCGAACAGGCCATAGGTGATGGTCTGCGCGTAGAGGTCGGCAAAGGTGTCGCTGGTCAGGTCGGACATCAGGACCTGCTTGAATTCGGCCATCAGGTTGACTAGTTCGCTGTTGCGACCCTGCTGTTCGTCATCGACCAGCTGCGCCAACACCTGCTGCTGCAGGAAACGCGTACGGTCAGCCAGTGCGAGCGCCAGTGTCTGGGCTGTGTAGACTTGGGGTAGCTGGAAGTCGAAGAAGTGTTCTACCAAGTCGCGGAACTGGTCCTCGTGCTGGAACGGGACACGCATGCCTTTCTGCAGCGCCTGAAGGGATCCAATGGTCACGGGCTGGCCCGTCGGTTGTCCCAGGCGGTAGAGCCGGAACTCCAAGAAGTTGGTCAGGATGACGTTGGGAAAGGCGGCGCGGTAGCGCTTGAGCTGTTCGCTGACTTCGATGCGGTCGAGGTTGCCTTCCTCGGGCTTCTTGCACTCGATGTAACCGGTGATGTGCTGCCCGTCACTCCAGACACGCATGTCCGGGTTGCCTGCCTCGGTCTGGCTGGGCAGAACGGTCAGCTTCGTGTGTGCATTGCTGACCTCTGGCCCCAGGCCCTCCCAGAGCTGCTTGAGAATACCATAGTACGAATTCTCGGTCGCATCCTTGCGCCGATACTGCTCCGCGACCGCCCCCAGATACCTTTCCACCGATGCCCTGAACGTCATGTCCCCTCCCTGGGTCCACCGAACGTTTCGTCATCAAGCATTGTAGCCACAACGAGAACAATGGCGAACGCAGTTGCGCCCGATGCTACGACTTGGCAGCTACGTCGCTGTCGGTAAACAGGTTCAGGTAAGCCGAGTAGGCGAAGCTTCGATTGCGCTTGCGGCCGGTGGTCTCCTTGAGAACGCCAATCTCGCACAGTTCACGGACCAGGTCATTTGCATTCGGAATGGATCGGTCGACGATCTTGCTGACAGCCACAACGTCAACGATGGGGCGGGAGTACAACTGCTCCAGCAGGACGAGTCCCTTGGTGGCACCACGACCCATTTGCGCGGTGATTCTCTTCCGGTCCTCTTCGCGCAAGTCCTTGACCTTGCGCGCCGTGGCGGTCGCCTCTTGTGCGACAACAGCGACTCCGCGCAGGAAGAACTTGAGCCAGGATTCCCAGTCGCCCGTGTCGCGTACGGCCTGCAGCCGGTCGTAGTACTCTGTTCTGTTCTGCTTGAAATAGTGAGACAAGTACAGCAATGGTCGCTGGAGTGCCCCTCGCTCACAGAGCAGAAAGGTGATCAGCAGACGCCCGACGCGGCCGTTTCCATCCAGGAACGGGTGGATGGTCTCAAACTGGCAGTGAACCAATCCCACCTTGATGAGCAGAGGAACAGGTGTCTCATCATGGATGTACTTCTCCAGATTGTCCAGCGCACTCTGCATTTCATAGGGAGGTGGGGGCACGTGGCGCGCCGTGTCTGGACGTGATCCAGGTGGTCCTACCCAGTTCTGGCTTGAGCGGAATTCGCCCGGATTCTTGTCAGCTCCTCGGACTCCCTTCAACAACTTCTCATGGATCTCTCGGGTAAGACGTAGTGAAAGGGGTAGCTCCTTGAGCCTGTTCAGCCCATAGTTCATGGCTGCTACGTAGTTCACAACCTCCTCGACGTCTCCCTGGATACCGGATTCAGCGGCTCTGGACTCAAACTCGACAACATCAATAAGCGATGCCTGTGTGCCCTCGATCTGGCTGGACAGGACTGCTTCTTTGCGTACGTACATGTAGACGAACAGATCTGGGTTGGGGAGGACCGTTGTGGATCCGTCCAGGCAACCAAGGGCCCGGTCGGCCTGCGACAATAGCGTCCACATTTCATCATCCAAGGATATCGGAGGGACAGGAGGCAGGTTCGCCGGGATGAAAGCGCGGTACCCCTGCGGTTGCAGTATGTATCTGCCTGCTCTGAACTTGCCATCGGTCTCCATCCGGTGCCTCCACCCACTCAAGATCACTCTGGTGTCATTATTATCGGATTTGACCACTTTTCAATAATAAGGAAGGGTGCTGTTATTGTTGGCGATAATATGGAGAGCAGATCGACGTCTTATTATCACAGATTGGCGCTTTCCAATAATAGTGAGGGGTGTTGTTATTGTTGGCGACAATATGGATGGCACATCGGCGCCTTATTATTGGAAAAGGGCACTATTCGATAATAACGAGGGGCGACCCTTCAAACATGGGAACACATTGACCTCCGCCACTATCCATTAGAATTATTCTACTAGAATAATGCCAAAGGATGGCGACGTACTGCGTACAGGGTGGACTCCCGCCTGCATGGGAGTGACAGACCGCTCCACTGAGCGTTACCGGTTGCTAAAGTTCTTCAGATACTCCGCCACTGATCGGTTCATCTCCAAGGCGAAATCGGACAGGTACTTTCGTTTGCAGAGATCATCGATGCTCTCCTTGTCGCCCCGCTCGCTGTGCATACCAAGGAGCTCATCAGGTTCCATCTTCCTGTAGCCGTTCTCATGGACGATATGGCTCCTGCCAAAGCGCACCGGCTTCTTGCGGTTAAGCTGCTGCCTCGTGGGGTAACCATACACGACCATGGCCGCAGGCATTGCGAATTCCGGCAGCGAGAGCAGCCCCCTCACCTGCTCGCAGTTTTCGAGGACGTCACCGATGTAGCAGGAACCGAGCCCCAGTGACTGGGCGGCCACCACGGTGTTCTGTGCGGCGATGAACGCGTCCGCACAAGCGAGCATCAAGTCGCCAACGGCTGGTTTGCGCACCGCAAGTCCGGCCGCCCGGTAGGTCTCGTACCACCGCTGATAATCGGCCAGGAAAACGAGAACGAGCGGGGCCTTGGCGATGAAGGGTTGATGGTCGCACAGCACCGACAGCTGATCCTTGACCTTCTGATCTGTCACGTCGATGATCGTGTAGAACATGCCGGCAGTCGGTGCTTCGAAGGCCGCTGCGATCACCTCGTTCTTGACAGCCTCAGGCACGACTTTGTCCTCAAAGACGCGTACCGATTTTCTCTCCCGGAGCTGTCTGATAACCTCGTTTGCCTCATTCATGGGTGTACACTCCCTCTCGTTCTTCTGGGCCTTTCGTAGACATTCTACACGACATGCCGTGCAACTGAAAGATCTGAGGAGGGACCGTGCTACCATATGCATGGAGGTGTGACATGGAAGAACTCAGTACGAATACGGCATTGCTGATCATCGACGTGCAACGTGACTTGTTTGAGAAGTCGACGCCCGTCTACCGGGGAGATCAGCTGCTGAAGAATATCAACGCACTTGTCGACCGCGCTCATGCCGCTGGTGCCCCCCGTGTTCTACGTCCAACACTCAACCAAGACCACACTACTGGAGGGCAGCAGTGGATGGCAGCTGCATCCGGCGTTGAAACCGCAGAAGACCGACCACTTTATCCGCAAGCACCACGGCAATGCCTTCGAGGACACACGCCTCAAGGGTGACCTGGACACCTTGCAGGTCAGCAGGATCATCGTCGTGGGGCTGATCACGGACGGCTGCGTGCAGGCGACCTGCAAGGGTGCCCATGCCCTGGGCTATGACGTGACCTTGGTGGAGGATGCCCATAGCACCAATAGTGCGGGCAGCGAGCAGATCCTCGATAAGTGGAACACAAAGCTCAGTCAGGGTATCGTTCGCCTTCAGGCTACGGCCGAGGTGGACTTTGGAACGGCTGACTCGAAGTGATCACGCAAGCATAAGCAACAAGCTGGACTCCCGCCTGCGCAGGAATGACGAATCAGCGGGCTGGCACCAGTCTGCCACTTGACTATACTGGACAAAGGAGGCCTCTATGTTTGAGCCAAAATTCTCGATCAACAATGCAATTCTTGCAGGTCTGACACGCATCGAGCGTGCCGTTGGTTTCATGTCGGCTGCACGGCTCTCGGACGACTGGATCCGCGACATGCAGGCAAATGCCCTGACTCTGGAAGCACACCATACGACGCATATTGAGGGCACACAGCTGACGCTTGAACAGGCCACGCAGCTGCTGGCTGGGCAGACGATACCAGAAGCCGATCCGAACGATGTGCGTGAACTGCTCAACTACCGCACCGCATTTGAGTTGGTTGCTGGATATATCGGCAGCGTCGAGCCTGTGAGCGAGGTGTTGATCCGCGAGATCCACAAACGGTTGGTCAAGGATGTGCGTGGAGACTCGGCGACACCCGGCCAGTATCGGCTGGGGCAGAATCTGGTCGTCGATTCGGTGACCAAGGAAACTGTGTACACTCCTCCGCCTGCTGATGAAGTCCAACCGTTGATGGCCGATCTCGTGGAATGGCTTAACGCAGACACAGGCATCAACACGGTCCTGGTGAGTGGCATAGCGCAATTCCAGCTCGTGCACATCCACCCCTTTATCGATGGCAATGGCCGCACGGCTCGGTTGCTGGCCACTCTGGTGATGTATCGTGGCAACTACGACTTCAAGCGCCTGTTCACCATGAGCGAATTCTATGACCGGGATCGCTCGGCATACTATGCGGCCCTGCAGCGTGTGCGTGAACACGACATGGATATGACCGGCTGGCTCGAATATTACGTGGGAGGTCTGGCCACACAGATGCAGGAAGTACAGAGCAAGGGCGAACAAGTCATCAAGACTGGCGTTCTGCAGATCAAAGCAGGAGCTGTGGGGTTCTCGGGGACCGCTCTGAGCGTGTTTTCGGCCATCCTCAGGGATGGCATCAACACGCCATCGGCCCTCACAGTCAAGCTTCATATCAGTCGCAGTACCCTGCAACGGCATCTGAGAAGCCTCATTGGGGCTGGTCTTATACGAGCCGTGCAGTCGGGTACTCACGACCCTACTGCTCACTACGAAGCCAACATCTAGGTGCTGCGTCAAGTTACTGCGACACGCTACTGCGTCACGTTACTGCGATAGAACATCCGAGCGAAACGACCAGCAACCCAGCCAACAAGACCTGAGCACCCGCCCCATGCGGCGGTTGGAGCTTCCTGTCTCCCCGCAGCAGGCTGACGGCCAGGATTGCTCCCAGCATCAGCGTCACCGCCCCGCTCCAGAAGGGGTACTGCATGTTGCGGTCGAACAGGAACCCGGCCAGCAGGGGTCCAA
>Ga0315289_10006518_pt1 | contig 17149 bp, 18 predicted proteins | sample YL17G11_40_MG_FD_203452 | JGI IMG/M metagenome (GOLD analysis project Ga0315289, IMG submission 203452) | Sediment microbial communities from Yellowstone Lake, YNP, Wyoming, USA - YL17G11_40 | ecosystem: Environmental > Aquatic > Freshwater > Lake > Sediment | place: USA: Wyoming | collected... | reverse complement strand
CGTCTCGCCCTTGCGTGTCGCGGGCATCCTGCCCGCGATTCGAGGGCGGGACGCCCTCGACACGAAAGAACAAGGGCAGGATGCCCTCGCCACGAGGCCGCGCAGCAACGGTCATGCACCCCAATTCCGGCAGCCTATTGTGTCAGAGGAGCGTTCGTGTTAAAATAAACGGTCTTTCGCTGTGAAGTGCGGAGCCGGCGCTCTCAATCTGCTTGAGACTGCCGGGTTTGAAACGAGGAGCAGACAGGAGCTTCGGCGTTGACCAGCATTCAAAAACGAGTATCCGCCGGCTCGAATATCACGTCCCTGAGCCGGGATTCGGTTCGAGAGCACTTTGTCACGATCGTGCCCGAGGGGGATGAAACTCCCGAGTCTCTCTTCCGGAGGGTGGGTGAGGTGGTCCGCCGGCTGGATGGCCGCCTGGTCTCGGTGGAGGCCGTCGGGATGGCCCCGGGCGACCGCAAGAGCATGAACCTCCTGATCGCGGCCCTCGGCGGGCCGAACGCCCCGCTGGCCTGGATCGAGAACGCACGGACCGATAATCTCTGCGGCGTACACGTCTGGGCGGTCTCGGGCACGGTCGCGGAGGCGCTGTCCTTCGAGGGGCGTCGCGCCGGCACCTTGTTCGACGATGGCTACGCTCAATACTGCCGGTTGGTGGGTCTTCTGCCGATGGATGTGACGATCGGCCGGCCGGAACAGACGGAGTCGATCTTCCGGCAGATGGAGGCGGCTCTGGACAGCGGCGGCATGGCCTTCAGTGATGTCCTCCGCACGTGGTTCTATAACGACAACATTCTCGGCTGGTACCGGGAGTTCAACGGCGTTCGCACCAAGTTCTTCCAGGAGAAGAAGATCTTTGAGGGCCTGCTGCCGGCCAGCACCGGGGTCGCCGGACGCAATGCCCTGGGGGCCGCCCTGCTCTCCGGATTGATCGCGGTCAAGAGCGGCGACGAGGGCGTGAGGGCCTTCGAAGTCCCGTCGCCCCTGCAGTCGTCCGCGACGCAGTATGGCAGCTCGTTCAGCCGGGCGGTGGAGCTGGAACTGCCCGATCTGCGCCGCTTGTATATCTCCGGAACGGCCAGCATCGACGCGGAGGGCAAGACCATCTTCCTTGGCGATTGCGCCGCCCAGGTCCGCCAGACGATGGAGATCGTCCAAGCCATCTTGCAGTCCCAGGAGATGGATTGGGGCGATGTCACCCGCTCGCTGGTCTACTTCAAGCGGGGGGCGGACGCACCGCTGTTCGAGAAATACCGGCAGGAAAATGGCGTCCCGACGTTTCCGGCGATTGTCGTCGAGAATGACATCTGCCGGGAGGATCTGCTGTTCGAGATCGAGGTGGACGCCCTCGCGGCAAAATAACCCCGCACGAGGCTCCGGCGATGTCACGCAAACCGCGCAAGCCAGGAGGAGCGAGGACTGAGGACAGAGGACGCAAGACGGAGGACGGCGTCGTCCTCCATCGTGTGACCTCCGGCCCGCGGGTGTGGCTGTTTCGCCTGGTGGCGATTGCCGTCGCGCCGGTCGTCTTTCTCGGACTCCTGGAGTTGGGACTGCGGGCGGTCGGCTACGGCTACAATCCGCACGTGGCGGTGAAATGCGAGATCGACCACAAGCCGTACCTGGGCGAGAATGTCAAATTCGCCTGGCGCTTCTTCCCGCCGATCCTGGCGCGGGAGTTCGAACCCTTTGCCTTTCCGGCGCAGAAACCGGCCAATACCTGCCGGATTTTTGTGCTCGGGTCGTCCGCCGCTCAGGGCATACCGAACCATGCTTTCTGCTTCGGCCGCTTCCTCCAATTCATGCTCCAGGAGCGATTTCCAGGCGTGAACTTCGAGGTTATCACGACCGCGATGGCGGCGATCAACTCGCACATCGTCGTGGAAATCGCCAAGGACTGCGCCCGGTATGAGCCGGACCTCTTCGTCGTCTACATGGGCAACAACGAGGTGGTCGGTCCTTTCGGGCCGGGCACGGTTCTGACGCCGGCGCTGTCGAATCTCCATCTGATCCGCCTGGGGATCGCCCTCCGCGCCACGAAGATCGGCCAACTGGTCTTCGGCGTGTTCGGCTCGCGCGGACCGGGCAAAGGAGGTCCTCAATACTGGCGCGGCATGGAGATGTTCCTCGGCCGGCAGGTGCAGTTGGATGACCCCCGGCTGGCCGTCACGTACGGTCACCTGCGTCGCAATCTGGAGGACATCTGCCGGATCGGGGCCGGCGCGGGCGCGGAGACGGTCCTGTGCACCGTGGGGGCCAATCTGAGGGACTGTCCGCCCTTCGCGTCCCTGCATCGGCCGGGGCTGACACAGGAACAGCAGAAGAACTGGGACACCATCTACAGGCAGGCCGTCGACGCCCAGTCGCAGGGCAAACAAGCCGAAGCCGTTGCGAGTTACCTGCAGGCCGCCGAGATTGACGATTCGTACGCGGAGCTGCAATTTCGGCTCGGCCGGTGCTACCAGCTTGCGGGCGACTATGAGAACGCACGCGACAGATACGTCCGGGCCCGCGATCTTGACACGCTGCGCTTTCGCGCCGACACACGAATCAGCGAGGTCATCCGCGAGGTGGCGGATCAAACGAAGTTGCGGAGGGTTCATCTGGCGAATGTCGCCGAGGCCCTGGATGCCAACAGTCCCGACGGCCTGTCCGGCGCGGAGTTCTTTCACGAGCACGTGCATCTGACTTTCGAGGGCAACTACGTCGTGGCGAAGACGATTGTGGGACAGATCGAGCCGATCTTGACCACGCGGCTGGGGGACAAGGTCTCGTCCCGTGGCCGGTTGCCCACGCCCCAGCAGTGTGCCCAGCGCCTGGCATACAACGATTGGAGCCGGCAGGAAACGCTGGACACGGTCCTGCACGGGTTCCTCGCCAAGGCGCCCTTTACGAATCAGCTCTATCACAAGGAGCAGGTCGCGGGCGTGAGCCAACGGCTCAAGGCACTGGAGACCGCCTTGACGCTGCAGGCACTGAAGGAGATTGGCGAGCAGTATCGTGCGGCCATCGAAAAGGCCCCGGATGACTGGCGGCTGCGGTGGGACTACGGCAAGCTGCTGGCGGAGGACCTGAAACAATACGGTGCGGCGTCCGCCCAGTACCGGATCGTGCAGCAGCATCTGCCGCATTCGTACATCGGCCACGATGCCCTGGCCTCGGTGCTGCTGGCCAAAAGCGACGTCGAGGGCGCCATCGCCGAGTACAAGAAGGAGTTGGCAGTCAAGCCGACCGCGGGCGCCGCCTATTACCACCTCGGCTCGTGCTATCGCAAGCAGGGCAAGACGGACTTGGCCGCGGACTGCTTCCGCAAGGCGATCCGATTGGAGCCGGACCGCGTTCCTGCCTACGTGGACCTTGCCGAATTGCTCCTGAACGGAGGAAAGCTCGAAGAAGCCGCACAGCTTTGTCGGCAGGGTCTTGCGGCAGTGCCGGACAGCGCCTGGCTCCACCGAAACCTTGCCGCGCTGCTGCTCAAAATGGGCAAGCGGCAGGAAGCGGCGGACGAAATCCGCAGCGCACTGAGGCTGGACCCCAACTCGCCGCAGATTCGAGGCATTGCCGAGAGAATCCTCGGCCCGGGCGCGGCTCGCTGAGGGGGTGGTGAGAAATCGATTCGCCGTAGCATGGGCATCTTGCCCATGAGTCGCACGGCCATCTTGGCCCTGCTCCGCGGGCAGGATGCCCGTGCTACTTTTCACACACTCTCTGAGGCGCTAAAAGACGGTGTAAAGGAACGGCGCCAGGCTGGAGCTGCCGACCAGCACCAGCAGGCATAGGATCAGAAGCGTCACGAGGATCGGCAGCAGCCACCATTTCTTGTTGTACTTGAGGAAGTACCAGAACTCCACGGCCAGCGAGGGACGTTTCTGTTGGGCCAGGTCGTCGAATTTCGCTGCGTTGTCTTTTTGCGGTTTCATAGGATTCGCTCCCGCCGCGTCAGAATTGGTGGAAGTACCGTTCCATGTCTTCGCTGGGCTTATGGGGCACCCAGTAGCTCTCGATGGCCGCATCGAAGCGGCGGCAGAGCGCATCCCGGCCGATGATTCGGAAAATCAGAGCCACCGGCGTCAGCAATAGGAAATAGAAAGCGGCCAGCAGGATGAAGCTGACCACAAAGCCAATGGGCATCGCCACAAGGGTCAGGCCGACGTAGATGACGCGTGTAATTTGCGCGGACACCAGGCTGAACAGAAAGATGCCCGCTCCGGCAGCGAAGACGACGATGGCCCAGAGAGCCGCCAGACCCCATACGAAATGGAGTACCAGCGCCGCCGCGATCGACGCCAACAAACCGCCGACGCCGAATACGCGTAACTGCTTAGCTGTCGGATGCCATTGAATCTCGATTAACATCAGTCCAACTCGAAACGGGCCTTATACTCGTCGATCTCGTGCTGTTTTGCCTGGGGCTGCTCTCGTTTATACAGGATTTGGTTCTCCAACACCAGCACATCCATGTTGGTTGCCATAAAGCAGCGGTACGCATCCTGCGGCGAGCAGACGATGGGCTCGCCCCGGATGTTGAAGCTCGTGTTGATGATGACCGGGCAGCCGGTCCTTTGTTTGAACGCGGTGATAAGCCTGTGCAACCTCGGATGTCGCTGCGGGTCCACGGTCTGAATCCGCGCGGAGTAATCCACGTGCGTGATCGCCGGGACGACGCTGCGCTTGACCTTGAGCTTGTCGAGCCCCTTCAGGGCGGCGGGGCTGGCCTGCGAGTTGAGCCGCTTCTGTTCGCGAACCGCCGCCACGAGCAGCATGTAGGGACTATCTTCCTGCGGGCGGGTCTCGAAGTACTCCGCCACGTCCTCCCGCAGCACGCAGGGTGCGAAGGGCCGGAAGGACTCGCGGAACTTGATTTTGAGGTTCATGACCGATTGCATTTCCTGGCTCCGCGCATCGCCCAGAATGCTGCGGCTGCCCAGGGCCCGTGGCCCGAACTCCATCCGTCCCTGGAGCCATCCAATGACCTTACCTGTGTCGATCAACTCGGCGACCCTGGCAATCAGGGCCGGCTCATCGTCGTACGTGTGGTACTTGGCGCCCGCCGAGTCGAGAAACGCGCGAATCCGTTCATCGGAATACGCCGGCCCCAGGAGTGAAGCCTGCTGCTGATCGCGTCCCTCCACGCGGCGTTCGTTGTCCAAGAGTTGGTACCATACAAACAACGCCGCACCGAGCGCGCCGCCCGCGTCTCCCGCGGCCGGCTGAATCCAGATATTCTCGAACGGTGCCTCGCGCAGGATTCGCCCGTTCGCGACGCAGTTGAGCGCCACGCCGCCCGCCAAAGCGAGGTTCTTCATCCCGGTCTGCTGATGGACGTGTCGGGCCGCCCGGAGCATGGCTTCTTCGGTGACAGCCTGGATCGAAGCGGCAATATCCATCTCTCGCTGGGTCAGCGGGGCCTCGGGCCTTCGCGCCGGGCCGCCGAAAAGCTGCTCGAACCTGCGGCTCGTCATGACCATCGTGTGGCAGTACCCGAAATAGGCCATATTCAGCCGCAACGAGCCGTCAGCCTTGAGATCGACCAACTCCTGCAAGATCAGATCGCGGTATCTCGGCTCGCCGTAGGGGGCCAGGCCCATCAGCTTGTACTCGCCGGAATTCACCCGAAAGCCGGTGAAGTAGGTGAACGCCGTGTAGAGCAGGCCCAGCGAATGCGGGAAGTGCAATTCGTGGCTCAGTTGCACCTTGTTGCCCCGGCCGACGCCGAAGCTGGCGGTCGCCCACTCGCCGACGCCGTCCATCGTGAGGATCGCGGCCTCGTCGAAGGGCGATGGAAAGAAGGCACTGGCCGCATGGGACTCGTGATGCTCGGTAAAAATGTAGCGGCCTTTGCTCCCGCGCGACAAAGCCTTGTCCATCTCGCGGGGCAGGTGCAGCTTCTGCCGCAGCCAGAGGGGCATACTCGCCAGGAACTGGCGGAAGCCCCGTGGCGCGTACGCCAGGTAGGTCTCCAGCAGCCGCTCGAATTTGAGCAAGGGCTTCTCGTAGAACACGACGCAGTCGAGCTTCTGGGGCGTTATCCCGGCCGCTTCGAGGCAGTAGCTCACGGCGTGCGCCGGAAACCGGCTGTCATGCTTGACGCGCGAGAATCTCTCCTCCTGCGCCGCCGCGATGATGACCCCGTCGCGCACCAATGCCGCAGCACTATCATGATAGAAAGCCGAGATTCCCAGGATGTTCATGCCAAGCTCATTCCGAAAATGACAGCCACCAACCTCTTTTCGGCACAACTGGACCCACGGCTGCACCGGGATCGTGTCGACAGACCCAACTTCATTCTATAGGACGCCCCCAGCCAACGAAAGGCGCTCGGGCAGTCATCTGGAGCGTTCGCGAAGGTCAGGCGAGCATGAGGACCGTCACGATCACGACAGCGCCCAGGACCATGCCGTGGAAGATCGCGAGCGTGGTGGAACCGCAGGTGGCCAACCACGAGGGAACCTCGCCTCCATACTTATAAGCATTCATGGAGAAGTCGGAATCGGGAGCGGGCTGCTGGCGGACGGCGTCGTAGAGTTTGCGGTACATCCGTTCCTGCCAGAGGAAATAGCCGTCCAGGACCCAGAAGGCGATGGCCGGCAGGTAAGCCAGGTAGATGACGGCGACGTTGGTGCCGGATGCACCCAGGGCGAAAAGGGCAGATACCAGCGTGACCGACCAGCCCTTGAGCTGGAACGAGTTGCCCGCCATGCGATTGATGACGCCTTGGATCAGTTCCAGGTGCTTCTCCCTGCTCATTCTTCGCCTCCCTTGCATAATCCCACCGGCCGCCGGACTCGGGCTCTCGGACGCGATATGACCAGCGGATCGGAGGTCCGCTCCGGCCGCTATCTTGACTATTATAGTGGGGGCTGGCAACCGCAATCAAGGAAGAACGCCGCGTGAACAGGCGTACACAATTTTCCATCTTTGACCGGCAGGTAGTTGTTGCAAAAGGGCGGGGATTCAGTAAGATACTGGGTCCGCGTCTGTCAGGACTGGTGGACTCGGCAGTTAGTGCGACAGAAGGCGACGGTTCATTGCATGGCTGATGCAGGAGCAGGTTATGTCGAGAGTATGTCAGTTTACGGGCAAAAAGACGGTTTTTGGCAACGCCATCACCCGCCGTGGCAAGGCCAAGCGGCTGGGTGGCGTCGGTAAGAAGGTGACCGGGGTCACCCGCCGGAAGTTCAAGCCGAACATCCAGAAGGTGCACGCGGTCATCAACGGCAAGGTCCGCCGGATCCGGGTCTCGGCCAAGGCGATCCGCATGGGCCTGATCCAGAAGCCCCTGAAGCGCAGCTATAAGCCGGGCCAGCAACAGCAGCCGCCGGCCGGCGAATAACCGGGCCAATTCCAACGTCGTCCTTTCCCAGCGGGGCACGGTTGAGCCTCGCTTTTTCTTTGGGTCGGGCGGATGGTGCAGAAGATCGACAGACAGCAGGTTCGTAAGGTTGCCAAGCTGGCCAGGCTCGATCTGACCGAGGCGGAGATCGAGGAATTCACCGGCCAGCTTGGGGCGATTCTCGAATACGTCGAGAAGATGAACGAGCTGGATACCGCTACGGTCGAGCCTTTGGCGCACTGCCTGCCGGTCCATAACGTCTTTCGGGCGGACGATGTACGCGAGTCCCTGGGGACCGAGAAGACCCTGGCCAACGCGCCGCAGCGCGATGGGCCTTTCTTCAAGGTTCCCAAGATCCTGGAAGATAGTTCCGCGTAGTTTGGACAGAGCGATCGGGTGTTGGGAGATTGCAGGTATGAAAAGCTTCAGACCGGTGTGTTTGGCGGCGATGGTTGTGGGGGTTTGTGGTCTGTCGTGCAGGAGCATGGCGGTGAAAGAAAGACCGGCAAACGCGGGGCAAAGCGAGCAAATGTTCCAGAAAGAGATCACAAAAAAGGTGAGTCTGGGATACCTGCTGTATCTGCCCAAGGGCTACGGCGAGAAGAAGGACCAGAAATGGCCGCTGATCCTCTTCCTGCACGGCGCCGGGGAGCGGGGCAGCGACCTGAGCCTGGTCAAGAAGCATGGCCCGCCAAAGCTGATCGACCAGGGCAAGGAGTTTCCGTTCATCGTCGTTTCGCCGCAGTGCCCGACCACCAGTTGGTGGCCGGAGCAGGTCGATGCGCTCACCGCTTTGCTCGACGAGGTCCGGTCGAAGTACGCGGTGGATGCCGAGCGCGTGTACCTGACGGGCCTGAGCATGGGCGGATTCGGGACTTGGACGCTCGCCTCCCGCTATCCGGAGCGCTTCGCGGCGCTGGCGCCGATCTGCGGCGGCGGAGACAAGTACCTGGTGAGCAGGCTCAAGAGCGTCCCAGTCTGGGTGTTTCACGGCGCGAAAGACCCGGTGGTCCCGCTCCAGTCGTCCACGGACATGGTCGAGGCCCTCAAGCGGGCCGGCGGCGATGTTCAACTCACCGTCTACCCCGAGGCCCAGCACGACTCCTGGACCGAGACCTATAACAATCCCAAGCTCTACGAGTGGTTCCTGAGCCATCGCAGGAACGAGGAAAAGAAGTAGCACGGCCCATGGCGGTACACGATCTGACAGCCATTGAACTGCGGGACCGGATTGCCGCCGGGCAGATCAGCAGCGTGGAGGCCACCCGGGCGGTCCTAGAGCGAATCGACCGCCTGAACCCGGCCCTCGGGGCCTATCTGTCGGTCTTCCCCGACCGGGCATTGGAGGCGGCCAAGGAGATCGATCGCAAGATTGCCGCCGGGCAGCCGGTAGGGGCTTTGGCCGGGGTCCCCATCGCCATCAAGGACGTTCTTTGCACGAGCTTCGGCACGACCACCTGTGGCTCGCGCATCCTCAAGAACTTCCATTCGCCCTACGATGCGACGGTGGTCCGCAAACTGCTCGATGCCGATGCAGTCATTGTCGGCAAGACCAACATGGACGAATTCGCGATGGGTTCGAGCACGGAGAACTCGGGGCTCGGCAGAACCGTCAATCCGTGGGACGCGTCGCGGGTGCCAGGTGGCAGCAGCGGCGGCTCAGCGGCCGCGATGGCGGCCCGGATGTGCTCGGCTGCCCTGGGCTCGGATACCGGCGGCTCCATCCGTCAGCCGGCGAGTTTCTGCGGCGTCGTCGGCCTGAAACCGACGTACGGACGGGTTTCCCGCTACGGCCTGGTCGCCTACGGCTCCAGCCTTGACCAGATTGGCCCCGTCACCAGCACGGTGGCCGATGCGGCGCTGCTGCTGAACGTGATCGCCGGGCACGACCCGGCCGACAGTACCAGCGTCGATGAGCAAACGGCCCCCGTGAGCGATTACCTGGAAGGGTTGAATGAGCCGGTCGACGGGCTCAGGATCGGCATAGCGTCTGCCTTCAGTGCGGGGGCCGAGCCGGCGGTTCAGAAGGCGGTCAGCGAAGCGGTGGATGGTTACCGCAGGGCCGGGGCGGAGATCGTCGAAGTGGATATGCCGCACCTTGATTATGCCATCGCGGCTTATTACGTCATCGCGACGGCCGAGGCCTCGAGCAACCTGGCCCGCTATGATGGCGTCCACTACGGCTATCGCAGCGAGAAGGCGAACGATTACGTCGAGGTCTACACCAAGTCACGGGAAGAGGCCCTCGGCAAAGAGGTCAAGCGGCGCATCATGCTCGGGACGTATGCCCTTTCGAGCGGCTACTACGACGCCTACTACCTCAAAGCCCTCAAGGTGAGGAATCTCATCCGTGGCGATTTTGTCCGGGTGTTCGAGCGGTGCGACTGCATTATGATGCCGGTGGCGCCGACGACGGCATTCAAGATCGGCGAGAAGGTGGACGACCCGCTGAAGATGTACCTGGCGGACATCTACACGGTCGCGGTCAATCTCGCCGGGATTCCCGGCATCAGTATTCCGTGCGGCTTCGACGACGGGGGCCTGCCGATCGGCCTGCAGATCCTGACGCCCGCTTTCAGCGAGGCCAAGCTGCTGCGGATCGCCCGGATGCACGAGGCCCGCACGGAGTGGCATACGAAGAGGCCTGCGAGTCTGGAATAATGGAATGATGGAATACTGGAATAGTGGAATGATGGGCGGGCGGTTCTCACTCCCCCAATATTCCAACATTCCACTATTCCATCATTCCAATCTTGTTCGTGACTCGTTGATCCGCGAAGGGATGATTCTGTCGTGAGCGACCTGACCTACAACGTAATTGTCGGCCTGGAGATTCACGTCCAGCTCAAGACGCGAACGAAGATGTTCTGCAGTTGCGCGCTGAGCTTCGGCGAGGAGGCGAACAGCCGGGTCTGTCCCGTGTGTCTCGGTTTGCCGGGGGCGCTGCCGGTCATGAATGGGCAGGCCGTCGAGCACGCCATGCTGGCGGCGCTGGCCCTGGACTGCCGGGTGGCCGAGTTCACGAAGTGGGACCGCAAGAGCTACTACTACCCGGACCTGCCGAAGAACTATCAGATCAGCCAGTACGACCTGCCCCTGGGTAGCAACGGCGCTATCGAAATCCCGTTGGAGAACGGCCAGACAAAGAATATCCGCATCCGGCGGGTGCACCTGGAAGAAGACGCCGGCAAGAACCTGCACACGGCCGGCGGCTTTTCGCAGGTCGATCTGAACCGCGCGGGCACGCCGCTGCTGGAGATCGTCACCGAGCCGGACTTGAACAGCCCCGAGCAGGTGCGGGCGCTGGCGGTCGAACTGCAGCGCATCGTGCGGTACCTCGGTATTTCCGAGGCCGATATGCAAAAGGGCCACATGCGGTTCGAGCCCAATGTCAACCTCGTCATCGAGAGGGCGGACGGGCAATTCAAGACCCCGATAGCCGAGGTCAAGAATCTCAACAGTTTTCGGGCCCTGGAGCGCAGCGTCGCCTACGAAATCCAGCGGCAGCTCGACGACTTCCTGGAAACGGGCCGCACGATGCAGATGGGCAACAAGTCCACCCGTGGCTGGGACGATGCGCATGAGGCCACGGTGCTGCAGCGGGAGAAGGAGGAGGCCCACGACTACCGGTACTTCCCCGATCCGGATCTGGTCCCGGTGGTCACCACGCCGCAATGGTTGGACGAGATTCGGTCGCGGCTGTGCGAGTTGCCCGTGCACCGGCAGGTCCGCTACGTCCGCGAGTACGGCCTGAGCGACTACGATGCCGGGGTCCTGACGGCGGACCGCGCGACCGCCGATTTCTTCGAGCAGGCCGTAGGGGCGGGCGGCGACTCGAAGCGAATCTGCAACCTGCTCACGCAGGTCGGGCTGAAACTGGCCAACGAGCGGGGTCGCGATCTGCCGGGTTTGGGACTGGAGCCGAGCCGCCTCGCCGCCTTGGCCGGCATGATCGACCGGGGCGCCGTCAGTGCCTCGGCGGGCAATACCATTCTCCACGCGATGGTCGAGACAGGCAAGAAGCCGGATGTCCTCGCCCAAGAGCTGAACCTGCTGCAAAAGAGCGACGCCGGTGAGTTGGAGGGCATTGTCGACCAGGTCCTGGCTCAGAACGCGGCGGCGGTGGCCGAGGTCAAGGCCGGCGGCAAGAAGAGCCAGAAGGCCCGCGGCTTTCTCCTGGGCCAGGTCATGCAGAAAACCAAGGGACAGGCCAATCCGAAAGTAGTCGCCGAGATTCTCGATAGGAGGCTAAGCTGATGGCGATGAAAGCCGAGAAGAGTGCGAATGTGGCGCGGAAGCCCGTGAACGTCGAAGGAGCGAAAGGGGTCGCGATCCGGGTGTTGGTCTCGAAAGACGACGGGGCGCCGACCTTCGCCATGCGGATGTTCGAGGTACAGCCCGGCGGGCATACCCCTTTGCATCGTCATCCGCATGAGCATGAGGTCTTCGTGCTGCAGGGGACGGGCGTCGTCGTTCACGAAGGCAAGGACTATCCGCTCGCCCCGGAAGTCGTCGTCTTTGTTCCTGGCGGTGACGAGCACTGCTTCAAGAACACGGGCAACTCGACCCTGCGCTTCCTATGCCTCGTTCCGCTCTCCGGGGCGTAGCACCCGGCATCAGCTCCTCTCTGAGAGGAACACGTGCTGCCGATCAGTTGCGGGCCGTCACGCGGCTAAGCTCGGCGTTCGTGACCTGGCGGAAGGAGAAACGGTAGCCCTCGTAGATGGCGATGGCGTAGAACAGCAGGTCCAGCGGACGGAAGGTCGCGAGCAGCGCGGCCGGAATGACGGCCGGATGGCTGCCGACGTGTGCCACCACGGCCAAGGGCGAGAGGCCCTCCTGGCCGGCCACGATCGCGCAGATGCTCAGCAGATTACCCAGCAGGCAGCCGAAGACCGACATCGTTGCCCCCAGGTAGCCGAAGGACTTGTCGCTACCCCGACCGAGCGTTCGCACGGCGCCGCCGACGAGGAAGCCCACGCCGACCGCCATCCAGCCGATCTGGTAGTTCGTGGCCACCGTGATCACGGCCCACACCATCGCTCCCACCACCGCCGCCGCCAGACCGCCGACCAGAGCCATGGAGAGGCTCTGCTTCGGCTGCCGGTCCGGGACCAGTGGCTTGATTTCGCTCTGTCCCAGGTCGAGCACAGCACTGAGTGCTCGGGGCGGATCGACGATGTTCTGCAATCCCGGCAGATCCTCGGAAGGCTGCGTGATCGTCACGCGCGCACGTCCCACCTTGAGCCGCGGTTCCTGTTCTTCGGGCGCCGCGGCAATGTCCACCAGGCGGGGACGCCGGGGCTCCGGGGAAGATTCGGCCTCAGACGGCGGCTCCTCGGAGCCGGCTGCGCTGGCGGCCAACGACCGCCGCCGTTGCCGGCTGGTTTGGGGCTGCGGAGGAGCTTCGTCGCCTTCGGGCTCCATGTCGGACAATCGCTTCCGCCGCAGCATGGGTCCTGCGCCCGGCTCACCGGGTTGCGGCGGATTCACGTTGAGGTCCACCAGCGGCTCTCTGGTCGGCTCTTCCTGCGGCTCACGATCATCGTGTGTGGGTCCCATAAGTGTCTCCTCCCGAGTCAAGATCCCCAGAGGTGGCGTGAAGGCACCGGCTCGCTGCCGCGACCGCGTCGCGCGGCAAGTGGAATTCGCCGCCTCGAATAGAGATTATCGGTCTGCGGCACTGCTGGACGCCCGGCAGCGCAGAAGACCTCTTCCTAATTCATACGAAACGGTCCGGTCCAAGCAAATTCCACAAGGTTGACGGTGCTGCAGCCGACAGGTACAATTCGGCGGATCGTGGACTGATTGGGAGACGCTTATGAATCTCAGAGGTGTCGTGCTCGCCGGCGGGACCGGCTCCCGGCTGCGGCCGCTCACGAAGGTGACCAACAAGCACTTGCTGCCGGTCGGGCACAAGCCCATGATCTACTACCCCATCGAGAAGCTCATCGGCATTGGCATCGAGGAAATCCTGATCGTGACCGGCGTGGAGCACATGGGCGACGTGGTGGGACTGCTGGGTTCCGGCCGCGAGTTCGGCTGCCGGTTCACCTACAAGGTCCAGGACGAGGCGGGGGGCATCGCCCAAGCCCTGGGGCTGGCGGAGAACTTTGCCAACCGGCAACCCTTGGCCGTGATTCTCGGGGATAATATCTTCCAGGCGAATCTCAAAGGGCACGCCCAGCGCTTCCTGGCCCAGGGTAGCGGCGCGCGGCTGCTGCTCAAGCAGGTGTCCGACCCGCACCGGTTCGGGGTGGCCGAAATTCGCGATGGGAAAGTCCTCGGGATCGAGGAGAAACCCGCGCGGCCCAAGAGCGACTACGCCATCATCGGCGTCTACTTCTACGACGCCGGTGTCTTTGACATCATTCGCACGCTCACGCCCTCGGGCCGGGGGGAGCTGGAAATCACCGACGTGAACAACGCGTATATCCGCCAAGGGCAGTTGGCGTGCGACGTGCTCGACGGCTGGTGGACGGACGCCGGGACGTTCGACTCGCTCGTGCGGGCCAGTGATTGTGTGCTCAAGGAGCCGCCCCAATGACCAAGCAGGTGTCGCCGCTGAAGGTGGTCTTAGCGGACGAAGGGCTGCTCGTACGCAGCTCGGGCGGACTCATCGCGGGTTTCGGCGCGCGGCGCGCCAAGGTGATCCCGGATGAGCGCGGCCGACTGGGCGAGATCCTGCGGGCGGACGATCCGTGGTTTGAGAAGTTCGGCCAGGTCTATTTCACCACGACCTTTCCGGGGGTCGTAAAGGCCTGGCATTACCATCGCAAGCAGACCGATCATTTCTATGTCCTGCGCGGTATGGTGAAAGTGGCCCTCTACGATGCACGGCCGGATTCGCCGACCGCGGGCACCGTGAATGAGCTGTACCTAGGGGAGTATTGTCCGGGCCTGGTACGCATTCCGCCCGGCGTGCAGCACGGATGGATGTGCGTCGGCGAGACCGAGGCCTACATCATCAATGTGGTCTCGGAGCCGTACGACCCGAAGAGTCCGGATGAGTTCCGCACTCATCCCCACGACAACAATATCCCCTATGACTGGACGCGGCGGGATGGGTAGCCAGGTGATAGCACTGCTCGGAGGCAGGGGCATGCTCGGAACGGATGTGGCGGCGGCTGGCGCGCGGCGGGGCTACGAGGTACGCCTCCATGATCTGCCGGAATTCGATGTCACGAACCCGGACCATCTCCAGCGGGCGGTCGAGGCCGCGGATGTCATTATCAACTGTGCCGGCTACACGAATGTGGACGCCGCGCAGAGCCAGTCGGAACTGGCCCACCGCGTCAACGGGGAAGCAGTGGGCCGGTTGGGACAGCTCGCCCGAGAAGGGGACAAGTGGGTGCTGCATGTCAGCACCGATTTTGTCTTTGACGGCACGCTGGACCGGCCCTACCTCGAAACCGATCCTCCTCATCCGATCAACGAATATGGCAAGGGCAAACTCGCCGGCGAGGTGCTCTTGCGGGAGAGCGGCTGTTCTCATTGCCTGGTCCGCCTGGAGTGGACCTATGGCCGGCACGGCCGGAATTTCATTACCAAGCTGCTGGAGCGGGCCCGGACCACCAAGGCCCTCAACGTGGTGAGCGATCAGGTGGGCTCGCCCACGGCGACGACGGAAGTGGCCCAGGCGTTTTGCGATCTCCTGGAGCAACGGGTGGAGGGCCTTTTCCATTTCGCCAGCGCGGGATATGCCAGCCGCTATGACGTGGCCGCGTTCGTTTTCGATCATCTCGGCTGGGAGATTCAACTGCAGCCCTGCCGCACCAGCGATTATCCGGCCGTAGCGGCTCGCCCCTTGAATAGCCGTTTCGATTGCCGCGAGATTGAGCCGCTCCTGCGCGAGCCGCGGGCCCCGTGGCAACAGCCGCTGGAGCATTTCCTGAGGGAGCTATGAAGAGTATTCTGGTGACGGGCGGAGCCGGCTTCATCGGGAGCAACTTCATCCGGATGGTGCTGACGGAGCATCCGGACTGCTTCGTCGCGAACCTCGATAAGCTGACGTACGCCGGCAATCTGGAGAATCTCGCCGAGTTTCGCCGTCACGGGCAGTACCGGTTCGTGCACGGCGACATTTGTGATGGCGCGCTCGTCGCCGGATTGATCGACGAACACCACGTCGAGGCCATCGTCAATTTCGCGGCGGAGACCCACGTGGATCGCTCGATCGCCGGCCCGAAGGTCTTCATCGAGACGAATGTCACGGGCACGCTGTGCCTGCTGGAAGTGGCGCGGGATAAGAACGTGGACCGCTTCCTGCAGGTTTCCACCGATGAAGTGTACGGCTCGCTCGGCGCGGAAGGCAAGTTCACGGAGCAGACGCCGCTGAGCCCGAATTCGCCCTACTCCGCGAGCAAAGCGGCGGCGGATCATCTGGTCCAGGCGTTCGGTCACACCTGGGGCCTGCGGTACAACATCACCCGCTGCTCCAACAACTACGGGCCGTATCAGTTCCCGGAGAAGCTTATTCCCCTGATGATCCACAACGCTCTGCACGACAAGGAGTTGCCCGTCTACGGCGACGGCTTGCAGGTCCGCGACTGGCTCTACGTGCACGACCACTGCACGGCCCTCTGGCGCGTGCTGGAGCGAGCCGCCCCCGGCGAGATCTACAACGTGGGCGGCGGCAACGAAAAGACGAACCTGGAAATCGTCCATCTGATCCTGTCGCGCCTGGGCAAGCCGCAAACCCTGATTCGGCACGTGAAGGACCGGCCGGGGCATGACCGGCGGTACGCCATCGACGCCGGCAAGATCATGCGCCAGTTGGGCTGGGAGCCCTCCGTCACGTTCGAGCAGGGCATCGCCCGGACCATCGACTGGTTCCTGCGCAGCGAAAAGTGGCTGGCGAGCGTCGTCTCGGGCGAGTATCAGCGATACTACGAGAAGATGTACGCCAACCGATAACGCGCCCTTTGTGAAGTGGTGCGGTTGAGATTGCTTCGCTTCGCTCGCAATGACATATGACGCCTGTTATGTCATTGCGAGGAGCGCAGCGACGAAGCAATCTCCTCCCGTTATGTGTGGGACTTACGACGTGCGCTCCTGCTGGGGCGCCTGAACTCCCACCACCGCGATGCCCAACTGGTTCGCCAGGTCGAGTGTCTGCGGTTTGTCGATGATGATGGTCTTTTGCGCCTCGACTACCAGACACCGGCCCCCGTTGGCGGCCAGGTCCTGAATCGTCTCCGGCCCGACACAAGGGACATCGAAGCGCATGTCCTGCTGGGGCTTGGAGGTCTTGATCAGCGTCCAGCCTCCGGCCCGGCAGAACCGCCCGGCCCGCTTGATCATCTCCGCCGTCCCCTCGATGGCTTCCACGGCGATCACTTCCCGCTCCTTGACCGCGATGGCCTGGCCGATGTCGAGCTCGCCCAGCTTCTTGGCCAGCGGCCAGCCGAACTCGATATCGTGTTCAACGTGGGAACCCGGCGGATGGCTCGTCATCACGCCGGCCTCAGCAAGATGCTCCTGGCAGTACATTGTCGTATTCTCCAAGTGGATGCCGCCGCTGGCCAGTTCCTCGGCCAACGCCGACAGCAGCGTATCTGTCCGTTTGTCTTTGCCCCGCAGCCGCCAGTAATACACGTGAAACGCCCGCCAGTCGGGCAGATACTGCACGATGCGCCAGGGCGTGAACAGGTGCGACTTCGTCACGCGCCCGACCATGACGGCTTGCGTCACCCGGTGCCGGCGGAGCCGGCGAATCCAACTGCCGGGCCGAGCGACGCCGGCATGATAGAAAGTATCCACCTCGTCCGCCAGCGGCTCTTCCACGTAGCCGGTCAGGCCGACACAAACGAC
>Ga0315289_10006517_pt1 | contig 17149 bp, 14 predicted proteins | sample YL17G11_40_MG_FD_203452 | JGI IMG/M metagenome (GOLD analysis project Ga0315289, IMG submission 203452) | Sediment microbial communities from Yellowstone Lake, YNP, Wyoming, USA - YL17G11_40 | ecosystem: Environmental > Aquatic > Freshwater > Lake > Sediment | place: USA: Wyoming | collected... | reverse complement strand
AATGACCGTTACCTGAATTGGCTGGACTCGATCGGCGCAGAAGAAACAAGGAACAACTTTGTGCTATGCCTAGAAAAGGCTGCAACGCCGCCTGAAGTCTACTACTATACGCCCACAGGTGAAGTCTGCCACTATGCCCCTCTCTCATATCCCACCCTTCTGGTTGAGGTTGGCGGCGTCTCTCTGTCTCCATACACCCACAGATCGAAGAGTGCAGGATCTGCTGCGGATCCATTGAATCTGATATTTACCGGAAAGGCGCGGGTGGACAGAGTGGCCGAGATTCTCATGCATGAACTCTTCCCACCAGAGCTTTGGCGGAACACCAAGATCCCCGTCATCTACGACTGTGCTGACGTTCAGTGGGTTTACGTCGACGATGGAGTCCAGCCTAAGTGGCAGAAGATGAAGCACACACTCGCAGTCGGAGGATGCGCTCTCAACCGTTGCCACATCAGGCTCTTTGAAGGAGGCTACGATGAGCAACTCGGAGATTTCACACTTGCAAATGCCCACTATGAGCGATCATACCCTAACAAGATTCATGTCATTGAAGACTGGGACAACTCACAGGATTTTGTCCGTCGATTGTTCGAATCCAAGCCTTTCTGCAAGAAGGTTCGCGAGAAGCAACTTCAAGCTCAGGGCGAGGAACTCCAGCGCGTCGCTCATGACGGTCTAGCCAGCATCATAGAGCTTCAATAACGCCCAGCTGTTTCGTCCAATTCCACTCGTCAAATGCCGAGGCTTCGCGACTGTGATATCATGCTCGGAAAGTGGGTTTACACCTACGGTAGCCTTGCCTGGTGTTTGTCTAATGATTCCCTTCTAACGAACCCATGGAGATCGATCTTCAGGAATGATTCTCAGATCCCTCGTGCCAGGGGAGCGGCATTCAGCGTAGAGGGCTGCAAGATTGTTTGCGCGATCTCGATTCTGCTCATATTCCTGCTCGAGTTTCTCAGGCAGCCGGTCTATAATCGGCAACAGTCCAGAGTCTCGACGGTAGTCTTCTCTTCTCACGAAGAATAGAAGGTAGCCACGTTCAACCATGTTCCTCTGGTCGGTGAGACGTTCGAAGTCTTTCTTGAAATGCGTCAGGTCTAACCTGGTCGTTCCTATCGCGTTAAGGCCGAACTCGATCGCAGCCTTGAGCCTGTGTCTAGAATAGGGCGGTTCTCTTGTCTGCATTCTCCAGTGGCTTTCGGAAACGTGTGCGGGGTCGAGTATGGCAAGGTCAAAGCGTCCCCTTCTGCCTCTTCTTCTGCCTGGGTATATGCGCAGCGTAGGGTACTCTCTGTGAACTAGAATAGTCGTGTCGCCGAAGTGGGTCTGCGCAAGCGATTCTCCTAGCCTGCCTGAGATCAGTTTGTGGTAGAGGTAGGCATGCATGTCCTGCTCTGAGTAGAAGAAGTGCGGCGCATCAATGAATCTCTCAACTAGCGCCTTGATGCCTGAGCCTAACTCTTCGAATATCCAGTCAGACTCCGACAATTATGCCTCGATGCTGAGGGCGTCAAGCTCCTATTTCACTGCAACAGAAGTTGACCTGTGCTAACCCGCGCCCTTCAAACCGTATCTTGCCCAGAAGACTCCGATTATGCCTCCTACTACCGCAGCAGAGGCTAGGAAGACTGCTGTCTTTTGCCAGAAGTCCATACCTCCCGCATAGAAGGCAAGATACAGTACGATGAACGCGAACCAGATTACACCGGCCAAGATCGTTGCCGTTATGCTTGTGGCAAGAGAGACCATTTTCTGTTCGCACTTCTAAGCTCCGAGTTCGATTGTTAAGACTTACGTTGGGAACATTGGCGCGTACAAGGAACTACGCGGCAAGAGACTGAGCTGTTTCACTTGGGACTCTGACTGAGCTACCCCTGCCTCCTTTCGTTACTATAGCTGGAGAAGCGTACGCGATCTACATGGTTTCAAACGAACTCTGCACGAATTGTCGAAAGGAACTCAATAACGGCCGGCACTGCCCCAATTGTGGAAACTACGAAAGATGCGAAACCTGACGATTCGGACCCCCATGATGCTTAAGTTTCGCCTGAACCACCCCTTGAGCGTCATCTGAGATGACTGAGATTCTACTCGGAACCTGTGGCTGGAGCTACGCAGAATGGGAGGGCATACTATACCCGCAGAAGCAGGCCAAGCTGAAGCAGTATAGCTCCATCTTCCCAACTACCGAGATTGACTCCACATTCTACTCTCTGCCGAAACAGGCGATTGTGCTCGGCTGGGCCAGACATACGCCTTCGAACTTCGTCTTCTCAGCGAAGCTACCTCAGACTATCACTCACAAGAAAGTGCTCGATGTCGCTCGCGGAATCGAAGCAGATCTGACCAGACCATCGAAACCATGAAGCCTCTGATAGATGCTCGCAAGCTAGCTTGTGCGCTCGTTCAGCTTCCACCATTTCTCAGATTCAACGCTGAGCGGTTGGAGTCATTTCTCTCGATCCTACCTCAGACTCCTAGGTTCGCGGTGGAGTTCAGACATGATTCATGGCTGAATGACGAAGCTCTCAAAATGATGGGGAAGTATCAGGTCGCCTACACGATCGTTGATGAACCCCTGCTTCCGCCTGACATGCACGTCACGTCAGACCTAGCCTACATACGGTGGCATGGACGAGGCGAGCGACCATGGTTCAACTACAAGTACTCACAAGAACAACTCGCGGAGTGGGTTCCGAGAGTCCAAGAAACCGCCGGCAAAGCACAGAAAGTACTGGGCTACTTCAACAATCACTTCCACGGAGAGTCAGCTTGTCGAAGAGATCAGGCCCGGAGATCGTGTTCCTGATATCTATCCGACGCCTATTGAGGCGCTGATTGTGGGCCGGAGGGGTCCTGCGAGTCGGCGGAGGAATGCTGTTTTGGATGAAAAGGGAACCCTGCCTAGCATAGCCACCCCCATAGGAAGAGAGGTGGCTCGTACAATGAAGGAAATACTGGAAGAAGCCGAGTTTGATCGTCTAAACCATGAACTCCAGCATGAGCTTTTTGGGGGAGACTACGTTCGGGCGCCCTATCCAATCGTCACATCAGAGGTTGGCTATTCCACCATTCGCGAGGCTCTGGAATCGTCCGTTCGCGGTTTCGATCCAAGGATGACCGTAAGAAAGAAGCATGCTTTCGAATTCTTCATGTTTACGGAGAGTCTGAGAAAACAGGAGTTGGAGGTCCTATTTGGGAAAGAAAGAAGCCACCGAATTGATGGTTTCTTGAACGCAGGGCTTCTTGTTGAGACAAACGATGGACGATTCCGAATGAATGGGTTATCGCTCTTATCGAGAAGGCTCGGGCGAGAGAGAAATGGAGAAGTGATCTACATATTGGCCGATTCTCCATTCTACGATGATCCGGAACAGGACAGATTGGAAAAGGTCTACATCGGACTTGATTCATACGAATTGCTGAACAAACTGCCGGAACTAGGTGAGTTGTCGGGCACTGGCGTCGACATGGGGTCAGGGTCCGGAATCCAGCTCATTGCAGCGCTCAAACTATTTCCAGATGTCAGAAAAATGGTGGGGTATGAGAAGGAGAGAAGAGCCATCAACGTTTCCAAATTCAATGCCTGCCTCAATGGTGTAGAAGACAAAGTGACCATTGTTGAGAATGACAAGGAACTTGAGGCCGCACTAAGAGGGAACGGGGGTCAAGCAGACTTTGCGGTCAGCAACCCTCCATTCATGCCTGTTCCTGAATCTATTGAGATTGATCCTGGCGATCTTGAAACACTCTCCAAGGCAAAGGCTCTATCAATCAATGGCGAGAAATCGGCGGCTCGAATCTCTCTGAAGAATATGTGGCCTATGACCGGTTGGGGCGGAGAGGACGGGATTTCCGTCCTGAAACCGATGCTTGGGGCTCTATTCCCTCTCATGAAGCCTTCCGGAACAATCGCTGTTTATGGGGAGTTTGCAGGGAAAGCAGCAGGCCCAACCAAAATCGTTGAATTCATCGAGAGTCAGGCAGGCTGGGAATACAGCTGGGAGCCCCTGAAGCCCTCCACATATGGTTCAGGCAGATGGGCGCATGCCGTCTGGCCTCTTCTCTCTGCACAATCCATGGCAATAGATGTCATGCAGCATATCATTGGCGGGTATCCTGAGTTGGCTCACCCCTCCTATAGAGATATTCTGATGAGATATACGGAGAAGATCCTCCGAGCATATCAGCGCCTTGAGATCACTCATTTTCACAAAGGCTTTCTGAATTTGAGAAAAGGAAAGAATTCGGCGGAGCATGCCGGCCGCACGCATCGTGCACAAGAGTCAGTAGTCAAATAGTGCTCTCAGCAACACGCTTCAGAGCCGATGGGCTTTATTGCATGAGGTCATGCAGCTGTTTTTGTCAGCATGAGACTTTGTTCTCAGCCGAAGCTGACCGCCACCGACCTGTGTCGGAAACCTTGAGGCTTGGTCTGGGGAGTCCACACGGACAGAAAACGCCTACGCTGCAGTTACGATGTTAAATAGCAGTGGCCAGCAATGTATTTTCACCGCGTAGTCTGGGAGTACATAAGACTCCTGTATTGCACGGGAGGTCTTTTCATCCGGGCTACGCAGAAAGGAAAATTGGAGTAGGAAAATTGTCTGAAGAGAAGAAAACTGGCAGTGGTAACCTTACTCGTCGTTCGATGCTGAAGTGGACTGCAGGATTGGCTGTTGCCGGCGCCGTAGGCATTGGCCTAGGCTATGGCGCCAGCGAACTGCTTCGTCCCATACCAACGATTCCTGGCGCAGTCACCAAGACTGAGACGGTCACCAGGACAGAAACTGCTGTCAAGACTGAGGCCCTCATGGAACAGGAGCAAGTCTTCGTGAACTGCGGTCACGGCGGACCATTGAACGTCGTCGTCAAGAACGGCAGGATCGTAAGGATCGACCCCTACGAGACACCCAATTGGCAGAGCATACCCACATTCGAGATCAGCGCGAGAGGAAAGACCTTCAAACCTATCGTCCACAAGAGTTTGATGAACACTTGGCACCAAGCTGCTCGCCGGTACGTGTACGCTCCAAATAGACTTCTGTACCCAATGAAGAGAGTTGGCTACCAGCCAGGTGGAAAAGGAGACATCAGCAACAGGGGCAAAGCAGAGTTCGTCAGAATAAGCTGGGACGAGGCCTTGAACCTCATAACAAGTGAGATGGAGAGGCTCAGGACGACCTATGGCCTCGGCGCCATCCTCATAGATACAGCTGCTCACTACCAGTCCAGGGGCGCTCTCTGCGATGGCATATTTGACAACCGCAACAGGTTCCTCAGCCTGTACGCCAAGAAGGGTCCAGCACCACCTCCCTATCCGGATGCGGAGAATCATCTACCACACGGCGGCAACTGGAACCACAGCTGGATAGGCTGGGCATGTGCACCGGACCACATGATTGGCTACTACTGGGAGATTTCACAATTATGGCCTTCAAAAGATTTGCTTGAAGATGTCCTGAAGAACAGCAACATGGTCGTATACTGGTCTATGGACATGACCGTCACCGGACAGATGTATAGCGGGTATACACATGAAGAAAAGTTCCGATGGATCACCGAAGCTGGAATCAAGACGATTTCGATCGTACCCACCCTCAACGAGATGACAGCATATCACAGCGACAAGTGGATGCCTGTCAATCCGGGCTATGATACAACATTGGCGCTTGCTATAACTCATGTGTGGTTCACCGAGGGCACATGGAACAAGGAATGGGTTGCAACACACGTAGTCGGAGTCGAACAGTTCCAAGACTACGTGCTCGGAAAGACGGACGGCGTCCCCAAGACACCGGAGTGGGCCGAACCAAAATGCGGCGTCAAGGCCAGAGACATCCGAGCACTTGCAAGAGAGTGGGCGAAGGGGCCCGTTTTCCTCATGGCCAACATTGGGGGGGCAAATCGCGGATGGAGCGGAGACGATTGGGCACGCATGATGGTTACGTTGCAGACGTTGCAGGGCAACATAGGCAGACCGGGAGGCAACATAGGCAGCGTTCCATCGGAACCAACACTCGCGACTAAGAAACCCAACGTCGGCAGGACAGGGATATCCTTCATCTTCCCGAGGGAACCAGCCTGGCCCATTCACTTCCACCCTACGTACACTGTCTGGGCGGACTGCATCTGCAACGGGAATGACAAACCCACCACGTGGATAGGTGGAACCACAGGATCCGTGAAGTACTGGAAGGAATTCACGATGGAGCACATGTATCCCTACCCTGGAGTCTCAGAGGTCAAAATGCTGGGACTTCAGGCTCCAGGAAAATTCAACATAGAAGCCGGCTGGTTTGAGGACAAGGCAAGGGCATTCATGTCTCCCAAGATTGAACAGTCATGGGTGGCCTCAATGTGGATAAACGATCCGGCGAACAAGTACTGTGACATACTGCTGCCGATATGCACCAACTACGAGCGAGTAGATCAAGCGACCATCGGCGACAAATGGTTCGTCTACATGGACAAGGCTATCGAGCCTCTAGGCGAATCTGTGAGCGACTCGACACTATTCCTTCTGCTGGCAAAGAAACTAGGGTTTGGAGGCCAAATGTACGAAGGATTATCAGAGGAGGAGATGATGAAGAAACTCTTCGAATGGTCATCAGGCCCCACCTGGATCAGCTGGGACGAGTACAGGAAGCAAGGTGCCAGCTACATCCCCTTTGATCCCGAGAAGCTCACCAAGGAAGGCAAGTACGTGCCTGAACCAGCTATGAGATGGTACTATGAACAGCCCAAGGGTGAGGGACTGACAACACCGACAGGAATGATAGAGATCTACCACCAACCATTCGCTGACGCATACAGTGAAAAGGGTCCGATATCAGCAATCCCGAAGTGGCACGAGCCTACTGAGTACCTAAGGGGAGGACCGCTCGAAAAGAAGTACCCGCTCCTTGCTCACATCGCCCACTTCAAATGGCGATTCCACTCACAGTTCGATCACGTTTCGTGGCTTCGAGAGATGTACAAGATTAAGGGACCAGACGGATACGAGTATGATTCCATATGGATCAATCCTCAAACAGCAGCGGAAAGGGGAATCAAGGATGGAGATATCCTCGTGGTCTCCAGCAATTGGGGCGAGATGCTTAGCGGAGCGTACTTGACAGAAAGGATTGGGCCGGGAGTCGTGTTGTACAGATATGGTTCGTGGGCGGACCCTGCGGACCCGAGAAAACACTCCCTTGACAGAGCCGGCAATGCCAACAGCATAATGACCTCTCAACCGTACCTAAGGAATGGCAAGAAGCACAGCGAGCAGGCCAACGTCAGTCATTACATGGTGCAAATCCGCAAAGCGACAACGGCTGACCTGATCCGGAGGGGGCAGTAAGCTTTGGCGAAGGGTTTACTCATAGACGTAGCCAAATGCATCGACTGCGGCACATGCACCATAGCATGCAAAGATGAACACTTCGAAAACACGTATCTCCCCTACACGAAAGACCAGCCGGAACTGGGGCACTTCTGGATGAAGGTGGACCCTGTCGAGAGGGGAAATTTCCCAAAGGTCAGAGTCGCTGCCGTACCTCTGCCTTGCATGCACTGCGATGACGCGCCGTGCATCAAGGCATCTACTGGCGGAGCTGTCTACAAGAGACCCGACGGCATAGTCATCATCGACCCAGAGAAGAGCATCGGCCAGTCACAGGTCGTCGCATCATGTCCGTATGGAAAGATATTCTGGAACGACAAGCTGAACATACCACAGAAGTGCACACTCTGCGCCCACCGTGTAGACGCTGGCAAGCAACCCAAATGTGTCCTATCCTGCCCGACCGAGGCACTAACATTTGGCGAGTTCGAGAGCTTCAAGACCATGAAAGGCGCTGAGCCGCTCCACCCCGAGTATGGCGCGAACCCAAAGGTCTACTACATTGGCTTGCCCAAGACCTTCATAGCAGGCAAGGTCCTCGACAGCAAGGGCGAATGCTTGGCTGGCGCAGATGTCACAGCCAAGGACACCGCAACAGGTCAAACCGTCGCCACGAAGTCTGACTACATGGGAGACTTCTGGCTTGACGGACTCACCGCAAACAAGAGCTACGAAGTCGCAGTCAGCGCCGCGGGCAAATCGAAAACGGTCTCTGTGTCGCTCGACACTGACAAAGACCTAGGAGACATGCAGCTCTCCTAGGAAGAGGAAAGAAGCAGCAGCTGCAAACGCTTCTTTCCATCCCATCCTTTTTCTTTGTCTACATCAAGAAACTGGATTCTGCACGCAGTCTCGATAGCCTTCTCAGATGCCGCCTCCGAGTGAAGTAGAAACTAGTATCAACTGGCGCTTTCGAGAACCCGAATCCAGATCTAGGAAAGGCCAGCAAGCACATCGAACAACTACGCAACGCCAATGACAATGCGAAGATTCAGCAGTCAGTTCGCAGAACGGAAAATACAACCGAAGAGTCCTCTCAGCGCCGGATCGCCGGATTACGGCTTCAAAGAGTTCGTGAGCCGGAAGAGGGAGATAGACTGTCAATCATTTCCGACACTACCTGCCCGTCAATTTCTACATGTCCCTTGGTGATCTTTGCGACGGCTTTGTAGAACTCCCGCCTGGCTCCTTTGAGTATGTCAGCCGCCAGCTCAGGCACCCATTTGGCCAAATGGTCGTTCAGGAAGTCTCTTTGTACCTCGACGTGCTTCTTGGCTTCCTCAAGACTGCCACCCTTCAATGCCTCGCTTGTCTTGCCACAGAGGTACGCCATGAACAGAAGCTCAATCGCGATGTGATCCTCTGGCTCCGTATACTCGCGGACTTTGTCAAGACCCATGCTTCTGTAGATCTTGAGCACTTCGTCCCTCGATTTCTGCATGATCAAGTGCTCAGTGCTCGAGTAGACTGATTCGGAGGGGTGAGGAGGCATTTGTCTGACGCCGAGGAATAGTCCCGCGTATTCGGCCGCAAGTTCCAGTACAACCTTCTCCAAATCTGACTCCTTCAATGTAGAAGCGAATTCGGCGAGCGTCTTGTATCCTTGAGCCATTTCTGTTCCGCGAACCTCAGGGTCTTCCGCCAACTTGACCCAGAGACTCTTCTTCTCAGCTATCTCATTCAACGTCTCTTTCGTGAGCTCCACAGCGTACATTCGTGCGAGAAACGAGTAGACTGCCTGCCTGTTTTCACTGGCGGAGATCAATTCGTTCACCATCTCAGGTTGCATGCGCTACCTACGCCCGAGTAGCCCCCAATTGCCAAGCACTTTGATATTAAACAATGGCCTGCAAGAGATAGAAACGATCTCTGTATAGGTTCTCGGTAGCAATGTCGCAGCAAACTACTGCTGCCATTCACCGGCGTTGGCGGTTCAATCTTTTTCCTAGACTGAGGCTAGCATGCAGGCTACCGACAGAAGTTTGATATTGAACAGCGCAATCTCTTGGCCTACCCTCAGCCGTGAAAGGCAATGCGAAGTGGCGTGATACTTCTCGCGTCCTCGGCCACCAAGGAGACTGAGCTTTTGCACGCGCGGTTCCAAGCGAGGGGAGTCCCAGCTCTTCAATGCACCGGGATAGAAGTTGAAGAAATGCCTGAGACAATCAAAGCTTTCATCATTGACAATGATCTCGAAAACGTACTCGTATCGAGTTTTTTGAAAAGCCTTCCGACGGAGCCCCTGCGGCATGCCATTGAAAAGGCCGGAACGGGGCAAGTTGCCGTGAGCTGGATCGAACTCGAACCCCTTCTCGGAGAGCAACTCTCCAGCCACACCCGTGATCTAGCATACATGACAATACTAGTGAACCTGGCGAGACTGCAGGCCGCCGACTACATAGGAAACACGGTATTGAGGAGCGTCCTGAGAACTCCAAAGCTCTCTCGAAGAGACCTGCTCAGATCTCTTCCGAATATGCTGAAAGTGGAATCAGACATTCCCATCGTGCTCAAGCGCCGATGCAGGAACCGTTCAAAGAGCTGTGACTACTGCAGGAGAGCTTGCCCGGTGAAAGCTATACCCGAGAACGGAGACACCGTGATCATTGATGACCGACTCTGCATAGAGTGCGGAGCGTGCGCGAGGGAGTGCCCTATTGGGGCTATACAGTGCCTTTCAGTTTCTGATCCTCAGATCTTGGCAATGCTGAATGCGTTGTCAAGCGAGAGATTCGAAACGTACACACCGACCTTGCTGCTGACATGCCCGATCGGCTTCGAGAGAATGCGAAAAGAAGGAACAGAAGGGAAACACCTGAGAGGCGGCATCGCTCCGGTTGAGATTCCATGCATCGCTTCTATCGGAAGCGTTCACCACATATGGTCAGCTTCTCTTGGAGTCAACTTGTTGACTGTATGTCCTGACATCTCATGTAGGAAGACCGTGGCGGTGTTCCCAATCCATGAGCATGCTTCGTCTTCCAATGATATATTGAAGACTTTGCGTACCAACATGACGACCACAGTCCACCATTTGAACCTCGATGCCAGAGGTTCCATGGTCGATTCTGTGTCACGCACAGTCACCTCACCCCTCCCTGCGGACGGAGAGACTAGACTGTCAGGAGCCTCCAGACAAGACATTGTGCTCGAAGCTCTTAGAGCATTGCTGGCAGGCAATGGTGAAGGAGGGACCGTGTTACCGACAGGTAGCAGGCTTCCTCTTTTCGACCTGAAAGTTGACGACACCCGATGCACTTTCTGCGAATTCTGCAGCACGCATTGTCCTGATCACGCGATCTACCTCATGAAGAGCGAGAACTCTGAGAGTCTAATATTCGATCCCTCATTGTGCGGAGGCTGCATGATCTGTGAGAAGAACTGTCGGGAACAGGCCATTAGTCTCTCAAGACTGACAGAACTCTCGCCCATACTAGAGAGAAGGAAGATTGAAAAAGTTCACGATGAGAACGCCAAATGCGACAACTGTGGTACCTCCCTCGGTTCAAAGCGAAATCTGACTGCCCTGAGGAAGAAACTCTTGGACAACGGAGTTGCCGACGGGATCATTAGAGCACTGAACCTTTGTAATCGATGCAAGCAGGAGGTAGCTATAAGGCCACTCGGGCGACAACTGCCCATCCAATCCAAGATCAGAATCCCGTAGCCTTTCGATATTTCCGCTTGGGCCGTCTGAGAATTCGCTAGGGACTCTGATCTAGTTTCTTTCCTTAGTATGATGAGAAGCGTACGCGATCTGCATGGTTTCAAACGAACTCTGCACGAATTGTGGAAAGGAACTCAATAACGGCCGCCACTGCCCAAATTGTAGCAACTGCGAACGATGCGGAACATAATGAGAGCCGTGACGATTCAGGATGAGAAGGATTCGACCGAGGGGTCCGCAACCAATGCCTTGGGTCGATCCGAGCCAATGCGTCCACCCGAATCCTGTCGCATTGTTGAAGTTCAGAGACTCAGACGAGACAGTCTTCCGGTTACCTTACTCATGACTCCATCTGACCGCATCATAGGTGTAGCGGAGCCCAATTCACCAACGTGAGTCTGTACTTAATTCCGGGACAAAGAAGATAGAGGACTGTTCGCGGATCAGCGTGAGAACAGACTCATGATGATCTATCGGCGACGCTTCTTTGCGACCACAACTACAGTACCGATGCAGCCGACTAGGCCGATGACTGCAAGCCACGGCGCCAAGACTGCGAACGTGTTCACGGGTATCACGACGCCGCCCACAGCAGCAGAGGGTGGGCTCCCGACATGCAATCTGTCATAAGTATTGATGTCAGACTCGATCAATCCTACAGGCCAGACGTTATCGTGTCCATTTAATGAATCGTATGGCATACTACCACCATGTTTGGCGCTTAGCGGCGAACTGAAGTCGAGAGACTGGCCCGGCTGAGCGTTAATGTAGCTGAACGGGATGCTGAATTCATAGATCTTGTGAGCCGTCTGGTTGTTCGGGCTAGGATAGAATCCTACAGCAGCATCGAAGTTCACAGTCACTCGTGTGCCATTCGAGCCGATGATCTCGACGTTCACATTGTTGGGAGGAAAGCCGAAAACGAGAAGGCATTCGTCCTCCAGGCCATCAGTACCGTCGCCTGACGCATCAACCAGAACATACAGTCTGGTGTTGTCGTTCATGAAGTACACGAAAGTCGGCTTCACATAGCTATCGGGATAGCTGGGTCCCTGTATGGCGATTTGAAGATTGGACCATTCTCCTTGAGTGTACTTGCCATCTATGGTAGGGGGGCTGCTAGTCCACATGCTATTGATGGCGGGCCCTGCGTTGACATTGGGCACTGAGGTCAATCCAATAGCCAGAACCATCAATCCGACGAGCAATCCTGCAACCTTGATTGAGCGCATCACTGGAACCCCTGCATCTCAGGTGGCCCCAGACTAGCCACTTTGGGCTATAATACGATTTGCCGACGAACGACGCCCGACGACGAACAACGCGAACGACGACGGACAAAGGGGCAGTGTTCCCCTTTGTAATCCCCTTCTACGACGACGGTTCATGTATCATGCAGGGACATGTTCCTCTACTTCTTAGTCTTCTTTGCTGAAACCATGCCTTCAGGAAAGCACGTTCGGTTTCCGCCTTCCCCTTGGAGATAGAGAAGAAAGTCATGATTCCGTAGGTAAGCCCATCGTTTTTCGAGCGAGTTTGGCCAGAACGGTGAGCGGATGAAGAGGCTTGCAGAGATCGCAACACATTAGCGTCAGTCGTGGAGCAACTCCGCGAACTCGACTAGACGAATAAAAGCCTCGGATCCGTCCCGGAGAACGGAGCGAATGAGAGAAGTGCAAAAGAGAGAGGTAGAAAGAGTTCTCCTGCTGAGAGCTGGCATTTCGCCCTTCTTGGTGCGGCCGTCGTGATTTTAACCGTCATGAGGAGTTGTTTTGTGTGTGCTAGTCAGTCTGTCTTTTCTCTTTCGAAGAGTAGGTAGTGGCTGATCCAAACATCGCGACCAGTCGCTTGATAGGTGTGGAGACGCCATCCATTGTTTTGCCATTCCTCAATTGTTTTGCCGATGTCCTTGTGGTGGCTGACTTGGACACATTCATACTCCTTCAATCTACATCCGCACCACACCTTGCGACGGCTTGCAATGATATTGGGTCTTCGGTTCGGGTGACTGTGAGAGGAGTTAGGCGCTGGAGTCGAAGAACTCTCTCTTGTGTGTGTGCGCACGAAAGAGAGATGAACAACGCCTCCTATCGATGGTTCAAATTACGACGCCCGCACCACGAGACTCACACACCACAGACTGGTCTGTGCTCAATAACACGCAATTCAGCTATCGGTCCCACAATTAACTCAAGACCTAGCGCTATGCGACGATTCTTCGTCTTTCGATCGTGAGATAGGCAAGTCCTGCGAATGCTGCTGATAGACTGTAGAGGATAAGCGGAATCCAAACTACTTCCAAGCGAAGCAAGAGCGAGATGTTCCTGCCTAGCCCGATTGGTGAAGGAAGGTATAGCCACGCAACAAAGCTAAGATACAGAACTGTGATCAACCATCGGATTTTCTTTCGCACATTCAATGCGTACATGTAAGTGAAAACGAACATGAATGCAAACCCTGCAAAGAACATCGGCCACATTTCGGGACTGCCGAAGAACGCAGCATTGTAGATCGCTACAATGAGGGCATGGATGGCGACGTAGCTCTCGAGCGTGATGATCCATCTCTTGTCCAAATGCACCGACGTGTAGGCAAGTGACATCTGCGCAAACAGCAGAAACATGTAGAAGAAACCAGACAGCAACTGCGGGTCCGCAGCCATCGGGTGGAACCAGAAAGTGTACACAAAAGCCCATGAGAAGATGTACATGTGGTTTCGTCTGAAGAACCCTGTAACGCGGGCGGTGAATGGTTTTCCAGCTCTCCGACCCATGAAGAGTCCGCGCCGTGGGTTCTCGATGATGAGCATCACTGCCAGCATGATGATGACTGAGTCTTGACTAGTCCAGATTGGTACGTCCTGCGCTAGTCCATCGAACCAGATTTGGGTCTGCAAGAGATGCAGGAATACAAAGGCGATTGTTATTGTGAAGGCTGCCAGATTGTACTTGGTCAGAGAGCCACTCGGACGCACAGTCGAGAGATTCTTCTGTGCCCAGTATATTGCAGCCCAGATCGCAAACTGATGACTAAGATAGAATGTCCAGACTACGAACATGGCCCAGAAATTGCGCGCTGGCAGCTTCCAGTAATACCAATCCGCACTATTGCGCGGAAGCAACGTATCAAGAAACGGTTGTAGATGTGAGCGTAGTAACCAGATCATCAGTGTGAATCCGACTGCGAAAATCAACCCTCCTGCCCAAGCGTAGTATGCTGCGCCCGATTTGCTAGTGGAAGCTTGACTTTTTGCTACTTCATCATGCTGCGAGATCATTCGAATCCCAAGCTCAAATCCTACTCAAGCCACCGTGTGCATGGCTGACAATCGAATCATCTACTACTTGGCCGTTGTATCTGCAAGCGTCAACGGGTTGGGATTCTGGCATCGATTCGTCTAGTTGCATCAAGGTACGTGATCCCTGATTCCCGTTCTTGGATGCGCCTAGATGGTCCAACTCGGAGGCTCGTCTTGGCTGTCCTATCGGTTGCCCGTCTTTTCTATGGAATGGGGTAATAAGCTAGATACGATCGCGAGTATTGGGCCAACTATGAAGCCGGCCCATGCAAACAGAGCGAGCAGTCCTAGGATTGCCACACTCACTCTGGTTCTGACGTTGACGGTCTTACGGAGGGCAAACCGAATGGCAAAGATGCCCATGATGATTGGGATCACCGCTAGAACGATGGTGACGATTGCGTCAAGCCCAAGAGGTGCAAGAGTCAATGCAAGTAGCATCTGAGTTATGACCGTGAAACCGGACGCCAAAAAGAGCAGCCCTGCAGCAGCTTCCGTCCACTGGAATAATGTCCGAGGGCTTCCAGTTGTTCTTCGTCTTGAGATTACAGTCGCTATCCCCACTACAAAGACTGCTGCGGCGGGTGCGAATACGAGTGGTAAGCTCTGGCCACTCCACTCACGTATCGAGATAATACTGAGTGGCGTGAGAATCCACTCGGATGGCGTGAAGGATTCACGGTCGCCGACTGCAAGACCGTAGTGACCGCCTCGCGAGTTCTCGTATACCGCTACGTAGAATACGCCTGAAGAGGGCGCGTCCAGCTCTAAGTCAGCGAGCTGATAGAAAGCACTTGGAGCGAATGCTTCATACGTAGCCCGTGTCGGGTTCTTTCCCTCAACGACCATGCTGCCAGCGCCTTCAGGAATTTCAACATACTCTGGCACAGTCCCCTGCGACGTTACCTTTGGTCCCATGAGCACAAAACCGGGGACGAAGTCTCCGTCGTCACGGGCTGTGGACTTCAAGAGGCTTACATGGATTCTCTGTCCTTCGCCAATGTCGAATCGATAGTACTGAGCCTCGCCGCCTTCGTGAAGTTCCGCGTATACTGCCCACGACTTCGTGGGATCCGAAACGACTGTCGCCGTAGCTAGACTCTCGTTGCTGCCAGGCACCAACGGCGCATGTCCAAACACTTTAGGCATGAATGCAAGAGAAACTAGCACGAAAACTAGAAGAACAGCGAGACGATCGAGCTTCTGCAATTGACTCATGCTCATAGATGAACCTGTAGACACTGGACTGGCCTACAATTAGGGTATTATGGAATACCAAACTCGTTGGGATGAACCATCGTCTCCGTGTGCGGTTGGCGGGGGAGAAGATGTTACGAATGCCGCGACGCTGCAACATGAGAATAGAGTTTGACCATATTCATTCTTCTTTCTCACAGAGAACAAGTATGAAATACGGTATGGTCTCTTGTGAAACAATGAGGCTTCATGTCCGAGCGATGGTATTGGCTCGATTGGCTCAGGGTGATTGCCATGGGCACGATCTTCCTGTTTCACAGCAGCAGGCCCTTCGTCATTTTCCCTTCATGGCACGTCATGAACTCGACGGGGGATCTGGGATTTACTGTGTTCGAATTCTTCATTGCCGGATGGATCATGCCGCTGTTCTTCGTGATTTCAGGCATCGCAGTCTACTCTTCTCTGGCGAGACGGAGTGCTTCGCAATTCGCTAGGGACCGATTGGAACGACTCATGATTCCCTTCGTCTTCGGTTTGTTCTTTGTCGTGCCCGTGAACGTCTACTATGATGTAGTATTCCATGGCTATTTTGTGGGAGACTTTGTTAGCTTCTATCTGGGGCCCTACTTCACCAAGGCTTTTCCCTTCGACCTGAATTTCTCGCCCACCTATTTTGCGGACTCGAACCAGGGTGTATACCTCTGGTACCTCTTCTGGCTGTTCGTATTCTCCCTCGTCACAGTCCACTTCTTCAAGTGGCTTGCAAGAGAAGGGAATCGCAACAAGTTCTCGAAGCTACATGCCGCATGCAACAGGCGCGGAGGTATCCTTTTGCTCGCCGTTCCTCTGATCGTTGTGAATATGGCTGCAGTGCCGCCTTTCTTTGTCTTTCCCAGTGGGTATGGTGGGTGGAAGCTCCCGACCTACCTCGTACTTTTCATAACCGCCTACGTGATGGCTTCCAACCCTCAATTTGGAGAGTCCATCCAGAAGAGCAGAGTGCCCGCACTTTTGCTGGGAATCCTCACCAGCTTCTCGGTAATCGCTCTATTGGCGATCATCCTGTCTGACCCATATGCAATGGAACGCTACTACCTTCTAGTTTCTACCTTGGTGGCATTGAATGGGTGGTGCTGGGTGACAGCGATAATTGGTTTCGGACGCAAGCATCTCTCCTTCGACCACAGATACCTGAAGGTCTCAAATGAGCTCGTGTTGCCGTTCTATATTCTCCACCAGTCCGTGATTGTTGCGATAGCATTCTATGTTGTCGGCTTGGACTTGATCGTGATTGAGAAGTACCTCCTCGTCGTGCTCGTATCCTTTCCGATAATAGCCGCTCTGCTTTATCCGATTAGCAAGATCAATCTGCTTAGGTTCCTGTTCGGAATGAGATCGAGAAAACGATAGAGATCAAGCATTAGGTCGTCGATTTACTTCATGTCGTTGAGCTCAGCTTCACCCTCACCGGTCAAGTATTGATCGTCGTCGGGTCTCTTGGTATGTGTGTGCGCACCAACCGTCGTTCGTCGTCGCTTGAGGTATTTTGTGTGTGTGGGTACCTTGGCGCGAGCATCGTAATTTGAACCGTGGG
>Ga0315289_10006516_pt1 | contig 17150 bp, 14 predicted proteins | sample YL17G11_40_MG_FD_203452 | JGI IMG/M metagenome (GOLD analysis project Ga0315289, IMG submission 203452) | Sediment microbial communities from Yellowstone Lake, YNP, Wyoming, USA - YL17G11_40 | ecosystem: Environmental > Aquatic > Freshwater > Lake > Sediment | place: USA: Wyoming | collected... | reverse complement strand
ACTACGCGGCAGGGTGGACCGATTGGTAGGAGGCTCCTGCTGGTGGTCCGTACCCGACCGTGCCATCCCGATACCCGGGAAGAAGTCTGCGGGGCGTCGAAACGAGGAAATCATGAAGGAGACTCCGGCCCGAATGGCCCGACTGCTTGGGGTGCCGGTCATACACGCCGCCCACGCCGGGAGCTTCGAGGCCCGAATGCCGCTTCTACCCGGTCTGCCCTACCGCTCCTACTTCCTCGGTGAAACCCAGATAGTGGACGCGATGGGTAAAGTCCTGGCCCGGCGCCCCCGCGAGGAAGGTGAAGGCCTTGCGATAGCTGACATCGAGATCGGTCGGGTGGCCCCAACAGAGGCACCACCAGACAGCTTCTGGGTCCCCGACATACCACTTCTCATCCGCGCCGTATGGGGATACCAGAATTGGCACGGAAGGAACTACTACCGCAGACACCGTCACAGACTGGTGAGGGGATAGTAATTGCAGGCTATCGGTGGCTTCGTGGTGGAGCCTCGGCGGCAGGTGAGGGGGTCAACCCGGCTCCCTTCACCAGAATATCCAGTACCCGGCTCGTTTTCTGAGTGTGATTTCTATGTGTGTTAACGCCTACTATCGTGCCCTAAGTATCTCGAACTGGCAGGACTCGAGCCGCCGGAGCCTCTACTCCCTCAGCACCTTTTCCAGCGGGCTGATCATTCTCTTGTTTGCTTCCTTGTACATCTTACTTCTTAAAGAGGGAATCCTTAGCATTAAATAGAACATGAGATTCATCGCAAATAGTTTCAGGTCTTTCTGAGGGTAATCATACAGGTGGTTTTCCTTGTAGAATTCGTGATCTGCCCTTAGAACGCCTCTCATACTGTAGATGAGATCCCTTAAGACTTTATGTCCTCCCACGCCCAGGAAGGACGGGGGTCTACTGAATCCCACTTCAATGCCCCACATTATCTGGTCTGCAAGACCCTTAAGCAACAATGTAGTTTGTTCAGAATCCTCACACTCATCGGTTACGATACCGACATAACTCATCCGCGGATTCTCAGATAAAGCCTCCAGCACCTGCCTTAGATTGGGAATCTGCTTCAGGGGCCCGGATATTATCCATCCGGTCTGCTTTCCCCCGAAAACTGGACGGTGACCGTTAAAGAACATACGGTCGAAAAACATCTTCCACCTAGAAGACAGATATCTATCCTTGATACTCCCGGCATAGATTATCGCGTCTGCACGCATGAGCTTGCCTTGAAAGAAATCCATCATGTCATCTTTGTAAACGCAGACTCCATCGAAAACACAACCTAAACAACCGAGGCACCCACCTCGTAAATCCATCTCGTTCAAATTGACAAGGTCTACCTCGCTGGGAACTGATCTTATGAACACATCTGCCATGCGCTCCAGGTTGGAATCCCTCTCAGTTGAATCGGTGACTAAGATTATTCTCTTGTTGTTAGTCTTGGGGACATCATCGATCTTGCCGGGATCATATTCCGGCATTTCGCGCGAGACACTCATGAAGGCTTTGCTGGTTGGCTCCTTCGTCTCAATGTATCTGAAAAAGCGTTCCGCGAAGTTCAGTATCTGTATCCTCTCATCCGGCTTTAACAGGTCGTTGAATTCCGCGGAATATCCATCGACATATCTCATTTCCAGGTCTTCGCAGACAGCTTTCATGTAGTTATGGGCAGTATGGTCATAGAAGTGAGCCGAAGTAGTAATGGTGGTCCCATACTTATCCTTGAAGGCATCTTCCGCCCCGCGCTCGAAGATCAATTCAATGAAGCGTTTGAGCTGGGAGGGGACCAGCAAGAGGTAGACGGGTGTGCTCCATAATACTCCATCAGAATTCGCTACTTCCTCGACAATTCGCGCGAAAAGTTCAGGCTTTCTCTCGATATTCTTGATTTCGCGGCCAATGTGGAAAACTTTAAACTCGCAGTCAGGATTTTTCCTCTGGATGTACTTTATGTACTGTAAGGTGACGCTTATCTCCCCTTTCGGGCTACCGTTTAGAACTGTGATTTTCACGATGTTTCCCTCTGTAAATCACTTCTCAACGTCGTGATACTACCACACCCGGGTCAGGGACTCCTGAGTTTTTCACCCGCCGAATCCAAGTGATTCAGTCTCCAGGTGCAGCATTGCCATTGGCGCGATAACGTAACTTATCGTGCATAAGAGATGGTGGTCCATCGGCGATTTAGCCCGGCCTCTCCAGGTTTTAGCCCGGCCTCTCCAGGCCGGGTCAGCAGCGGGCCTGAGAGGCTCGCCTAAAGAAAATGTTGAGCCTTCGGGCTCCGGGGGTTCGAATCCCTCTCCCTCCGCCAAACAACATGAGGCTACATTCATCGAAACGGCTTATTTAATTGGGAGAGAGGGATTCGAACCCCAGAGGGGCTTATTGCATCCGGAAACAGAGACGTTGCTGGCGTAGATTCTTATGGACGATCTTCCATCTCTGAGGTCGCTGTTCCCGAAAGGCTGTTCCGGTCGATGCTATCGAGAATTCACCGCCTGGGGAGGGCATGTGCGAGGGCGCCGGCCTTGAGCCTGTGAAAGACGGGGATAGAAAGCAAGGTGAATCCACATGCGGGACAACTGTCTCACGACAACGGGCAAACCGCGCGGCCTGGAGCTGAGATGACGGGGTCGGTCGGCGAACACACGACAGATTCCAGTCAACCATGCCGGAAAGGAGCGATTCGTGGTAAAATCACGGCGTTGGAGGAGGCATATGAGGGATTCCGGTTAAGCGGCCTTCTACAAGACGGAGCTTCCGGGCACGGACATGTGCCGGCCGGTCTTATTAAATGGCGGAGACGCCGGTTACCGTGAAGTGGCGGCACGAAAGGACGCGGACCATGGGCGAAGCGACAGGCAGCAGGGAAGTATACCCCAGGCTCCGGGAGTACCTTGACAGGCTGCCGGCCGGGTACCCCGAGACGGAGAGCGGGGTGGAGATAAGGCTGCTCGAGAAGATATTCACCCCCGAGGAAGCCGAGGTGTTCACGCACTGCAAGCTGGTAGCGGAGCCTCCCTCGGCAATCGGCGAGCGATGCGGCATGCCTGAGCCCGAGGCACGCGAGATGCTCGAGCGAATGGCGAAGAAAGGCCATGTGTTCGAGGTGCCGAGCGGCGACAAGACGCTCTACATGGCGCTCCCCTGGATGCCCGGCATCATCGAGACGCAGCTCAACCTGATGGACGAGGAGTTCGCCCGAATGCTTCTGGAGCACAGTCGGGACTACTTCCCCACCTGGACCGCGCTGGAGAACCAGATGTTCCGCGTGATACCCGTCGACTCGGCGATAGAGACGACCCCCGCCGTCGAGACCTACGACAGGATTCGTGACCTGGTTAAAAAGCAGAAGCAGATATCGGTAATGCCGTGCCTGTGCCGCGAGACACAGGGCACGCTCGACAACGACTGCGGGCGTCCCCACGAGACGTGCTTCGTCTTCGGCCCCTATTCCAGGCACTTCGTGGAGAACGGGGACGGGCGTTACATCGGCGTGGAAGAGGCGCTCAGCATCCTGGACGCGTGCGAGAAGAACGCGCTGGTACTGCAGCCCGTGAACGCGCGCGAGCTCAACGGCATGTGCTGCTGCTGCTCGTGCTGCTGCTTCATGCTCGATAACCTGAGGAAACTCCCGAACCCCGCCGCGGTCGTCCAGTCAAGCTACCAGGCGAAGATCGACCCGGGGCTCTGTAACCTTTGCGGCACCTGCCTGGAGCGCTGCCAGATGGACGCCGCCACAGAGGTCGAGGGGAGCATGACGGTGAACCTGGCGAGGTGCATCGGCTGCGGGCTGTGCCTGTCCGAGTGCCCGGAGGACGCGATATCGCTTTTCCCCAAGGGCGGGACCCGGCACGTGCCAACCAACGTCTTCGACACCCTTACACGGATAGCGGGGGAGCGTGACCTCCCGTTCGGGAAGTTCAACTTCTTTGTGAAGCACACGTCATCGCCCACCTTCTTCAGAAGCTTGAGCCTCCTCAACAGGATAGGTCTCGCCCGCCCCGTCGTGAAGCAGTTGGAGAAGAGGGGCCTGGTGTAGAGGCCTAACGTTATCTCGAGATACGTCTATTCCTCGATGAAACAGGAAGGATTTTCTCCTTGCATTGCTTAAGCATGCATTAGATTGTCTCTAAATCGAGATATATTTACTAGTTCCTTATTCCAATAACCTATGGTAGTCAGTACTGTCTCCGTTTTCCCAATACGGCAAGCGATATCTAACCATCTACATGCGGTGAATCTTGACCGCATGGGCCTAATTCCTTCAACTTGTGGATTTTTATGAGTTCTTCTACTATTTGGTTCCAACTAGAATCCATTGGGGGGCACCAACTGTGATTTCCCTGGATACTGCATCCCGAAGATAGCTGGACCCCTGGCGATTCGGGAACTCGATGAAGTGCTGTTCCTCGCGGTGAGGGCCAGGCAATTGCGGGTAAGACTGGCTGCTTTAGTCGAACATCATGAAGTGCCTCGGGGTAAGAAGTGGAGATCGGGTTTTTCTCCATACAAACGGGTCGGGACGTGCTAGGATGTCTTTGTCGGTGATTGAACATAGGAAATGTCGGATGATAAGTACATACAGAACAGGACAGTCTGAATTACCGAACGGCCAGTTTAGGGGCACTGGCGGGTTACTTTGAAGAGCGAGAAGGCCCACCTGGCAAACCAGGGCAGTCACCAGGTGGTTGCCCTCCACGGCAGAACACGCTTGCACCTCTGGGTCACGCCAATGCCGGTGCCGAGGCCTCCCAGATACGGACTGGAACCGCTCGAAAGCAGGTGATGCGCATGCAGCAGGAGGACGTTTTTCTCTATCCCAGGTCCAGGTTGAAGGAGACCGACCTTACGCTGGCGTCCGGCATCCAGGACTGGGCGGAAAAGGAAGTCGTAAGCAAACGGCTCGAGCACCAGGAGGACTACGACCTGCTGCTCAAGCCCGCACTTCAGAAGCTGATGGTCGATATCGGCCTGCAGAGTGTGCTCTGGCCGGAGAAGATGGGAGGCGCCGGGGACAACCAAACGGGCTCAGCCTACACCGTGGCCGCGGCCCTCGAGCAGGTCGGCAGGGCTGACACCGGCATCGGCTTCCTCGCTTCGCACGTGCTTGCGCTGCAGGCGTCAGTTGCGATGGAAGGACGCTTGAACGAGAAGCTGTGCAAGGACCTTGCGCCGGTCTTCGGTGAAGGGAAGGAACCCGCGGTCGTCTCTTTCGTCCTTACCGCTTACGGGGAAGAAGAGGGAGTGCCTGAATGGAGGGGCAAGTGTCTCCAGGTCAGGGCCTCCTTGACCGGGGACGAGTGGGAGCTTAACGGCACGGGCGTTCGTCCGACCTGCTCCGGCTCAGACGCCGACCTCTACGCCGTCCTTTGCGCCGTCGAGGACGAAGATGAGCCCGCACTTATCCTGGTAAAAGGTGAAGCGGAGGGTCTCACGCGGGGGGCCGCCTTCAAGAAGACGGGCCTGGCCGCTAGCCTCAATGCCGACATCGGGTTCGACAACGTGAAGGTGGCGCCCGAGATGTACGCGTGGGCCGGAAGCGACAGTGTGCGCCACCTCCTCTCCTGGTTCTACCTGGGCCTCGGCGCGACCGCGGTAGGCTCGCTCCTCGCCGCCTACGAGATAATAAAGGAGTGGGGCGACAACCGGGTGATCAAGGGGACCGGGCACGTTTTCAAGGAGAACCCGCTCACAGCCTCGCTCATGGCTGACGCCGCGCACGACACAGCCGTGGGCCGACTGCTCATCTACAACCTCGCAGAGATTCTCTCTGACCCGGAAGCTTACGGCGGGGCCGGCTCGGAGGGCGTGTTCGCGACCGCATCGCTGATCGTCCACCGCATCTACCGCCTGGCCGAGGACACCCTGAACCACATCATGGAGCTGATGGCCTCGGCGGGTTACGCGAAGGAGTGGCAGCTCGAGCGTTACTGGCGGGACATAAAGACCATACAGTGCCATATCGGCGCCTGCGAGCTCGCCAAGATGGACTCGGCGCGATGGTTCTTCAAATGCGAGACCCTCTGAGGAAAGCGAGGAGAGAGATGACAACCATCGACGACTTCACCCGGCCCAAGGAGTACCTGACGCCCCTCGACACCATCCTCGGCGGGATAATCCGTGATTGGGCGGAAAAAGAGGTCATCCCTTACCGGAGGGAATACGACGAGGACTGGAGGGAACACCGCAAGATCCACGAACCCATGAAGAAGCTGCTCGGCGAATACGGCCTCCAGCGCGTCGCGTTTTCCGATGACCTGGGGGGATGGGGGCTTGGCGGGTCCGATTACACGTGCGTCGCCATGTACCGAATGTTCGAGGAGATGGCCCGCGCGGACTCGGGGCTGGGGCTCGCTTTCGGCGCATCCATGTGGCCCCTCGAGTTGATAACCTTCAAGCCCCACGAGAACAGGCGGCTCTGCGAGGAGTTCGCCCCCATGTTCTGCGAGACCAACGAAGCGGTCTTCTCCGCGATGGTAATGACCGAGCCGCAGGGGGGTTCCGATATCGAGAACCTGGAACTGCTCAAAGGGAGCACCATCCGCACAACCGCTGTCCGGGACGGCGACGAGTGGGTGATCAACGGGCACAAGCTATGGGCGAGCAACACCGGCGGCCTCGCCAGGCTCATGGCTGTCTTCTGCACGACGAACCCAGGCTCGGACGACCTGAATGATTTCGCCGTCATATACGTGCTGTCCGACATGCCAGGGGTGACGCACGGCACCCCTTATGAGAAAGCCGGGATGGCTTCGGACATGAACTCGGACGTGTGGTTCGAGAACGTGCGCGTTCCCCTTCATTACCGCGCCTGCGGCCCCGGGGAGGATGCCAAGTGGCTCGGGGAGATAATGTCCACGGGCAACATGGGCATCATCGCCTGGTTCACGGGCAGCATGTTAAACGTGTACGAGAAAGTCGTGGAGTTCGTCAACAATAAGAAGTACCGCGGTCGCCCCCTGAAGGAGAACGATGCGGTCGCGGGCACGCTTGCTGATTACGCCTCCACGCTTGAAGCTCTGAGGATACTGGGTTACCAGAGCGCCCGGATGCTGGACCGCCAGGACCTGTACGGGGAGAGGTGGCGGCCGCAAGCCGTGGCTAAGGCCCGTGCTCACAGGTACTTCGCGGCGGACAAGTGCCTCGAGGCCATCGGCAGGGTGATGAACCTCATGGAAGCCTACGGGGCAGACCGCGACCGGGACGTGGAAAAACACTGGCGGGACCTGAAGATCCTCCAGCTCGTGGAGGGGAGCAAGCAGCTCTGTCAGGTCGAGGTGGCCCGCTGGTTCTACGAGTGCGAGACCCTCTGAGGTGAGTGAGATGACTGTTGAGATAGACGCTCAGACAGCCGGCATCATCGACGCCCTCGACAGGATCCTCAAGCAGATGATCAGGACCCCGAAGTTCAAGGAGACGTTGATCGTCCTGCTGAAATCGATTGACCCTCCGGCCGTCAGGGGGCTGGTCCGCACGATCTTCTGGGAGGACGCCGGCCTGCTCCTGTCGGTCCTGGGGGCCCTTCCTTCGATCGTCAACGCGCTCTTCGAGGCTGTCGCCGAGGCCGCAAGCCAGATCCAGTCAATGCCTCCGCCGCTGCTCCAGGATCTCCTGAGCCGTATCGTCGGCGGCATCGACGGGGCCGCTCTGGGAAGTGCAGCGGGCGGCCTCGCCTCCGCCGCGGGCGCGCTCCAGGCGGGCGACGGCAAGTACTTGTCAGAAAGCGTCCGCTCCCTGAGGGAGGAGGCGGTCGGTTCTTTCCGCGAAGCGGCAGGCATCGCCGAACTCACGGAGCGGTTGGAAAAATGGATGGGCGAGGTCGCGTCGCGAGCACAGGAAGAGACGACGAAGACCCGAGCCCTGCTCGATGCTTTCGGGGAAGCCCTGGAGAAGAACCCTGAGTTTGTCGAGCGGGTAATGAGGCCGCTCGTGTCGCCGCTCCTCGATAGCGGACAGGATTGAAAGAGAACATGCCTGTGCTTAGCGAATTGTCGAGGCGGGACAAAGGCCGGCGGAGAGAGGGTGAGGATATTGGATAACAGCACGTCATCACCGGTCCCTGAAGGAGGGCTGGGGCAAAGGGTGCTGCAGGAGGTGCTCCGGACTCCTCCACTCAGAGAAGCGATAGTGCTGAACATGCGTGACATGAACCCCGATACGGCCGCGGGACTCGCCAGGACCTTCCTGTGGGAAGAGGCCGGTGTCTCAATGGGACTGATCAGCGCGCTGCCGGACCTCCTGAACTGGTTGACGGAGCTCCTCCTCGAACTGGGCAGGCAGTTCAACAGCTTCCCCGAGGCACTGCTCAGGGATTTCCTCTCCAAGCTCGGGTCCGGCCTCGACAAGGAGAAGCTATCGGATCTCTCCGGGGAATACCTCGAACTGATACAGAAGCTCACGGTCGAAGACGAGGGCGCGGTCGATGGCATCATCGGCGCCGCATTTCACGCGCTGAACGGCGCTATCGCCACCGCTGACCTGATGACCGCCAAACTGGAAGAGAACAGCGCCGGCGTAGCGGCGGCCGTGTCCAGGGGCTGGCGGGAACTCGACACCGCCGCGCTGGGAAAGATCTCCGGGCGTATCCTCCGAATCGCGGACCGTTCGAGAAGGACGCTGCAGGCAGGGGCCAGGGGAAAGCTGCGGGCTTTCCTCGCTGAGCTCGAGCCTGGAGAGGCTCTGCGCGCGCTCGCCGGAATCATGAAAGGCGTCCTGTCAGCGGGAGTCAACGCTCTTTCATGGGCGTTCCGGGCGCGGAAAGGACGCTGAAGACAATCCACACGGTAGAGATAATAGGAGTTCGACTGCCGGAGCTTGCCGGGGCGGGGAAGGAAGACGTCTATCAAGGAGGCAGTGCGCCATGTCCGAGAGCAGCATAGGGGCTTTCCGGGATGTAATCAGTGAGCCTGAAAACACCTTCGTCGAGAACGCGAGGTCCTCCGGCAAGAAGGTCGTGGGTTTCTTCTGTTCGTATATACCGCTGGAACTGCTCGACGCCGTGGGGGTCCTCGCGTACCGGGTCAAAGGGCTTTCTGGCAGGGACATCGGTTCGGGCACGACCTACCTTAGCTCGCGCATCTGCACGTTCTGCCGAAACGCCCTCACGCTGGCGCTCGAGGGCGATTTCTCTTTCCTGGACGGCCTCATCGGCACGAACACCTGCGACCCCGTGCGGCGCACCTCGCAGAACTGGGTGATAAAGAAACCTCCTGAGTTCAACGAGTTCATCCACGCGCCTCGCGTATACCGCCGGGAGAACGTGTCCATGTACGCCGCCGAGCTGGACCGGCTGAAGACCGGACTCGAGGGATGGCTCGGCACGAGCGTTTCCGAAGACTCCCTCGCCGAAGCAATAGCGAAACGCAACGCGGCAAGGGGCCTCCTGAGGCGGCTCTCCGAGCTCCGCTCGTCGAACAAGCACGCGCTTACGGGCGCGGAGATGATGGCCGTCTCGGTAGCTTACCACCAGATGCCGGTGGACGATTTCCTGGCAGCCGCGGAGCGCCTGCTCGCCGACAGGGAAGCGCTGAAAGGCGAACCAGGAAAAGCCCGGGTGCTCCTGGCGGGGGGCATGATCGACGACCCCGGATACGTGGAACTCATAGAGGAGCAGGGGCTCGACGTCGTCGCCGACACCGTTTGCTTCGGGTACCGCAGCTACAGGGACGACGTGGCGGAGGGCGAGGAGCCCCTCCGCGCGATAGCCGAGCGCTACATGCTGCATTTCCCTTGCTCGCGCATCGGCGACGCCTTCCCCCGACGCTGGGATGAGACCCTCGAGCTCTACGATGGCTCAGGGGCTGAGGGGATAATCTTTCAGAGGCTCAAATTCTGCCAGCTCTGGGGGGTGGACGTCCACAACATGACGCCGCTCTGTGAGGAGCGCGGCATACCCCTCCTCTACCTGGAGAGGGAGTACGGGTTCTTATCCACCGGCCAGCTCAAGACCCGGCTTCAGGCGTTCACGGAGCTCATCGAGAGCAAGAAAGAGATGATGGCTTAAGGAGGTCTCATGGCCATACTGGGCAAAGAAAGGCTGGAGGTCTGGGAGGAGGCATACGAGTCCATCCTCATCCTGCAGGATATCTTCTCCGAGGAATCGCTCGACCGCACCCACGCGGCGCTCCTGGTAGTCTACCGCGACTATATAGAGCAGCTGTTCGAGGCCGTCGACAGGGGAAAGAAGATAATCTACGGCAATTTCGCAGTGCCGGGCACGCTCATGCGAGGCTTCGACACCGACGACGTCTTCTGGCTCCAGCTCGAGGCGCTCTCTGTCATCCAGGGCCTGGTGGGGCAGCCCGCGGTCTGGAACGCCCGCTACGTGGACACCGCAGAGGCGGCCGGCATGGCTTCGGACATCTGCTCGGTGGACCGCATCGCGCTTGGCGGATACCTCGAGAAAGTCCTGCCTCCTCCCGACGCGGGCTTCTACATGACCACGCCCTGCGACTCCCAGACCTGCCTGGTCAACAGCATGGTCGCGGAGACCGACGCCCCCACCATAGTTGTCGACATGCCTTACAGCGCGCGCAGAGAAGACGTCGAGTACGTGCGCCGGCAATATGATGAGGTCATCGAGTTCCTGCAGGAGAACACCGGCATCGACTACGACAACGACAGGCTGCTATCCGCCTGTGAGAAGTACAACCGCATGGTGGAACTCATATTTGACTGGGTTCAACTTCGCCGCAACGCTCCCGCTCCCCAGCCATGCGAGACCCTCTCTCTGATGGCAGCGGTGGTCACGGTCTTCTCCGGCCACGACAACGGCATCAATTACGCAACCGAGACCCTTGCGGAGCTCAAGGAGATGATCGACAGGGGCGATCGCGCCGTCGATGGTGACGAGATACGGGCGATATGGTACGGGGACCCGATGTGGTCAGACATAAACTTCTACAACTGGCTCGAGTCGGAGTGCAAGGTGACGGTGCCAATGGACATGTTCGGGTACTTCAACGCCGGCAGCCTTATCGACACGTCGAGCCGGCGTTCCATGCTCGAGGGGATAGCCTATAACGCGATGCGCAACTTCCCGATGACCAGGCAGCTCCTCGGGAGCATGGAGGACTACCTGTCCGACTACAGGACCCTCTGCCTGGACTACAGTGCGGATTTCGGGGTCGTCCCCGGCCACCTCGGATGCACCCACGGCTGGGGCGCCGTCGGGATGATACGCGAAGAGTCCGAACGCCTGGGCATACCCCTGCTGGTGTTCGAGTTCGATATGCTTGACCCCAGGATCACCGGCCGGGACGACCTGGAGGTCATCTTTCAGAATTTCGTGGACGACATCGTCAAGCCACGCAAGTTCGGTTATTAGACTCGAGGGAGGCCGAGGTTGAGCGGTGATGGAGTGCTGACGGCCGGGGTCGACATAGGTTCGACCTCTTCCAAAGCTCTAATAATGCGAGACCTGGAGGTTGTCGGATCCGTCATCGGGCCAAGCAGCGTAAACCCGGCCAAGACGGCCGAGACCGTCTTCAGGGAAGCCTGTAAAATAGCGTCGGTGAACCCGTCAGAGGTGGCGGGCATAATCGGCACCGGATACGGCAGGGCTAAGGTCGGCTTCGCCGGAGACAACGTGTCCGAGATATCGTGCCACGCCGTGGGGGCGCACTCGCTTGCGCCGGAGGCAAGGACGGTCATCGACATCGGCGGGCAGGACTGCAAGGCGATCGCTCTCGAGGACAACGGCACTCTCAAGAACTTCGCTATGAACGAGAAATGCGCGGCCGGGACCGGCAGGTTCCTGGAGATGATGGCCAGGGTGCTGGAGGTTGACGTCGCGGACCTCGGCGACCTCGACGCCGAATCGAGCACCCCGGTTTCAATATCCAACGTGTGCAGCGTGTTCGCCGAGTCGGAGGTCATTAACCTGGTCAACGAGGGCGCGAACGTGCCCGACATAGTGAGGGGCCTGCACGACTCGCTGACCAACCGTATCGCGGTGCTGGTGAACCGCGTAGGCCTGAGGGAGGAGGTCATGGTAACCGGTGGTGTCGCGAAGAACCGGGGCGTCATCAGGGCGCTCGAGGAGAAGCTGGGCCTGAAGAATATGCCCGCGCCAGACAGCGTAGACCCGCAGATAATGGGCGCCCTCGGGGCAGCGATCATCGCATACAGGAAGATGGCACAGTCCGGGAGTAAGCCGGCCCGGCATTAGGGACAGGGGGATATTAATATGAAGGAGTTCGAGTCCTCGGAGCAGCTCAAGGAGGTCCTGGGCGATTTCTTCGTTCATTTCGTGGACAGGATGAATGCCGGAGACCCCGCTTTCAAGGAGCCCGGCAGAGCCCTGAACAACACGGGGCTGGTGGTCCATTTCGTCCTCCGGGACCCGGATCTCAAGATAGTCATCGACTGCGAGGAGAGGCCCATCGAGGTCAGCTTCGGAGATGAGAGCCCAAAGGCTCCCACCGCAACCTTCCTCGTTTCCGCCGAGACCGGTCACAAGTTCTGGCTGGGCGAACTCAATCTCCCGAACGCCCTGATTAAGAAGCAGGTGGTCCTGAAGGGTCCGGTGGCGCGGCTGCTCAAGGTACTCCCAGTAACCAAAAAGGTCTACCCGCTCTACCGGCAGTACCTCATCGACAACGGCTTCGAGGAGTTCCTGTAGCGCCCGGTACTGATTATCGTTTCCGCGCCGTTTGCCGCAGGATCCCGCTTGATGCCCGTCAGCCGGACAACGAAAGCTATTCTGGAAGTGGCTTTCAAACATGCCAGATATGGCTTGTAACTGCTCCAACCTGTTTATTCGAGGGAAGCCCCGATGAATGAGCAGGGCGGTCAAGCATCCTCAAGAACGGCGAAGTCAGCGCCGTCCCGCTGACGGCGCCGAAGCTCCCGGGGAGTTTCACTGAAATCGGCGTTTGGAAGTAAACAGGAGCTCCTCGTAGAATAACCTTGTCGAAAGAGCGACATTTGAGTGTACCGGGGGCACCAACTGCTATAATAGGGGTCCTGAAGGACTATCTTCGATGATCGCGGAGCCGTGGTGTAGCCTGGTTTAACACACTGGCCTGTCAAGCCAGAGATCGCGGGTTCGAATCCCTCTCCCTCCGCCAGCTGTTTTATATAAGGCTCAGATATTGGTCACGATACTGTTCAGGGACGGAAGGTCCCAAGAGCCTTCCCATTTGATTGACTCTTATTCCAAACAACCCATTCCTTTCCTCAAGCCGCATCACACCTTTTGTCTTCGTCTGTCTTATAGCCTCCTTGCAGTCGCCATCCATAATCAACGCTGCAATCCTGTGCTCGATGACCCTGAGAGAAGCAAGCGATATTATGTCCCGTTGGGAAAGACCCGAGTGGTTATTCCCACAGTAGACGACAACGTGCTCTACATCGTCGGCCTCCCTGAAAGGACTTGGTGCTGCCCTCAATAGGACTGATCGGTCCTTCAAATCCTCCATACCCAGGCACAAAAGAGCAATCTTGTGATGCCGACCCTTGATAAGTGACCACTCATTTTTCTTTATTTGGCAGGTTTTGCCGTGGGAGGAGACTATATATCTGCTTCCTTTGCGCCCTATTTCGATATCGGCGCGAGCGCTCGTCCCCAACGACGCGGTTATATCGTTCTGCCATGTCCCGGAGTATGGTTTTTCTGGAAGAATGTCTGTGGTCCTTACGGACGGAATTGCAACACATACGAACGTGGGCGGCACGGGCGACTCGAAGGCCCCCTCGTCTCCGGGCAAGGTCATTTCCATTGCCAAACCCCGGTCAAATGCAAGAGCAATCGCTTCCCCACCCCACCCGTGGTAATAGCCCATTGTGCAAAGGAAGGGAGACGATGACTCTACGGACCTTCCGCTCACTATCGTCTTCCACTTGTGGGGGACAACGTTGTCGCCTGTGAGGTCTATGAATACTCTCGCTCCCCTGTTTTCGAAGGCCTGTATTATTGCGGGCCAAAACATGTCGTAGCAAACGCAGACGCCCAGCCTTTGCCCCTTTATTCTGATTGGACTGAATATTTCGTCGACTTTGCTCTCCCAATCATCAAGCTCGAAGGCCACTTTGTCGGCAAGAAAGTGTTTGTAATATAGGTGTTGCCACGTTTCCCCTCTACCAGGGTTCGGATTATAGAACAGGGCGGTTTCGAAGCCGTCGGTTGTCTTGAAGCCCGAGATAACCGCACAGTCCATGTCCTGTGCTAGCTTCTTAAGGATCCGGTTGCCGGACTCGACAGTGCCTTCGTGGAAATATCTTGAAATGAAGCTTTCAGGAAATACCACGAGGTCCGCATCCGTGGAGGCGGCAAACTCCTTCAAGTCGGCCAGCCACTTCTGCCTCGTGGCAATCCGTATTTTATACTGTGGTATCGATAATACGACTTTCAAATGCCTCAAGGACGACACCTCACATAGACATTTCGGAGCCCCAGCGTAGGTCGATACGTATTCAACTTGTACTCCATTCGGGCTTCGATAGTCTCATCAGGCACGACACAGACGCCGATTATAGTATGCGCGGCCAGATTTAATAGTGCCCCTCCAGCATGTTTCCCTCCTGAGCTTTCAAGTTCGAAGCCAACCAGCGGTACGTAACCCCAGTCATCAGGGAAAAGGTGCAGGAACCGGGTTAAGCCGGGGTCCATTTTGCAGAGGCACTCAAGGAAAAGGCGTAACTTGTTTGGTAATTTCACTAGCCAAACGACATCTAACCTTGAGGAGGTAAAATAATCGCCGGCCTTGTTGATTGACTTGCGCTCAGATGACCCTTCATGCTTCCAGGTGCATAACTTTCCCTCTGGAATTGTATAGGCATCAAATACTTCAAATGCTCTTTGTACGTAAGGCGGAGTCCATTCAACACGGACCTCAAACCCCGCATCCTCTCCAAGCCGGCGAAGGACTTTCTTTTGCCTCTTTGTCCAAGCCGACTCTTTGCCGGTACTCTGGCGGGCCTGTTCGCTCTGCATCACCAATGAAGTAGATCGACCTGCAAGTTCTTTTTCTATCTGTGGAAGCCATTGGTAATCGACGGGAAGAACAACGAGATTACCATACATGTAGCGCATGGACCGGACTATCCGGGAAGCCCTCAGATACATGTCGGGGGCTTCTTTAGTGTCAATCACCACAAGACCCAAAGGAGGGCCGAGCGAGGCAAGATTGGAGATGTCTGTCTCCAGAGTCTTTGTGGTCGGGTCCGTGGCTTCGATCTCAATGCCAACGACAGGTAAATGCAATAATTCGTTTTCGTCCACGCCAATAATGTCAGAAATAGTTTGCGATTGAATCGCCCTCAATCTTAGCGACCACAATACGTCGACCCTAGGCTCATAGAGGCGTGTTTCGGCGAACCTTAAACTGAGTACGCTCTTTGAAACCTCTGTGTCAGGGGTGAGGCCGATTCTCTCCCCTATAGAAAACAGCTTATCTGTTATGGGCTGTGCCTTGATCCCCAATACGTCACCTCCAAGTTTGAGTCGGAACTATGTTCAGTATAGTTACCCCTTAAGCAGGAATGAAGGAAATGCGATCAGTTACCATCATTTTTGCTTGAACTGCGAACCAAGACTATAAACAAAACAAGCAATACCAGTGGTGGGGTTTATTCGATAATTACGAATGCAGTCACGAACAGAAACCCCTAAAAAACAAGAATCGCCAAACAGATCACGGACCCCACATCCAATGCTCCTGCTACCATCTCATATTTCAGGGTAACCGCACTTGTCGATCTAAACGATATCAGGTCGCTATGACGCTTTTTCCATAAGGATCTAGGGACCTCATGGCGAGGGCCTGGCCTCAGAACTGCCAACATTTCGCCAACATACAGGATGGTACGAACACCAACAGTCTTGAAAACCGTTGTGTTGCAAGGTTCCGGGGGTTCGAATCCCTCTCCCCTGGTAGAACGTTTCGTGAGCAAGCCCGTATCCCGTGCAGGAATTCCTTTTTGGTGCGCGATAACGTCACTTATCGAGCACTAGTAGAGCCATGCGATATCAAAAGATATTTTGTTACATCAAGCCATACGACGACCAGAGAATGTTAACTATTGGACAACGTCTATATACTTCGCCTCGATTAGCGGAAGGGTGATCTTGTAATTCGCCTGAGACGTGTATGTATAGCCACCTTTTATCGTTCCGTAGACAACGATAATACTTTCTTCAACAGCAGGAGTGGTGCCAATGAAGTTGACATATATAGTATCAGTCCAGACTCCGTATCCCGCTGGTGTTATGTCCATCCTTATATCTGTCGTCCCACCACTTTCCATTACTTGCACAACTTTTCCCTTGTATTTACACCTTGTTCCAGCGTATCCATCAGGGTTTTTATTAAGATGAGCGAAATCCGGACCATCTGGAGATACCGCTTTGTAGGTGTCAGGGGAAAGTACCCCGGTAACATTTAGAGTTTTAGTGAAGGTATTGTTATCCTTGTCAGTTACGACGAATGTTACTGTGTTTGGACCTTCCGCTATTTGTAACGTGGGCTCGAAGTTCTTTGTCCCCGGAACAAACCCTACTGGCTGACCGTTACATGTAATGGTGCATTCATCGCCCTGCGCGGTTCCGGCTATGACAGATGGACCCACCGTCAACTCCTGACCATCTCGAACGTTAGTTATTGAAATGAAGTCATCGGCAGTCTTGGTTGGCTGTTCCTGTTGAGACTCAGAAGTTGTGGTTACACTCGTCTCCTCTTTTTCCCCAACGTTGACTGTGGTTTTCTTCCCGCCACTCGTAATAGCAGCAACGATAATCACTATCAGAAGTAACACTCCCACCCCAACAACAATTGCTTTTCCCCTATTAGACAATCCCTGCCAACGCTCGGAAATAGCCTTCTTCCTGACAGGGCTCATAGGGGGAGTCTGAGGGAGTGGAGGTGGTCCAATTACTGGCCGTTTTGGTGTGACAGGTGGTGATACAGGTGTTACCCCGGGCGGGGAAGGGGGCTCTGCGCGCACCTCTTCCGCTTTTTCCGGTTCAATTGGTTTTTTCTGTCCACAGAAGGGGCAAAACTTGAAACCCTCGTCATACTCTTTATTACATTTAGGACAGTTCATGTGGATAACCCCCTTTAGTTGCTATGCCGCCTTCAACAGTATTTTACTACTACGGTGTGACATCCAAGAAGTGTGAAATGTTATTCATTC
>Ga0315289_10006515_pt1 | contig 17150 bp, 7 predicted proteins | sample YL17G11_40_MG_FD_203452 | JGI IMG/M metagenome (GOLD analysis project Ga0315289, IMG submission 203452) | Sediment microbial communities from Yellowstone Lake, YNP, Wyoming, USA - YL17G11_40 | ecosystem: Environmental > Aquatic > Freshwater > Lake > Sediment | place: USA: Wyoming | collected... | reverse complement strand
TTCGATGCTGCCGATCTTCATCGTCGAAGAGTCGCCGGACTCGGTGATGGATATCTTGACCACGGTGGGGGTCTTAAAGCCGTTGACGTCTTTGTAGTCGTCGGCCGTCAGCTCCTTCACCTTTTTACCGTCCTTGGTAAAGTACTCGATGCGGTCCTCGGTGCTGTCGCTGACCCGGACGAAATTCACGACGTAATCGTATTCGCCATTGCCCTTGGTCGGTGTCGATTTGACTTTGTAGTGCGGGGCGCCTTGGTAATCAAAGGTGCACTTGGCCGCCTCGCAGACCAATTCGTTGGTAAATCCCTTAGCCCGGGCGAAGTCGAGATCAGCGTATGAAAAATGTGACTGGGCAAAGGTTTGACCGTCGCCGCCGCTGGACGAGATGCGCTTGGGTTGGCCGCTGCTGGTTTTGATCCAGCGATCGTCCTCGCCGTTCGTCCGGCTGTAGGCGAGGATCTTGCTGTTATTTGGCTTTTCAAACTCAATCAGACTGCGGGTCTCGGTGGCGCTCACTTTGAGCGACCAGGCCTTGAAGACCTTCTCCACGGTCGAGTCACCCTTCTTGATCGTCAGCTCGACCTGGGCATAGGTATTGTCAGGGGTCTTACGGTCGCGCACCAGTTTCATCACGTCATCACCGCTTGGTTTGGCAGGATCAGCCGACGCGGCGCCGGCTACGGCCAATAAGGTCCCTAACACCGCCAGTTTTGTGCTTCCATGCGAGGTCTTCATCAACACTCCTTGTTGGTTATTTTAAGGAATCGTGGTTGGAATGGACAAGCCGCCGCTCCCTGCAGCCATCACCGCACCGACGGCGATACTACCGGTGAGCTGATTAACCCCCAAGCTGACATCGATGATGGAGACCGGCGAGAGCGTGCTACTCGAATAAACACCGTAGGTTTCACCATTGTCCAATTTACCATTGCCATTGCTATCGCGAAAGGCGACCACCACGACACTAGCAACCTTGCGCGCGTTGGTGTCAACCAGGCCAGGAGTGATCGCCGGAAAAATCGGCATAGAATAGGTCTTATTAGCTTGAAAAGTGGTTTTATAGTAGGCGATGACCTTGCTGTAGTCAATGGTGGTCAACTGCGCCAGGATCGTCGCGGCATTCCCTGACGAGGTATCGATATGATAGGCGGCCAGGATCAGCGGGTCACCGGTGCTCAGGAGACCGAGGGTATTACCGACGCTCACGTCAATCCGACCATCGTGTTGGTAAAAGATCCGATTGAGCTGCAGCGCATAGCCATTTTGATCCAGGGCATTGGCACCTAGTGCCAAAGGTAACGCCATATCCAAGGTATTGCCGTTCAGCAGCAAGCCGACGTACGACCCCTCACGTAGTTGGACTGGCGCACCGCTTCCCGCCTGTGGGCCATTTTGATAGGCCAGGGCCACGACCCGGTCACCGGCTTTTAGATCGGTCTGACTTAGGTCCACATTGAAGCTCGTCGCCCCCGCTTTGAGCGTCGTGAAGCTCTTCAGATACTTCAACGGTTCCTTCGCCAAGCTACTAAAATCAGTCTCGGCAAAGAGCGAAACAGCAACGGGGTTCGTGCTCGTATCAAGTGGAAAGACGCTAGATAAAGTGCCACCGGCAGTGATCTGCTGCCCAGACGGTTTGGGTAGTTGGTAGAACGAATTCACCACCAGCGTCGCTGTGCTGTCAGAAGTGATAGAAAAGGTCGCCGGCAAGCCACTCGGCTTGGCGCTGGCAAAGCCAATCCATTCACCCGGATCCGGATTGCCGTTGCCGTTCGCATCGAGAAAGGCTATCAGCGTGGCGTTGCTGATCGGCAAGTTCGCGATTGGCAATAAAGGCAGCGAAAACGCCGATTGATCCGCCGACTTCTGCAAGTCGGAATAGCCAACCACCTTGGTCTTGTCGATGGCATTAAAGTCCAGACTCTCGAACGCACCCGTATATAAAAAAGCGATCACCCGACCGGCATAACTTGAGCCAGAGAAGGTGGCGTCGATGGACTTTTGCGTATTGTAGATCGTACTATTGACGTCGATGGTCAAACCGCTCTGACCACCCTCGGCGAGGGTGACGTTAAAGCTACTAAGGCCAGTGAAGACGATGCCAATACGGTCGCCAGTCGTGGGCGACAAAGACCCGTCCTTATCAAGCAAGACGCCAACGATGACCTTATCTGACGGCACAAGATCAGTCGCCTCCAGCGATAAGGCAAAGGATGTCGGCTGACCGGAAAGCTTTTGCAGGTACTTCATCGTATGCAAGGGATCGTTGCGCAGTGCATCGAAGGAGCTGCCTTTGGCAACAAATAAATAGGCCGGCGACCGATCTGCAGCATCGGAGCCGAGCCAGTTGATGTGGCCAGACAAGGGCATCGGGTGATTGGCTGGCACTTGGAGAGTTAAAAACTGGTTGAGGTCCAGACTCAAGCCCTGGCCCTGATTCAACGTCACCTTTTCTGGCACTTTGTCCGGTCTTGTGCTGTAAAAATAAACGGTCTCACCAGGATCCAAGGTTTGGTTGCCATTGCTATCGGCGAAGGCAATGATGTAGGTGCTCATCGGGAAAGCCTGACCGAGCGGACTCACGATCATCTCGTAGTAGGCATCAACGCCAGCCGCAGCCTTGGTATAACCGACCACCTTAGCATAATCGAGGTTGATCGCAGTCAAGCTGTCGATAGCACCGGTGTACGCTGCAATCACCAGATCGGCCGACGTTTGACCGATGATGCGACCACTGACCTTGGCTTGACCATCGAAGACGGGGCGATCGATGATCAGATCGATACCACTGTTGCGACCGGGTGACAGCCGCTGCATTAGGCCGTTGTGGCCAGTGTACACGCCGACTAGGTCGTCCTTGGACAACTGCGGAAAACCATTTGGATGCGGGTTGCGGTCGATCAAACCCATGACCAACACTTTGTCTCCAGCCCGCAGACCAGTGTTCGTCAGGTCGACCTCATAGGCCCCACCCGCGCTAGGCAGCTCCTGCACCACCTGAATATGATCGGCCATCTCCTCACCAGACAGCGAGGCAAGGCCACCATCTAAGACCAATAGGTAGAGGTGACCAGAACCAACCTTGGACCCCACCGCAACCTTACCAGTGATCAGCAATGGGTCTGAACTGGGGGCCGGCAAGACCCGCTCGCGGTCAAAGGCAAAGTTTTGCACTGTTCCCGGTGCGATCTGCAAGCTCAGCGGACCGTTGGTGTTTGGATCAAAGGCATAAAACACGCGCTCGCCGGGATCGCCGCGATTGTTGCCATTACTGTCTTCAAGCAGAATCGGGATACCCTGCGTTGGCAATTTCTGGTTCGTGAGTAGCGTTTTAAAGTCGACCGAGAAATGATCGGTGACCTTGTTAAACTGTGAAAAAGCGAGCACCGCGGACGACCGGATATTTTGCCCCACCAAATCCAGGGGGCTACCGCCGTAGAGCATGGCAAAAACCGGGCCGCGATAGTCATCGTCCAGACTGCCAGAGACAGCGATCTTGTCTTTGTATTCAGCGCGGTCGATCACCAGATCAAGATGTGGATTGTTACCTGGCTGCAAGACATACCCAACGTCCTGGCCTTTGCTGTAAATACCGAGCAATGATTCGGCATTGATCACCGGAAAGTCGCTCGTCCCATCCGAGGTGATACCGATGATATAAACTTTTTCCCCAGCCTTGAGCGCGGTTTTCGCCAGTGAGATCTGATAGTGTTTCGCCGCAGCGGGTACCTTTTGTACCGCTCGCACGTATTTGAGCGGATCTGCCGTGATCGCATCAATACTGTCCCCCTGCGCCACCAACATCGTGACGTAGGGACTACTGACCGCGGAGGAGAAGGCGAAATTCCCACTCAAAATCATGTTTTGATTACCGGGGATCTGCAGGTTGTAGAGGTAATTGAGCGAGCTAGTCAGCTTGTCGCCGTTGTTCACGGTGAGTTTGATCGGCGCGCCATGACTGTCTAAGGGCAGCTGCAAGGTTTCGCCTGGATCGGGCTTTTGATTGTGGTTGGCATCGAGCAGGCCAACGACATAGATCTGCATCGGCCACGATTGTCCGATGCCAAACACATTGAGGTCGGCTTGAACCTTCTGCTCGGTCTTGTCGAAGCTGACTAAACCCACCACCTTGCTCGAATCAAGACTGGTCGCATCGAGTCCTAAAGGTCCCGCGTACGCGTACAACACCATGGGACCCGTGTAGTCACTGTCAACTGAAACGTGGATCGTTGCACCGCCATCGTGGTAACGCTGTTTCATGTCGATGTTAAATCCAGCGTTGACGCCCGGCTGCACGGCCTTGGTCACCAAAGTATTGTCGTCGATCGCCAAACCGAGGCCATCGCCATTGGCCAAGGAGGGAAACCCGCGGTCGCTGTTGTCGCCAATGGCAAACACCGTCACCTTGTCGCCGATATTGACTGCGGTATCGGTAAGGTCTAGGTCGTAGTCGCTGGCGCTGGCATCGACGTGCTTAAACGCCAAGACGTTCTTCGCGACCTGATCGACATTGAGGGTCATGTCCTGTTGCTTGGTCGCAATGACAAAAAAGCGCTTCGTACTCGCCTTTAGATCGCTCGAAATTGTTAGACTACCCTTGACGACGATGGGTTGTGCTCTAGGTGCTGCCACGGTGCTGGCCAGCGTCAGGCGCAGCGGCGATGTGACCGGCTCGTTCAGATTAAACTGCGTCGGCAAGCCGTCCTTACGATCGGAATAAAAGCCGAAGCGTTCACCCTGGTCCAGAGACTGGTTGTTGTTTTGGTCGTTGAAGGCAAAAAGATAACAGTAATCGGTCTGATTCACCTGCATGACAGGAAATTCTAAGGTGTCGCCCTGAACCGGCTGGGTTTTTTGCATCGATTTCACCGCCGCCACGTTGCTCAGATTAAACTGCTTCGGGCTGGTGCTTTGAATATCGCCGCAATACACGCCAGCAACAAAGGATCCCGTCTTATCATCGGCAATTTCGATCGGGATTTTCACGCTCTTGCCTTGATAGACGCGGTTGACCGTCAAGTCGGCATAATAGGTCTTGCTGCTGCGGTCGCTTAGACCAAGCCCAGGACGGGTGCCGACGGCGAAGAAGCCAAACAAATCGTTTTTTGCCAAGGTCGGGACTTGGCTTAGCCCGGCATCGCGGTGCAGTAAGCCATAGACCTGGAGGGTATCGATCTTAGCGAGGTCGCTTTCTGATAGACGCATCTCGTAGCTGGTGAAGTCACGGGTGGCAATAAACTTCATCGTTTTGGTCAACGGGTCGTTCGCTAATTGCTCGAAGGGTTGCCCTGACACACCAACGAGCAACGTACCGCCTTGAACCTCAGCCGGCACACTGAGACGCCCCTTGAGGATCAGCTCATGGCCAGACTCTTTGCCGCTGCAGGCCAGCAAGCCGGCACATAGGCTGAACATGCAACCATGAACAACCGCCATACCTAGGAACTTGGCCATTCGTTGCCCCATGATCCGCACTCCCCCGAACTCACGCCGGGTTCTGAGCTACTTCACGCGCCGATGGATCTTGCAAACCACCTCCTTATCGGTCAGCTGGACGCAGATCTTTAGGCCTCATCCTCGGCAGGTGATAGTCTTGCCGTCCTGGATACTTAGCGCCGGGGTGGGGCGTTGCCTAAGCTGGTGATTTATGCAACGATGGTGAAAATGACCGTGTGATTCCTGGACTTGACTTGGAGAGCTCTCATGCGCCAGCGGTGCGTGCTCTTGGCGCTAGTATTCCTCATGGTTGCCCGCGCTGCTAACGCGGAGGGCGACGATGCGAGCAAAAGCGATGCACCACCCAAGGTCGACGAAGATCCCGGATTCTTTGCCAGCCTTACCGTCCAGCATCAAGCGACCCTTTCGCTTCTTGCCATCCAGGGGCTAAAAAACACCAGCCACGGCTTTAAGCCCAGCCGTGAGCTACGACTCACCGACAAAGCCAAAATCATCTCCGGACGCAACAGTGTGGTGTGGAACCTACGCTTAGAGGTCAGCCGCTCCCTGCTGACTAAAGGCCCATCTAGCGACGAGCCCATCGCCGACCAACACATCTCACTGCCAAACGGCTCGGTACTCGACAAAAACTACGCCTTGATCGTGCAGGAAGCCTATGTGCAGCACCTTCGCGAGCATTGGATGCTGCAGGTCGGCAGCCAAATGTTTGCTTGGGGGAGCGCTGACTCGATCAATCCGATGAGCGTCTTCAACCCGCAGGATCTTCGCTCCGGCTTTCTTGGTGACAAAGAGACCAAGATCGCACCGATTCCGGCGGTGCGCTTAGCGTTGCTGAGCGACGGCCAGACCCTTAACTTTATCTATGCTCCCTGGCGACGAGCCTCGCTACTCCCTGGACCAACGCAAAACTGGTACCTTGCTCCGGATAACCTCTCGTTTAATGTCCAGCTCACGCCAAAGAAGAGCGTCGAAGATCAAGGCAGCTACGCGATCAAATATGACCGCAGCATCGCCGAGGGAGACCTGTCCTTTCTCTACTATGAAGGCGCTGACTACGATATCGAGACCGTGCCAAAGGAGCTGCTCGTCATCAACAATCAGCCACTGACCGTCAACTTAGTGCAGGTGGTTCCAGACAAGACCTCGTACGGCGCCTCGTACAGTCAGACCTTTGGTAAATGGGTGCTGAAAGCAGAAACCCTGTACACCTCGAACAAGTTGGCCATCCCGGACGTCGATCGTAACCGCATTCAAGACGTACGCTTCCCGCTTGAACTGCAGAAGACCAGCTACCTGCAAGCGACTTTAGGATTCAACTACTTTGCTCCCATCACGCAATTTTTCGGCTTACCCCTCGGTGATACCGTGCTCACCGCCGAATATTACAAAGCCCACTACAATAAGAAGGGCGTTATTCAGCCTAGTCTATCCGACCTGATCATCACCAATCTTCGCACTACGGCCATGGAGGACCGCTTGGAGCTTGGTCTCACCTACGGCCTGAGTCCGACCGATCAAGGCCGCACCTGGAGTGGTAAACTGAGCTTCAACGGTGACACCTTTCGCCATAACCTCATCTATGCTGGCTTTGATGGTCGCCAACCAGCCGCCAACAAAACCGGATCGATTTTTTATTATTGGCGCAACAACGACTTGGTGTCCTACGAGATCGCCTACCCGCTTTAGGCAGCAACCGCGGCGAGACCGGGCTCGCCGCTTACGGAGCTTCAACCATGCATGTAGCGGCTCGTTACGCCATTCGCCACCCCTGGCAGGCCGTCCTCACCCTAGCGGCACTCGCCGTAGGCTTTTCGGCTTGGCAGCACCAGCCTCGGTCGGCGACCGGCATGCGCACACTCTTTGAAGAAGGTGACGCTAGCCTTGCCGCCTACGATAAATTTCGCAAAGCCTTCGACGACAGCGACCTAATCGCCATTGCCTTAACGCGAAGCGATGTCTTTACCAAGGCCAGCCTTGAGCAGATTCGCACCCTATCAACGGCTATTGCAGGCCTAGACGGCGTCCGCGCAGTGAACAGCCTCACCACCGTAAACCTACCCTTTGTCATCGCCGATGCCGTTGAATTCAAGAATCTGGTGCCCGAAGATGAGCTCGACGATGCAGCGATTGAGGCGATCAAGGCCAAGGTGGCAAAGTCGCCGTCGCTGACCGGCCGCCTGATCTCGAAGGATGGCCATACCACCGTCGTCGCGGCCGAGGTCAAGCGCAGCCTAAACGAAGTTGAACGCGGCATCTTACTGGAAAAAGTCAGCGCCGAACTCGCCAACATCGATGGTCCAGAGACGCAGGTGCACCTCACCAGCAACGATCACCTGGAGACAGAAATACGCCGCCTGTTGACCAGCGACCATGCACTCTTTGCCCCTGTGGCCCAGCTCAGCGCCCTACTACTGCTATGGCTCACCTTACAGTCCTTCAGTCTGGCTTTGGCCGGGACCGCCTTTGCCGCCGCCGTCGCCGCCATCGGCGTCAGCCTGATGGCCGCCTGGACGCCGCAGTTTAACGCGGTGACGACGTCCGTGCCCCTGATCATGTTTGCGCTGCCGATCACCGCCTGCATTCCCGTCCTGCGCCGCTACCGCGACCACGCCGTCGGCTTTGGCAGCACACCAGGCGCACTGGTCCTTGCCGTCGTGCAGGCTGCGACGCCGACGATATGGTTATCGCAACTGATCGCGGCCCTCGGCTTTGCCGTGGCGGCTTTATCGCCAATGAGCAACCTGCGGTGTTTAGGTACGGCGGGGCTGTTGGCAGTGGTGCTAACCTTGACTGCAACGTTAACGATTTTTCCCGCGTTTCTCTACCTGAGCGCGTGGCGCCGCCGGGTCACTGTGGAAGACCTTAGCGATGCCAGTGTTGAAACCAGGATCTTGCAGCGCCCCGTTCTTAGCACTGCCGCTCACCTACTGACGGCCCTCGCCGTCAAACACCGCTACTTGGTGCTCAGTCTTGCCGCTGGGATCATCGCAGCTGGCGCCTACAGTGCGACCAGGCTACGGGTCGAGATGAACCCGGCCATGGCCCTCCCCGTTAACAACCCGGTGCGCGAACATATCAGCTTTTTTGACGAGCATCTCAGTGGCGCCCTGCAGGTAGACTTAACGATCACCGCGAGTAAGGACGGGCCGGATCTGGCCAAACTGCCGATGTTGCAGCGTCTCGATAAGGCGCAGACCGCTGTGCTGCAAGACCTTCCAGACGATTTCACCAACTCCCTGTCGATCGTCGACTACTATAAAGAGATGCAGCGAGCATTTAGCACCGATGCACTCACCGAAAGTGCCATGCCAACCAAGGCCAGCGAAGTGAGCGACTACACGGAACTGATGGAATTGTCGGACGGCAAAGCCATGGGCAAATTACTGTCACCCGACAAACGCCTCGCCCGCGTCAGCTTTTCACGTCACCTGGGCAGCACGCTGCCATTCACCGCGTGGCAAACCTACCTACGCACGACGCTGACCGACCACCTCGGCACCGGCATCAGCGCTGAAGAATCGGGCAGCGCCGGTCTAGCAAGTCACTTGATCAAACTCGTGCGCAAGCAACTCCCCCTGACCTTGGGCCTGACCTTTGCGGTCATCGTCATCATGCTTGCGCTGTCGAGCCGCAGCGCCACGGTCGTCGTGGCGGCACTCTGCAGCATGTTAGTGGCCGTCGCGGTCATGCTTATCGTCGGTGCACTGTCCGGGCGTCAACTAGACATTTCGTGTTTAGGACTCGGGGTCGTCGCGGCGACTGCTATTGGCGCAGTCACTGCCCCTCTTCTGGCGCGCGACTCCCGGCTGCGACCAACGGAGGGCCGCGTCTCTCAGCAAGGTCTCGAAGATGCTGGAACCGTCGACGCCCTGCTGATGGCTGTGGTGAGCGCGTCGTCCTATTTTTCACTATTAGCAGGAACGCTGGAGTCCACTAAAACCCTTGGGATTATGGCGGGCGCAGCGGTCCTGGCAGCTGGGATGGCTGGCTTGTTGGTGTTTCCAGCGGTGTTGGGACGACTCGCGCCAGAGGTATCGTTTGGCGACAGTAGCCAGTCTGGCGCGCATATTAAGATACGTTAAATTCGCTCTGTTTGGATGCCTACCCTAGCGCGAGCTTTGCAGGTATGATGAGTGCACTTTCATCCGATCACGAGGTCTTATGCGCTTACCTCATGTCCTATGTAGCATTACCCTCACTCTTAGTTTAGGCACCTCGAGTTGTAAAACCAGTGCCCCAAGTGCCAGTCTTAGCTCTGATTTGACGGGCGGTGATGGGAGCACTCCCAAGTTGTGCGTAGCGCTGCGTGGCAACGGTCAGTTAATCATGGGGCACTTCGCAGCCATGGCAAGAATCACTGAAGAGCTCGGAGTGATCGAAGCAACTGCAGGCGGCAGTTCGGCAAGTTTAAGCCAGTTTCTCTATGAAAGCATTTACGCTCATCCCCAAGTGAGTCAATGTGGCGCCATTGCGTGCACCACGGCCGAAAAAAGGGCACGCATTGCCTTGCTGCTGAAATCACTACAAGGATACATCGCCTACATAGACAAGACGGCAACGATCGTCGCCTTTCACCATCTTTCCGACGTCATTGGTAAACTCAAATCATCCGACGTCTGGAACCGACTTGAAGCCAATGATGTTGGCGCCATCGGTGATTTCATCACCATCTTGAATTCAACCGTATTGCGCGGTGTCCTCAATCCAGAAGTAGGTCGGCTTTTGAGTCAAGGTCCTGCGCAAGTAAGGTTGCAGCATGCCAAAGATGTTTACCAAGGGGTTATAACGACACCCACGTATTCGAATCACATGGATGATAATATTGTCTTCTTTCGTCCGGGCGTCATCGACTTTCACAGGTTGGCTCGCCTACTTGGCCGCATGGGGAGCTTTTATGCTGGGTATGCCCCAGCAGATACCACCGCCTACGAACTCTTCTTAAGCAAGTGTGCCCCAGGCAGCCGCGGCCTCAACTGGAACGCTATTGCAGCATCTCCCGCTGGTGGCAGCACTTGCGGTGAACTTTTTAGCAATCTCGTCACTCATTTCAATCAAACCTTGCTGACAAGTGAGCCGGCCTATCCGTCCCGCATCGATGACGTGGTTGGCAAATTTGGCCGGCCTCTTGTCGCTACCGCAATTCTCGAGGGAGCAGAGGCGACAGCCCAGTACCGGAAGTCGCTTGGTCGCTATCAAGCAGGCCAAACTCCGGATTATCCGTCCAACTTCGCGCAGGTTAAATTCGGCTATTGGGGGCGTAAATCTGATCTCGTTACCGTAGCCGCCAATCATCAATCCTACACGGATCCTAAATCAGTCATGTTTCGCTCCCTCGGTGAGACAACGTGGGCCATGGCTCTGGGAATGTCCCCGGCGGAGCCTGGCTTATCGCGTCTGCAAGACTTTAACGACCAGACCGTCTCTATGGCTGGCTGGGCTGACGTGTCGCCAACCCACGTGCTGAAAAACCTCGGTTGTCAGGACACGATCTTCGTCACTAGGCAAGCGCCGACCGATACGCCACTTGCTTTAGGCGTCGCGAAATTACTCGGGGCAAAGCAGGCGGAGAGTGATGCTCTTTACTCGCAGGATGTTCCACCTAATGGCGCAGCGATCAGCTCTTCTCTCCAAGCTTTGCGCGATGCTGATGGCGTCTTATGCACCAACTGGAATGCCTACTCAGCGCTTAAAGTGAAGGAGATGTCCGAGGATGCTTATCAAGCACCGATGGAGGTACATAAGGCGACTCTGGCCTATTTCCATGCGAAGCCAAATCTAAACCTACGCGGCTGCAGCGTCGGCGCGACACAACCATCAGGCACAAAGTGATCTGCCTTGACTTGAAACTCAGATAAGTCTACCTAAGCTAAGCGGTCGCACTACACTGAAAGAAGTCATTATGAACTTTGGCCAAATGATCCTTGTCCTCGCCACACTTCCCATGATGGCTTCGTGCCGTACAGCCCAAGCTAGCAGCACCGCTAGCAGCACCGCTAGCAGCACCGCTAGCAGCACCGAGGCTATGAATCACATCACCTTGCACGGCAGCGAAGCCGAGCAACTTCGCCACGTCTTGACCGACGCCGGTGTTCAATCCCAGCCAGGTGCCAAGGGCGTGGAATCTGTCAGCGCGAGCGCCATTGAGTGCCACAACGATCACACGTCGAGCGGCCCTGTCGAGTGCGTCGTCAGCAGCAGCCAAGGCCATCTGCCGGCCAACGGCGACCTGGCGGTGACCTTGTTCAAGATCCTATCGGCGCACACCAGCGGCCACCCGCATAGCGTGACGGCCGCCGATGTTAGCTGCCGCCTCACGACGGGCGATGGTGCGGATGCAACCGACTGTACATTGACCTTGTAGGTCAATTGCCAACGGCTTCGATGAGCCCGACGACGCGCGAGTGCGATCCACGGCTATCAAAGGCATCGAGAACCACCTCATAACTTAAGGTCGACTCCAAACTCAAGTTGATGGCCGGCAAGCGAAAGGAGTACTGGCTCAAGCGGTCGCGCACATCCGCTGAATGCCATCCCTCGACATTCGTTGGCCGGTAGCGCAGTTCAACCTTGCTGAGCCGGTTCAACGACAAATCGGCGAGGGCGTCGGCTAGCTTGCTGGCCTCGGCGACCTTACGAAACAATGGTTGGCCTTGCGCATCGCGACTGGCGATCTGATCCCGTAACACGCTTTCATCACCGATCAACATGATCGATGCAATGATCGCTCCGGAGTCACGCAGCGCCTTAGCTTCTCGAACACCGTTGCTGATATTCGGGAACCCATCAGAAATGAAGTAGATCTCCTTCTGAGTGCCTGGGCGCCCCTGTGCGGTAAACATTTGCCGCGCCCCGCGCAGCGCCACGCCGTAGTCCGTCTCGCCGCCTGCGGCGCAAATGACCGCATCGATGGGCTCACCGGTGCTGCGCTCCAAATCGGCGAACAGCGACTGACCACTTGCGTAGAACTGATTAGCTTTAGCCGCAACACGGGAATTAAACGTCAGCAAGCTGACCCTGGCGCTATCATCTTTGGGCATCATCGCGATCACTTGACGAATGGCCTCTAGGCGACCACAGCTGCCATTGACGTGCGGATCGTGATTCCAGTCGCTACCACTCCCCTCACCCATCGATCCTGTCACATCGACGACAAACATCACGTCGCGAGGACTAGTCGCTGGTGGGCACACCGAGCCCATAAAGGTCACGCTCAGGCTCTTGGCACCGTTCACTTGCACCTGGTGTTTGCCGCCACCGATCAGCGTACCAGCATCGTCCTTAGAGGCACTGCTACAAGGTAAATCCCAGGTCAAGGCCATGGCCTCCTTCGCCACAGGCTCTCGCGGTGAGTTTGGCGTGCCAGGGTTTCCCGGGTTTCCGGGGTTTCCGGCATTTCCTGGGTTTCCAGCATTTCCTGGATTTCCGCCATTTCCTGGATTTCCAGCATTTCCTGGACCGCCTGCATGTCCTGGATTTGCAGCATTAGCAGGATCCCCGGGACCTCCAGGATTTGCCGCTTGCGGTACCCACCCCGCATGGTCGCCCTCGCTACCGAGTCGGCCATGCTGATCGCCTGGCATGGAATCTCCACCCGCAGCGTCAGGATCATGGTGCGCAGTGCGTGCGTCGGCATCCTCAGTGCCAGGCATCGGACCGACCACATCTTTGGACCCTGGTCTTGCGCCTTGACCCTGCGCATGAATTTTAAACGACACTGGTTCGCGATCACAGGCTTGGCCGGCCATGGCACCAACTAGAATAAGCATTCTCACCACCAACGACGACTGATTTTCGCAAGGCCACGCCATCATTCACCTCTTAAAATTTTGGGGCCATATCGGCAGCGGAGCGACAGGGCACGTCACAACCTTACGTGACCACATGCTCCCATTGATATTTAGCCCGTCGTAACATTTGCCGAGCAGCTTTAGCCCTTTTTCGACCCGTCCGGCTATGCTGCAGCGATTGCTGTTTATTTTTAGTGCGCATCGCTTGATGATGAAAGTATCTTACGAACTACGACAGAAAAATGGTTTAAGAGGTAAAGAGTGCATCATTTTTGCTTGATTCCAGATCTTTAGTGGTCTCTCTGCACTGCCACAAGCACCGATTCATTTAGCGCAGAGGCTGTGTTAACATGTCATTCACTCAAAGATGTCTCGCTTAGTGATCAAGATCCAACATTTTCGGGAGCACCAAGCTATGCAACTTATAAAAGCAAATCTGCAGGGTTCAAGGCGGCCAAGCCGAAGTACTCTGAGGTATGTTACCAGCTTGGGTTGGATGACTATGGTCGGCGCTTTTGCCTGCATCGGCAGTGAAGCATTGGCCTATGAATTCACCGTCACCAACACCGACAGCCAAGCCATCGAGGTCGCGACCGCCTACGGCACCGATCTATCTGGTCGACCATTGGTGACCTCTGGACAACGCTTTATGAACGGTCCCTACGTACTTAAACCAGGCGAGACGAAGCTGCTCTTTACTTATTGGCACACGCTGGAGGCCGCCTGGCTGTCGGTACGCATCGGTAACGATGCGCTGGTCTGGCAACCTACCGATCATGAGACTTTTGATGTCACTGCCGAATCGGTTCAGTGCACCCCCTTTTGCGGCGTGCCAAACTTTCCCGGATTCTCTAGCCCGGTGATGCTGACACAGTCCATCTACGACCACGTCAGTAAAAGGAAGGTGCCACAGCATTTTGCCAAGGTTTCAAGTCAGATCCATGACCAAAATACCCACTTTAACTGGGCCCCTCAAGACCACCCAGTGCCACCGACGCCAGTGCCACCGACGCCAGTGCCACCGACGCCAGTGCCACCTACACCAATACCGCCTCCACCTACACCAGTCCCTAATGAGGGCATCAGCATCTGTAACCAATCAGGCCAGATCATTAACGCCGCCTTCGGCTATTTTGATACCGCTAGTAAGGCTTGGGTCTCTGCAGGGTGGTACGTGATCGACGACGTCTCCTGCAGTCAACCGCTGGGCAAAATCAACGGACCGATCTACGGTTATGCAACCAATGACACGCACAGCGCTGGCACCTTTTGGCTGCCAAGTGACCAAGAGGCGTCGTTTTGCTTGGATTCACTCAACACCTACCTATTGCCTTATGCTGCGTGCCTTGATGGCAATCACGCCAACTACCGCATCCAAACCTTTGGCCTGATCAAAACCAACAGCCAAGGAAGGGCCATCTGGATGATCAATCCATAGGGGACTTGCTTAATCGTCAAGGCCTCCCGGCAGCGGGGGGCCTTTTTTTTGTCTTAGGAACAAACCTGATTGACGGACAGAACTCCTCGATTGTTCTCCTCCTTTAGGTCTATGACCAAGCGCTACCTGCTAAAGGCCTCGGCGTCACTTCCGATTAGTTCAAATGTTCCTTTGGATCACTCCTAGTTCTGGAGTTCTCATGTCTGCCCTGAAATCTCGGCTATTCCTTTTAATGACTGGATTTTTGTACTTTTTTATTCCTTACGTGGCGAGTCGGATTCGCTGGGCTGGAACCAGTTATCCCCAGACGCCTCCATGGTGCCAAAGTCGTTGGCTTCCCGTCTGAGCTTGAAGACAGTGAAGTCAATCCTTAGTCTAGGCACACAACATGGCAGGAGATCCAAAGCACTTTCATGATCAGGTCCGCCTCTACGAAGCGGCGGATCACATCATGTTCCGCGCTGTAGATCCGCACGGAAACGTTCCAAGGATCATCAAGACCCCAAGGACCTCGCGCCCGAGCCCATGGGAGCGAGCGTCCTTGGCGAAGGAATTCGAGGTCACGCGTAAGCTTAGCTTATCCGTCCCAGGCGTCCTCCGTCCTCTGGTATTATCCGAGTATGACGAGTCGCTTTGCCTCGTCTTCAATGATTTCCCAGGACGTCCGCTCAGCAGCGTGCTCGAAGGTCGACCGCTCCCGGACTTGCACCTGTTCTTCACCATGGCCACGGAGCTGGCGGGTCTTCTCGCAAACATCCACGCACATCATGTCATCCACCGCGACCTGCGGCCAAGCAACCTGCTCTACTCAGGGATGGATGGCGGCGACTCACTCCGCCTGTATAACTTTTCCAAAGCCTCTACTCTACAAACGGAACGCCCAGAGGTCATGGAACACCGCCCAGAGTTCGGCGCCCTCGCCTATATATCTCCGGAATTGACCGGACGCATGAACCGTACGGTCGACCACCGTAGCGACCTTTATTCTCTCGGGGTGATCTTTTACCAACTACTGAGTGGTCGTGTGCCGTTTACCTCCGACGATCCGATGGAGCTTGTTCATTGCCACATCGCCAAAGCCCCGCCGCCGATAGGTCCCATTCGACGCGCACTATGGCCCGCCAACACACCACAAGGCGCCGATATCCCAGAGCCACTCGCCCAGTTAGTGACTAAGCTGCTGGCAAAAGGACAAGAAGACCGCTACCAAACCGCCGAAGGGCTCGTCTGCGACCTGCAGCGCTGCCAAAGCGACTACGATCAGTCGGGTACCATCACACCCTTTGATCTTGGTAGTCTAGACAGCTCCGGCCAACTGACCATTCCGCAAAAACTCTACGGTCGCGATCAAGAAATCGCGACGCTGACCACCCTCGTGCAAGGCATCAGCACCAGCAAGACTCGCTTAGTACTCGTACATGGTGCGGCTGGCATCGGCAAAACATCCCTCGTCAACGAACTTCATCGCCACATCTTCGTCCAACAGGGCCTGCTGGTTTCGGGCAAATATGAGCAGTTTCAGAGCGATGTGCCGTATCTGGGACTTCGTCGTGCCTTTGCCGACTACAGCCACCAGCTGCTCAAGCTTGATCCGACTGCACTAGAAACATGGCGTGATCTGGTTTGGCAAAAGTTGGGGCCTAACGTTGCACTCATGACTGAAGTGTTCCCCGACCTCAGACCGTGCCTTGGTGACCCGTCACCGTTAGCTGCCCTCAACAACGCCGAGGAGCAGAATCGCTTCCATATGACTCTGGTGAATTTTATTAGCGAAATAACCAAGGAACAGCCCCTCGTCATGTTCCTTGATGATCTCCAATGGGCGGACGGCGCGAGTATCCGGATCCTGGAGACCCTACTCGACAACAAGCATCTTGATCATCTACTCATCATTGGGTCCTATCGAAGCAACGAGGTAACCGCTGCGCATTCGCTACAAATGAGTCTGAACGGCTTGCGCCAACGGGGAGTCGAAATCCTAGAGATCACCCTTGGTCCGTTCGATCTAGCTACGACCAATCAATTCATCGCTGAAATAGTCGCCAGTGACCCAGAGCGCACGGCCGCGCTGGCGGCCTTGGTCTTTCGCAAGACGGCAGGCAACCAGTTCTTCACCACTGAGTTGATCAGGGATTTAGCCCGCAGTGGCATGCTTGCCTTTGACCCGTCCAAACGCTGCTGGACTTGGAACCTAGCCGCCATCGAGCAAGTACAGGTTGCCCCCAATATTGCTCAGCTCATGGTCGAGCGCCTCGAACGCTTGAGTCCCGAGGCCTTGCGCCTAATCAAAGTGTCCGCCTGCGTTGGCGCCAAGTTCGATCTCAAGACGATCTCCATGGCTACAGAGCAGTCGCCTGAAGTGCTCGCCGAGGTGATGTGGGAAATCATGGAAAGCGGCGTGGTCGTCCCACTAAACAGCAACTATCGTATGATCGATAAGATTTCCAGCCATGCCTCAGGTCCTATTGATG
>Ga0315289_10006514_pt1 | contig 17160 bp, 15 predicted proteins | sample YL17G11_40_MG_FD_203452 | JGI IMG/M metagenome (GOLD analysis project Ga0315289, IMG submission 203452) | Sediment microbial communities from Yellowstone Lake, YNP, Wyoming, USA - YL17G11_40 | ecosystem: Environmental > Aquatic > Freshwater > Lake > Sediment | place: USA: Wyoming | collected... | reverse complement strand
TGGACAATAAATTTAAAGCTGGGCAGGTCCTGCAAGGCCGAATCACCAGCATTCAAAACTATGGCCTGTTCGTGGAGCTGGAACCGGGCATCGAGGGCCTGGTCCACATTAGCGAAATATCCTGGACCAAGCGGTTCATGAACTTAACCGAGACTTATGCCATCGGCGACCAGGTCGAAGCCAAGATCATCGGCTTGGACACGGCCGAGAGAAAAATATCCTTAAGTATCCGTCAGCTGGAAAAAGACCCCTGGGAAGACGTGGAAAGCATGGTCACCATAGATTCTGTCATCAAAGGTAAAGTTTCCGGTTACGGCGAAGGCTGTTCTTACCTGGAACTGGAGAACGGCCTGGAAGGCATGCTTTGTAATGAAGATATCTCCTGGACCAAACGAGTAGTCAAGGCCCAGGAAGTGCTCAAACGCGGACACGCTTATGAGACCAAGGTCTTAGGGATTGACCGGGCCAATCGCAAAGTCATACTCGGCCTAAAACAGCTTCAGGAAAATCCCTGGGACGCCATCATGCTCAAATACCCGGTGGGTACGGTCCTGGAAGGCGAAGTGGTCAAGGTGGCCAATTTCGGGGTGTTTGTCAAGCTAAGCGAAGAGCTTGAAGGCCTGGTCTTTTCCGGTGAGATCGACAAAGAGGCTATGGATAAACTTAAACCTAAAGACAGGCTGAAAGTCAAAATAATCAAAATAGACCCCGGCGCGGCAAAAATAGGCCTTTCAGCGAAGGTGGACGAACCTTCGCAGGTCTCTCATGAATAAGGAAGCGCTTCGGCCATACTCAGCAGGGGCCCAGCGACATCTGGCAGTTTTTGCGGAAAACGCGGTAGAAGTCCTTCCCCAGGAAGACCTTCTTAAAAAAATAGAGCAGTTCCTTTCTACGGGAAAAGGGCTGCGGCTTAAGATCGGCTTTGACCCCACAGCCCGGGATATTCATCTGGGGCATGTCGTACTATTGCGCAAACTGCGCAAGCTCCAGGACCTTGGCCATACGGTTTGCTTTATCGTCGGCGACTTTACCGCCAAGATCGGCGACCCCAGCGGCCGTTCGATATTACGGCCCATCTTAAGCGACGAAGAAATAGCCGCTAACGCTTCCACCTACACCGACCAGGCCTTTAAGATCCTCGACCAAGGCAAGACCGAGATAATCTACAACAGCGTTTGGTATAAGGACATGAAAGTGTCGGACTTTCTTTTAATCCTGGCTTCCTACACCGTGGCCCGGATGCTGGAACGCGATGATTTCGCAAACCGCATGAAAGAAAACCGGCCGCTGACCATGCTGGAGCTGATCTATCCTTTGGTGCAGGGCTACGATTCGGTCAAATGCCGCGCTGACGTTGAGTTCGGCGGCACGGACCAGAAGTTTAACCTGGTGGTGGGTCGGCATTTGCAGGAGACTTACGGTCAAGCCCCGCAAAGCATAGTGACCATGCCGCTTTTGGTGGGCCTGGACGGCAAAAACAAGATGTCCAAATCTTTGGGCAATTATATCGGCATAAGCGAACCGGCCAAGACTGTGTTCGGCAAAGTGATGAGCGTGTCGGATGAGGTGATGTGGGAATATTTCCGGCTGTTGACCGAGCTTGATCCTGAGGCGATGAAGAAAAAACATCCCAAAGAGGCCAAAGAAGAACTTGCCAGCCTGCTCACTGCGATCTATCACGGCGCTGGCGCCGGCGCGGGGGAAAAGGCGGAATTCAAGCGGGTGTTTTCCCAGAACCAGGTACCCCAAGACATGCCGGTCTATCAGGCCGGAAAAAACTCCATCGATCTTATTGAGGTCTTGAATAAAGCAGGCCTGGTCCCTTCTAAAAATGAAGGCCGCCGGCTTCTTTCACAAGGCTCGATCTCTAAGCTTGCTGCCGGTGCCTCCGGCGATACCGTCCTGACTGAGCCTACGGTGAGTGTCCCAACATCGGGCCTGGTAATAAAAGTCGGCAAAAAGAAATTCATCAAAATAGTCATATGATTCCCTACGGCCAGATCATCAATGGATCTATTGAGCGGACCGGGCTTATTTTGTTCAAGCCGTTCCGGTTCAAGAAATGGCTTATTCTGACTTTTGTAGCCCTGATGGCCGGTTATTTAAGTGTTGGCTCCGGCGGCGGGGGCAATTATAGGACCGCTAAAAAAGCTCATGCTCAGGGAACCAGCGCTAATCCCATAAACCAGTCCCAGGATCTTTCTAAACCCGCAGGGTTCGGTCAGGACCCGGCGAAATTGCGCCTTTTCTTGCTGATCGGCGTACCGGCAATATTGGTGTTTATCGTTCTGTTGAGCTGGTTGAACGCCCGGTTTGTGTTTATCTTCATCGACAACCTGGTCAATGACCACGCTCAAATACGCGGCTTGTTCGCCAGATTCAAGGCTATCGGCAATTCGTTTTTTTTGTTCAACCTGGGCCTGTCAGCCGTGATCATGGTTGCCATGAGTTTACCCATCGGGCTGGGCTGGCTGGCTTTAAAAAATGCCGGAGTCTTCGCGAATCCCGCGGCCGCCGGATTTAAAAAAATATTCTTCATCGGCCTGCCTTACGGGCTGTGCCTGCTTGGCCTGCTCCTAGCCGCGGGAGTGCTGGGATTTATCCTGCGCGAGCTGACCAGCGTAGTGATGCTTAAGGACGCCCTTAAGACTTGGGCGGCCTTGAGAAAAACGCTGGCGATATTGCGCGGCCAAGCCAAAGAACTGGCTAAATGTCTTTTACTTTATGTCGGTTTGGGCATCTGTTGCGCGGTGCTGGAGTTTTTAGCGAGCATCCTGGCTTTGCTTATCTTGCTTTTGCCGGCGATTGTTTTGGGGGTAGCGGGATTTTTCCTTTATAAAGCGGTTCCCGCGGCTTTACACGGTCCGCTGGTGGTAACGGGGTTGGTAATACTTGTACCGCCGTTACTCTTTATCTTTTACTGCCTGATCTGCCTGCGGCTGCCCTTCGCGGTGTTTATGCGCCTGTTCACCCTGAAATGGTTTGGGATGCTGGCTCCCCAGTACGATCTGTTCGTAATACCCCAGAAAACCATTTGACAATCAAAGGGTTTGGAATATAATTTTGGATGAATAGGAGGGGGGCATGGCAGTTCGGCAAAAAGCGATGTGCCCGGTGTGCGGGGACAGCATAAATCTGGAAGGCTACATGGAAATAGGCAGCACCCTGGTATGTTCCGGTTGCGACACTATGGTTAGGCTTATCGAACTGGACCCGCCGGAGCTGGAAGTCGATTCCGGAAGGGATTGCGCGGAAGATGCCGACGACGAAAACGATGAAGCACCGGATCCTCAAGACAGGGATATTGATCCCGGCGAAAACAATTGACCGCGGTAAAATAATTTTAAGGAGGGACGGGTATGAGTAAAAAAATTTTCCTCGCTGCTTTTTTTGTGGCCGCGTTTATGGGCCAGGTTTTTTCGCAAAACGCGACGACCATTGAACCTAAGGAAAAAATAATCAAGGGCATTATCAAAGAAATAGCCGCTGACGGCAGTTTTGTTTTGGTCAACGACACTAAGATCTTTACTACCAAGCAGTTTCTCGAGGAGGCATACCTGGAAGTCGGCGATAACGTGGAGATAACCGTTGCGCAAAGTTCCTCCGGTCTGACCGCCGAGGATTATAACTATATCTTTGACGAAGAAGAAGCCGCCACTGCGCCAAGCTCCGAAGAAGCTCCCGCGGCTCAGGCTGATCCTGTTGCGCAACCGGTCCCGGTAGTCGCTCCGGCGGCGCCGGTTCCCGCAGCGGTCCCGGCCCCGGTCACGGTCAATGCTACGGCCAAGCCGTCTAAAAAATAACAAAGGAGTTTGCATTTTCCACAAAAACGTGGTATAAAAATAGGTGAAGGAATAAAAAACAAAGATGAAACACCCCCTCTCTTTAATTTCGAAAATTAACGAGAGGGGTGTTTTGTTTTAACGGTAGTGAGGTAAGATGGAAAATCTCCAAAAACTGGCCAAAGAAGACGAGGACCCTGGCGGAGGCGGGCAAGTTTTGGCGTCGCCCCAAAAGCAGAGCTGGCTGGAAGGTTACCACGGTTCAATAAAAACGATCGAAGACCTCGACCAGTATCTTTGCCTTAAGGAAGACGAGAAGACTGCCTTAAAGCAGGTGGCAAAGAAGTTCCACATCCGTATTCCTGCCTACTACCTTTCACTGATAAAAGACAAAAACGATGTTTTTGATCCGATCAGGCGCCAGTGCGTTCCCTCGCCTGAAGAGCTGGCCGCCGATCATTACGAGCAGATCGACCCTCTGGCCGAAGTGAAGACTTCGCCGGTACCTTGCCTTGTCCATCGTTATCCCGATCGGGCGCTGCTTTTGGTGACCGGGCGCTGTTTCATGTATTGCCGGCACTGCACGCGCAAACGTCTCTGGTGCGCGCGTATCCAGGAGCCCACGCTCAAAGACATCGAACTGGCTTTAAGTTACGTGAAAGCTAACCTTAAGATCCGGGAAATAATCATATCCGGCGGAGACCCTTTGACTTTGGCTGACGACCGTCTGGACTGTATCCTGGCCATGGTGGCCCGTCTGGACCATATCCAGGCCGTGCGCCTGGGCACCCGGGCTCCGGTGGTCTTGCCGCAAAGAATAACGAAGAGCCTGTGCGAAGTGCTGGGTAAATACGATAAGCTCTGGATCAACGTCCAGTTCAATCATCCCAGCGAGATCACCGAACAATCAACAGCCGCCTGCCGTAAGTTGCAGGCCCTGGGCATACCTTTAAGCAACCAGTCGGTGCTTTTAAAAGGCGTTAACGATTCAGCCAGTGTCATGACCGAACTTTGCCGCAGACTCCAGAGCATCAGGGTCAGGCCATATTATCTTTTTCAGTGCGATCCGGTGGTAGGCACGTCGCATTTCCGCACCTCATTGCTTAAAGGCATAGAAATAATCGAACAGATGCAAGGACACACCGGCGGCATGTGCGTTCCGACATTTGTAGTTGACGGCACTGGCGGCAAAGGTAAAATACCGCTGGGGCCGAACTATCTTTTGTCGTTGTCCCAGGATGGCGCGTGGTTGCGCAGCTGGCGTAACGAAGTATTTTTTTACCGCGGCGGCACAGCGCGATAAAAATACGGGAAACCGGCCCGACAATTCTTCGGGTCGACAATAGGAGCCCCGAGTGATCCTCGGGGTTTTTTTCTTCTTCGCCGAAGGCGCAAGAAGAATATTACTTTCTATGCTGATAGGTATCACCTTTAATTTAAAAAAAGCGGGTCCCCGGGCCAGCGACGATCGGTACGAAGAATACGATGAGTTTTCGACGATCCAGGCCATCGTTGCCCAGATAAAACAGCTGGGCCACAAAGTCAGGTTTTTCGAGCAGGATCGGCGATTGTTTGCGCGGTTGCGGCAGGGCAGGCCTGATTTCGTAGTCAACCTGGCCGAAGGCATAGGCTGCGGCCGCGGCCGGGAATCCCAGGTGCCCTGTATGTTGGAAAGTCTGGGCATACCGTTCTGGGGTTCGGATCCCATCGCTCTGGGCATATCGCTGGATAAATATTTGACCAACACTTTGCTGGCGGCCGCCGGCGTGCCGGTGCCTTTTATGCGTCAAGCTGCCGGCTCCAAAGATCTGACCGGCCTGTGCTCGATATTTAAACAGCGCCCAAGATTTATAGTCAAACCCCGCTGGGAGGGTTCTTCCAAAGGAATACGCAACGACTCCTTAGTGGACTCTGCGCGCGGCCTAAAAGCCAAGGCCCAGGACATCTTTGATCGATATCGGCAGCCGGTGGTCATCGAAGAATTTTTGCCCGGTCAGGAGATCAGCGTGGGGCTTTGCGGCAACCAACCGCCGCACGTTTTGGGCATGGTGGTCGTTGCCGGCCGCGGAGTTTGCCGCAAGCCTTTCATCTATTCCTTGGAAAATAAACGCCAATGGCGTAAGCGGGTGATCTACCAGAGCCAGGATAAAATCGAACCGCGGCTTCAGGACCGGATAACCCGTTACGCTGTCCGCGCGTTTGAGGCTTTAGAGCTGCGCGATGTGGCGCGCATAGATTTCAGACTTGATGCCCGGGGTGTCCCAAGGATAATCGACGTCAATCCTTTGCCGGGACTTTCCCCGGTTTATAGCGATCTGCCGATCATCTGCGGTCTGCGGGGCCTTGATTATCACAGCCTGATCAGCGCAATCCTGGAAGCCGCGCTTAAACGCTGTGGGCTATGTTAAATAAAGGAAGGGTGCTTATCGTGGCGGGCAGGGAAGAGGTGTCGCGGCCGGACGTGACTGACGTTTTGCGCTGTGAACGAACGGTGGAGGCGGCTTTGATCTTGCGCGGCTATCAGGCGGATATCTTACGTTTGACCGCGGAAGATTTTTATAAGCGGCCGGCCTTGTTGCGCCGGATCCAGTCGCACCGTCCGGATTTTATTTTCAATCTGTTCGAAGGTTTTAGTTTTGATCCGGCCAAAGAAGCGGATTTCGCGGCAATGCTTGAGGCCGCGGGCCTTGCGTTTACCGGCAATCCCTCCCAGGCCTTAAAAGCCTGCCTGGACAAGGCCGCGGCTAAAGAGAAACTCGCCGCTGCCGGAGTGCCGGTACCTAAGGGGAAAGTCGTCACTAGCCACAGCCGCTTGGAATTTGACAGTCTGGATTTTCCTGTTTTTTTGAAACCCCGGGTCCAGGATGCCAGCGTCGGCATAGACCGCCAGAGCCTGGTTGGGGATGTTGCCGCGTTAAACGCAGGGGTAGCTACGAAGCTTGCGCTTTTTCCCGAGGGTCTCCTGATCGAAGAGTTTATCGGCGGCAACGAATATCAAGCCGCTTTTATCGGCGAGGCGCCTTACGAGGAGATCGGTTTGGCGATGATCGATTACTCACGCTTTAGCGGGCTGGCGCAGTTTTTGACTTACCAGGCCAAGTGGGACGAAAATTCGGCGGATTTTGCCATCATGCCTGACGTGCGGGCCAAGCTTGACCCGGCCAAAGCCAAAGAAATCATAGCGACGGCGGTCAGTTGCGGCCAAGCCCTGGACTGTCGGGGGTATTTCCGGGTGGATCTGCGGGAAAAAAACGGCGAGTTGTTCGTGATCGACGTCAATCCCAATCCGGATATAAACTGCGACAGCGGGTTTATGAAACAAGCCTATCGTAAAGGTTACAGCTATGAATCCATGGTAGAAAAAATACTGCGCTTAAGCCGCAGGCACGCATGAATAGTCTTGATAAAAAAAGTTATCTGGACCTGGCGAGGGCCACGGGCGCGTTTAAGGAAATCGAGCTCGTGGCCCTGCGGGAGGTGCTGGATGAGCACGCGCAGGGACCGGATGCCGGTTATGTCGTATTTGAGGAAAAAGCCAAAGGTAAACTGGTCGCCTTCGCGATTATCGGAGAAACGCCGCTTACCCAATACGGCTGGGATATCTACTGGCTGGTGGTAGGCGCTGATTTCCAGGGCCGCGGCCTGGGCCGCGCGCTGATAAAAAAAATGGAAGATTTTGCCGCCCGAAAATGCGGCCAGGCGATCTTGCGAGTAGAGACTTCGGGTCACGTTTTGTATGACCGGGCCAGGCGGTTTTATCAAGCCGCGGGTTTTCATCAGGCCGGCAGAATCGCGGATTTTTACTCTCCCGGCGACGATCTGGTGATATTTTCCAAAACCATCACGATAAAGACCAAATAATGCTTACCTTCCAGAAGTGCGAAAAATATCTTGAGGGGTTTGTCAATTTTGAACGTGCCGCCTTAAGCGATTGTGGTAAGTCGTTAAGATTAGAGCGAGTAAAAAGATTATTTGACGCCCTCAAGATAGATCACCGCCGGCTAAAAGTCATCCATATTGCCGGCACCAAAGGCAAAGGTTCTACCGCCGCTTTTTGCGCTAACATTTTAGCCGCTTCCCGGTACCGGGTCGGGCTTTACACCTCGCCGCATCTGTTTGATGCGAGGGAACGGATACGCATACTAAGACCAGCGGCCAGAGACCGCAGACCAGAGACCGGGATGATATCGAAGAAAGAGCTGGCCGGGATAGTAGAAGACTTCCGGCCGGTGCTGGAAAAGTTGAGAAAGAAAAAAGATGAGGCGCCGACGTTTTTCGAGGTGCATACGGCCATCGCCCTCCAATATTTTATCCGGCAAAAAGTGGATTATGTGATACTTGAGACCGGCCTGGGCGGCAGGCTTGACGCTACCAACTTGGTCAAGCCGCTGGTCAGCGTGATCACCCGTATCGGCTTTGACCACATGGACAAACTGGGTAATACCCTGGCCAGGATAGCTTATGAAAAAGCCGGCATCATCAAGAAAAATACGCCGGTAGTCTGCGCCGGCCAGGACCGCCGGGCCAGGGCTGAAATCGTCGGCCGGGCCAAAGCACTTAAGTCAGCGCTTAAGGTCCTGGGCCGCGATTTCGGCATCCGGAACTGGAAGACTACAGCCGGCGGCAGCCGATTTGATTTTCATTGGGGCAGCCGCCGGGTAAAAGATGTTCGGATAAATCTGCGCGGCAGCTGCCAGGCGGAAAATGCCGCCTTAGCTCTGGCCGCGGTGATGCTAATAGACAAAAACGCGGCATTTAAAAAAGGCCTGGGCCTGACTGGATTGGCCGGACGTTTCCAGACCCTCAAACAAAAACCTTTGACCATCGTGGACGTGGCCCACAACAGCTGCTCGTTCGCGGCCATGCAGGATAGCCTGCGGCGTTATTATCCCGGTAAAAAGATCATACTTATTTTCGGCGCCTGCAAAGACAAAGACATCTCAGCTATGCTTTCCGGTTTTCCCTATCAGCGGCTGATCCTTTGCGGCTTTGACAGTCCCCGGGCTTTTGACGCGGTTGCGGCCAAAGCGCGTTTAAAATTGAACGATACTCTTATTGCCAGCGACCTAAAACGGGCTTACCGCATAGCCCAAGATTTTTATGATAAAAACAGCCTGATCATGATCGCTGGTTCGTTTTTTTTAGCGGCAAAAGCTATGCGCCAAGTCCGAAAAAACTCTTGACGGTATTGCCGACAAACGATATAATTATGACGTATTTATCCGTTACGGATATAACGGATTTTGTTGTAACGAAGTATTGCGGCATGGGAGGAATATGAACCCTTTTAAATTCGGGTCGGTGGTAGCGGGCGATTATTTTACGGATAGAGATACCGACATAAAAGAACTGGTTTCCGACATAAGATCGGGGCAAAGCGTGGTTATTATAAGCCAGCGCCGATTGGGTAAAAGCAGTTTGGTCGAAAAAGCGGTTAAAACCGCCGGGTTGCCGGTTATTTTCGTCGATTTGGAGATAATTACTGATGAACTGGATCTAGCCAATACTTATACCAAAAAAGCCTTAGCTTTAAGCCCGATGGAAAAATTCAAACAGTATCTTAAAACCTTTAAGGTACAGCCCTTAATCAGTTATAATCCGGCTACCGGCAGCATGGACGCGTCTTTCGCGGTTTCGCCGGAAAAAAACTCATCCGCTTTATTGGACAGCCTGGTATTACCGGAAACCATAGCCCAGGATCTTAAAAAACGCATTGTGGTCGTGTTTGACGAGTTTCAGGAGGTGAGGCGTATAGCGCCCTTGCTGGAAAAAAAGATGCGCGGCGTGTTTCAATACCATAAGTATGTGTCGTATATTTTCATCGGCAGCCAGGAAAGCATGATCCGTGATATATTCCAGGAGAAAAACAATCCTTTTTATAAATTCGGGCGCCATATCACGTTGGGGCCCATTCCCGAACAGCATATGATTTCTTTCGTCCAAGAAAGGTTTTCCTGCGTCGGTATCGATACGGGCGGCAATATCGCACCGATAATGAAGATCACCGATTACCATCCTTACTATACTCAGCAATTGTGTTATGAAATATGCGTTGTCATGCAGGATAAAAACAAGGATCGGATTCGCCCGGAAGACATCGCCGGCGCCCGGGAGCGCATAATAACGCAGCACAGCGCCGATTATCGGACCTGGTGGAATGCCCTTACGACGACGGAACGCAAGATCATCGTAGGTATAGCCGACGGGATGTTTCAGGCTTCTTCACAGACGTTCATCCAAAAATATGGAATAAATTCAGCCAGCACAGCTACTACCGCGGTAAACAAGCTTATTCAAAAGGGTTATTTAGTAAGATCCCCCAAGACCGGCGATATATCCATAGAAGATCCTTTTTGGAAAGGATGGGTCCAGCTAACGCGAAAACAATAAAGTAGTCAGAGATTGATAGACCACGCGCAGTCTTCCGACCGTTGCCCGGATCGAAAAATAGCTGGTATTAATCCATAATGTTAAACCTTAAAAACTATAACATCAGAGATACCATCGCGGCGATTGCCACATTTCCGGCCAAAAGCGGCCTGGGCGTGATAAAAATATCCGGCAAGAAAGCTTTGGCCATAGCTCACAAGATATTTAAACCGGCTAAACTCAAAGATATCCGCAAAGCCAAGACTTTCACTTTGCACTACGGCTATATTAGAGATAAGACCAAAATAGTTGACGAAGTGCTGGTAAGCGTGATGAAAGGGCCGGCCTCCTATACCCGCGAAGACACGATCGAGATCTCTTCCCACGGCGGGCCGTACGTGTCGGAGCGCATCCTGAAACTGGTCCTTAAACAAGGGGCCCGGTTAGCCCAACCCGGTGAATTTACTTACCGGGCTTTTATCCACGGCCGGCTTGATCTTACCCAGGCCCAGAGCGTGGCCGCCATCACCGAGGCCGGTTGCGATCAGGCTTTAGTCCAGGCCCTGGCCCAGCTGGAAGGAAGCGTGTCGCGGGAAATAATCGAGATAAAAGAATCTTTGAAAGAAGTTTATGCCCGGACCGAAGCGCAAATAAATTTTCCCGAAGACGCCCCGGGCCTGTCCGGTGAAGTTTTAGGCCGAAGGCTCAAACCGCTCGCCGGTAAAGTAGAAGCCTTGATCGCCGAGAGTCAAGCCGGCCGCATTTTAAACGAAGGATTTCGCTGCTGTATCTGCGGCCGGACCAATACCGGCAAGTCCACCTTGTTCAACCGGTTCCTGCGCGAAGAACGGGTGATCGTCAGCCATATCCCCGGCACTACCCGCGACGTGTTGGATGAGACCATCAATGTTAAGGGCGTGCCTATACGCATTTACGATACTGCCGGCATACTTAAGGCCCGCGACGTGATCGAAGAAAAAGCGCTGGTCAAGACCCGTCAGGCTTTTGCCGGCGCCGATCTGGTCCTGGTATTGATCGACGGTTCCCGGCCGCTTTCCCGCGACGACCAGCAGCTGCTTAAACAGTCCCGTGACAAGAACAGTATCATAGTGATCAACAAAAGCGATCTGGCGCAAAAAATCTCAGATAAAGATATCCGTGGTCTAGGCCGGCCTGTGCTGAAGTTCAGTGCGCTTAAAAGTCAATCGCTGGCAATCTTGGAAAAAGCGATATTGCGCTGTATTGCTCGGGCCGGCGTGGTCCGCCAGGACGCCGTATTTTTAAGCCGGTACCAGGAAGCGGCGTTGGTAAAAATAAGCAAAGGCTTGAAACAGGCCCTGGGTTATCTGGCTTGCGGCCAGGGCGTGGATATGATCGATCTGACTTTAGCCGGATGCCTGGAAGAACTGGGCAAACTTAGCGGGGAAGTCGCTTCAAGCGCGATACTGGAAGAGATATTCTCGAAGTTTTGCATCGGGAAATAACAAAGGAGGGGGCATGGGAAGAAAATATTTGATGGTTTCAGTGGCTGTTTTTTTATCGGTTATTTTCATTGGTTCTGCGGGGGCAAAGTCCCCAAAAAAAGAGGTACCCTTATATGTGGCTAACTTTACTTATACGCCGGCGGCCAGCGCAGCGCCTGATTCGGCAGGAGTGACTTTCGCGGTAGGGAAGGTCGCCTGTCTGGCTAGCGCTAAGGAGCCAAAACCTTTGTTTACCTACCCTCAATTCGATAATTTAGATAAAGCGCTAAAAGACGATTTATTAAAGCTTCTTATCGCAAAGGGCTTTAGTGTCCGCGGTCCTTTTGATTCTTACGACTTAATGCCTTATTCGGACAAGAAGGCCGTTGATCTATGGCTGATGCCGTCTATTGAGCTTTCAGCCGGCGCGGCAAACAAAGTATTTTCTCTTAATGACATTAAAGTTGAAGTCAGCGGCAATATTATTTTGGAATTGAGAGAACTCGTGACCAAAGAACTGATGTGGAGAAAAACCATTCCTTTTACGAAATTTGAAGTTCCTTTTGCCTGGGACAAGATAACCTGGGCAGCGGGAACAAACGCTGCGGACGTGGATAATAAAAACATAATGAAATCCGTTGGGTTGGTAGAATTGAAGTCAAGCTCGGTAAATGACGCGGCCAAAGGAATAGAAAAACAGTATCCCGACATCATGGCTACCATCTCAAAACTCATTGACCCGGAAGAGATGAATGCGATCAAGAAACAGTGCCAGGAGATCAAAAGTAAAAAGTGAGGATGGTTGCCTTGTTTATGAAGCGATTATCAGCCGGGAAAATTAGTTGTAGGGGCGAGGTCCCCTCGCCCGGGATTTCCCCACCTGCCAAAAATGGCGCTAAGTGCTTTAATGACCGGGAGGAGCAGCCCTATGGAATTTTTTGATGTAATAAAAAAACGGGTATCGGTGAGGGAATACGCGGATAAGCCCATCGCTAAGGCGGATATTGAAAAGATCGTTGATGCCGGCCGGCTGGCGGCCACGGCCCGAAATGTTCAGCCCTGGCGGTTTGTGGTGGTAACCGGTAAAGATAAGATCCAACAACTGAGTAGATTAGTCTCGCCTAACGGCGCGTTTATCGTCGGAGCCGTCGCAGGGATCATCGTGTTGTCGGTAGATACCAAATATTATCTCGAGGATTGTTCGGCGGCTACGCAGAGCATGCTGCTGGCCGCGACCGCGCTTGGCATCGGCGCCTGCTGGATCGCCGGCGATAAAAAAGATTACGCTGATAAAGTCACGGCTTTCGCCCGGGCCCGTCCGGGTGAACGCTTGGTCAACGTGGTGGCTTTGGGATATCCTCTGAAGCCGACCACGCCACAACCCAAACAACCGTTAACCGGATTAGTCCGTTGGTTATAGGCCGCTTGCCAAACGCGTTTTTTCGGTTAAAATACCGCCATGAAGAAACAGCCAAGTATGAACCTCAAAAAGATCGAGCAGGGCGCCCGGATCATGCTGGAAGGCATGGGCGTGGACTTGAAACAGAAAGACATGACCGACACTCCCCGCCGGGTGGCCCAGATGTACCAGGAGATATTAAGCGGCCAGGATAAAGACCCCGAAAAAGAGCTGGAAGTGATCCTGGAGCAGAGGCACGATGAAATAATCCTCTTGAAAGACATACCGATATATTCCACCTGCGAACATCATCTGGCCACGTTTTTCGGCAAAGCCCACGTGGCTTACATCCCGGACAAACGCATCACCGGTTTAAGTAAGATCGCCAGAGTAGTGGAAGTGCTTTCCCGCAGACTGCAGGTGCAGGAACGCCTGACCACGCAAGTGGCGGACGCGATCATGAAACGCTTAAAACCCAAAGGCGTGATGGTGGTGGTGGAAGCGGAACATCTGTGTTTATCAATGCGCGGCGTAAAAAAAGCCGGAGCAGTCACCACCACGTCAGTGGTGCGCGGCATATTCCGCAAAGATTCCAAGACCCGCCAGGAAGCGTTAAGTCTGATGTTTAGAAGATAGCGGATAGCGGATAGCGGATAGCGGATAGCGGATAGCGGATAGCGGATAGCGGATAGCGGATAGCGGATAGCGGATAGCGGATAGCGGATAGCGGATAGATATCCCGTTATAGACAGTGTTTGTATTTCTATACGCTGAACGCGATACGCTATACGCTAATTTTATTCCTGCACGCTCCATTCCTCGTAACAGCCTTGCGGCAGTTCGTAGTAAAAGCTGGAAGGACGGCTTAAGATCAGGCCGTTGCGCTGGGTGTATTTGGTCTCGGGGTAGCTTAAGTAGAGCAGTTCTTTGGCCCGCGTCGCGGCCACGTATAGCAGGCGGCGTTCTTCTTCCATGGCCCGTTCGTCGTTTAAGGATTTGGGGCTGGGGAACTCGTAATCGGAAAACCCGATCAAAAACACCGCGCTCCATTCCAGGCCTTTAGCCTGGTGGATGGTGGACAACACCAGTATCTCGTTTGTCTCGCCGGCTTCAGTCATGCGCTCGCCCTTAAACTCTTCCAGCCCGCCCAGATCACCCAAAAAAGTCTTTACGCTCCGGTAATTGTGGGCCATCTTAGCCAGCTCGTCTAAGTCCTGCAGGCGTTCGTCGGGATTGTCGAAAGTCAAATAACAATACTGGCGGTAATGTTCCATGACTTTTTTTACCGCGTCTTCCGGCGAAATGATGCCGGCTAGAGATTCCAGGACCGCGCGAAACTGCCGATAGCCTTCCTGCTGGCGCCTGGGCAGCTCTCCTGCGATATCAGCCGGAGCCTTTAGGGTCGTATGTTTTTCCCATATCTTGAAAGCGTAGGTGCGGCCTATACCCGGGTGTAAAGCCAGGGCCCGTTTGAAAGCCAGTTCGTCGCTTGAATTGACCGTTACTTTTAAGTATGACAGGCAGTCTTTGATGTGGGCCTGCTCGAAGAACCGCACGCCGCCGCGCAGGATGTAGGGCACGCCGCGTTTAAGCAGTTCGACTTCCAGCTCCATGGCCTGATAGCGCGAACGAAACAGCACGGCTATTTCGGTAAGCGGCATACCTTCGCGGTTGAGTTCCAAGATCCTTTGGCCGACGAACTTGGCCTGCTGGTAAACGTCCCGGGCTTTGATCACTGCCGGTACGCTGCCTGCCGCCTTGACCGCATGAAGCGTCTTGGGGAATTGGTTGATGTTGTGGGAGATCACGGAGTTGGCCAGCGTAAGCACCTGGGGGGAGGAGCGATAGTTTATTTCCAGTTTGTAAGTCTTGGTGCCGGGGAAAGTCTTGGGAAAATCCAGGAGGTTGTTGATCTCGGCGCCCCGGAAAGAATAGATGGATTGGGCATCGTCGCCCACGGCTAAAATATTGCCGTGCTCCGCGGCCAACTTTTTTAATATCTCGAACTGCAGGCGGTTGGTGTCCTGGTACTCATCCACCAGGATGTACCGGGCTTGCCCGGAGTATTTTTGCCGGACAGCTTCATTTTCAAGGACCTTGAGCCAGTTGACCAGAAGATCGTCGAAGTCCATGATCTGGGCCGCTTTTTTCTTGCGCTGGTAATGATTCAAAACGCGTTTGATCTGGCTGGCGTAGTCTTCGATATGCGTATAGCGTTTGCTGATCACCTCGTCGATGTCAGCGAGGGTGTTCGCGGCCAGGCTGGCAACACTTGAGATCAGTTCTTTTTTGGGAAAGAGCTTATCGGATTTGGTTATTCCCAGCTCTTCGATACAGTCGGCCAAAAGATCACGGGAATCTTCTTTGTCCACGATGGAAAAATCCGGATTGTAGCCCAGGATATTGCTTTCCCGGCGCAGGGTCAGGTTGGCCACATGATGAAATGTCCCGGCCATCAGGCCCTTCAAAGTGGATTTCAGCAGGCTTTCAGCCCGGTGGGTCATCTCCTGGGCCGCCTTGTTGGTGAAGGTGACTAAAAGTATGTTTTGCGGCGCTACGCCTTTCTCCAGCAGCCAGGCCAGCCGATAGATCAGCACCCGGGTCTTGCCGGATCCCGCGCCGGCCAGCACCAGACATGGTCCCTCCGAGCCGGTCACCGCGGCTAACTGTTGTTCATTAAGGCAGGCGGGGAAATCTATATGCGTTGAGGAATGGAATTCGCTTAAGCGATAATCCTTCATGGCGCGTATATTATCATAAATTATGGGGGCAGTCATCAATAAATGATTGACCAAGACAGGGGCGGGGGGTAAAATGAAACACAATAAGGAGAATAAACTCACCATGCGCGGATATATTAAAAATCTTACCTTAATCCTGGTTTTTTCTGTCGCTCTGCCTGCTGTTCCTTTTTTTGTCCTTGGCCAGGATTCAACTGACCAGGCCCAACTGATAAAAAAAATAAGAGAGCTCCAGCAGGCGATTGACCAGGAAAGCCAAAGTATCCAGTCTCTGCGCGGTAAGGTCCGGGGGTCTTCTTCTTTTCAAAAAGAACTGGATGCCCGGCTTGCCGAAAAAGACAAGACCATCGAAGACCTGCGCGACCAGCTAAGAAAAGCCCGCGTCGCTTCCGACAAAAGCGATAAGACCCAGGAATTGAGCCGCCAGCTCGACGCTAAAGAACGCGAGTTGACTGAAGCCGGAGCAGGCCTTAAGGCGGCCGCCCGCCAAATTCAGGAAACAGAAGATTCCCTTAAACAGAGCCAGGAAAAGCAAAAAGACAAACAGGGAGAGATCGATAAATTGCGTCAGGAATTGATTGCTAAGGAAAACGAGCTTGCCCAGGCCGGCCAGGCACAAGAAACTATCAATAAAAGAATAAAAGAGATGGCTTCCCAGATCACTAGCCTTGAGAACGAAAAGCAGGCGATACCGGATCTCTCGGGACAACTCCAGGCAAAAGACAAAAAAATATCACAGCTCGAGGCCGAGCTGATTGCCTCCGGCCAGCGGGAAGCCGCGCTGACCGACCAGGCGCGCCAGGCGCAAAGCAGCGGCCAGGCCAAGATTTCTTTGCGCCAGGGCGAGTTAGAAAACCGCCTGGCCGCTAAAGATAAAGACCTCGCCGGCCTCGGCGGCGAGTTAGACCTGGCCAAAAGCGAGCTTGAGCGGGTCAGGCAGGAAAAAGATAAAAAAATAGAGGAATTGCAAGCTGAACTGATTGCCTCCGGCCAGCGGGAAGCCGCGCTGACCGACCAGGCGCGCCAGGCGCAAAGCAGCGGCCAGGCCGCGGCCCCCGACGATACCGTTTTGCGTCAGCAGTTGGAAGCTAAAGACGAAGAGTTGGCTGCGGTCCGCGATAAATTAAAACAGACCCAAGACAAGCAGGCCCAGCTTTTCAAGGAAGTGGAAGATGTCACCGCCCAGGTGACCGCGCTTAAGTCTCAAGCGCCCTCCGGTAAGGTCTCCGAACAGCTCAAACAAAAAGATAAAGACCTGGCCGACTTGCGCAAACAGTTAAAAGACAGGGATACCCAGGCCGGCCAGGCACAAGAAACTATCAATAAAAGAATAAAAGAGATGGCTTCCCAGATCACTAGCCTTGAGAACGAAAAGCAGGCGATACCGGATCTCTCGGGACAACTCC
>Ga0315289_10006513_pt1 | contig 17161 bp, 35 predicted proteins | sample YL17G11_40_MG_FD_203452 | JGI IMG/M metagenome (GOLD analysis project Ga0315289, IMG submission 203452) | Sediment microbial communities from Yellowstone Lake, YNP, Wyoming, USA - YL17G11_40 | ecosystem: Environmental > Aquatic > Freshwater > Lake > Sediment | place: USA: Wyoming | collected... | reverse complement strand
TATCTTATGAATACTGACCAAGCAAATCTATTTAGGATTAACCGTGTTATATTTGGAAGTACTGTGAATACAATATGGACAATGTACAAAATAACGGGAGGTACACCCGCAGGAACAGCTATAACAGGAGTTAACCTTAACTGGGGTAGTGGTAAAGTTGCAACTGTTACCGCATTAGGAAATGCAGCAGTAACGGGTTCACCAACAGGGACTATTATAAATTATGGCATGACCTTAGCAAATACTAACGACATGGTATTAATTGAGGGTTCTATTGTTATGCCAGTTAATACGGCCTGGGCAATTAAAGCAAGTGCAACTGGAACAGTTTATGTATTACTCGAAGGTTGGTTTGAACCTATATAAGGAGAATTTCTTATGCCAGGACGATATCAGATAGTTGATGGTACAGGCAGAAGGTATTCTGCGGGAGTAACAAAAGATCACAGATTACTTGTTTCTGCAATTCTAGTAGAAGAGGTTAATACTGGTGGAGCTGATGGGGGAGGATTATCAGAATCATTAAAGACGTTACCTTTCAGACAGTACCTAACCACAGATGGTACTGCTTCAGGGGTATATGACATGAGAGTTAATGCGTCTTTGTCTGCGCCACAAGATTTTTATATAGATGCAACATTACAGGGTGATATTTATTTAACTAAGATATCTGTTGTTATTTCAGATACCAGTATGACAATGGCTAAATTTGGAACCATAACAGCACTGACAAATGGTGTTCAATTATTTTTTACTTCAACGAAGTATGGAAATATATTTATTCAGGATTCTTTGAAAACTAACTTTGAGTTTGTAAGAGCAAGTAATGGTGTTCCTGGAACAGGTAATGCCAGTGACGCTTTTATTATTTCCTCAGTATCTGGTAATTCTGACGCTATTCTGGTAAATATAGATTTAGCTCAATTAATGCCACCATATGGTGTTTGCTTACACTATGGAAGTACACAAAGGTTTGTGTGTAGAATACGTGATAATGTTAGTGGTATAGATGCGTTTAATATGATGGCTTTTGGTTTTATACGTCTGCCATAAAGGATTTAAGTATGAGATTAGAATATTCAGTATTTAAAAGTCAGGTTCTTACCAAAGATTTGAGGTGGCAATATATTGAATATCCACCACCTCCATATAAAACGTATCTTATATATGCATATGATGCCAGTTTTTATTATGAATGTCTTACAGATCAACCAGAAGAAGTTGCTGACTTTGAAACCAACTATAAAGAAACTGCCAATAAACCTATTCTAATGGTGGAGAAAGAGACAGGACTTCAGCGAGTAAGAAACAGAGATGTTGAGGGAACACTTGCACAATCATTTGTGTATGTTACAACTGGGGATGAGGAGTCACTTGATTCCTCTGAATATTATACAGTATCAACATCAACAGGAACCTCAACTGGAGTGACTAAAGTTTTATTTAGTCCTATACTTGGATATTACATCACTGGGGGCGGATTAAAACTTTTAGGTAATCTTACTGAAAGAAATTATATAAAGGTTGGAGTTACGTTCGCACCAAATTTTCCACAAGCATATGGTGGTAATTGGAAGTTTGTTATTAATAAGAAGTTTACTAATGATTTTAGAGAATTTGAAGCAGTTGTTCCTTCAAAATATGTTAAGTATTATCCATCATTTCCGACAGCATCAGAGGTAGAATTTTCAATAGAACACCATATAGATGAAAGAGTAGAACTTGAACTTCATTTAAAAACGTATATTGCAGAATTGAACTGAGGTGTTACACATTGAAAAAAGTTAAAATAATTAGTGATCTTCATATAAACATAAAAGACAGTCCTTGCAATGATTTTCTTTTAGATCAAGATAAGTTCTGTGATTACCTTATTAATACTTGCAACGATTCTCTCCTTATTATTAATGGAGATTTATTTGAATTACTTGAAAGTAAGCAATGGCAAGGTTATTTAGATCAAATTATAGAAATTATAGATTCAAATAAGAAATTATATAATACCATAATGAATCTAATATATCTAAAAAAACTTATATATGTAAGTGGTAATCATGATGCTTTTATAAGACTTGGGAATATGAAATATGAAATACACAAACAATACATAGTACAAATAGATGGTGTTAAAATATTAGCAGAGCATGGGCATTATGCTGATATTCTATGTAAAGATGAAGAATCAGTATTTACAAGATTTTTAGTATGGATTAGAGGATGGTTGGAAAGACTTGGGTGGATTGATTTAGACAAAAATATGACCCTTCTCAAGAATGCATTGTGTGGTTCTCTTGAAAATGAAATCTATATGAAAAGAGCCAAACAGTTATATGATACATACAAAGCAGATGTCATAGTATTTGGACACACACATAATATTGAATTTGAAAATGAGAGTAATTACTATTATGTCAATTGTGGTAAATGTTGTGACAGTAAAAATGAATTTGATGAAGTAACCATATACATAAAAGATGAAAATAAGTATAAAATTGGTATAGAAAAAATTAAGTTGTGAGGATTAGCTATGGAACTGACACTAGATTACCACGAATTAAGTAATGAAAATAATATGAAACTCATTATGAATTATTATCATAAATTTATTATGGGAAGTGACATGGTACATACATTTAAAAATACGGTTTTAGAAGATGATGTTATGAATTATTCTAAGATTGATGAGTCTACTGTTCTTATTACATTTAAAATTAAAAGATTGGATATTTATAATGTTAGCTGTATAAAAGACATAGTAGATACTGCATACACTACTCTTATTACTGAAGAGAAAAAAGGATTGAATGTTATTTTAGATTGTGATACTATTAAGTACATTGATTCAAGCGCAGTAGGTGCTTTACTCAATACTTGGCAGCAATTAAATAAACTTAAAAAATCTCTTGTTTTTTGTAATGTTACTGGTGTTATGAAACAAACTTTAAAAAATCTTGACCTGGACAAATTTTTTATGATATTTGATACATTGGAAGAATCTTGTAAATGGTTGAAAGATAAATCGTGAATTGCTGGGAATTTAGAAAGTGTCCGGATGAGAGGAGGGATAAGTGTCCAGCTTATCCTAATCATGGGACTCATTGCACAAGAGTTCAAGGAACACTAGATGATGGTGAAGAACAGCATTCTGTTGTAAGGAAATTGGAGTTATGTTTTAGATGTGGGTTCTATGCATCTGAATACTTTGATAAAAATTATAGAGGTTTAATTTTTCAAGACAATGTTCAATCTAAAAATAAATAAAGACGGAAATGGCGCATGCCCCTTATGTAGAAAACGAGAGCAATGTGTACTTATCAAAAAAATGACTGAATCTATAAGTGATATGTATAAGGAAGGTGAGATGGAGATTGTCATCTATGAATGTTTTAAATTTGAGGAGAATTAAATGCCACAACCTTCTTTAAATATAGAAGTAAAAGAATTTCAACACAATTTTAGAATTAGTATTTATGGTACTTTGAATATCATCAATGTAAAAACATTTAAAGATATTGTATTTGGAGAATCATTTAGAACTAAAAATATGATTCTTGATTTGAAAGGACTTGACTATATCGATTCTTCTGGAATTGGATTCATTTTTGCTCTTATTAAACTTCAAAGAGAGCATGGAAAAGATATCAAATTGGATAATATTAATTTGAGTATTCAAGAAATTTTGGAAGTTTCTGGTTTACTTAATTTCTATAAGGAGATTTCAAATGCCAAATGATTACACAGACATAATAAAACCTTGTGATATATTTTTTACTTTTAGAAAGGGAAACCTTTTTTCTCGATTAATAAGCAAGTTTAGTTGGTTAGATAAAAAAGTAACTAAAAAAGAAAAAGATTATCATGCTATATCTCACTGTGGTATCTACATCGGAGAAGGAAGATTTGCAGAGATGGGACTAAAAGGATTACATATAGACACTAATCCTATCTTTAATAAGGACGAATTTGGATTTTACATTGGTAGAATAGTACCAAATCTTAATTTTGATAAAGATGCTATGATAAAAAGTATAATAGAAGAAAATTCATCTGGAAAAACAAAGTATTCTTATCTTCAAATGGTGTTACTATTTTTTAAAAAGGTTATTGGGATACTTAAATGGGTTGGGAATCCAGATAAAGATGCAACTTGTTCTGAAAAAGTCTCTTTAAAGTTTAGTGAAAGAGGAGTAGCAGTTGTTCCAGGTATGAATTACTGTGATATTTCTCCTATAGATATTTATATGAGTGATTTTGTAGAGGCTGTATATGACAACGAGTAAGGAGTTAAAAATAGAAATAGGTTCTTCTTCAATAAAACTGATTGGGGATCTTAACATCAACACTGTTAAATTATTTAAAGAAACAATTATGGATAAAATTCTTGAAAATAAAAAACTAACTTTTGATTTACTTGAATTAGACTTTATGGATTCATCTGGAATAGGCAGTTTAGTAAAACTATCAAGAGAAGTTACATATAAAATAACTTTAACTAAATTAAAACCAAATATTAAAAATACTATTAGCATGATGGGTTGTGCCGAATTTTTTGATATAAAGGATTAATGTATGTCAGACAATAACAACATAGATATTTTAAGAAGACTAACTAATGATCTTAACAAAAAAGATGAGGAACTTGAAGATACTATTGAGAAGTTGAAACTTGTGATTGCTCAACAAGAAGTTCTTCTCAATAATATTCCTATTTCAGTTTTTTATAAAGATAAACATTCGGTCTACATTATGGCTAATGAAGCTTTTGCTCAAAGAGTTGGTGTACCGCTTAATGAAATACAAGGAAAGACAGATTATAATTTTCAAGAATTTACAGATATAGCTGATGGTTATTTCTTTGAAGATGTATCTGTGATGGAATCTAAAAAGGCTTTGTACAATCGACAAGCATATTATACTACACAAGAAGGTGAAGTTAGATGGGAAGAAACGAGTAAAATTCCTTATTTTGATTCAGAAGGAAATTGTATTGGAATTGTAGGGATAACAATAGATATTACAGAAAAGAAATTGAATGAAATTGAAAGTTCTGAATTACGAAACAGACGAATAACAGATAAGAAAGAAATTGGATTGAAGGATTTGTGAAATGGCTGAAGTTAATGAAAACGGAAATGGAAATGGAGGAAAAGATTCTTGGAGAGATTGGAGCAAGTACGTCCTCAAAGAATTGGAAAGACTTAATGATAATGTCGAAACTGTTAAGAAAGAAGTTGGAGATATCAAAGTATCTTTAGCAACACTTCAAACATCATTTAATATAAAATCAGGAGTATGGGGAGCTTTAGCTGGATTAATTCCTGCTATTGGAGTTTTAATATATACACTGGTGAAAAAACCATAAAGAAAAATTTGTGGAGGCTTATCATGTTAAAGGATTTTTTTAACTATATAAGTGCTTTCGGAATTTGTGCAAGAGTCTTTTTCTTTTTTATGTTTTTTATGATATTAATGGGGATGTTTGTTTCACTATTTGAATTGTTGGCAAAGTATTAAAATGAAAAAATCTATTCATATAAATGAATATAATAAGGATGAGCATTTGATTGGCATACTGGAGTCCAATGGTTATCGTATTGTTGATTGTATTGAAAATGATCATGAGGTTTTGAAGATAGAATTGAAGAGTGTTATTTCTGACAAACTAAGAAAAGCTCTTGGAGGAATGGTACAAGCTATAGCAATGGCAGCGGAATTACGAGACCCATACACTGCTGGGCATCAAATACGAGTATCTGACCTTGCAAGAAAAATTGCTGTCGCAATGGATATATGTAATGGTGATGGCATGCTTGAGGGCATACGAATAGCAGCAAGTATACATGATATTGGAAAACTTGGAATACCTTCAGACATATTAAGTAAACCAAATGGACTGTCTGAGACAGAATTTGAACTGATTAAGCTACATCCTGAAAAAGGATATGATGTATTAAAAGAGATAGATTTTCCCTGGCCAATAGCAGAAACAGTGTATCAACACCATGAAAGAATAAATGGTTCTGGCTATCCAAGAGGTCTTAAAAGTGACGATATATTAATAGAGGCCCGTATCATTGCTGTGGCTGACGTGGCCGAAGCTATGGCAAGTCATAGACCATATCGACCGGCACTTGGTTTAGAAAAGGCTGTAGAAGAGATAAAGAAAGGTAGTGGCAAACTGTATGACAAAGAGGTTGTTAAGACTTTTTTGAAGCTATATAAACATGGGAATATTATACTATGACAGAAGAAAAAGATGCTTATAATGCTTTAGATATAGAAGAAGCAAAACCAGCAAAAGAAGAAGCAGAAATTCTTGAAGAAGAAGTTCCTTTTGAATTTGCTAAACAAAAATACCAGCATATAGATAAAGAAGATGAACTTTGGGAAGAAGATGAGAAGAAGAATTGGTTTATTAAAACTGCAAGACGAACTGTTCGATATGGAAAAAAATTTAGACCAGATTCTAATAGTGTTGATTTAGAAGAAGGTGGAAAAATATCTTGGAAAATAAAACCAAAAGGAAAAGAATTGGGAAAAGCAATACTAGGTAAAGACCATAATTTAGCAAAAGAAACCAAACTTCAGTTAAAATATGAAGGTAATATAGATGATGTAGATTTTTATGTTTCAGTTAAAGGTAAACCATATAAGGTTGCTTGTGATGGTTTGCAAGCTGATGATAGTTTTAAAGCTGAGGTGGGGTTCAAGAAAAGATTTTAAATATATGAAGGAGAAATAAAATGAATCAATTAAAGGCTTTTGTCAATGACGATCTGATTGAAGGTAGGATTACTTTTAAGGATAAGATTAAGAATAAGGTTGTTAAGATGTTTGCCAGAGAAAAATTGAAGGCTTCTTTTATAGATAAAAAGAGACCTATTTTGTTTACAATTATTATAACTTTATTAGTCTGTATTGGTTCTGTTCTTACTACTAAATTTGCATTTGAATCTTTGTACTCGTCTAAGAAAGAATTTAAAGTTTCAATTTATGAGAGATTGGATGAATTAAAAAAGAGTCATAATTATTATAAAAAGATAGCAACTAGAGAAGAGTTCATAGTTAAATGGATTGAAATGTTTTCAGGTGCAACTTACAAGAATGATGGAGACCCTAAAAAGGGAGAATATGATTGTTTAGGCGCAGTAGTTGAATATTTGAGAAGATGGGGTGCTAATGTCAAGTTAGAAAACATTCCTCTTATAATACAAAGAACAGAATTGCTGTCTAAACTAAATCAATTAGATATAAGAAAGACAGCTAGAGAAGTTAGACCAGGAGATGTGGTAATATTCAAGCCAATAAAAGGAACGTGGCATCTTGGAGTGGTTTGGAATACTACTTCTTCAGGCGATATATTGTATATGGATATGAATTCAAGGACTAGCATTGGTTTTGAGACTATTGGTTTTAGTAATGATAAGATATTTCGAATTATGGAAGTAAGTTTCAGTTTTTGGTATGGAACTCACATGGAATCTTTGAACAGGTAGCTTACATTTTGACTAAAAAGGGACATATTTTATTATATGAAGGATTCATTTATAAATATTACTAATTTAGACATATTATTAAAGAGGTCGAGTGTCAATGTAACTCCTTTAAATATTCCTATTTCCTCTACTCTACAATCCATTCTAAAAGAATTTAAAGAACGTGACTATCAAGGATTAGTTGTTGGTGGAAGTGTTAGAGATGCATTAATTGGATACCCTTCTAAAGATGTTGATATAGAAGTTTATGGTATAACTCTTAACAATCTTTTAGAAATCTTGAACCGTCATGGAAAAGCTCATTTAGAAGGAAAATCATTTGGAGTTATTAAATTCAGGGATGAAGAAGGAAATGATTATGATTTTTCTGTGCCACGTAGAGATTCTAGGGTGGAAAATGATCCACAATCAAATGCTAAAGGCAGGGGTATCAAAGTTGAAATAGACATTAGAATGCATCCTGCTGAGGCTTCCTTAAGAAGAGATTATACTATTAATTCTATGGCCTATGATCCTTTGTCTGGAGAATTCCATGATTATCATGGAGGAGCTTCTGACCTTAAAGCTGGAATACTCAGGGCAACTGATTACAATACCTTTTTAGATGATCCTTTGAGGACTTTGAGAGGTCTTCAATTTTGTGGAAGATTTAATCTTACTGCCGAACCAAACACAGTAGAACTTTGTAAACGACTAAAATCAACCCAATTACAAAGGGACAGAGTAAGAGATGAGTGGATGAAGTTTTTTGGTAAGAGCAAGACTCCAAGTAAAGGTTTTCAATTTTTAATAGACACGGAATGGATTGATAATTATCCAGAACTTAAAGGAATGATAAATGTTCCTCAAGACCCTGAACATCATCCCGAAGGCACACTAGATCGTCACGTTTCTCATGTTTTAGATGCTGCTGCGAAGATAGCTGAAACTAAAAAGATGCCGGAGAATGAAAGAGTTATACTAATAGCTTCTGCAATGTGTCATGATTTGGGAAAGGCGACAACAACTGACACTACTGGAGAAAGAATAACATCATACGGCCATCACAAAGAAAGTGGAGTATTAGCTAAATCTTTTCTTAACAGTATAGGGATTAGTTCTGAAGTGTCAAAGATTGTAATTCCTTTAGTGGAAGAACACATGTCTCCTGTGTTTTTTGATCCTACTTCTAAGAAATCAACTATAATGCATCTCGCAGAAAAGTTAAACCATGCTACCATAGAACAACTTGAAAATTTGATATTAGCAGATACTGGAGGAAGACCGCCGAAGTCTCCTGAACTTTCTGAAGGTTCTCGACTAATGATTGATTTAGCTAAAGAGAAAGGAGTGTACTCAGGTAAAGCTCAAAATTTAATCAGTGGAAAAGATTTGTTGGCTATATCTCCTACTATCAAAGGTAATGAAAACTTAGGTGAGATTTTAAAGGAAGTTAGAAACAAACAATTGAGAGGGGATATAAGGAATAAGGAAGAAGCACTTTCATATGCTAATAGATTACTTCAGAGATATTTTGGATTGATAGATGGAAATGATGTTGTAGAGTCTATGGGTGGACAGAAAGGACCTATTATTAGAGAAATATTAGAAGCATCTTGGAATGCTCAAATTAATGGGGAATTCCAGAATAAGGAAGAAGCTACATATTGGTTGTATAATTATATTGAGAATATGCATCATCCTGTTGAGGAAGATGATACTGAAAAGGAAACCTTAAATCCTGATTAGAAAATGGCATTTTTATTTATATGAAAGAGAAAAATTTAATTCATAAACTCTGGGATGGTACTAAAGTTTATTTAGTACATGGTAAAGATATTAGGGACGATTATGATACCAAGTTTATAGGTGGTGGTCATGGGTATCGATATGATTATGTTCCTAAAGATGAGATGTGGTTGGAAATACAAGAAGATCGGGAAGACATGAAGGAGATTCTTGTTCATGAAATAACAGAATATATATTCATGAAATATGAAGGTAAGAATTATGATGATTCTCACAACATTGCCAACATTATAGAAGATACTTTAAGAGCTATCCCTGACAATTCAGAGAAGCCTTTACCTTCAGAACCTCCACAGGAAGAAGGTAAAGATGATCCAATAGAACCAGATGGAAGTAAAATTAAAGTTAGTTTTATAGTTCATATGCCTGGACATAAGGACTCCTCTGGAAAAGCTGCTCCATATGTGATCAAGAGTCATAATACCAATGAAATTTTATCGTCTCATGGTTCTCGTGGGGAGGCTGAAAAACATTTGAAACAAATGAAGTATTTTAAACATAAGAAGGGAGAAAAATATTCTTTCTTTAGAAGAGTACCTTCTATTGAAGAACTACTAAAAAATGAGACAATACTAAAATTGGCAGCACTCTATGATCAAATGTTTGACATGAGACTACCAGAAATCCCAAAAAAAGTACAAAGAGGGGGAAACCCTCTAAATGCTTTGAATGAACAACTAAACATGTTAGCAGTTGATATTTTATATGAATTTAAAGGACAAAAGTTAGAAGCTGGAAAGATTGGCCCTAGAGCAAAAAGCATTCCCATGATTCAGCAACTTATAGATTATGTTAATGAGTCTAAAGATTTTGAAGAAATAAGAGATGATATTATTAATTTATTAGAAACCAAAGTAAATTGGGAAACTAATGTTAATAATGGAATAGCTTTTGTTCGAGAAAATGACCCTTATTTCCTAATCTAAAATTTCAATAATTTCTTTAGGTTTTATTCCTTCCATAACTGGCTTAGTCATTTGTTCCTGTATAAACGAAACATATTCTTTAATTGTTTCAGTCTCAACTAAAAATCTCTCTTTATTGTCTATAACTCCTTTTACAAAGGGATGTATATTTGAAAAATCTTCCATTAAATCATTTTTTCGATATCTCTTGAATTCTTTAAGAGTTAAAACTCCAAAATAGTCATTCTCATTAATATATATATCATCAGTTAACCACGTCTCTTCCATAGATTTAAAAGTAATCTCAGTATTTATTACTTCTTCCATATATATTACTCCGTGATCGCAACCTATTATAGGTTCAGGAATTCTTTCTTTCCCATAATTGGCTGCCCACTGAAAAACAAGATACATCTTTTTGTTAAGTTCTCTTGGAGTCATTTCACACCTCATAATATCAATGTATAGCATTATTGGAGAAAAGTCAAGTTATTTTACAGAAAAATTGCTTAAATTTCAAAATTATTGAGGCATTTTTATCTATATCAAGGAGAAAAATTATGAACTTTAGAAATATCAAATCAATAGAAGAATTGTTGAAAATGGCACAGGAAGAAGACGCAATACAAAATACTCCAGAATACTATAGTGGACAACAAAATTCAGGAGGAGATGATATACAAACAGATGCTGATGGAAGACAATTCAAAATGGTAGGTGGAGAAGTGCAGTACCTACTGCCAAGTGGTAATTGGTCTTCTACTCCTCCACCTAAAAAAGAAGATCCTGCATATTCACAAGGGGGAAATGATACTGTAGAATATCCCAAAAAATCAAAACCTTCTATAAGAGAATTTGCTGAATCTACAAAAGGTAATAAACCATTAATATATAATTACGGAAGGTGATTCAATGAACTTTAGAAATGCAGACTCCATTGAGGAGCTAATAAAAATGTCGGAACTTAGAGAAGACGTAATCAAAGAAACTGGAGTTCTCACTAGCCCCGAACAAATAATAGACAAAGCTATCGAAATAATAGAAAAGAAATTAGAAGGACTCTTAGATCTCCCTCTAGACGAAAAAGATATGAGAATCCTTCTTTCTAAAATCAGAGCCATAATTGATAATCTGGAAAAATAATCAATTCCAAGTATTGAAATTATATTTGTCTATTTCCTCAATAACCTTGAAAAACTTTGTCTTTAGATATTTAATTATTCTTCTAATCATTTTTTCTTATACAAAAGAAAAAGTGCAATAACTACAATTATTTGCCATCCCAAATCTTTAGATCCAAAAAATGACATAATAAATGATTTGATGTGACTGATAATCCCTATATCAATGTGTGTCAAATCTAAAAGAATAAGAAGAAGAAATGCAAAAGTCAATAATCCCTTTCCAGTACTAACTTGTACTCGTATCCCTTCAAATACTGCCATTACAATTTCGTACAACTTAGTTGGAATTGATTTAAATCTGTTAGTCCATTCGCCCATTCTAGTCACCTCACGATATATTTAGTTTTTTTACTGTTCAACACTTGATACTTTTTAGGAAGATGTTGAAAATAAATAAAATTAGCCTTTCCAATTTCAAGTTCCTTCACTCTATCATCTATATTTTCTATCTGTGCGTCATAGTGAATTGTCTCTGTTTTTATTATTTGTATGACCTTTTCATTTTGAAATATCTCATGATTCTTTGATAACACAGCCAATATCCTATCAGAGAAAAACCAAATCGTTCCTACCATAATTATCAAACAACTTATAACAACAGCAGTATACTTTAAAAAAGCCTTTACAAAAGGCATTATCTTTATCCAATCTATTTCAGGAGGAACAAAATCTACTTCAGGAAATCGTATAATAATCTTATCCCTTACCTTCTTCTTTTTAGCCCTCTTCTTCCTAATCTTCTTAATTTCCTTAATCTCAATTACTTCGGCAATTTCTTTGATAGGTTGAAAGAACCTAGGTTGTTTAAGTTGTGTGCCACTCCCCAGAATCTTTATCTTAATGAATTTAAATATCAATCCTATAGAGTAAAACAAAGATTGAAAACCAAGTCCAACTGGAGTACGCCTCTTATAATTGTTAAAACTATTGGTGTTTAGCTTCCCTAGTTCCTGTGACATAATTACCTCATTCATCTTATTAATATATTTTACCAAATCTTACTGTTTTAGAAACTTTTTCTTTTCCAAACAAATTTGGATCTGCTCTGCAATCATCATATGGACACTGCTCACAAGATTCATCACAAACCTTCAGCAACTTTCTTTTGCATGTAGAATCAGTACAACAATGTCTTCCGTATTCGTTTTCTTTAGTTAGAAGCTTTCCACAAAATTTACAATTTTTTTTAGACATGATGTATTTTTGTTTCAAATGATAATCTCTTCAGAGGTAATAAGTTGATACTGCTTGCATTTATTTTTTTTGTTGATCTTATAAACATTTCCGTACATTGTTATTTTTTTAGTTGGTATGTTTCTATATCGTATATTTTTTTCATGACCACACTTGTCATCTTCAATATAGAATCTACATTTGCTACAATAAACTTTCTCTTTCATTGCCATTGCCCTCACAGTATCAATTAGAAGTCAATTACTTTTTAACAAAAAAAGGGAAGATAATTCTTCCCTTTTTGTTTTTTCATATGTTTTAAATTTTGTTATTCAGCTTTTACTTTAGCAACTTTCTTCTTTGTAATTTTCTTTGGTGCTTTTTCTTTTACAACCACTTCTTTTACAACAGGATTTGCTGAATTAAGAGTAGCGTTTGCATCAACAGCTTGTTTCTTTTTGTAACAAGCTAAAACTACAGAAGAAATTGCCAAACATAAGATAAATGATAATACTTTTTTCATTGAAAAACTCCTTTTTAATTAATTAAAAATTTTCAGCAATATTTATAGCATGTACTCCATTTGTCAAGGATATTTCAGCTATTTTTTTCTAAAGCAAGCAAATATCTTTCTCGTTTTTAGATAATCTACATTTTTATCATTATCATATGCTTCAACTTCAAAAATTATTCTTCTATAAGATTCCCAAAAAGAATTCATGATTATTACTCTAAATGTTTTAAAATCTATATAAGATGCTTTAGAAAAAAGAATTGTGAATAATTTAGGGATGAACTCTATAAGAAAATTAATACCATATCCTAAATACCAAAAAATAACAAGAAGTTCTCTCGCTTGCAATACATGAATAGATTCATGCCGGATATATTCATCATACATAATTTTAGATGAAGTATTATATTTTGTTTGTAATAAAATCAAGAACCCTAAATGTGATTGTGCGCCTGCACCACACCAAATTAACCATTTGTCCGTAATCTTTCCACTCAATATCTTAGTAAATCTTATCATACATTTTCCCCTATAATATAGTTAATAGTATTCTTATATCCTTTTATCCTTTCTTTTTTTGTCAAGTGTTTTGTATATGGTAATCTCTCTTCTTTTATGCCTAAAAGTTTACCACATTTTGTACACATTTTCTGTTCAGCTTGTTTGGCTCCCAATAGTATCCCCACAATTCTTTCATTGCAACAAGTGCTTAATTCAATTTTGTTTATCATTTTAAAACTCCAAGCATATACATGTGAACCCAATCTGCAATATCCTTTAAAGAATAAACAATCTTACACTGTGGACGAGCTAAAGCGGTTTGGATTTCTACATCCTGTTTCCTTTCGTAGTTAGGATCTATTCCAACAACACAAGGTTTTATTCGGCTATTACACCACATTCCTAATTCATAAAGTACGATAGGATTTAAAGAACCTTCACTGAACCAGAAACTTATTATATCAGCATCCCTCAAATGATTGTATTCCCATGTTATTTGTTCCTCAGCAGCTTTAGGATCATTAATAGGAAAGTTCTCTCGTCTTGGCTGATATATTGTTAGATTTGTGTGAATAGTTCTACTTAAAATTTTAGTAATCAATTCTGATTGCCAATCTGGACAATTAGTGATTCCACCTGCTAAAAATAATTTAATATTGTTTGAATTTTCAACAGAATAAACTTCATTTGGTGCTGTTATGATTATTGCCATTTTATTTCTCCTCATATTTTAATAATATATTTTTATCTTCATCAATTCTTTTTAGAATTTCTTCTTTAGTTCTCATCATTTTTCTTTGCCAAACAAAGTTCTTTAAAGTAAGGAAGTTCCTCGATAAATTTACAAAACTCTCCCCAATCTTCCTTTAATTTATGGTGCTTTCTTTGTAAGTAGATTGATTTTAATTGTAAATATGAGCTTGTTATCCTTGCTGTTACTTCAAAACCTGAAGGAAGATTTGATATTATTTCTATCCAAATTTTATACAATCCTTCTTTATTACCAGGATCAAGTTCCAATTGTTCTTTATAAAAATTTATTTTATATTCGAGTTGTTCTATCGTAGATTTCCAAACATATTCATTACACTGTTTTTCCAAATCCATTTTTAACAAAACATGCATGGTTGATTGACTACTAATAATATCATGAAAATGATATCTTTGAAATTGTCTCCATATATACATTGGAGCAGTAAGATCGTACTGAACAATAATCCCCTTGAGGTATGAATCATGACCACTACCCGATTTAGCATTACCTAATTTAACTGCTCTTTTAAAAGAATTAACCTTATCAGGATAGTCAATATTATATTCATTAACTATAGCTAACATATTTTTCATATTAGAAGGAAGGTCAGTCCTAAATGGGTATCCACTTGCTATAATACTTTCTTCTAATCCATATACTTTGACATTACTTATCTTGAGCATTTATTTTTTCCTCTTCAGATTTTGCTGAATATCTTGAAGTAGATTCAACAATTTTTTATGAAATTGTTCTCGCCTCCAAGAATTGTATGCCTCAAAAACAACTAATATTCCTAATATAATATAGACTGTATCTGTCATTTTATTTCTCCAAAACTACAAGTGTGTGATCTTCCCCTTCTAACTCTTCATCAATTATTTCAGCTATTATATTCCAATCTCCACCAGCTAGACCCGCCCCTATTTTTGGATAACCAATTCTATATCCATGAAAGTTCTCTTTAATCTTTTTAAAACACTCTCGCACAGCTTCGTAATCAACTTGCTGTTTATTCATACCATATTTTGGATTATAATTATATTGAGTATAAGCATTTACAACAGCTATTTCACCTCTTGGTTTTCTAACAATAGCATAGGTGAAAGATCCAAGTTTAGATGCATCTCCGGTCTTGGTTTCACGATCTGCTGAATATGCTTGAGGAAACACTTGCTTGATTGTACTCGCAATGCCCTTGCCCATGGTACAAAAACAATTGCACCCGTGGCAGATCACATCAAAATGTCCTTCTAAAGCAAGTTTAATTAGATCACCTTTAATTACTTTCATATATTATCCTGTTAATGTATCGGTTCTGAACATTTACTTTCACAATCAGCACAGCTACATTCTTCTCCATCAGGAATGTGAACATATTTCTCTCCGCAATAAGTACAAGTTATTATCTTTCTGGCTCCGAGTTTAGCTTTATCAGGAGGAACTGTTACATCCTCTTCCCATTCAGTATTACACTTACCACAAATATGTTTCATTTTATTTCTCCTTTCTTTTCCTAAATTCACCACATCCATCAGTTTTGAATAAAGAAGGATAACTAATTCCTAATACACCACCACTTCTACCAAATCGAACAGTTGGTGGGTATCTTTTACAACTACCCTGAATCGCATCTTGTTCAATAAAGAAGAACATGCAATCCTCACATTCTCCGTATTGTAAATCTTCTCTCCATCTCAAATAGCCTTCTTCTACTATAGCAGTAGTACTTGTAGGTTCTTCAATATTCATTTCATTTCTCCTTTAATTATTTTCATTGGTAGTTGAGTTCTCCTTTTTTTTGAATTATCCAACCCTATTTATTAGGGTTGGATAATTGATTGCTTCTTAGACAATAACTAAAATTGATATTTGTTCTATATAAAAATTATCGTCTTTAAGTTTAGTTGGATTTGTTCTAATACATAAAATCCCCTTTTTGTAATTTTTAACCTCTTCAGTTATTTTAGCATAATATTCATTTTCTTTTTGTGTAAATAACTCAAGTGCTTCTTTCATAGAATCAGCTTTTACATCTATCAAAAATTCTTGAGGAAAAACTCTGTCTATTGTAGTAACTATTTTTTCTATGTCTATACCATTTTCTCTAATATAATACGCAGTTTGTCCTGGAAGTATTCTCCAAGATAATATTTCCCCTTGCTGCATTTCATGTACATAAAAATTGTTTCTTAAAAGACTTTGAGACAGAATTTCTTTTGCATCCCATTTTTCATAAAGATCATCTTTTTCAGTCATTTCATTTCTCCTTTATTCTAAATCACTTAATTTTCTATTGCCTTCTGAATCTTCATCCCATCTACTAATTAGTATAACAGGTTTTGTGTTATTTGTATTATCTAATTTGAATACTATTCTATTTACATACCCAAATGTTTTTCCAAGCAATGTTTTTATTGTAAGATAAATAGATTGTACAATACCTTTTCCACACTCACACTTTTCAAAAACAGGCTCTCCACATTTAGAACAAACATTGTACATTCTCATTTTTTCTTTAAATTTATTAGAATATCCAATAACATCAATTTCACTAGCATAGAATTCAATCTTTATCTTAACTGGCTTAATTGTTTCATACGAACCAGTATCTATTTCAATTGATTCATAAATAGCATTAATCACATTATCTGAATTATCTCTTAATTCTACCGAACCAGATTCATCAATTTTCAATTTCATTTCATTTCTCCTTTTTTTGAATTATTCAACCCTAATAAATAGGGTTGGATAATTGATTGCTTCTTAGACAATAACTAAAATTGATATTTGTTCTATATAAAAATTATCGTCTTTAAGTTTAGTTGGATTTGTTCTAATACATAAAA
>Ga0315289_10006512_pt1 | contig 17161 bp, 16 predicted proteins | sample YL17G11_40_MG_FD_203452 | JGI IMG/M metagenome (GOLD analysis project Ga0315289, IMG submission 203452) | Sediment microbial communities from Yellowstone Lake, YNP, Wyoming, USA - YL17G11_40 | ecosystem: Environmental > Aquatic > Freshwater > Lake > Sediment | place: USA: Wyoming | collected... | reverse complement strand
AAGGTCAACCCCTCGTTCTTCCGGATCGCGGCCGGCATCAAGTTCTATCTGGGCGACTAGGAAGGGAAGGAGCTCGATAAGGGCTCTTCAAGCCGCAAGCCATACCCGGGGAAGGCCGCCGAAAGGCCCCTTCCCCTTTTTTATCTCGTCTTCAGGCCCTCGCATCTGGATTATTACCTTGATGAGTTCACGTTTCGCTTCCATCGCCGAACTTCAAGATCACGCGACAAGCTATTCTTCCGCCTCGTCCGAGAGGCGATGGCCATTGATCCGGTGCCTGCCAAGTCGATAGTCGGCGGACGGCCGGAAGTATGAGGTACAATATATGGCGGCTACGGGAATCAAGTGCATACCCCTATTACAAAATTATAAATTTCTATATATATGGGGGTGTCGGCTATTACATGGAGAAGCTGACCCATCATTTGCAGCTTGACTATACCGATAAGGAGGAATTTACTTCCGCCTATTTCTGGGACGAAACGTGGGACTACAGAAGTTCCGACACGGTCAAAGAAGAAAGCAAACAGAACAAGGTCGGATTCAAGGGCGGCTTGGGCCTCGAAATGAACATGACGCCCTCCATCTCGCTGAGGTTCCATTTCGACTTATAACTAATATCCGCGTCCATTCCCAAGCCGGAATTCCGGCCCCGGGGGATGACATGCGCTCCGGCGGGTCATGAGGTTTCATTTCCGCCGTACATCTTCATCCTAAAAAAGCGAAGGGTCCGCGGCTCCTTCTCAAGATGGAAGGTGATCATCGCCTGCAGGACCCCGTCGACCGCGGCCAAGTTCCCCCGATCGAACGGCAGGGGACAGGCTTCAGACGGAGGGTTGTCGCGGATCCACTTTAGGAAAAGGGCGGCCTCCGGGGGGACCGCCTCCTTCCGGGCCGGAGCGCATTCGCCGCAATAGGCCCCGTCCCTTTTCGGAGACAGCCAGGCCGGCCCGGAGAGCGGCCTGCGGCACTTCTTGCACCTTGCCAGGTCCGGAAGGAGGCCGTTGATCCGCAGGAACCAGCCTTCGAAGTAGCGGGCGAGGAAAGCGGGGTCGCCTTTCGCAGCGAGACAGCGGAGGACCGAAAGGAGGAGGCGGTACAGGACGTCGTCCTTCGACCGGGACGGCGAGAAGGCTTCGATGAGCTCGGCGAAGTAGCCCGCGGCGCAGGCGACCTTGAGGTCGTTCTGGGCCTCGAAGAAGGACTCGAGGAGGTCGCAGCTGCTGATTGTGACGAGGTCTTTCCTTTCCTTTTCATAATAAAAGGCCCGGACCATGGACATGGGCTCCAGGCTGCTGCCGAACCGGTTGTTGAACTTTCTGGCCCCCTTGGCCACGCCGCGCAGGACGCCTTTTTCCCGGGTAAAGAAGACAACGATCTTGTCCTGGTCGCCGAAATTGTACGTCCTGAGAACGATCGCTTCGGATTGGTCAATAGGCATTCAAGCCTGTCCAGCTCTTCAGTCTATGAACGTGATCCCTAACGCCTTGATCTTGGCGCCGAGGGCGGCCTCATCGATCTTGAGTTCTGCGGCGGTCCGGACCGTGTCCCAGGCGTTCCTGAGGAGCGCTTTTTGGATGTACTTCCTCTCGAAACGCTCGCGGGCGGTATCGAGCGACCGGCTTTCCACGATCCCGGACAGGTGCTCGATCTCCCGCGTTTCCACGAGCAGGGTGAGGTGGGTTCCGTTGATCTCTTCGTCCGGGACCATGATCACGAAGCGCTCGATGACGTTCATGAGCTCGCTGACGTTCCCGGGCCAGGAGTAGTTGAGGAACGCCTTCTCGGCTTCCGCGTCCATCCTCTTGAGTTTCTTGCCGTATTCGGCCGAAAAATGCTCGAGGAAATAGGCGATGAGAAGGGGGATGTCCTCCACTCGGTCGCGGAGCGGCGGGATGTTGAGGGGGATGACGTTGAGCTTGAAGAAGAGGTCTTCCTGGAACCGGCCTTTTGCGATGAGGTCCTTCAGGTTCCTGCTCGAGGCCGCCAGGATGCGGGTGTCGATGGAGACGGGTTCCGAGGAGCCCACCGGCTCGTACTTCTCTTCCTCGATGACCCGGACCAGCTTGGCCTGAGTTTTCGGGCTCATGTCGCCGATCTCGTCGAGGAACAGGGTCCCCCGATCGGCCAGGAGAAGCTTGCCTTTCTTGTCCTTGGAGGCGTTGACGAACGCTCCCTTGAGGTAGCCGAAAAGCTCGTTCTCGATCAGGTCGTCCGGGATGGCGGCGCAGTTGATGCCGATGAACCGGTTTTCATTCCGCCGGCTCTGCTGGTGGATCAGGGAGGCGATGTGCTCCCGGCCGGTCCCGTTCTCCCCGTAGATGAGCACGCGGCCGCTGGACGGGGCCGCCATCTGGATGTCCTGCCGCAGTTTCTGGATGGCCGGACTTTTGCCGATCAGAGGGTACTTGATCCTGATCTTTTCCCGGAGCTGGAGGTTCTCCTCCTCGAGACGCTTTTGCCTGAGGGCGTTCTCGATGGTCAGGAGGATCTTTTCCAGGGAAAGGGGTTTCTCGAGAAAATCGAAGGCCCCGAGTTTGGTGGCCCTGACGGCGGTTTCAATGGTCCCGTGGCCAGAGATCATCACGATCTTGGGATTTTCTTCGCCCGCCTTGACCTTCTCCAGGACCTCGAGGCCGCTCAACTTGGGGAGCCAGATGTCCAGAAGGACGAGGTCGAAGTTCTCGCTTTTCAGCGCCTCCAGCCCCGCTTCGCCGGTCTCGACGGCCTTGACCGCGAACCCCTCGTCCTCAAGGATGCCCTGCAGGGAGGAGCGGATGCTCGCTTCGTCATCGATGATCAGGATCTTTTCGTGGCTCATTCTTTCTTGCTCATACCGGGATTTGTATGGTGAACTTCGCGCCGTGGGGTTTGTTGTTTTCGATGTTGACGGAACCGTTGTGATCGCGAATGATCTGGTTGACGATGGCCAGGCCGAGCCCCATGCCCTTTTTCTTGGTGGAGTAGTGGGGAAGGAACAGTCTGAACTTGTCGTCCACCGAAATGCCCGGCCCCGAGTCGACGATCTCGATCGTGACCCGCTGCGGCTCCTTGTCGAATGACGTGCGGATCCCGATCCTCCCCTTCTTGTTCATGGCGTCGATGGAGTTGTCCAGGACGTTGATGATCGCCCGTTTGATCTGTTCGGGGTCGATGGGAACGGAGGCCGGCACCTCGGACGAGTAGTCGACCTCAAATTCGATGTCCGTGAAGATCCCCTTGAAGAGGGCGAGGGTCTGGTCGATGATCTGATGGATGTCCGCGGACTGGAGCTGGACCTTGGGCATGCGGGCGAAGTTGGAGAACTCGTCGACCAGGGACTTGATCGTCCGGGCCTCCTGGATGATGGTCCGGGCGCCTTCCTCGATCACCCCCTGGTGGCCGGGCTCGCCCTTCTGGAGGTTCTTGATGATCCGTTCCGCCGACAGCTGGATGGGCGTCAACGGGTTCTTGATCTCGTGGGCGACGCGCTGGGCGACTTCCTTCCAGGCCGCGATCTTCTGGGCCTTGATGAGCTGGGTCAGGTCATCGAGGACGACGATAAGGCCCGAGAACTCGCCGTCGGTCTGCTTCAGCGGCGACAGGGCCAATGCGAGATGGGTCATCTGCCCGTCCGCCGGGATGCTGATCTCTTTATCGGCCAGCTTGTATCTGTTCTTCATTCCCCAGTCGATGTTCCTCAGGGCCTCGGCGTACCGGGCGGAGCCCAGGATCGTCCGGTAACTCTTCCCGATGACGTCCTTTTCGGAGACGGCCAGCATCTCCCGGGCGGAGGGGTTCATCGTCGTGATGGCGCCCTTGGCGTCCAGGGCGATGACCCCCGTCGTGATGTTGTCCAGGATGGTCTCGATGTAGCGCTTGCGGCTTTCGAGTTCGGACGTTTTCTGGGCGATGCTCATCTGGCTCGTCTTGAGGTCAAAGATCATCTGGTTGAAGGAGTCGATCAGCGTCCCGATCTCGTCCGAGGCAGGGTCCTCGACCTTGACATCGAGGTTCCCCCGGGAGACCTCCCGGGTGGCCTGGGCCAGTTTTTCGATGGGCACGGTGATGCTCTTGGCCAGGTGAAAGCCGATCCAGCTTGCGGCGAAGATGATGAGGAGCGTGAGGAAGATGAGCGTCATGAGGTAGAAGGTCTTCACGGGGTTCTTCTGGGTCTTGAGCAGGCGGTACCTCTGGACGTAGGAGGTGATGTTGTTCATCTTCTGGGCGTAGTTCTGGGGCAGGAACTTTCCCGTGGTCACGAGCACGCTTCCGACCGAAGGCATGCTGAAGGATGCCCCACGCCGGATCATCGTCCCGCTCCCCATGGTCTCGACGCTCCGGAACGCTTCGCCGAGCTGGGCCCGCTTGACGATGTTGGCCTTCAGGTCCCGATAGTCCTGGAGGGGCATGTTCGGATTGATGTAGGAAAAGAGCTCTTCGTCATCGAGGAAGATGCCGATCTCGTCGAGCCTGTACTCGGTCAGCTTGCCGCGGATGAAATCCCGCAGGGCGGGGCGGTTCTCGGGATTGATGAGCTTCCCGGCCATGATAGCCCGGCTCAGCTGCCGGGCATAGTGTTCGGCGAGCTCCTCGGTGTTAAGGGTGAAACCGTCGGCGACGCTCTTCGTGTCGTCCAGGAGCTTGTCCAGCGGTGTCTGGAACCACTGCTCGATGTTCCGGCTGACGAAGTCGCTGGCGAAGAAGAAGAGAAGGAGCGTCGGGATGAACGAAAGGGCAATGAAGAAGATGACGAGCTTCGTCTTGAAGTGCGAGCCGACGACCTTTCTCTTGCGTTCGAGGTAAAGCTTGACCATGTTCCGGCCCAGGATGAAGAAGAGGATGAGCCCGAGGAGGAGGACGATGATCTGAAGGGAAGAGAGGAGGACGCTGGTCAGCCGCGTCGGGGAGAATTCCTGGGACTCCCGGATGAAGAACTCGATCGTGAAGAAGAGGACGATGAGGAGGACGATGATCGCGCCGATGACGCGCGGGCCCTTTTTCCTGGAATCGGCCATGGTTTTACTCGATCCCGGCGCCGTCGCTCCGAACGAATTCGGCCATGTTGTCCGGGGTGATCCGGATGTTCTTGACGACGGCGCCGGAACGGCCGAACCCCTTGCCCGGCCTGCCGTTGATGGAGAAATCCAGGCCGCCCGCGTTGCCCAGGTGGATGATGAGCTCGTTCCGGGCCGCGACCCGGGCTTTCTCGCCCCTGAGCTTGATCCCATCCAGGGCGAGCTTCCCGTCGGCGAAGACCTGGATCCATGTCCTCGCATGGAACGAGAGCTCCAGGTTAAGTCCCTTCTCTTCTTCCTTGGGGATCGGCGCCGGAACGGGCTCGGTCGCGGAAGCCGTGATGGCGGCCTGTTGCCGGACCGAGGGAAGGGCTTCCCGCAATTCGGGGGCGGCGGGGTTTTGACCGGGCCTGGTCAGAAAATAGACGGTGAAGGTGACGATGATGAGAACGATGGCCGCCATGCCGGCCAGGGAGAGCTTCTGCTTCTTCGTGATCTGCGGCCCGGACCCCGGCTTCCGCGCGCTTTCCGGGCTTCCGGCCGACAGGAATCCTGCCCGCCGGTATCTCTCGACCAATTGGCCCTCGTCGAGCCCCACGGCCTTGGCATAACTGCGAACGACACCCTTGATGAAGAATTCCCCCGGGAAAATGTCGAGGCGGTCGGTTTCGATGGCTTCCAGGTACATCAGCGTGATCCGCGTCGAGTCGGCGATCCCTTTGAGGGAAAGTCCCCGGGCTTCCCGTTCTTTTTTGAGTTCCTGTCCGATGGATGCCATTCTTCCCGGAATTTTAGGGCAATCCGGGGGTTATGTCAAACCGACAGAGGCCGGACAGGCCAACATACCCAGGTTCTCTTTCTGGCTCTCTTATTATCCCCATTTTCAAACATCAAAAGCTGTTCACTCGGGCGTCGGAGTGCTGAAGGCGCCGAGAAGGGCGGTTCGGGAACGGCGTTAAAAACGTGCTCTCAGGTCTTCAGGAACTTCGACACCGGGCTGAGACTTTCCGGCCGGCCGATGAATGCGGGAGAATGGCCTTAAGAAACGGGCCAGCGTCACGGATATGACCGAATCTCCCCATGCGGCTTGGAGATTTTATGCGATTTCATTCAAAACCAATGCCGATCATGGCCATGATGCTGTTGGTCTTCATGTTTGAAAATTTGTCCACTTTTAGGAGTCCCAGGTTATAACGCAGGTCCAGGATCAGCTTGGCCTTTTTCATGAGCATTTCCAGGTTGATGCCAAAAGTTGCGCCGGCATCCAGCTTTTTGAAATCGTCTCCGCCCCACTTATCGATGGTGGTTCGTGCATCACCTTTTAAGTGATCTATTTGCACGACCTTGTAACTCATTCGGTAAGCTGCATAGGGGCCGGCCAATAATCCGAAGCGAAACTTGCCTGTTTTTATAGGAGTGAACTTAGCCAGCAAAGGCAGGTTTAGCCAGCCCATGTTGAATTTATTGGTATAATCCCAGTAGTAGCGGTAGGTAATTATTATATAGTACCAGCCGAAGTCGAAGCGGAACGAGCCCAATGCGCTGCCGGCCGAGGAATATTCGGTTCTATTATTGATATAATAAAGCTCGGGCTGCAGGGAAAACCTCGAGCTTATGGGGATGTTGACGTAGAAACCGCCTTGATAGCCCAGCCCCTTCTTGAACTTCAAGTCACCGGAAAATCCGAAGCTGTTGACTCCGCCCTTGAGACCGAATTCCACGGGAAACACATTGGTGGCGAGAAGCAATAAAAGAGTGATCCCTAAGAGTCGTTTGAACATTTTTGTCTCCTTTTTATCATCCCCATTTGCAGATCATTATTGTATGGGGAAAAATATTTGTCAATAGATTTCTCTGAAAAGACCCCCCATTTGTCATTTCCGGATATCATTCCCGATCCATTTGAAAGAGAATACGGATGATGTATTCGTCATATTGGGGTCGAATAGAGTTTGCGAGGACTTGCCTCTTCACATCAAGCTGTGAACGTGACGGGACACGAACCTCAGGTCTTCAGGAACTTCGACACCGAGCTGAGACTGCCCAGGCAACCGATGACCCCGCCGGCGGCGATGAGCCCCAGCGCCTGGGAGAGGGAGAGGTAACGAAAGTTCATGAGCTGCTGAAGCGCCCCGAGGGAACCGATATAGACGGGGAAGAGCTTCGTCGCCAGCAGGAGGAAGGCCAGCGAGACCGTGCTCCCCATCACCCCCAGGGCGATCCCTTCGAAGAGGAAGGGGATTCGGATGAAGATGTTGGTGGCGCCCACCAGCCTGAGGATCTCGATCTCGTTCTTCCGGTCCAGGACGTTGAGCTTGATGACGTTGGAGATGATGAAGAAGGAGGCCAGCATGAGGATCCCGCCCAGGAAGAATCCGACCGCCTTCGCCAGACGGCTCAGCGACTGCATTTTGTCCACCCAATCCTGGTTGAACTGGACGTCCTCGACGCCCTTCATCTGCCGGACGTCCTGGACGAGCTTCGCGACCTCTCTCGAGGCCGGTGCCGTATCCTTCAGCCGGGCCTCGAGGGACGGTGGGAAGGGGTTGATCTTGAGGTTGGCCAGGATGTCCTTCAGGTCGGGAAAGTTCTTCTGGAACCTGTCCCGCGCCTCTTCGGCCCCGACGACCTTCACCCCGGAGACGAGGGGTGATCCCAGGACCTTCTGTTCGATGCCTTTGATCTCCGCGGCCGTCGCGGCCTTGTCGAGGAAGAAGGTGACGACCATGTTGGTCGAAAGCTCCTTGGCCATGTGCTGGAGGTTGTTCGACAGCGAGAGGAAGACGCCGACGATCAGAAAGGACAGGCAGATGATCGTCACGGAAAAGAGGTTTCGCGCGCGGTACTGCCACAAGCTGTTGGCCGTGACGCCGAGGAAGTGCTTCAGTTTCTCGTAGATCAGAGTGCGTCCTTTCCTATCAATTTGCCCTTTTGGAGGAAGAGGATCCTGTCGCCGAAGTGCCGGATGAGCTCGCGGTCATGGCTCCCGATGATCACCGTGGCCCCCTGCTTGTTGATCTCCTTGAAGAGGGTGATGATCTCGAAGGCCAGCTCCGGGTCGAGGTTCCCCGTGGGCTCGTCGGCCAGCAGGATCTTCGGATTGTTGACGATGGCCCGGGCGATGGCCACCCGCTGCTGCTCTCCGTACGAGAGGCGCGATGGGAGGTCCCACATCTTTTGATGGAGGTTGACCATGCGCAGCGTGTTGAACACGCGCCTCCGGATCTCCTTTCGGGGCTCGCCGAGGACCTGGAGCGGGATGGCCACGTTGTCGAAGACCGTCCGGTGAAAGAGCAGGCGGAAGTCCTGGAAAACGATCCCCATCGTCCGCCGGAGCTCGTGGATCCTGTGGTTGGGGATCTTCAGGATGTTGACGCCGTCGATGACGATCTGTCCCTGGCTGGGCGGAAATTCCCGGAAGATGATCTTGAGCAGGGTGGTTTTACCGGAACCGCTGGGGCCGGTGATGAAATAGAAGTCCCCGTTCCGGACCTGGAGGCTGATGTCGGACAGGGCCCACTGCGGCGGCTGATACTGCTTGTATATGTGGAACAGCTCGATCAAATTCTTCTTGAACCCGTCCACCCTGGTTAGCCTGTCAAGCTTGTCTGGCTTGTCTAGCTCTTAAATGAACAGATACATGAACCATCCGAAGGCCAAGGCGCCGGCGACCATGATGAGGAAGAGCGTCAGCCCGTACTTGATCCGGGCCTTTTTCCCGTCCCGGCGGAGGAGCGACATCACGAGGGCGACGAAGAACGCGTAAAGGACCATGGTGAAGAGGTGGCTTTGGAGGATCATCTCTTCTTCCCCGCGGCAATATCGTACGCGTCCAGGGCGACGAGATAGTTCAGGAGCCCGGCGCCCGCGATGTACGCCGTTCCGAACTCAAAGGTCATTCTCCCGAGGGACCCGGGCCCGATGGCCAGGAACCTGGACAGGATATAAAAGAGCCCATTCCCGACGTCGGCGAAAAACGCCAGGATCGTCAGGGGGTTCTCCGTCTGGAAGGGGTAGACCTTGCCCCCCATGATCAAGCCCAGCCCCGTCATGGCGAAGATGGACACGAAAAAGACGGCCCCCCGGGCGTACTTCTTCTGGGAAACGTGCCCCAATCCGGGGATGATCCATCCGAGGGCCATGAACAGGACGGCTTTGAACTTCATAAGGGGAAAATATTAATTGAAACGCCCCGATAAATCAAGCGAATTTTACCTGTTTGACTTTCCTTCCTCTTTTTCCCTATGATGAACCCAGACAAGATGAAGGAGACGCGGATGAAAAGACCCTTTCGCGGACCCGCACTCGCGGGCGCGCTTGCCGTCCTGACGGTCCTGCTCCTGGCAGAAACCGTTGTGGTCAAGATCCAGACGACCAACCTGAGGAAGGAGCCGAAGTTCTACTCCCAGACGATCGCTTCCCTGACCGCGGGGAGCCCGCTGGAGAAGCTGTCCAGCCAGGACGGCTGGTTCAAGGTCCGGACGTCGGCCGGGGTCGTGGGCTGGATCCACTCGAGCGCCGTCGAGACCAAGAAGTTCAACCTGCTCGCCATGGACAAGAGCATGAAGACGCAGGCCTCGGCCGGCGAAGTGGCCCTGGCGGCAAAGGGATTCAACAAGCAGGTCGAGGAGAACTACAAGGCCAAACACGGCGAAGCCAACTTCGCCGCCGTGGACAGGATGCTGCAACTCAAGATCTCGCCGTCGGACGTCGAGGCCTTCCTCAGGAAGGGCAAGCTGGGAGAGTTTGGAGGCGGCAAGTGAAAGCGCATCGTTATTGGCTGATCGCGGCGGCCGTCTGCGTTTTCGGGGCGGGCCTGACGGGCTGCTCCGTCGTCCAGCAGGGGGCGAAGGTCCTGACCGACACCGGCAAGCTGTCGGAGAAGAACAGGGACTCCATCATCAAGACAAGCGAGGCTGTGAGGTCGACCTTTTCCGAGATCACGGAACAGGAGGAGTATTACATCGGCCGGGCCGTCGCGGCCCTCATCCTCTCCAGATACAAGGTCTATGACGACGGGGGCATGACCAACTACGTGAACGTCCTGGGCAAGGCCGTCAGCTACAGCTCCGACCGGCCCGAGACCTATGGCGGCTACCATTTCCTCATCCTCGACTCGGACGAGGTCAACGCCCTGGCCGCGCCCGGGGGCTTCGTCTTCGTTACGAAGGGCCTCGTCAAGCGGTGCAAGGACGAGGAGATGCTGGCCTCGATCCTCGCCCATGAGATCGGCCACGTCTCGGCCAAACACGGCCTTGCGTCCATCAAGAAGTCGCGCCTGGTCGACGCCTTCAAGATCCTCGGCAAGGAGGCCGCGACCCGCTATGGCTCCAAGGAGCTGGCCGAGCTTACGGGCATCTTCGAGAACGTCCTCGGCGACATCGTTGAGAGCCTGGTCGAAAAGGGTTACGATCGGAAATACGAGTACGAGGCCGACAAGCTGGCCGTCAAGTTCGCGTCCAGGACCGGCTATGATCCGAACGGTTTGACGCGTTTCCTTAAGACCATGACGGGCGGTCCCTCGGCGGGGGCCGGAAAGGGGTGGTTCAGGACGCATCCTACGGCCGAGGACAGGCTCGGGAAAGTGGACTCCACGATCAGGACGATGGCCAAGGTCCCGAAGACCCTTACGGTCCGGACGGAGCGGTTCGCCCAGTCCGTCAAGGGACTTAAACCTTAGACGGTCCCACCGCGAATGTCCAAGAAACTGTTCCGGGGGCTGGCCGTGGGGGCGCTCGTGTTCCTGGCTGCGGTCCTTCTCCACGCGCTCAACGTGCTGAGGCCCCTGGAGTGGAAATCCTGGGACCTCAGGCTGCACCTGCTTTCCGACCCGTCCCGGGCAAGCCGCGACATCGTCCTCATTCTGATCGACCAGGAGAGCCTGGACGTCTACGAAAAGTCGCAGGGGATGCCGTGGCCCTGGCCGCGGCAGATGCACGCGGTCTTCGTGGACTATCTGAAGGCGGGGGGTGCGAAAGCCCTGTTCCTGGACCTGATCCTGAGCGAGACCTCGAGATACGGGGTCGAGGATGATGAGATCCTGTCCCGGGCCATGGCCGCCTCGGGAAACGTCTTCGTTCCCTTTTTCCTGAGCGGGGAAGCAAGGGACAAGGACGCGAACGCCGTTCGCACCCTCAAACGTTTTTCCATGCCCGCAAGGGATTATCCGAAAAAGGCCGTTCAGCCCCTCGAATCGGTCTCCCTGCCCGTCGAGGCCCTGCTCCGGTCGGCGGCCGGCGCCGGGAACGTCCGTTTTTCCCAGGATGAGGACAGCATCTTCCGCCGCATCCCCCTCCTTTTTTCCTACGAAGGCCTGCTGCTCCCGTCCCTGCCCCTGGCCCTGGCGGAATTCGTCATGGGGAAGTCCCCGGCGAGCGGGGTCCCCCTCGACGGGTCGGGCCGGATGATCATCCGGTATCATGGCCCCGCCGGGACCTACAAGACCTATTCGGCCGCCGCGATCATCAACTCGTGGGCGCAGATGGACGAGGGCAAAACGCCGCAGATCGATCCGAAGGAGTTTGGGGGGAAGATCGTCCTCCTCGGGACGAGCGCTCCGGGCCTCCTGGACCTGAGGCCGACACCCTTCAGCCCCGTCTGCACAGGGACCGAGATCCAGGCCGCGGCCCTGGACAACCTCCTCCACAAAGACTTCATCCGGATTTCCCCCCGCGCGGTCCTGTTCCTTTACGTGCTCGCCCTCGCCCTCCTGACCGCCGTCGGGGTCTCCTTTTCTATGAAGATTTGGAAGATCGCCGTGTTCTTCGCGGCCTGCCTGGCGCTCCCGGCGGCGGCCTCGGCCCTGGCCTTCCGGGGCGGAACATGGCTCGATTTCGCCGTCCCGGAGGCCGCCGTCCTCGCGAGCTTCATCGGCGCCGCCCTCCTCAACTACAGCCATGAAGGACGCCAGCGCCGGTTCATCAAGAGCGTCTTCCGCCATTACTTGAGCCCGGATGTCATCGAGCGCATCCTGCAGAACCCGTCCCTGCTCGACCTGGGGGGGGAAAGACGCGAGATCTCCGCCTTCTTTTCCGACGTGGCCGGATTCACTTCGATCTCGGAAAAGCTCTCCCCCGAGGAGCTCGTCGACCTCCTCAACGCCTATCTCTCGGAGATGACGGACATCATCCTGTCCACGGGAGGGACGCTGGACAAGTACGAAGGGGACGCTATGATCGCTTTCTGGAACGCGCCCCTCGACCAGCCGGACCACGCCCTGAGGGCCTGCCGGGCCGCCCTGAAGTGCCAAAAGCGCCTGGCCGAGCTCCGGCCCGAGTTCAAGCGCCGGTTCGGGAGCGAGGTCTTCGCGCGCATCGGCATCCATTCGGGGCCCGCGGTCGTCGGGAACATGGGATCGGAAAAAAGGTTCGATTACACCGCGATGGGAGATACGATGAACCTGGCTTCGAGGCTTGAAGGCGCCTGTAAACAATACAAGGTCGCCACCCTGATCAGCGAGTCGACGCGGGACATGGTCAGGGCCGAAATCATCACCCGGGAGATCGACATGATCCGGGTCGTGGGCAAGAAGAAGCCTGTCCGGGTCTTCGAGCCGGTTGGGGAGATGGAGGAGACCGCTGCCGGTGAGATCGAAAAGGCCGCTCTCTTTGAGGGCGGGCTCAAAGCGTACAGGAACCGTGATTGGGACGGGGCCATCGACGCGTTCCGGAGGTTGGGGGAGGACCTCCCGGCCGGGCTCTACGTCCGAAGGTGCATGGTTTTCAAACAGTCCCCGCCGCCGCCGGATTGGGACGGGGTCTTTGAACTCGGAGAAAAGTAAAGGACGCGCGAGATGGAGGTTCAATTCTGGGGTGTTCGGGGGACCTTCCCGTCGCCCGGAAAGGACAAGACGCGTTACGGCGGGCACACGCCCTGCGCTTCGGTCCTTTCGGGATCGGGCGAGGTCATCGTCGTCGACGCGGGGACGGGGATCAAGGACCTGGGCGATTGCCTGGTGAGGGAGCGAGGGGAGGGGCCCCTCAAGGTCACCCTTTTCCTGACCCACTTCCACCTGGACCACGTCATGGGATTTCCCTTCTTTGCTCCGTTGTTCATCCCGGACTCCGAGATCACCATTTACGCGCCGGCCACGCCCGCGGAGACCGAGAGGTACCTCGGCGGTCTTGTCGCCGGCAAGTACTTTCCCGTCGAACTCTTCGAGACCAAGTCCAGGAAGACCTACCTGGAGGCGCCCCGCGGGAGCCTCGAGTTGGGCGGAGTGAAGGTCACGCACTGCCGATTGCGCCACCCCCAGGGGGGCTTCGCCTACAGGTTCGAGGAGGAGGGGAAAAGCGTCGTCTTCGCGACGGACACCGAGCATCCCGCCGAGGGGGTCGACGAGGACCTGGCCGGGTTCGCCTCGGGTGTCGCCCATCTCGTTTCCGACGCGACCTTCACGCCGGACGAATACAGGTCGGGAAAACAGGGTTGGGGGCATTCGACCTGGCTCGAAGGGACGCGTCTCGCCGCGGCGGCGAACGCGGAAAACCTCCTGCTTTCCCACTTGAATCCCGATCACGGGGACGACCTCGTGGACGGGCTGGCCGCTTCGGCCAGGGAACATTTCCGAAGGACGTCCGCCGCCCGGCAGGGGCTGCGGCTGTTCGTGTGAGGAGGGGCGCCATGCCCAACGCACCGTTGTCGGATTGGACTTTGTACATCGAGATCGTCGCCGGACTGGCCGCTCTCGGCCTCGCCGCGCTTTTCTATGCCGTCGTCCGGAGGCCATTCAGAAAGCTTCCGTTTCTGACACGCCTGGGCTTGCCCGCGTCGTTCATCCTCGTCGCGCTCGCCTTCACTTCGGCCGCGGCGCGGAAGCTCCTGCCCGTGCGGGAACGGTTCTTCGATTTCGTCCACGCGGCGCTCGTCTTCTTCGCCATCGTCTTCATCGTCTGTCTCATCGACGCGTCCCTCCAGGCCTGGTTCGTCAGGCGCAAGGCGCGGTTCCCGATGCCGGGCGTCCTCCACGGCTTCATCCTGGCCGTCATCTACCTGGCCCTTGTCTTCACGATCCTGAAAGGGCTCCTCGGCATCAACATCACGCCCTTCCTTGCCACTTCCGCCATCCTGACCGCCGTCCTGGGCCTCGCCCTGCAGGGGGTGCTCGGCAACATCCTGGCCGGCCTTTCCCTCCACTTCACGCGGTCCTTCAGCCGCGGCGACTGGGTGAAGATCGGAGAGACCGAAGGCGTCGTCATGGAGACGAACTGGCGGGAGACCCGCATCCTCGACCGGGCGTCGAATATGATCGTCCTGCCGAACAACGCCGTGGCCTCGGGGACGATCACGAACTTCTCCCAGCCCGACAGGAAAGCCGCCATCACCCTGCCCCTCAAGGTCGGGTACGAAGCGGCCCCGGCCCTCGTTCTCGAGACGCTCCGGGAATCCGCCCGGGAGGTCCCGGAAGTCCTGGGTTCTCCGGTCCCTCTGGCCCACATCCTCGGATACGACGATTACGGGGTCTCCTACCTCCTCAAGTTCTGGATCCAGGATTACCAGCGGAAGTTCTCCATCATGACCGAGGTCGGGCGGCGCGTCTGGTACAAGTTCAAGAGGCTGGGGATCGAGATCCCCATGCCCGTCTCCGGCCAGTTGGCCAGGGTCCTCCAGACCGTCGATAGGAGCGGGGCGAGGGAGTCGGCGGAAAAGGCCGCTGAACGGACCCTTCGCGATCTCCTCAATTCATCGTTCCTGAGGTATCAGGAAGGGGACGGGGCGGGCCGGGCCATCCTATCGGACGCCGAGGCCCGGGAGCTGGCGTCTCTCGTCCGACGAGTCGTCTACACACCCGGCGAGGTGCTCTTCCGGCAGGGAGAGAAGGGAGAGGCGTGTTACGTCGTTTCCCGCGGATCGGTCAAGGGACAGATCATCACCGAGGAGAACGGAAAGGCCTATTCTTCGGAGTTCCGGACGGGGCCGGCGGGGATCGTCGGTGAGATGTCCCTCTTCACGGGGATGCCCCGGACGGCAACGGTCACGGCCGAAGAGGAATCGGAGCTCCTCGAGATCGGCGCCGAGGCGTTCGTCGCGCTCCTTGCGCGAAATCCCGGGCTGGCGGACGCCGTGGCCGAAATGGTGAGCTCGCGCAATCAGAAGAACCTCGAATCCCTCCGGAAGATCAAGGAGCTCTCGGCCGGCGACATCGAGGCGGGCAGTAATAAAAAGACGGTCCTGGAATACCTCAAGAAGTTGGTCGGGCTTTTCAGGGCATAGGGCTTCAAAATTACCGATAGGATTCTTTCCTTTCAAGCGATGACGCCGGCTTCCGGTGATCCCCGGAATTCCGGGGACACGACGCGGATTCCAGGGAATTGGTTCATGTCCCCGAATTCCGGCTCATGTCCTATCGACAATTTTGGGCCGCTTCCGGTCTATTGAAAAGCCCGGGGGATTAGGCTATAGTTGACGCGCATGACTGGGTTAGCCCTGTAGCTCAGTATGGATAGAGCAATGGATTCCTAATCCATGTGTCGGGGGTTCGAGTCCCCCCAGGGCTACCAGCTCCCCCGCAGATCGGAAAGGTTCGAAAATCATCCCGGGATTCACCTCAAAGGGTGATTTACAGTCCAGCCGTTCCCATGGAATAAATATTGGAGATGAGCGGGCGTTTCTCTCCGGAAACATATCCGAGGGGCCCGCATTTTCGCATGGAAGGATAAGGGCCATGGGAAAGATCGTGCTGTTGGATTTCGAAGAAAAGGACCGTGAGCGGCTTGCCGGGGAAAAGTTCGACGTCGAACGGCGATCAACCGGCCCAAGATCGGATGACCCGGGGTCCTTGGTCCTGCCCGGCGACTGCGAAACGGTCTTCTATCAGATGGACCGGCAGGATCCGGACGGGCAAGCCCAGGCGGTGATGTCCGATGAGGTTTCGGCCGTCGTGGAGCGGGGCGGCAAGGTCATCTGCTTCATCGGCAAGGGAAGCCTCTTCCACCTGACCAATATCATCGGGGTCTACCCGGAACTCCACCTCCAGGAAGCGAACCCGACCGACGGCATGGTCTTCAGGCCCAAGCCTCCTTACAAGCTCATCTTCGACAGGTTCCAGCCCTTCATCACGCACGCCTACACGCTCTTCCAGGACGCGGTCGCGGAACCGTCCTGGGACATGGGTTCGACGTCAAACGGCGGATTCGAGTTCCTGGCCAAGAGCCAGGACGGTCACCCGTTCTCCCTCCTGATCCGCAAGGGTAAGGGATTTTACCTCCTCTTGCCGTGGTTCGGCCCGAAGAACATCGACGTCGCCGAATTCATCCTCAGGGACGTCCTGCCCAAGCTCGATCTGAAGGCCGGCGAAACCGAGGAATACGGCTGGCTGGACGGAGAGGAGTACACGTTCCCCGTCCTCAAGGACCTCTTCGTCCGGAGGATCGAGGAAAAGGAAAGGCACGAGCAGGCCCTGCTGGAGATCGAGGACAGGATCCGGGAGGCCCGGGCCACGGAGCAGGAGTCTTTCAACACGCTCCTTAAAGGGGAAGGTCAGGATCTCAAGAAGGCTGTCGTCCAGGCCCTGCAGGACCTGGGCTGGGGCAAGGTCGTGGATGTGGACGAGTACTGGAAGAAGGTCATCCGGAACAAGGAAGAGGACATCTGGCTCATCGAAACGGGGGAACACCCGGTCGAGGTCAGCATGCAGAGGGAACCGCTCATCCTGGTCCTCGTCAAAAGCAACAAGAACTGGGCGACGGACGATGAATGCGCGCTGCTTCAGAAGTTCAAGGGGCGGCGGATGCAGGAGTTCGACAACACCAAGATGAAGGCCGTCCTCATCGGAAACTACTTCACCCCGCAGGAGGCGAAGCTCCGGAACAGTCCCTTTGCCCCGATCCAGTGCGAAGAGGCCCAGAAGGACGGCAATGGGCTCCTCACGACCTACGAGCTGTTCAAGGCCGTCAAGGCCGAGAAGGAAGGCAAGGTCCGGGCCGAAGACATCCGGAATCAGCTCCGGGAGAAGACCGGGCTCATTCAGTTCGAGTTCTGATCACTTGCGGAACGCTCCGCCCGCCCCTCCAACAGTCTCTCCTCCCTGCACTTCCAGGGGATGGGTTCATGTCCCGGAATTCCGACTCACGTCCTATCGGCAATTTCGGGTGTCTTGGCTTTTTGAGGGGATTGTGCTAAAAAGGAGTCCGGTGCTTTGAGCCTGTGAGGAGACGCGCATGAAA
>Ga0315289_10006511_pt1 | contig 17162 bp, 12 predicted proteins | sample YL17G11_40_MG_FD_203452 | JGI IMG/M metagenome (GOLD analysis project Ga0315289, IMG submission 203452) | Sediment microbial communities from Yellowstone Lake, YNP, Wyoming, USA - YL17G11_40 | ecosystem: Environmental > Aquatic > Freshwater > Lake > Sediment | place: USA: Wyoming | collected... | reverse complement strand
CAGGATCCCTCCGCTCAGGAAAAGGCCGGCGCCCAGGACAAAGCCGAAGTTGTACCAGCCGCCGCTGTTGTGGACTTCATAAAAGCGGATGTTTGTCATCAGCCTCATTTTACCGGATATCCGGCCATTCGGCCAATTAATTTGGTGGCAGAGTGCGCAAAAAGCTGAGGCAATAGACGCTCTGACCGGCCCACCGTATAATGGGGGGCCATGAGCCTGGACTTTCTTACCAACGTCGCCGAATTCAAGCGGCTGACCGAGGCCATCCTCAAGGGCGAACGCGGCCTGTCGCTGGCCGGCCTGCCCGAGGCCGCCCGGCCCTATGTCCTGGCCTGCCTCGCCGCCCGGCTCCCCCGGCGGCTGGTCACCATCCTTCCCTCCTCGGCCCCGCTCGATGTGTTCGCCGAGCAGTGCCGGTTTTTCCTTTCCCATCTGGCGCCGGCCAAGACCGTGTCGCTTCTGCCCGGTTTGGGCGTCAGTCCTTATCAGGAGATCCCCCCCTCGCTCGAGGTTGCCGCCCGCCGAATACGCTTTTTCCATGAGCTGCTCCATCGTCCGGCCGACCTCATCCTGACCGACCTCTTCGGCCTGCTCAAGCCGTTTCCCTCACCCCGCCGCCTGGCCGAATCCTTTCTGAGGGTGGAAAAAGGCGGCCGGCTCGACCGGGACAAGGTCCTGCAGACCCTGCTCGAGTTCGGCTACAGCAAGGAGGAGCTCATCGCCTCGCACGGCGAATTTGCCTGGCGGGGAGGGGTGGTGGACGTTTTTTCCCCCTGGGAGGAATTTCCCTTCCGGCTGGAATTTTCCGGCGATTCGGTCGTTTCCATCCGGGCCTTCGAGCCTTCCTCCCAGGCTTCCCTGCGGAGGCTTGACCGGGCGATCATCCCCTCGCTCCGCGAATTCCCCGGCCGGGCATCCTTCTTCGAGGAATGGGCCGACCTGGCCCAAGGCCGCGGCGGAGCGGCCCAGGATGTGCGGGACAAGGCCGACAGGCTTCGCTCGGGCGACATTTTCCCCAGCTTCGTTTTCCTGAGCCTGCTCGACCGTGAGCAGTTCGCTCCCTTCCGGGACTATCTGCCGGGGGCTTTGTTCCTGGTCCAGAATTTCGAGGAAGTGGACAAGGAGTGGCTGGAAGCCAGGACGGACCTCGAAGCGCAGGCCCGGGAGCTTGAAACAAAGAAAACGTTTGTCCTTCCCGTTGAAGAGGTATACGCCGCCTCGGATTGGGCTCGGATCAAAGAGGAAGCGGTCCTGGTCCGCGAATTGGCGCCGGCCGGCTCGCGCTCGGCTTTCTCTCTGGGTTTTCAGTCGGCGCCCCGCTTCACCAACAAAATCCCTTTTTTCCTCCAATATTTGAAGAAGCTTCAGGCCGGCCGCGACCGCTGTTACCTGTTCCTGTCCGGCGAAGCCCTCCGCCAGAGGTTCGGCGTCCTGCTGGCCCAGGAGGAAATCGCTTCGGCCGAGGCGGCCGGCCCCTTGGTCCAGCCCCGGGCTGGAGAGGTCCTCCTCCTGCTGGGCGGCCTGTCTCAGGGGTTTGGCTATCCCGAGGAAAAGATCTATTTCTTCTCCGAACACGACGTCCTGACCGAGGAGCGGGTGATCACCTCGCGGCTGGCGGTCCGGCCCTTCCGTTCTCATTTCCAGGACCTCAAGACGGGCGACTACGTGGTCCACTCCGACTACGGGATCGGCCTTTTCCAGGGGCTGCTCAAGATGGAGGTCGAGGGCAGGGCCCGCGAGTTCATCGACCTGCGCTACCGGGATGAGGACAAGCTGTACGTGCCGGTCGAGGACCTGAACCTGGTCCAGAAGTACTCGGCCGCCGGCGAGGCTCAGCCCTCTTTAGACAAGCTGGGGTCGCTTTCCTGGGAGCGGACCAAACAGAAGGCCAAAAAGGCCATCGAGCGGCTGGCCCAGGAGCTTCTCGACCTCTATGCCCGGCGAAAGTCCGTCCGGGGCTTCGCCTTCTCCTCGGAAGGGCCTTGGCAGTCGGATTTAGAGAAGACCTTTGAGTTTGAAGAAACCGAAGACCAGCTCCGTTCCATCCAGGACATCGGCCGGGACATGGAGTCGCCCTTCCCCATGGACCGGCTGCTGTGCGGCGACGTCGGCTACGGCAAGACCGAAGTGGCCATGCGGGCCGCCTTCAAGGCGGTCATGAGCGGCAAGCAGGTGGCCGTGCTCTGCCCGACGACCATCCTGGCCAGCCAGCACGTCAAGACTTTCCGGAACCGGATGCTCCTTTTTCCCGTCCGGGTGGAAGGATTGACCCGTCTTCAGTCGGCCCGGGAGCAGAAAAAAATCCTGGATGACTTGCCCAAAGGCCTGGTGGATGTTGTCATCGGCACCCACCGGCTGCTCAGCCGGGACGTCGTTTTCCGCAACCTGGGCCTGCTCATCGTGGACGAGGAGCAGCGCTTCGGCGTTCGTCACAAGGAGAAGATCAAGCAGCTCAAAACGGACATTGATGTCCTGACCCTGACCGCCACCCCCATTCCCCGCACCCTCAACCTGTCGCTGGCCGGGCTGCGCGACATCAGCCTCATCGAGACCCCGCCCCGCGACCGTCTGTCCGTCCACACCGTGGTCACCACCTTCAGCCCCAAACTCGTGGCCGCCGCCGTCCGGCAGGAGCTCAAGAGGGGCGGCCAGGTCTATTACATCCACAACCGGGTCGAGGATATCGAGCACACGGCCGCCGTGCTGGGCAAGCTGGTGCCGGAGGCCAGGCTGAGCGTCATCCACGGCCAAATGCCTGGGTCGCCCCTGGAGAAGAGAATGCTGGACTTCATCAACCAGAAGTCCAACGTCCTGGTCTCGACGACCATCATCGAGAACGGAATCGACATCCCCCTGGTCAACACCCTTATCGTGGACCGGGCCGACCTCTACGGCCTGGCCCAGCTCTATCAGCTCCGCGGCCGGGTCGGCCGCTCCTCCCGTCAGGCCTTCGCCTATTTTCTGGTGCCGCCCTTCACCGAGCTCACCCCGCTGGCCCGCAAGCGGCTGAGCGCGCTCAAGGAATTCAGCGAACTGGGCTCCGGGTTCCGGCTGGCGGCCAAAGATCTGGAGATCCGGGGGGCCGGCACTCTCCTGGGCTTCGAACAGCACGGCAACCTGGCCGCCCTGGGGTACGATTATTTCATGCACCTCCTGGAGCAGGCCATCCGGCAGCTCAAGGGCGAGGCCGTGGAAGAGGTCAAGACCGAGATCAACCTGAAGGCCGACATCCTCATTCCGGAGGATTACCTGCCCCAGGTCAACCTCCGCCTCCACCTTTACAAAAGGATCTCCTCCGTGGAGAGCCTGGAGGAGCTCGACCGGATCGGGGAGGAGATGCGGGACCGGTTCGGTCCCCCGCCTCCCGGCGCCAAGAATTTGCTGGTGTACGGCGCCGTCAAGTTCCTGTCCCAGCGGCTCAAGCTGAAAAGCCTGGACCGTTTCGGCCCCAAGCTGGTGTTTAAATTCGGTCCCTCGACCCCCGTGGCCCCCTCCCGGCTGCCCAAACTCCTGCATCGGTATTCGGGCAGCCTGACGCCCCAGGGCGTCATGACCGTTTCTTTGCGGTCGACCGCCGAGGAATCAGTCCTGAATGAAACGCTCCTCATCTTGAAGGAGTTAGGGACTAATGGTACAATGACCAGCCCGACGAGATAGCCGCAACATCCCATGACCCTCAAAGTTCGTCCCCTCAGCCTGCTGGCCTTGGCCGGCCTGGTGGCCTTGGCCGGCCTGAGCTGCCGCCCGGGCCAGGAAAAAACGACCGGCCAGGCCGCCTCCCCGGTTGCCGAGCAGCAACCGAACCCGGTCATTCTGCAGGTGGGCGGCTCATCTTACTCCCGCTCTGACTTTGAGAGCTCCGTCCGCCACACCCTGGGCCGGCTGGACGAACCTTTATCCGCTTCGGCGCTCAGCCGTCTTTTCGACCGGTTCTGTGAGGACAGGATTGTCCTGGAGCAAGCCCGCCAGCAGCGGATCAGCCTGACCGAAGAAGAGATGAAAGAGTATCTGGCCAAGGTCAAGGGTCAGCTCGAGCCGGAGAAAAAGACGGAGTTCAGCGATTACGACTTGAAGGACCTTCGAGACAAATTGCTGGTGGACAAGTACACCTATCTCCTGGTCAAGGACATCACCGTCGGCGACCCGGAGGTCAAGGCCTACTATGGCGGCCACAAGAGCGAATTTCTCCAGCCGGAAAGGTTCGAAGTCTACCAGATCTTGGTTGATTCCGAGGAGAAGGCGGTGGAAGTCCTGAACAGCGTCCGCGGCCGGACGGTTGAGGAGTTTCAGGCCATGGCCCGCCGGGCCTCGATCGGCCCGGAGGCGGCGCGCGGAGGCCGTCTGGGCGTTTTCAGCCCCGGCCAGCTTCCCTTTGAGATCGAACGCGTTGTTCTGGCCTTGCCGGAAGGCCAGCTCAGCCAGGTAGTGGAATCCTCCTACGGCTATCACATTTTCCTCCTCAACAAGCGGTTCGAGCCCGAGATTGTGCCGCTGGACAAGGCCGCCCCGGGCATCCGCCTCAAGCTTCTCGACCAGAAAATCAGCTTGGCTGTGGCCGATCATCTGGCGGAATTGAAGAAGCGCCTGGGCTGGCAGGCCTTGACCCAGAACCTGTCATTTCTCTATCAAAGGAACCTCCCATGAGATTATCAAAATCCGCCGGAACGCTCCTGGGCCTCCTGTTGGCCCTGATTCTGCCCCTGGCCGCCGGACAGGAGGTCATTGATGAAGTGGTGGCCGTGATCAACGGCGACATCATCACCCTGTCCGAGGTCAAAGCCAGGAACGACTTGCTGGTCCAGATTTTGCGGGCCCAGGTCAGCGGTGAGGAATTCGACAAGCAATACGAGCTCCTCAAGCAGAGCCTTTTGGACAGGATGATCACCGAAGTCCTCCTCCTGCAGAAGGCCCGGGAAATGAAGCTCGATGTCAAGGAGCAGGTCCGGGCCACCATCGACAACATCAAGCGCCAGAACAACCTGGACAACGACGAGGACCTCCGCCTGGCCCTGAGCCGGGAAAGGCTCGACTACAACACCTGGCTCAAGCAGATGGAGGAGGACCTTATGCGCCAGGCTGTCCTGTTCAGCGAAGTGGACCGGCAGATCGTCATCGACGATGCGGAGATCGTGAAGGAATACCGGGCCCGCCCGGAGCTCTACACCGAACCCGAAGAGGTCAGCCTGCGCGGCATCTTCCTCTCCGAGAGTGATCATCCGGCCGAGACTCTGGAGTCCAAGAAAAATGAAATCAGCGCCAAGCTGACGGCCGGAGAGAATTTCGCTTCATTAGCCGGGCTCTATTCCGACGGTCCGATCAAGGATGTCCAGGGCGACTTGGGCAGCTTCAAGACCAAGGAGCTTGACCCTGTTTTGGAAAAAGCCGTGGCCGGCCTCCAGCCGGGCCAGACTTCAGCCTGGGTGAAGGCCAAGAACGGGTGGTACCTGATACGGCTGGAGAACCGGAAGGCGAGCCGCCTGCGGCCCTTTGAAGAAGCTAAGAAAGATATTGAAGAACGGATCTTCAACCAAAAACGGGCACAGGCCATAGACGAATATATGGGCAAGCTGAAACAGAAAAACTACATCAAGATCATCCGGCCGAACCCGCTGGGGAGTTAGCCGCCCTTACTTTTTCGGCGCCGGAGCGCTGACCGGTTCCGGCTCCTGGAAATCGATTTTTCTCGAGCAGGTGTAGCTCCCCAGCAAGACGGGGTTGGAGCCCCGGCTCTGGGTGTAGAGCTTGACCACCACCAGTTTCCACATGGGGTTGTTCTTGAAAGAGGCCAGGCTCTTGCCTTCCACGCCGAAGTTGCTCTTCATATGGATGACCGGGCTGAGCTCGCCGGGCGGCAGGGGCCTGCCGCCGATTCCGGACAGGAAGTTATCGCCCAGGTTTTCCTCGTCGTCCTTGAACTGGAAAATGGCGTTGAAGTTGATATAAGTCAAGGGCTTGGCCGAGGTGTTCTTGACCCGGAAAGAGATGGCCGGGACGAGAACGAGCTTGGGCGGCCAGGCCCGGTATTCCTTGGAGACCCACTTGGTTTCCATGTCCGCGACCTGCAGCATGGCCTTCAATTCCTTGTCGGTGGGGGTGGGCTGACAGGCTATGGCCAGGACCAGTCCGGCCAAAACAAAGGCCGGGATGCTGTATCGAAAGAAGAGGGGGGGACGGCTCATGGATAGACCTCCTTGTCGCGGTGGCGACACTCTCATCGCCGATACTCATCATAGCTTAGGATGTGGACCAAAGCAACCCGACCTATTGTTGACAAAGCCTATAAGATGGGGTAGTAGTATGTATCATCGAAAACGAGAAGAGGGATGGATCAACATCCCCAGAGAGCGTAAATCAAAAGGTTTGAGAGGGACGCATTCTAGGCGGAGCGAATTCCGCCCAGCAAGGAGGGACGCTATGAAAAGATATGCGGCTGTTGCAGCCCTGGCCCTGGGGGTCATCCCCTTGTTGATTTCGGCCGCCGGCGCCGAACAGATCTGGATCAACGATATCCGGGCCAACCCCGTCCGCTACTGGAACACGACGGTGACCGTGGTGGGCATGGTCCAGGAAGTCAAGTCGGAGCCGGTCGGCACGACCCGGGGCTTCTACACCATCCAGGACGACAGCATCGTCACGGGAGTGATCAATGTCGGTGAACTGCCCTACAACCAGCTCATCGTCCGGTCGAACAATCTCCCCCCCATCGGCAAGACATTTTCCATTACCGGCACGGTCATTCAAGACCCCACCCGGGCCAACTTGCCCATACTCAAGGAGATCTCCCGCACCACGCCGGGCATGTCGGCGGCCTTAAAAATCATCCTCATCGCGGCCATCGTTCTTTTCATTGCCTTGATCATCGCCTTCGTCTTGCTGATGAACCGGGGCAAGCAGCGCGCCGCGGAGAAGGGAGCCGACCGGCCCGACGCCGCCGCGGAGGGAGGCCGCACCGCCCGCCTCCAGGCCCCGGCGGCCAAAACTCAAGTTTATTTGAACCTGGGAGCCGACATCGTTGTGGAGAAAGGGCCAGACAAAGGCAAAGAATTCGCCTTGACCAAGCTGGCCTTCACCATCGGCCGGGCGGGCGCCCGAAAGAACGATATCGAGTTGACGGACGACACCGTATCCAAGGAACAGGCCACCATCAACTATGACAACGCCAAGAAGATTTTCAGCATCCTCAACGAAAGTTCAACCAATCCGACCCGGATCGGCGGATCGGCTGTATCCGGAAGCGCAGTTCTGGAGAACAATACGGTCCTGGAGATGGGCCGGACCCAGCTCCGTTTCCGAAAACCCTAAGCCGGGGCCGCTCTGGCTCCGGCCCTGCGGCGGTTCGGCGGGGGCCGGAGGCCGCGCCTTTCTTCCGATTTTCTGAGGACAGGGCTATAACCTTGGAATTCTTCGGCCTTACGGATAAAGGGAACAAGCGGGAAACCAACGAGGATGATTTCCTGTGTGTCGACCTGTTTAAGGAGGTCAAGGGCCTCAAGCAGCCCGTTTTTTTGCTCCTGGTGGCCGACGGCGTAGGCGGGCATCAAGGCGGCGACCAGGCCAGCTCTCTGGCCTCGGAAAGCGTGCGGGAATTCTTTAAAACCCGCTTGAGCACAGCGGCCTCGGCGCCGGATTGGCCGCGGCTTGTGGAGGAAGCCTGCTTGGAGGCCAACGCCAGGATTTACGCCCAGGCCTCTCGAGACAGTTCCCTGAGCGGAATGGGCTCCACCCTGACGGCCGGCCTGGTCGTCGGGAGTGCGGTTTTCCTGGCCAATGTCGGGGACAGCCGGGCCTATTGCATCCGCCGGGATGAGATCAAGCAAATCAGTCAGGACCATTCCTGGGCCGAGGAGCAACGCCGGCTGAAGACTTTATCCGAAGACGAAATCAACAACTCGCCCTTCAAGCATATGATTACCCGCTCTCTGGGCTATGAGCCTTCGGTCAAGGTGGATTCCTTCCAGACCTCCCTGGAGGAGGGTGATTACCTCCTTCTCTGCACGGACGGGCTGTACGGCATCCTGTCCGACCGGGACATGCTGAAGGTCTTCAAGAAGCAGAAAGAGCCGGAAAAAATCTGCCGCCGGCTGGTTCTTGAGGCTGACCAGGCCGGCAGCCGGGACAATATCACCGCTGTGGTGGCCCGCTACCGGGGGAAAGAGAAGGCTCACCAAAAGATCCCTTCCCAAACGATCAGCCTTGATTCCTCCAAGTACAAAGGCTGGGATTTTTGATAACGCATCCCTTTTTAGAATTTGATTTTGGCCGGGTAAAAATGATAAAGGATGGAGTGAGGAGAGAACGAAAAGCCGGCTCATGAACGAAACTAAGATTGGGAAATACACCATCCTGGGGGAGATCGGCCGCGGTGCGATGGGCATTGTCTATAAGGCCACCGACCCGTACATCGGCCGGACGGTAGCGGTCAAGACCATCCGCTTCGATGTCCTGGGCCAGGGCCCGGAGCGGGACATGGCCCAGAAACGGTTCATGCGCGAGGCTCATTCGGCCGGCAACCTGTCCCATCCCAACATTGTCACCATCTATGACGTGGGCGAGGACGGCGACCAGTCCTACATCGCCATGGAATACATCGAGGGCAGCAGCCTCGAGGAGCTCATCAGCGGCAAGAAAAGGCTCAACCTGGTGGAGATCGTCTCCCTCATTGAGCAGGTGGCCAACGCCCTGGATACCGCCCATCGCAAGGGCGTCATCCACCGCGATATCAAGCCGGCCAATATCCTCATCGACCAGGAGGGGAAGCCTCACCTGGTCGATTTCGGCATCGCCCGGCTGGCCACTTCGACCATGACCCAGACCAACATGATCATGGGCACACCCTACTACATGTCGCCCGAACAGATCGCCGGCAAAAAGGTAGACAACCGGTCCGACATCTTCGCCCTGGGCGGCGTGCTCTATGAGATTCTGACCGGCCAGAAACCCTTTCCGGGCGAATCCATCACCACGGTCATCTACAAGATCATGAACGAGGATCCCCCGCCGATGCGGAATTTCCAGAAGAATTTGCCCGAGGGACTGGAGCCCATCCTCCAGAAAGCCCTGGCCAAGGACCCGGCGGCCCGCTACCAGACCTGCCGGGAGTTGGCCGATGAATTCAAGAAAAGCCTGAGCCTTGCGCCGTCAGCGACCCAGGCCCGGGAGCCCAGCTCTCTGGCCTTGCCCGTTCCCGGCGCAACCCCGGCCGTGGCACGCCAAGCCGGAAAACCCTTGTTCTTCGTCTTGGGCGGAATCCTGGCCGTGGCCGTCATCATCGTCGTCGTCCTGCTTCTGACGGGCAAGCCCGGCCCCACCGGTCCGTCGGGTCCGGAACAGCCGCCCGCCGCCCAGGACCGATTCGTGGCCGCTCAGAGCCTTTGGCATGAGGGAAAGCGGGAAGAGGCCAGGGCCGCTTTTGCCCTGGTACCCGAATCCGACGCCCGGTATTTTGAATCCCGGTTCATCATGGCCGAAATCCTCAGGGAGGAGAACCGGATGCCGGAGGCGGCCGCCGAATACCAGCAGCTGACCCGAATGAAGCCCGACGATCCGAGGCCTTATCTGCGACTGGCCCAGATCGCCGACCATCAGAACGACCCCCAGAAGGCCCTGGCCAACTATAAATTGTACTTGTCCCTGTCACCCGCCGGTCCCGAGGCCCAGGCGGCCCTTAGCCGGGTGGCTGTCCTGGAACGAACCGTCGTCTCCGGACAATTGCCCGCTAAAAGCGAACCGCAGACGAAAGTCGCGCCTGATAAGAAGCCGGCCGAGGTCAAGGTCAAATCCGAGCCCGTCAAGCCCGAACCCGTCAAATCTGAACCGGCCAAAACGGAACCCGCCAAGACCGAAGGGAAGGCCCCCGTAGTGAAAGTCGGGCCGACCCCGGAGAAAAAGCCGGAGGCCGTCGAGAAAAAGGAGCCCGCCAAACCCCCGGCCGTCAAAACGGAGCTCCAAGCGGACATCAAAAAGATGATCGAGGCCGGGGTGTGGTCCCTGAACCGTAAGGACTACGCGGGCGCCATCAAGAAGCTGGGGGACGTCCTGGCCCTGGACCCCGGCAATGAGGACGCTCAACGTTTTCTGACCTTGGCCAAGCAGAGGCAGAACGAAGAAAAAGTCCAGAAGGAGCTCAACGCCCAGCTAAGCGCGGCCCGCGAAGCCCTGTGGTACAGAAAATACGGCGATGCCCTCCGTTCGGCCCGCAACGCCCTTCGCTTGGACCCCAACAATGAAGAGGCCAAGAAGATGCTGGCCTCGGCCCTGCAGGGTCTCCCAAAGCTCGCGCCCGATGAGGTGGGAGTCCTCATCCGTCAATACACCCAGGCCATTCCCCAGGGCGCCCTGGCTTCCTTTTTCCAGACGCACTGCACGGCCGAGCTCTTCCAGAAGATCAGGCGGGAGACTCAGCTGATCATGAGCCAGTACTCCGACCTGCGGGCTTCAACCTCAGGGATTTCGGCCAAGGTTACGGATTTCCAGGCCGACCAGGCGCAGGGGACGATCAGGAAAATGGCGGCCGAAGCCAGCTTCAGCCAGATCCTGACCGGGATTCCGCCGGACGGGAGCGGGCGCAAGGTTTTGTTCGAGGGAAAAATCGTGTGGCGGCTGGAGAAGCGGGGCGAGGACTGGAAGATTACGGAGATTGTCTCCACCCCTAGGGGCAAATCATAAATAAGTCGGGAAAGCATGTCTTTTTCCGCGGTTCGAGGCGAGAAAGATGGGCCCTGCCGCGGAAAAGAGATACTTGCATAAGTCAGCTGCCGTTTGAGGAGGGAGAGGATATGTCGAAACACCGAACGGTCCAATGGTTTTGGGCAGGGTTATTGACCCTGGCCCTGGTTTTCCCCCTGCTGGCCCAGGGAAACGGGACTAAGATCAAGGTCATCGTGGAGAACGCTTCCATTCGGCTCAAACCCAGCCTCGAAAGCGAGGCCATCGAAGAAAACATCGCAGTGGGCACCATTTACAATTCGGACAAGAAAGTCGGCGAGTGGTATGAAATCAAAACCCCATCCAGGCTGGGCGTGGCCCTGCTCGGTTATATCCACGAGATGTATGTGGAGGTCCTGGCTGAGGCGATCGCCCCCCAGCCGGAGGTCAGGCAGCCTGAGCGCCGGCTGGAGCCGCCGCCCGTTTCGGACCTGGCGGGGGCCGGGGCCAATAAGCTGGAGATCTTTGTCGGCGGAGGGATGGGGTTCGGGTCTTTTCTCAACCAGGCCACCAATTACATGGACGATTGGACCATTGGCTTCGTCAACGGCCATGAGGAAGGGGAGATCAAGCATAAGGTGAATAATCCCTTCGGCCTGGGGCTGTCGGTCGGCTATTTTCTGAGCGAAGGTCTGGGATTCCGCCTGCGGCTGGACCCTGGGTTCGGACAGAAAATCTCGGGCGGCCAGAGCCTCTACGCTGTGGATTTCTCAGGTTGGGGCGACATGATTTCCTACGGGGATGAGTGGGACGTCTCGGGGAGTCTGTCGGTCATGCCCCTGAGCTTTGACCTGGTTTACAGGTTTCCTTCCTCAAGCTTCTGCCCCTATGTCAACGCCGGTCTGTCTATGTTCCTGGGTTCCTTTAAGGCCGATACGACCGTGGGCTGGGGGTTTGCCTGGGAGGTTGGGCCCAGCACCATGACGATCGATTACGCCAAGGTCGCGGCTTCGATCGATGAGAAACTGAATGGCCTGGGCTTCAACCTGGGGGCCGGATTCGACCTGCGCTTGGGGGCCGGCCTGGCGGTCACCCTGGACGCCGCCTATTTTCTGGGCAAAAAATCAGATTTCGGCTGGAATGTCGCCCCAGGGTTGTATGATTTTAAATACCACTCCGGGGTTTCCGCGAACTTTGGCCAGAACACCGCGCAGCGATTATCGGATGTGCTGGGGAGTGTCCAGGTCAGCCTCTCGTTCTTCAAAGTCCTGGTGGGTATCAAATTGCTGCTGTGATCCTATAGCGATAGGCCGGGATAACATAGCGAGGGAATGATGCGGAAAAAAAGTGTGGTCCTGTATATCTGGCTTATTTTTTTGGTCACAGCCCTGGCCCTGCCCCTCTTGGCCCAGGGGACCAAGGTCAAGGTCGTCGTGGAGAACGCTTCCCTGCGGCTCAAGCCCAGCCTGGACAGCGAGGCCATCGAAGAGTCGATCCCCCTCAACACGGTCTTAACCTCTGAAAACAAAATCGGCGAGTGGTATGAGGTCAAGTACGAGTCCCAGGTGGGGGTGACGCTTATCGGCTACATTCATGAGATGTATGTGGAGGTCCTGGTCGAAGAGGCCGCTCAACCGCCGGTCCAGGAAGCGGAAAGGCCGCGGCTGAGGGAGACACGACAGCCCGGGCCGCTGCTGCCCGCGGAGTACGGGCAGAAAAAAATGGAGATTTTTCTTGGCGGCGGGCTCGGCTTCGGCTCTTTTCTAAGCAGCCAGTCTGAGTATAGCTATAGTTGGAATTATGGATGGATTGCCGTTGACGAAGGAGGAACTATTCAGCATAAAGCAAAGAACCCATTAGGTCCGGCACTTTCATTTAGTTACTTTTTCATGGATAGCTTGGGAGTTCGGCTGCGAATAGATCCTGGTTTCAATCAAAAATTTACAGATGGACAAAGCAATTACAGAGCGGATTATGTATGGGGCTGGGGTTCGGATTTCGACGAGCTCACCTGGGATGTGACAGGGGATTTTTTTGTCACGCCCTTAAGCCTTGATCTGGTTTATAGATTTCCGGTCGGTTCTTTCACGCCATATATTAGCGCTGGTGTCTCTTATTTTATATCCAAATTCAAGGCCAAAACGAACATCGGTTGGGCTAATTGTTGGTTTATCGATGCCTGGACAGAAGCCTATGACTACCTTATACTGCCTGTTTCGATCGATAAACCACTGAACGGCGCGGGTTTCAACTTCGGCGCGGGATTTGATTTCCGAATTGGGCCGAACTTGGCTTTTGCCATAGATGCCACCTATTTTCTAGGCAAGAGTATGGAAGCTAAATGGTATATGCCGCCCGGAAGATACTACTATACGGGATGGACCCATGCCTACACTGATTTCGATCAACATGATTCAGATTTATTTGCAGATGATCTAGATCCGGTCAAAATTAAAACCTCATTCTTCAAAATTTTAATCGGGATAAAAATGTTATTATAACCTGAGCCTCTATTTTCACGCTTGGACATCATTCAAAATCGACATAGTTTTCAATAAAGATCCTGATTTTTATTCTTGATAATTGATCTCGTCAATAGCCTTTTTAACAAGATATCTATCCATTCTTTTTGGTTGACTATTAAACTGCAGCAATATTCTCTTTGAGTCGATTTGCCAATGTCAGAACAGAGCTAAGTGTGCACTAGATATTGAGTTTTGGCCTAGCGATTGCTTTTTTTGACGCTTACTGAGCGGCCTTGGCCCCGGTAATCTCCGAGGGGGGGACCAGCACCACTCCCGACTCTTCCAGCAGGGCAGGCAGATTCCGGAGCGCTTCCAGAGTCCCATCATAGGGGTGACATATTCCCACGGCCCAGCCTTTTTTCCGGGCGATGCTGAAAAGCTGGCGCAAATTTTGTTCGATTCTTTCGGGCGTTTCTGAGGCGGCATCGAGGAAAAGGTCGCTTGAGGCGGCCGGGACGCGCATCCGGCGGGCGGTTTCATAAGCCAGGGAGTCGAGGCTGGTCCGGCTGTCGATGAAGAACAGACCGAACTCCTTCAGGACGTCCAGGACCGCCTTCATCCTGGCTTCATCCTCGGTGAGGAGCGAGCCCATGTGGTTGTTCACGCCCCGGATGTAGGGCACTTGATAGAGGTCTTCCCGGACGCGGCTGCGGACCTCGTCCTCCGTGAGCCGGGAGCCGATCAGCCCCTGGGTGAACTTTTCGGTCTCGTGGTGGTTCTTCGATTCCATGGGCAGGTGGAGCATCACTTCCAGGCCGTGCTCGTGGGCGATCTGGGCGGTTTCGACGGCAAAGGGGCTGAAAGGCAGGACGGATACGGCCAGGGGCAGGTTGAGCTCGCCTACGGCCCGGGCTTTTTCCAGGCTGTAGCCCAGGTCGTCCACGATGAGCGCTACGCGGATAGGCCCCTGGGCCGGCCCGCGCGCCGCCCTGGGAAACACCCGCGGACCTAGCGTTCGTCCTTCCCCCAGGCAGGAAAAAAGAATGAGCGCCTTACGCTTTTTGGCCCCCTTGACCTCCCAGAGGTAATAGGCGACTCTCTTGTCCTTTTCTTCCTTCCTGCTCAGAACGGCCGAACGTGCCGCCTGGAGCGACTTCTCCAGGGCGGGCGCCAAGCGGCCGTACTGCTCCGGCTGAAGATTGATCTTGAGGTGAAGGTTGCCGCTGCTGTCGGTGAAGCGATTGAGGCCCAGGAGCGATATCTTCTGTCGGGACATTTCTTGCCGGACAACTTGGACGATCTCCTCCGGTCCGGGCGGAGGGAAACGATCTCCCAGGATCAGGGAAAACAGCGGCGACCGGGCTCCCCTCAGCCAGCCGGCGAAATCCAGGCCCAGCAGAAAAAGGACAATGACCGCGATCCAAAACAGGGGATTTTTTAGAATGGAGGAACGCCCGAGGGGCGCTGTTCTCTGTCTGCCCATGGGTCAGCGGAGGGAAGTCAAGCTTAGGGTTTTCTGGAGAAATTGGCTGCGTCCGGCCTCCTCGCCGCTCAAGGCCGCGTCGGGGATGACGCCCTTTTCCCACAGCTTTTCGCCCGAGGCGTAGCAGAAGACGCCGGTGGTCAAGAGGAGCGCGCTGCCGTCGCTCAGGGGGAAGGCTTTCTGCTTGGAGGCCAGGCCCAGGGTCGGATATCCTACCACTTTGGCCCGTTTGGCCGACTGAAGGACGCCGGCCACGATTTCGGCCGGCCCGAGAGTGGCCTGGTTCGTCCAGACGACCAGGGGTACCTTGTCCCAGATAGCCGGCTGCGGGCAGGAAAAGGGCTCTCGGCTTCCATCCTTCATTAAAAAGGAACCAGCCTGGGGCAGGCGGAGGAAGAGGTTGACCAGCCGGCGGGCCGCCTCCAAGTCGCCCTGTCCGCAGCCCCGCAGGTCGAGAACGAGAGGGGCTGAGGCTTGGGCCAGGGAGGCCGGGATCATGCCCTTCAAGCTGTCCTGGCCGGATAAGGACAACCTGGAAATGGCCAGCACTCCGGCCGTTCCCTTTTCCGGCGAGAACTGATAGGCCTTGGCCGAGGGAAGGGACCGTTCCACGGAGATCTCAACGGTGGATGCCTGACGGACGACCCTCAGCTTGGCCGGCCGATCTTCATTGCTGAGCAGAAGAAGGCGAGCCTCCCAGAGGCTCAGGCCGAAGGTGGCTCGGTTGTCGATGGCGCTGATGAAGTCCCCAAGTTGGAGTCCGGACCGGGAGGCCGGCCGTCCTTCTTCCAGGCCCGCCACCTGGGGCATCCCCCCGGGCGTTTTGATGAGGACAATCCCCGCGTCCCATAAGGGGGTTTGAGGGGTTTGCGTCGATTCTCTGTACTTAGCCAGATCCTCCCGGCTCAGGTAGCTGGACAGCATGTCCAGCGACTGAACCAGGCCGCGGTAGGCGCCTTCCATGGCCCGCGCCGGCTCCACGCGGTCGATGTAATCCTCCCTGATCAGCTGGATGATGTTTTCCACCAGCCTCAGGTCGCCCTGTCCTGCCCCGCCGCGCGCGGCCGGGCCGGGCACGAAGCTCCGCACCAGCAGAAAGAACAGCAGCAGCACGGACAGAGAGGCCAGGGCCAGGATCCGGACGGGACGCGTATTCATCGGTTTTATCAGAAGGGGGATTGTATCATCTCGGCGTGAGCCATTTCAAGGGATCGAGCGGCTTGGCCTTGTTGCGGATCTCCAGATAGAGGGTGACCCCCTTGAGCGAGCCGATGTCGCCGGCCACGGCCAGGGGCTGCTCGGCCTCCACCAGGTCGCCGATGGCCGCCAGGAACGAGGAGCAGTGGCCGTACAGGGAGTAGTAGCTCAGGCCGTGGTCCAAAATGAGCAAATTGCCGTAGCCCTGGAAATAATCGGCATACACCACCTTGCCGGCATGGACGGCCTTGACCACGGCGTCCTTTTTGAGGGGCGCGATGTCGATGCCGTTGTTCCGGGTGGACGTATTGAACTGGGGGTGTTTCTCCACGCCGAACGTGGTCACCACCCGGCCTTCGACCGGCCAGGGCAGCCGGCCTTTCCGCTCGTAAAGGGGGATGAAGGGCGTGGGCAGGATGATCTCCTGCCGCTGGAGCTTCTCCATCAGCCGGGCCAGCTCGCGGGCCCGGTCCTCCAATTCCCGCAGGGTCTGTTCGTAGGAGGCCTTGTTCCTGTGGATTTGGTCGATGAGACGCTTGTGCTGAAGCTCCTCCCCCTCCAGTTCTCGGCGCTTGCCTTTGGTCCCCTCGATCAGACGGCCGAGCTCGTCCGTCTTGGCCAGGAGCGCCTTTTCCGTCTCGGCCAGCTCGGCCAGAGTGGCCCGGTAGCTGCGCAGGACGGCCTCCTGGTAATCGGCCAGGATGGTCAGGTTTTTATGCTCGGCCACCAGGTCGGTGATATCGTTGGTTTGGAAGAAGAACTGGAAGAAATCGAGCCGGCCGTATTTGTAGAGAGTCTCCAGCGTCTTCTCCATGGACCGCTTCTCCCGCTCCAGTTTGTCCCGCAGAACCGGGATCCTTCGCCTCAAGCCGGTCAGCTCGGCCGATGTTTTTTCCATTTGGACGTTGTACAGGTTGAGTTCAGTCTTGATGAGGGATTTGTGGAGAAGGATGCGCTCCAGGGAGGAGAGGATGGTTTCTTCCTTCTGTTCCTCTTCGATGATCCGCCCTTTGACCTCTTCGATCTGCCGGCGGATGCGGAACAGGCGCTCGTCGAAGCCGGAGATGTCCTGGCCGGCCGCCCGGCCGAAGAGCAGGGCCGCCGCTATAGCCAGGAGGAAAACTCGCTTCATTTTATGGCATCTCCTGTTCTTTGCTTCGACATCCATAAAGAGGAGGGGTCCTGTCACCGCGCGTCCCCGTCCGTCCTCGCGCAAGACCCGCCCACCCGCCACCATGCGCTGCGGGCGGGCGGCGACTGGCGCCGTGCCACCCCTCCCCACATATCATAGGGATGGAGATGCTTTTCTCTCATTTTCGGGTGACGTAAATGATGCCGCCGATGAGGCCGACCAGGAGCCCAATCGCCAGGTC
>Ga0315289_10006508_pt1 | contig 17164 bp, 15 predicted proteins | sample YL17G11_40_MG_FD_203452 | JGI IMG/M metagenome (GOLD analysis project Ga0315289, IMG submission 203452) | Sediment microbial communities from Yellowstone Lake, YNP, Wyoming, USA - YL17G11_40 | ecosystem: Environmental > Aquatic > Freshwater > Lake > Sediment | place: USA: Wyoming | collected... | reverse complement strand
ATTGTATAAGAGATGAAAAAGATTTCTGGACACATTTTAATTATATTCATCAAAATCCAATTAAGCATGGCTTAGTGAAAAACTTAGAGGAATTAAAAAATTATCCTTATTGTGGATATCGACAATGGGTAAATAAAAAAGGAGAAGAATGGTTATGCGAATGTTTTGAAAGTTATCCAATTATCAATTATATTGTTCCGAATGATTAAAAATAATATGAAACCCTGAAGGGTGAAATCCTGTTCAGGAATTAAGGCTTTAGCCTTTCATTAAAAATAATATGAAACCCTAAAGGGTGAAATCCTGTTCAGGAATTAAGGCTTTAGCCTTTCATTATAAAAACTATGGCCAACCTCGGCTACATCCAATTAAATCGCACCTGCAATCAAAAATGCCTTTTTTGTTCTAACCCGGATAATGGCAGTATTTTGGATTACAAGCAGGCCAAGTTTTATTTGGATGATTTTGCCAATAAGGATTACCAAGGCGTGATTTTTACCGGTGGCGAGCCGACTTTGAATCCGATTTTGAATCAGGTGATTAAATATGCCAAACAAAAGGGTTTAGAAGTCAGAATAATTACCAATGGCCAGAGAACAGCTGATTCGCAGGTTTTAAATGATTTAAAAAATGTTGGCCTAGATTTAATACATGTTTCAGTTCAGTCATTTGATCCGAAAATTCAGGATTATTTAAGCCAGAATCCCGGTTCATTGAAAAATATTTTAAAAACTTTAGTCAATGCCAGGCGCTTAAATTTGCCAGTCAATATTAATATGGTGATTAATAGTTTTAATGCTAAAAGCTTGGATAAAAACATTCAATTTTTTCTAGTTAAATTCCCCGAAATTAATCATTTTGTTTTTAATAATTTGGATCCGGAAATGAACAGGGTGGAACAAAATAAGTTTGTGGTGCCCAAATTAACTGATTTTAAAAATTCCTTGCAAAAAGCTCTGGAAACTTTGGTTAAATTCGGCAAAACTTTTCGCGCCGAAAGAGTGCCCCTTTGCTATATGGCTGATTTTGGAGAATTCTCCACTGAAACCAGAAAAATTTTGAAAAATGAAGAAAGAAGCATTTTGTTTTTGGATAATAGGGAAGATCCCTATCGCGTTCAGAAAAACTTTTATTATAAAAAAGCGGCGCAATGTGTTGATTGTAGCCTAAAAGATATTTGTGCTGGTTTGTATGCGATGGATACTTATTATGATAGTCAGGAATTAATTCCGCAAAAAATTGATAAGCAAATTATTATTAATAAAATTTTAAATGGATAAAAGAGTGGAAATATACGTGGGCTTTAAGTGCAATAATAATTGCGTTTTTTGTGTTGAAAGGAATTCTCGATTAAAAAATCAAAGTAATTCATATTATAATAATCCAGAAGAGATAGAAAATAAAATTTTAGAATTAAAAAATCAGGGCTATAATCATATAAATTTTTTAGGTGGCGAGCCATTTATAGAAAAGAATTTTTTGTCTTTTTTACGGGCTGCTAAAAAACAAGGTTTTTCAATAGCAGTGACTACTAATGGCAGTTTATTAGCTGATGAGGAAATTGCCAAAAGCCATTTGCCTTTAATCAATGATTTGATTGTCTCTATACATGGGCATAATGAGGAATTAATAACAAAACAAACAAAGAATCCCCGGCTTTTTGAGGCGCTAAAAAATACCTTCCTTAATATTAAAAAATATTTTAAGGGCCGGCTTTTAAAATCAAATTGTGTAATTAATAAATTAAATTATCAGGATCTGCCAGGAATTATTGAATTTATAGGGCAAAACGGCATAAAGGAAATTAGCCTTACTAATATGTCTATTAAAGGTTACAATAATGATTATATTGTCCGTTTAAATGAATTAAAACAGATTATCGGCGAGGCAGTTAATTGCGCCCCAAAGCAGGATGTTTTATTAAGATTTTCAGATATTCCTTTTTGTATTTTGGGAGAAAATTATTATCTGACCAATGAGTTATATGCTGATGATAGGACTAAGCTAAATATTGAGAATAAAGAAGAAAGTTTTTGGCGGCCCAAGATAAAGACCGAGAAATGTGATAATTGTAAATTGAAAGATTTATGCCTAGGATTAGATTTAGAATATTATAAATTATTCGGGGATAGTGAATTGGAGAAGCAAATATGAAAAATATTGAAATAAACATTGGGAATACCTGTAATAACGAATGCCGTTTTTGCATGGTTGACCATAACAGCCGTGGATTTACTGATTTTGCCACTATACAAAAAGAACTTATCAGGGCTAGAAAAAATGGATTTGAATCCATTGGTTTTTTGGGTGGTGAATTTACTCTGCATCCTGATGTGTTAAAAATTATAAAACTGGCCAAGATTTTAGGATTTAAAATTATCCATATAATTAGTAATGGCCGGAAATATCAAGATGAAAATTTTGTTAAACAAATAATTAAAAATGGAGTTAATCGTTTTTCAGTATCCATTCACAGCTATAAGCCAGAAGTGGAAGATTATTTAACCCAAAGGCCAGGAGGGTTTGAGGAAAAAATACAAGGCTTAAAGAATTTAATTAAATTGAACCAGCTCGTTTCTATTAATTTGGTAATTAATAATTTAAATTATAAGGAGATATTGGAGTCCTTAAAGTTTTTTAATGAAATGGGGATTAATGATTTTCGTTTGAATTTTATCTGGCTACATGGCCGGGCCAAAGATAATAAAGATTTATATCTTAAATATTCAGATTTTTTGCCTTTGCTCGATGAACTTATTAAGCTGGCAAAAAATAATAATTTTACTATTGCGTTTGAGGGAATTCCCGCCTGTTTGATAAACGATAAGAATAAATTGGATTACATTGGTGAATTAAGAGATTTAAATACTGAAGTAGTGGCGTTTAATAATCCCACTAAAGAAAGAGAAAATTTTAATTGGCAGGAGCGTAAAACTAATGAATTTAAAGTTAAACATGAAAATTGCGTCCTATGTAAATTTAATAATTTTTGTGAAGGAGTCTGGAGCGATTATATTGATCTTTATGGTTGGAGTGAATTTAGTTTATAAAATATGTCATTAATACGCTTAACAAATTTATGCAATGAAAAATGTTTATTTTGCAATTTCCCGGATGATTGCCGGACTTTGAGTTTGGACGAGGTTAAAGAAGAAATCGATAAAAGTAATGCAGACAGCCAAGTTACTTTTACTGGTGGTGAGCCAACAATTTATCCTTACATAAAAGAGGTGATTAATTATGCTAAAGAAAATGGTATTAAAGATATTGAAATTCAAAGTAATTGTCTTTTGTTGGCCAATTTAGATTTCGCCAAAGAACTGAAAGAAAACGGTTTAATAGGGGTTTTTGCGACAATTCATTCTAATCAGCAGGAAATTTTTGAAAAAATAACCCAAATTCCGGGTAGTTTTGAAAAAACTTTGCAGGGAATTGCCAATATAATATCTTTGGGCGTTGAAATACGAATTAATATTGTGATTAATTCTTTAAATTACAAGAATTTATTAGAAATTACTAAATTTATCTATAAGAATTTCCCGCAAATTAAAAGTATTGATTATTCATTTATTGTACCGTGTGAAAATGTTTTGCAAAAGCCCTATTTAATGCCAAAAATAAGCGAGGTTGTGCCAGAATTAAAAAAGGCCTATGAGTTCTGTCTAGAGAATAAGATTAAATTTTCTAATCCTGGCTGCGGCATTCCCTTATGTTTTATTCCAGAATATAAAGATGTTTCCTTGGAATATAATCTGCTTAAAAATAATAAAAATGCTAATATAATTCAGGATAATCAAAAAGAAAAAGTTAAATTGCTTAAATGTAAAAGTTGCGAATTTGATCAATATTGCCTGGGTGTTTGGCAAAATTATTTAAAAATTCGTGGTGATCAGGAATTTCTAATATGATTTAGATTAAATGAATTGATATGTATAAAGAAAATAATATTCGTCCCTATGTAATATTTTTTAGCCCATGTGATAATAACTGTATTTTTTGCAGTTTAAAAAGCCAACAAAATGCAGATCATAAAAGTTTTAAAGAACTTAAAATACAGATCGATCAGATTGTTAATTTTTTAATATTAAATAATAAGCATTTAGACAATATATTTTTGATAGATGGCGAGCCTACTTTAAATGATTGTTTTTTAGATATAGTAAAATATGCTGCCAGCTTGGGTTTCAAGCAAATATATTTGGACACTAATGGGCAAAAATTCAGTGATGAAAATTTTTGCCGGCTGGCAATAGAGTCAGGGTTGACAGATATAAATATGCCTATCTATGGACACAATGCATTAATTCACGATTCAATTACACGAAAAAAATTTTCCTTTCTAAGATTTATTAAAGCTATAAAAAATTTAAAGCATTTTGATGTGGCGTTGCATTTGCATACATTAATTTTAAAGCAAAACTATAAAGATTTACCGCAGATGGCAAGATTAATAAAAAGTTATAATCTGCCTTGCTCCTTTAATTTTTTTCTGCCCGATGAAAAGGAAAAATTACCCGAACTAATCCCATCTTATAGTCAAATATTGCCCTATCTTTTAAAAGCCAGATTTATATTAAATAATAATTTTAAATATAAAGAAATTCCTGAATGCGTTTTGGGCAATAAAAAAGTTATCCCAGAAAAAGATAAATCTTTCAAGTTTATCATAAATTCAAATAAACCCGCATTCTATAAAGGATTAGATTATGCCAGTGAAAGGCAGGCAAAGATTAAATTATTTTCTTGTGAAAAATGCAGCTCGTTTAATAATTGCGAAGGTGTTCTAAAAAGATATGTTGAATTTTTTGGGATAAATGAATTTAAGCCAATAACGAATATTTAATTTTATGGAAAGAGTTGATATTAAAATTGGTTTTCAGTGCAATAATCTTTGTCAGTTCTGCGTGCAGGGTGACAAGCGTTTTAAGTTTAAAAATAAAACAATTGAGGAGATAAAAGATTCCTTATTGGAGGCAAAGGAAGAGGGTAGTAATGGCGTTGTTTTTACTGGCGGCGAGCCGACTATCCATCCAAATATTTTGGAAGCAGTTAAATATGCCAAAGATTTGGGGTTTAAAAATATTCAGATCCAAAGTAATGGCCGGATGTTTGCTTATTTAGATTTTTGTAAAAAGTTAGTTTTAGCTGGAGCAAATGAATTTTCACCGGCTTTGCATGGTTCAAGTCCAGAAATTCATGATCAATTGACAAATAGCTCTGGTGCTTGGCAGCAAGTGGTGCAGGGCATTAAAAATTTAAAATCACTTGGGCAATATGTTTTAACCAATACTGTAATTAATTCAAAAAATTATTACGACTTGCCTAATCTGGCGCGATTATTTGTTAATTTGGGTGCTGACCAGTTTCAATTTGCTTTTGTCCATATTTTGGGCACTGCGGCTAAAAATAAGGACTGGATAGTGCCAAAAATGAGCGAAGTGATGCCTTACGTGAAAAAGGGGTTGGATATTGGGATAAAAGCTAACAAGGTTGTGATGACCGAAGCCATACCTTATTGTTTAATGCAGGGATATGAAGATTATATTGCAGAAAAAATTATGCCCGAAACAAAGATTGTTGACGCCGAAGGTGTAATTGAATGCTTTTCGGATTACCGTATGAATAAAGGCAAGGCCAAAAGAGAAGAATGTAAAATTTGTAAATATTTTCAGGTCTGCGAAGGTCCATGGAAAGAATACCCGGAAATTTTTGGCTGGAATGAATTTCAGCCGGTTAATTCTTTGTCAAATGGCTTTATTATGCTTAAAAATTATGACAGCCAATTATGCGGGCAAATTTCAGATTTGTATGATTTGGGCAAAATTATTTCTGTTGCTAAATACCAGGGCCATAGCTGTAATAAAGTTCATTTATTTGAATTTGAAAAAAGTAAAGTGATTATTAAATTTGCCAATTATGAAGAAAATAAAATTTTATTGGAAAAAGAATTACTTGATAAATTTCAAGATTTAAATTTCCCAAGACTTTTAATCAATAAAACTGTCCAGCCATTTTTTAGCTATAATAGTAATTTAATAAAAGTTTATGAGTTTGTAGAAGGTAAAAAAATTAATCTCGAAGATTGTCTAGATTTTGTAATAAAATTTATTAATATAATGGAAGGGCATGACTGGCTGAGATTTTATAAGATAGATGATGTTTATAAAAGCATTAGGCATGAATTTGATAGAGTATATGAATTAGTTAGTGATGATAAGCAATATAAGGAATTTGTACATCTTTGTACTGAAAATCAACAAGTGCTGAATGAATATTTTAAAAACAGAGAAAAAATAATTTTATATCATAATTTAGATTTAATAAAACAAGATAATATTATTTATATATTAGAATCGGAGCATTTAGGTGAGAGTTTTTCCCCCTTAACTTATGCTTTGTCGAGATATCTAGTCGATATCATTGATAAATCAAAATATGATGAGGGACAAAAACTAAATATTATGGAAATTTTAAAAATATTTACTGAAGGTATAAATTATAAATTAAATAGTCAAAATATTACACTTTTAAAAATATTTTTAGTGTCAGAATTATTAAATCGTATGCTTTCTTTGGATAATACAGAACAAGAAAAATTTTCCAAGTTTAAATATTTTTATAAAATTATTCTGGATATAAAATATGAACCTCTTGAATGAAATTATAAATGAATATTTATTTCTTGCCTTCGTGATAATCATTGGCTTTATAGTTACCATTGAAGATTTTAAAATTGACAAAATTAGGAATAAATGGATTAAAATTGGTTTTGCTATTGGTTTTGTCGTTTATTTGCTTTCGATTACTTTTTTACTAGTAACTAAACAAAATATAAACTGGTGGGATTATTTAAATATATTAACAAACACATTAATTGCTTTTATTTTAGGATTTGTGCTATGGAATTTTAAATTGTGGTCTGGGGGTGATGCCAAGCTTTTTACCCTTTTTGTTTTTTTAATCCCAATTTCATATTATCAAAATTGGTATTGGAAATATTGGCCTGGGCTGACTTTGCTGATCAATATCATTTTACCGATTTTTATTTATTTGATAATTAAATTTATACTTTATCCTATCCAGTTGGGCATAAATTATTTAAGTAAGCCGGCAATATTAAAAAAATATTACCAAGATTACAAGGCGCAGAAAAAAATTGATAAGAAAAAAATTAATGAATACCTGGCGATTGGCTTAAGCTTTATTGTGATATTAATAATTTTTCAGATTTTAAGATCGCGCTTGAGTGAGTTTTTGCATCCATATTTGGGAAACTTAATGATAGTTTTTTATTTCTTTATGGGTTTTATAGTTTTCCAGCCATTAAGAAGTATTTTAAAAAAGTTTTTGTATATAGCTTTAGTAATTATAGTGATATATTTTATTTTAGGGTATATTTATTTCCGCAATTTAGTTTACATTGATTTACATCGTATTTTGGCTTTGCAATTTTTATTTATGATGTCTTATTTTTATATTTTTAAATATGGCAAGGCTTTATTGATGTTTTTATATAATTCAGCTGAAGTAAAAATGATACCCTTGGCTGAATTAGCCGGCGGAGTTTATATTAATAAAGATTATGTCAGAAAAATTTTAAATACCTCAATTGATTTGGAGAATTTTAAAAAAAGCTTAGATCCAGTTCTTGAGAAAGAAGAAAAGGAAAAAATATGGGAATTGATTAAGCGTAAAAATGATTTAAAGCAAGGTGAGCGAAAACAATATAAAATTTTAGGATTTTTCAGATATTTAAGATTAGAAACATTGCCTTATTTAATTAAAGAATTATATCAATATAAAAAACAAAAAAAAACAGACAGCGATTTATTGCAGAGTATGTCTAATAAATTAACACCTGAGCAGAATTTGGAATTGGATAATATTTTGAATAAAACAGACCAAATCCAAAAATTCCTCAAATCAATTAGAGGAAAATTGACAGCTGAACAGGCGCAAAAAATAAAAGAAATGATTTTAGAGCGAAATGCAAAAGTCCAATCCCTTGGCTTACCACCAGTAGAAAAAATTGTATTGCATAAAACTTTTTCCTTCGCGCCATTTATGCTCCTGGGCATATTAATTACCATTATTAGCAAAAGCTCTATAATTCATTTGATTTATCAATATATTTTGCATCGTTAAGATTTTCTGTTAAAATATCAGTATGATAAAGATTTACAACACTTATTCCAAAAGAATTGAAGAATTTAAATCGCTTAATGAGAAAAAGGTCAATATGTATAGCTGCGGACCCACTGTTTATGATTATGATCATTTGGGTCATGCTTGGACTTATACTTCTGCTGATTTATTGCGCCGTATGTTTGAATTTAATGATTATAAGGTTAAACAAGTAATGAATATAACTGATGTTGGGCATTTGACCAGCGATGCTGATACAGGTGAAGACAAGCTGGAAAAAAGTGCCAGAGAAAAAGGCCAAAGTGCCTGGGAAATCGCAGATTTTTTTACGAAAATTTATTTAGCCAATAGGCAGAAATTGAATTTGGAAAAACCAGAAATTATTTGCAAGGCGACAGATCATATTAAAGCCATGATTAAATTAGTCCAGCTTTTATTAGATAAGGGGTTTGCTTATGTGATTAAAGATGGTATTTATTTTGATACCTTAAAATTTAAAGATTATGGAGAGTTATCGGGCAATACTTTGGACAACTTAATCGAAGGAGCCAGAGTAGAAGTTAATCCAGAAAAGAAAAACCCAACTGATTTTGCCATTTGGAAATTTTCAGCGCAGGGTCAAAAAAGGCAAATGGAATGGACTGCTTTTGGCCAGAAAGGTTTTCCTGGCTGGCATATTGAGTGTTCGGCCATGAGCATGGAATATTTAGGTGAAACTCTGGATGTTCACACTGGTGGTGAAGATAATATTTTTCCTCATCATGAATGCGAAATTGCTCAATCCGAAAGTGCTACTGGCCAAAAGTTTGTTGATTATTGGTTCCACACCAGATTCTTATTAATTGAAGGCCAGAAAATGTCCAAATCCTTAAAGAATTTTTTTACCATTAAGGACATAGAAGCAAAGGGTTTTTCACCGCTGGATTTGCGTTATTTATTTTTAACTGCCCATTACCGCTCCCAGCTGAATTTTACCTGGCAAGGCTTGGAAGCCGCCCAAATAGCCAGAGAGAAATTAAACAATTTTGTTTTAAGCATTAAAGATAAAGGTAAAATAAGTACTGATTATAAAGAAAAATTTTTAGCCAAAATCAATAATGATTTGGATATCCCTGGTGCTTTAGCTTTGGTTTGGTTGATGATTAAAAATAATAATATTAGCGAAGAAGATAAAAAAGCGACCTTGCTCGATTTTGACAAGGTACTAGGTTTAAATTTGGCCAAAGTAAAAAAAGAAAAAATTAAAATATCTAAAGAAGTTGCCAAGCTTGTTAAAGACAGAGAAAAAGCGAGAAAAAATAAAAATTGGGCAAAATCAGATGAATTGAGAAATAAAATAAGTGAATTGGGTTTTATAGTCGAGGATACTGAACAAGGTTCAGTTGTTAAGAAAAAATAATTTAGATTTAAGATGTAAGATATATGATATAAGTCATGGTGCAGAATTTTTGCCATGACTTTATAATTATATGAAAAATTTTTGGTTAAAACTGAAGAAACCAATTATTGCTTTGGCGCCAATGGCCGGAATTACTGATTCTGCTTTTCGCCAGATTTGCAAAAAGTACGGAGCAGATGTGGTTTATTCAGAAATGATTAGTGTTGATGCTTTGGCGCACAATTCAGTCAAGACTTTCAAAATGCTGAATTTTTCTAAAAAAGAAAAGCCTATTGTAATTCAGTTATTTGGTAAAAAGCCAGAATTATTTTCTCGGGCGGCAAAATTGGTTGAGCAAAAAGGAGCTGACGGCGTGGATATTAATTTTGGCTGTCCAGCTCCCAAGGTTTTTAAATGCGGAGGCGGAGCCAGTTTAATGAAAGATTTGGATTTATGTTATGAAATTATTAAAGCCACTTGTTTAGCAGTCAAAATTCCAGTATCCATAAAAATCAGAAGTTCAGCAGGCAAAGTTATTGCTTTAGATTTACTAAAAAAATTTAAAGATTTGCCAGTAACTGCAATAATGATTCATGGCAGGAGTTATGAGCAGGGCTTTAGCGGGGAAGTTGATTTGGCCATGATTAAAAAGGTTAAACAAAGTTTTAAAGGTATTGTTTTGGGTAATGGGGGAATTATAAATCCGCAAAAAGCCAAAGAAATGCTGGCTAAAACTGGAGTTGATGGAATTGGTTTAGCTCAAGGTGTGTTGGGAAATCCTTGGTTATTTAAGCAAATAAAAGATTATTTAAAAACAGGAAAATTTTCAGAATATAATTTAACTCAAATAAAAAAAGTCGCTTTAGAACACGCGGCTTTGAATTATAAATTAAAGGGGAAACAAGGTATTTGGGAAATGCGCAAGCATTTGGCTTGGTACTGCAGAGGGTTTGCAGGCACTAGCGCTTTAAGGCAAAAATTAATTAGGGTAGAAAGTCTAGGTGAAATAAAAATTGCTCTGTCAGACAAAATATTTATTTTGTAGAGACGTGCCATGGCGCGTCTCTACAGATTTTTAATCTGCCTGACAGAGCAATTCCTAAATCCACTTTTTATGTTTAAAATAGGCAAACATGCCTAGGGAAGCAGCGCCCATAATGGCAATTATTTTATAAAAATCAAAATCTGTACCTGCAATTGGAATATTTTTTACATTCATGCCGAAAATTGCAGCCATTAAAGTTAAAGGAAAAACAATGACAGAAAAAATTGTTAAAGTTCTCATGATATCATTTAATTTAAAAGTAACAAGAGAGCTATTAGTATCTTCCAGAGCATTGATGGTCCCTTGGTAATTTTCTAAAAGATCCCAGATATTGTGGACATGGTCAAGTAAATCATTATAATAATTCGTTATTTTACCATCTTGGCCGTTTGCTCTAGTTTGGTTTTTAATTAATTGTAATAAAATAGTGCGGTGAGCCTGCTTAATTTGGCGAAAATAAACAATATTTCTTTTGATAATTAATATTTCCTTGACCATTTCCCGTTCTTTTCCGGCAAAAATATTTTTTTCAATTGTATTAATATCGACGCTTATATGGTCAAGCATTGGGAATTCGGAAATATAAAGCTGGTCAAGAATTTCATGTAATAGCATCAGGGGATTTTCACTTAAATACAAGTCTTTTTCATTTTTATTGTCCAGGCAGCTTTTAAATAGATCTGCTAAGGGGACTAATTGATTATAATGAATTGTAATTAAGTGGTCTTTAGTGATAAAAATATCAATTTCAGCAGGAATAATTTCGCGTTTTTTACGATTGTAAACCGGAAATAACAAAACTAAAAATAAATAACTAGGCCTAATAAGCAGTTTGGGTCGCTGGGCATGCTTATGAGCGTAAGAATCATTTAAATCAAGCTGATTAAATTTAAATTTTTTCTTTAGGTAGGAAATCTCTTTTTCTGAGGCATTGATAATATTAAGCCAGCTGAATTTTGAAGATTTAACAATTTGGCTTTGAGGCATTTTAAAAAGAATTAATTTTCTTATCTGTATAATATTATAACATAAAAATAAAGGTTTGCGTAATGATAAAAGATAAGGGTAAAATAATATAGAAAAAGAAAAGACACATCCCTTAACCTTTTAAAGAAAATATGGTATATTTTATATATAACTCTAAACTATAGAAAATGGCTAAATTAATACAAGATATTAAGAAGAAATTGGAGAAACCACAAGATCCGGAAAATGTAATTCAACCGGAAAAGCAGGAAATACCGGCTCCACTTGAAATTGAAAAAAAATACGAAGCTATGCCAAGTCCAGAAGTTAAGGTCGAGAAAATAGAAGAAGCGCTAAAAGCAGTAATGCCAACGCCTACGATGGCAGCCCCAGCAGGTGCAATTCCTATAAAAAGTCCAGTTTTAGAAAAAATTGAAGATGTCTTGGAAGAGGATTTAGAAGATATTTATTTTCAGATGCCAGCAGAAAAACAGGCTGCCTTTAAAGAAGTAGGTGAGGTGACAGCTTCAAAAATTGCAGTGCTTTTGGGTACCGTCAAAGTGCAGGTTAAGAAAATTTTAAGCCTGATTATTGAATGGTTGAGAATAATACCCCATGTGAATAAATATTTTTTAGAACAAGAGGCAAAAATCAAGACTGATAAGCTCTTAGATCTTAAGGAGCAAGGTGAGATACCGTCAGCAGAAAATCAAAACAAAATTTACAAATAAAAATGGAAAATTTTATCTTACAACTTGCTGATTTTCAAATCACGGGGCCTAAAGTGTATATTTTAGGCGGTTTAATATTACTTATTAGCCTAATTGTATTATTAGTGCTTTATTTTTTATTAAAGAAAATTTTAAGAATAGTTTTCAAAAATATTGTTAGCTTTAAGCAAACTGTTCTTTTGGTCCAGGTGCCAAAATATGATGTCGTGGAAACCGGTGAAAGTAAAGTCCAACCAAAAACGCAAGAGGAATTAGCGGAAAAGATTGCTATTATGGAAGCATTTTTTTCTAATATTGCCGGCTTGTCTGCCCAAAAGGGTTTAAAATATGAATTTATTGAGAGAACAGATCATTTGGCCTTTGAATTAGTATTAAAAGAAGGTTTAATATATTTTTACGTAGTCGCACCCTCTAAGTGGAAAGATTTTATTGAACAGCAAATTATGGCCCAGTTTCCTAAAGCTTTAGTTGAAGAAGTTGAAGATTATAATATTTTTAGTCCCCAGGGTGTTATTGATGGAGCTATGCTCAAATTTAAAAAAGAATATATTTATCCAATTAAAACATATAGAAAGTTAGAAACTGATTCTCTCAATGCTTTAACAGGCGCTTTAAGTAAATTGGATAAAAATTCAGGCGCGGCTATCCAGGTAGTGGTTCGTTCAGCCAATCCCTCCTGGCATAAATGGGGCAGGAAAACAGCTTCTATTGCCCATCAGGGTAAAAAAGTTAGTGTCGCAATAACTGAGGCAAGTAGTGGCTTTTCTTTGAAAAAAGTAGCCAAATTTTTTGAAGGTTGGACCGGAGAAAAAAAGAAAGAAGGGCCAGAAGAGAAAAAAACTTATCAATTATCTTCTTTAGAGCAGGAAATTTTAAAAGGGATTGAAGAAAAAGCGGCCAAAGGTGGTTTGGAAGTTAATATTAGAGTGATAGTTTCAGCCGAGACAATGGATAAAACTAATATTTATCTAGAAAATATTTTAAATAGTTTTGCTCAATTTAATATTTATGAATATGGCAATGCCTTTAAGAGATATTCGCCCCCAAAGGACAAATTAATAAAAGATTTTATTTTCAGGGAATTTGATGAAAAAGGTAAAATGATTATGAACACTGAAGAAATGACTTCAATTTATCATTTTCCTTTAGGCCATACTGAAACGCCCAATATTGTCTGGTTGCAGGCCAGAAAATCAGCTCCGCCCACTGAATTGCCAAATGAAGGCGGTTTGATTGGCTACAATGATTTTCGTAATATTTATCAGGATATTTATTTGACAGATGATGATCGTCGGCGCCATGTTTATATTATTGGTCAAACAGGTACAGGTAAATCACAATTGCAGATTAATATGATTATTCAAGATATTCAAAGGGGCAAAGGCGTCTGTTTTATTGACCCGCATGGAGATACGATTGATTCAATTATGCAATTTATCCCTAAAGAAAGAGCTGAAGATGTAATTCTTTTTGATCCTTCTGATACGCAAAGGCCAATGGCCTTGAATATGATGGAATTTGAAATGCCTGAGCAAAAAACAATGGTGATTAATGAGATGATGAATATTTTTGATAAGTTGTATGATTTGAAATCTACTGGCGGACCAATATTTGAACAATACATGAGAAATACCATGCTTTTAATGATGGAAGATCCGGAGTCTGGCTCGACTTTATTAGAAGTTTCTAAAGTTTTGTCTGATGAAGAATTTAGAAAATATAAACTTTCTAAAACCAAAACCCAGGTAGTTAAAGATTTTTGGGAAAAAGAAGCGGAAAAAGCAGGTGGCGAGGCTTCTTTAGCCAATATGGTTCCTTATATAACTTCAAAATTAACTTCGTTTATTGCTAATGATGTTATGCGGCCAATTGTTTCTCAGCAAAAAAGCGCTTTTAGCTTTAGGAAAGCCATGGATGAACAAAAGATAATTATGGTTAAATTATCCAAAGGTTTAATTGGTGAAATTAACGCCAATTTGCTGGGCATGGTTATTGTTGGTAAAATATTATTGGCTGCTTTAAGCCGGGTTGACCAGCCAGAAGCAGATAGAAAAGATTTCTTTTTGTATATTGATGAATTCCAGAATTTTTTAACAGAAGGCATTCAGGTAATTTTGTCCGAGGCTAGAAAATATAGGTTATGTTTGACCATTGCCCATCAATTTATTGGCCAATTGGTGAAAAATAATGATACTCGTTTTAAAGATGCTATTTTTGGCAATGTGGGCACCAAAGTCGTTTTCAGGGTTGGCGTGGAAGATGCAGATATTTTTGCCAAGGAATTTGCGCCAGTTTTTAATCAATATGATGTCATGAATGTGCCTAATTTAAATGGTTTTATTAAACCATTGATTTTCGGCAAAACTGTTTCGCCTTTTAGTTTTCATCTCACTCCATTTGAAAAACGTCCTTCTGCTAATCCAGAATTAGCCCAGGCAATCAAAGAATTATCCCGCTTAAAATATGGCCGCGATAGGAATATTGTAGAAGCGGAAATTGTGGAAAGAAGCAGAACAGCTTCTAGTAAAAAGACAGAAGTGGAATTAGAAGAGGATATTTTCGCGTAAAATTAGAAATAATAAATATAATTAAATATTTATGCCAAACAAAAATAAAAACTTAGATTCCATTAGCATTTCTCAAAGCAAGTATAAGTTGTTGCAGAAAATATTAAGGAATATCCATGATAATTTAGGGAAAGTAATACAAATATTAGAACAGGGGCCGGAGGAAATAAATGATATTGAGGCAATGACAAATATTTCCCGAACCCTAAAAGAGGCAGAAAATGATTTGGATATTATTGGCGGAGAAAGAATAATTGAAGGTGTTTTTGACGGTGAGAAAATGATTGCTCACGACGGGCAAGAATACATTGTGCCGGCTAATTATGCTTCTAAGTCAAAAATAGTCGAGGGAGATATTCTAAAATTAACCATAAATTCCCGGGGCGATTTTGTTTACAAGCAGATCGGCCCGATTGAAAGAAAAAAGGTTGTGGGTTTGCTCGGCCTGGATAAAAACGGGGATTATTTTGTTTCCGCAGAAAAGAAAAAATGGAAAGTACTGCCTGCCAGCGTCACTTATTTTAAAGGCCAGCCAGGCGACGAGGTTGTGATTTTAATTCCTAAAGATGCAGTCAGCAAATGGGCGGCTGTAGAGAATGTGGTTAAAAAGTAAGTCGAACCACTGATTTTTTATCACAGATAACACTGATATATTAAAATCCTGGAGGTAAGCCAGGATTTTTTAAAACTGTAACAAAAACCCTTTTAAATCGATATAATTATTAGGAAATATGGGATTGTCAGACCAGGAAATAAAGGAGCTAATTTTAAAAGTGCAGGCAGGGAATAAAGATGCTTTTGCACAAGTTTATGATTTGTTTTTTGAGAGAATAAGCAAATATATCTTTTTCAGAACTAAACATAAAGAGGAAGCAGAAGATTTGACAAGCTTAGTTTTTTTAAAAGTTTGGCAAAATATTGGCAAATATAAAATTCAGAAATCAGCGAAATTTTCCACCTGGCTGTTTCAGGTCGCGCGCTTTACTTTAATTGATTATTACCGACAGCGAAAACCGCAAGTTTCTTTAGCTGAGATGAAAGAAATTGGAGAATTAGGATCTTTAGAAAAAAATGTAGAATTAGAAGAAATAAAAAAATATATGCAAAAATTACCAGAACATTATCAAACTGTCATTGCCTTAAGATATTTTGAGGATCTAGATTATAAATTCATCGCCTATATTATGGGCAAGACCTCATTGGGGGTGAGAGTTTTACTGCATCGGGCAGTCAAAAAGCTAAGCGCTTTAATGAAAATTGACTATGAAAAAAAATGAACAAATTGAAGAATTATTTAAGCAGGCAAACCAAGAATTTGCTGGATTAAAATTGGCACCGGCCAAGATTAAAAGTAAACTATGGGAGGAAATCGATATTGTTACTGAAGAAAAAAATTTATGGCTGAATAATATTTCTAGAGAATTTTTGAAATTAAAATTATATCGTTATTCAATAATCGTTTTGGCATCATTTGTTATCCTATTATTAGCAGGCAGCGGAATTGGCTATGCCGCGGATTTGGCAGTGCCTGGAGACGTGCTTTATCCCTTGGATCGAAAAATTGAAGGGATTCAATTGTTGATTTTTAGAAATCCGGAAACAAACAGCCAGCTCAGGATTTTAATTTTAGAAGAAAGAACCAGTGAGTTGGAAAAATTAAAGAATAAAGGCAACCAGTCAGATAAAATTGAAAAATTAAAGCAGGACTCCCTAGGGGATTTAGAACGATCTTTCCCCCAGGCCTTAAAAGTAATGGAAATTCAAAGGTTAAATTATGAATTAGAAAATCAGTTTGTACCAAGAAAAATTCAAATTATGGAAAATCATTTAGAGCGGCTGGAAAGGGTTAATCAGCTGATAAAAGCAGAGCGCTTAAATGCTAGAAAAATTAATTTATTTAATATATATTTAATTAATTAAAAATGCCAAGCTATGAAAAAAATATTATTAGCGTGCTTTATTGTTCTTTTTACTTTAGGTATTTGCGCGTTTCCTGTAATGGCTCAGGAATCAACAAATACAGGAACAAGCGAAGAACAGGTAGGTATTTTGCCTGATTCTCCTTTTTATTTTTTAAAAACCTGGGCTGAAAAAGTGCGTGAAACCTTTACCTTAAGCAGTGAAGCCAAATTAAAATTAATGGAAGAACTGGGTGAAAAAAGAGCGGCTGAAGCCCAGAAGCTGATTGAGAAAGGCAAGCCAGAATTGGCAGAAAAATTAATGCAGAAATACGAGGATAGATTAAAAAAGATGCAAGAATTTATTGACAAAAAGGGTGAAAAATTAGATAACCGGCTTGAGCAAGCGCAAGAACGTATTCAAAGCAGATTCG
>Ga0315289_10006506_pt1 | contig 17166 bp, 9 predicted proteins | sample YL17G11_40_MG_FD_203452 | JGI IMG/M metagenome (GOLD analysis project Ga0315289, IMG submission 203452) | Sediment microbial communities from Yellowstone Lake, YNP, Wyoming, USA - YL17G11_40 | ecosystem: Environmental > Aquatic > Freshwater > Lake > Sediment | place: USA: Wyoming | collected... | reverse complement strand
TAATAGACTGTACCCCTGAAACGCTGAAAACCGGCTTCGCCACCCCCGGGGAGTCCTACGGGCCACCCCGGGGGTGCTAACTTACACACTTTATTTTACGTTACCAGGGTTGACCTTAGCGCGTTTAAGGCAGGATGTTCATCAAGGTCTGGACCACAAATTCAGCTTCCTGAAATTGGCGTAAGCGGTCTTGCAGGTCAAATCTGGCGGATTTTTCGCAATTGTAAAATAATACGGCATCAGCCTTGGATTCGACCACGCGGTTGCGGCCAACATGTTTATCCCAGACTGCCAGGATATCCGGTTTAACAAACATCTTGCGCAATAACTGGGGCTCGGTAGTCTTGATGGTATATGCCGAAAAAAACTTAGGGTATTCTTTATCGATGACCTCAAGATAATTGACAAATTCGGTATGCATGGCGAAAAAATAACGCGGGCCGATAAAAAGCAGCGGAAACTCTCGGCCGGCTACCCTGGCCTGGACCACCGTCTGAAAGTATTTACCGGTTCCGGGCCGCGCGCTTTTGAATTCGATGATCCGCCAGTCAATGCCGTTTTTTGCCCCCTCCGCCGCCCAGATCACTCGCGGCCGGCCGGGTTCCTCCAGCACCTTAAAACCTTCCAGATGTACCAGCACAGAATCCAGGCCCTGGGTCACCGGCTTGAAACCGGCCTGACGCAAAAAATCGCCGATATCATCACGCTTGGCTTTAAGAAAAAGGTCGATCACGTATACCGCCAATACACAGACACCGGCGGCGAGCATCACCGGTGTCATGGCCTTCCAGGGAAGCATAGCCAAAAAATCTTCAAACGCCCTTTGTAAATACCCAAGGATACCTAACGCTAAATCCACATGCCTATTATAGCAAAATATTTGAGGCTTTTAAACGTAAAACAAGGCAGCGCGGACGAATCCTCGAAAAAGCGGATGGGCCCTGTCGGGCTTGGACTGAAATTCGGGGTGGAACTGGCAGGCCACAAACCAGGGGTGATTCTTCAGCTCCACGATCTCGACTAAAGTGCCTCTGGGGTGTATGCCGGTAAACAACATGCCTTTGGCTTCCAGCGCCGGGCGGTATTTATTATTAAACTCATAACGATGGCGATGACGCTCGTAAATCTCCAGGCTCCTATAAACGGAATAACTGCGAGAATCTTTGGCTAAACGGCATAAATATGCCCCCAGACGCATGGTCCCGCCCAGGTCTTTAACAGCCTCCTGTTCTTCCAGGAGGCTGATCACCGGACAACGCGTGTCCGGGTTAAACTCGGTGGAATTTGCGCCGGGCATGGCGCAAACGTTGCGGCTGAACTCGATGACCGCGGTCTGCATGCCTAAGCATATCCCGAAAAACGGTATTTTATGTTCCCGGGCGTACTGGATGGCCCGGATCTTGCCTTCGATGCCGCGGCTGCCGAACCCGCCCGGCACCAGTACGCCCTGGCTTCCTTTAAGCAATTTTGCCGCGCCGTCTTTGCTGATATCCTCGGAATCCACCCGTTGTATCTGGACCCGGGAATCGTTGGCTATGCCGGCATGAATCAGCGCCTCGTAAATAGACTTGTACGCGTCTTGCAAACGTATATATTTGCCGACCACGGCTATGTTCACGGTTTTTTTAGGCTTCTTTACACGGTTGACCACGTCCTTTTGCCAGCGGCCGAGGTTTCCAGCGTCGGCGTCAATCTTCATCCGGTCGAGAATTATGTCGTCCAGCTTCTGCCGTTTAAAACATAGCGGCACCTCGTAAACCGTATCTACATCCAAAGCCTCGATGACGCTTTCTTTGTGGACATTGCAAAATAAAGCGATCTTTTCCCGGTTTGACTCGCCCAAGACTTTTTCCGAACGGCACAGCAGGATATCCGGCTGGATACCGATCTCGCGCAGCTTGCCCACGCTGTGCTGGGTCGGCTTAGTCTTTAATTCACCGGCGCTGCGGATGTAAGGCACCAGAGTCAGATGGATAAACATGGCGTTGCGGTACCCCAAACTAAGCGCTAGTTGTCGTATGGCCTCCAAAAACGGCAGGCTTTCGATATCACCGACTGTGCCGCCGATCTCAACCAACACCACGTCAATACCCGGAGTCCCCAGTTTCAGGATACCGGATTTTATTTCATCGGTGATGTGCGGCACGACTTGGACGGTCTTGCCCAGATATTCGCCTTTTCTTTCTTTGGTGATCACGGAAAAATAGATCTTGCCGGTGGTGATATTGGAAGCCGCGGTTATCTTGGCCGAGGTAAAACGCTCGTAATGCCCCAGGTCAAGATCAGCTTCGGCGCCGTCGTCGGTCACATAGACTTCGCCGTGCTGGAAAGGGTTCATCGTGCCGGGGTCAACGTTGATATAAGGATCGCACTTAAGCATAGCTATGCGGCATCCCCGCGATTCCAAAAGCCTGCCGATAGAAGCCGAGGCTATTCCCTTGCCCAGACTAGATACCACTCCGCCGGTTATGAATATGAATTTTGACATGTTTAACCTCGCCTTGCTCGTTAGTTCATAAATTGAACTTCTCAAGTGCCGTCTTGGATATTCTTGGCGGCAGCTTGGTGGGATATTTTCCGGTAAAACAAGCTATGCAGAACTCATCGGGCTCAAGCAACATAGACTTAAGCATGCCTTCCAGGCTCAAATATTTTAATTCATCTACCCCGATATATTCCTGTATTTCTTTTATACTGCGGCTTGAGGCTATAAGCTCGCGCCGAGTAGGAAAATCTATGCCGTAAAAACAAGGGAACTTAAGCGGCGGGCAACTCACATGCATGCAGACCTTTTTAGCTCCGGCCAAACGCAAGGTCTTTACCCTGACCCGGCTGGTAGTACCTCTGACGATAGAATCTTCTATTACCAGGACTTCTTTGTTTTTGAGCACATCTTTTATCGGGTTTAGTTTTACTTTGACTCGAAAATCCCGGATAACTTGTGTCGGCTGGATAAAAGTCCTGCCTACATAGTGGTTACGGATAAGTCCCATCTCAAAAGGCAGCTTAGCTTGCTGGGCAAACCCGATAGAAGCGTACATCCCGGAATCCGGAACCGGCATAACAAGATCACAGGGCTTAAACCCTTCTTTAGCTAATTGAGCGCCCAGCCGTTTACGGGTAAGATAGACGTTGCGGCCGAAAATATTAGAATCCGGCCTGGCGAAATAAATATATTCAAAAATACAAAAAGCGTGTTTGGCTAAAGGCCAGGGTTTTACTGACTCAAGGCCTTTTTCGCTGATAAAAACTATTTCACCCGGTTCAATGTCTCGGACATAACGGGCCTGTATAAGATCAAGGGCGCAAGTTTCGCTGGCTAAAACGTAAGCGCCGTCCAGCTCACCCAGGCAAAGCGGCCGAAAACCCTGGGGATCACGGCAACCTACTAAGATATTATCCACCATCAGGACCAACGCATAGGCTCCCTCCAGCCCAGATAAAGCGTCCATGACCCTGGCTCGGGCATTATTTTTAGTTGACGCGGCGATCAGATGAGCGATTATCTCCGAATCCGTAGTAGTCTGAAAAATAGAACCGCGTTCCTCCATCTTATTATGCAAGGCTAAAGTATTAGTGAGGTTGCCGTTGTGAGCAATGACTATAGGTTTCTGGCGGTGGTTGACTAAAAAAGGTTGGATATTTTTAGAAAAGCTTGAACCGGTAGTAGAATAACGCACATGACCCACGGCGATCGAGCCGCGTAAAGTCTTGATCTCTTTGGCGCCAAACACATCATTGACCAGCCCCATGCCTTTATGGCTATAGGTACGTTTTTTATCGCTGGTAACAATACCGGCGCTCTCTTCACCGCGGTGCTGAAGAGCATACAAACCTAAATAGGCCAGTTTCCCCGCGTCTTTAGCCCCAAACATCCCAAATATTCCGCACATGACGACCTTACTTGTGTTAGATCAGTAACCAGAAACCGGAATTAAAGGATCTGGTTATATTCCTGCATCGATTTTACTTCTAAGTTGTCTTCAAGCGCTGATTCCATTCCATTTACCGCGGCCTGGGCTCCCTGTAAAGTAGTAATGCAGGGGATGCCGTGCATAACCGCGTAATTCCGGATAGCTTTCATGTCCGAATGGCTCGACTTACCTGAAGTAGTATTTATGACCAGCTTAATATCACCGGACTTGATCAGACGCAATATTTCCTTATCTCCCTCGCCGATTTTTCCTATCACTATAGTCTTTATATTATTTGAACTTAAGACCTTGCCGGTTCCTAAAGTGCTGATTACTTCAAACCCCATGTCTTTAAGTTTTTTTGCCACAAAGACTATGTTGCGTTTATCGTCATCTTTTACGCTGATAAAAATTTTACCGGAAAGCGGAAGATTCTGGTACGCGGCCATTTGAGATTTATAAAATGCCGCGCCAAAAGTCGTATCGATACCCATGACCTCGCCGGTTGACTTCATCTCCGGTCCAAGAAGTATATCCACACCGGAAAATCTGGAAAAGGGCAGGACCGATTCTTTTACCGCTATATGTTTTATTACCGGCTCACCGCTAAAGCCTAAATCAACAAGTTTCTTCCCGGCCATGACTTTAGCCGCGATATTAGCCAAAGGCACGCCTGTAGCTTTGCTGACAAAAGGTACGGTGCGGCTGGCTCTGGGATTTACTTCTAAAACATAGACATCGCTGTTTTTGACCGCAAACTGTATGTTTAATAAGCCTCTAACATTCAGCTCTTTAGCGATATTTATTGTATTGGCGCGGATATCATCAATAATCGCGTCGCTTAGAGTGTGCGGCGGCAAAACGCAGGCTGAATCGCCGGAATGTATTCCGGCTTCCTCAATGTGCTCCATTATGCCGCCGATAACCACAGTATCGCCGTCGCAAATAGCGTCAACATCCACTTCCGCGGCTTCCTCAAGAAACTTATCGATTAAAATAGGATGATCTTGAGAAACCTGTTTGGCTTCTTTGGCGAATTCGTTCAAGGACAGCTCGTCATAAACAATACGCATAGCCCTGCCGCCCAAAACATAACTAGGCCTGACCAGTACCGGATAACCTATTTTAGAGGCTATTACTCCAGCCTCATCCACAGAAAAGGCCGAGCCATTGGCCGGCTGGCGGATCTTAAGCTTCTCGATCAACTGAGAAAACTTCCGGCGGTCCTCCGCTATATCTATAGACTCTACGCTTGTGCCGATGATAGGCGCTCCGGCTTCAGCCAGCCTGCGGGCTAAGTTTAAAGGGGTCTGGCCGCCGAACTGCACGATCACACCATCCGGTTTCTCTTTATCAATAATATTCATCACATCTTCAAAGCTAAGCGGTTCAAAGTAAAGTTTGTCGGAAGTATCGTAGTCGGTAGAAACAGTCTCGGGGTTAGAATTGACCATTATAGTCTCATAGCCAAGATCGCGCAGGGCGAAAGAAGCGTGACAGCAGCAATAATCAAACTCTATGCCCTGGCCGATACGATTGGGACCGCTGCCTAAGATGACTATCTTCTTTTTATCAGACACTCTGGCTTCGTCTTCTTCTTCGTAAGTGGAATAATAGTAAGGCGTATAGGCTTCAAATTCAGCGGCGCAGGTATCCACCAGCTTAAACACCGGTGTCAGACCGATTTTTTTCCTTAGACTCCGCACGCTTAGCTCATCAGTCCCGGTCAGATCGGCGAGTTGGCGGTCGCTGAAACCGTATTGTTTGGCTTTTTCCAATAAAGGTCTATGGTCTATGGTCTTTGGTCTTTGGTCTGCGATCTCTCTCTCTAGTTCCACGATCTGGGCGATCTGGTCCACGAACCAGTAATCAATATGGGTTAATTTGCAGACCTCGGCAATGCTGTAACCTTTTTGCAAGGCGTACTTGAGGTAAAATATCCGTGAGGCATTGGGCTCCAGGAGACGCTGACGGATCTTTTCATCGGGGATAGCTTGCCAATCCTGTTTATTGTCCAGGCCGCTGTGGCCGATTTCCAGTCCCCGCAAACCTTTTTGCAAGGCTTCTTTGAAAGTGCGACCGATGGCCATGGTCTCGCCTACAGATTTCATGGATACGCCCAAAACATCTTTGGCTTCGGGAAATTTCTCAAAAGTAAACCGCGGTATTTTTACCACGCAATAATCTATGGCCGGCTCAAAAGAAGCCGGGGTCTCACGGGTGATGTCATTGCGGATCTCATCCAGAGTATAGCCCACCGCCAATTTAGCCGCGAACTTGGCGATCGGAAAACCCGTGGCTTTCGATGCCAGGGCGGAAGAACGCGACACCCTAGGGTTCATCTCGATTACCACCATGCGGCCGCTCGCCGGATGGACGGCGAACTGGATATTGGAACCGCCGGTTTCCACCCCCACTGCCCGGATGATGGCGATCGAGGCGTCGCGCATTTTCTGGTATTCGACGTCGGTCAAGGTCTGGGCCGGGGCCACGGTTACGGAATCGCCCGTATGAATTCCCATCGGGTCAAGGTTTTCAATTGAGCAAACGACCACCACATTGTCCAAAGCATCGCGCATCACTTCCAGTTCGTATTCTTTCCAGCCCTCCAGCGACTCCTCGATCAGTATCTCGCTGATCATACTCGAGGCCAGCCCCAAAGCGGCGATGTTCTCGAACTCTTCATTGGTACGGGCGATACCGCCGCCGATACCGCCTAAGGTAAAACTCGGTCGAATGATCACCGGTAAACTCAAAGATCCTAAGACCTCGCGGGCTTCTTCGATATTGACCGCCGTGCCGCTCTTGGGCAGGTCCATACCGATCGCCTGCATGGTTTTCTTGAAATATTCGCGGTCTTCGGCTTTTTTAATGGTGTCGTAGCCGGCGCCTAAAAGTTTGACCTTATATTTTTCCAGCACGCCGGACTCAACCAACTTTATAGCGGTATTAAGGCCGGTCTGGCCGCCCAGGGTAGGTAAGAGCGCGTCCGGCCTTTCTTTGGCGATTATTTTCTCGGCTATTTGCGCCGTGATCGGTTCGATATAAGTAGCGTCAGCCATATCCGGATCGGTCATGATGGTAGCAGGATTAGAATTGATCAGGACCACCTTAAAGCCTTCTTCGCGCAAGGCCTTACAGGCCTGGCTGCCGGAATAATCAAACTCGCAGGCCTGGCCGATCACGATCGGCCCGGAACCGATGATCATTATTTTGTGGATGTCGGTGCGTTTAGGCATTTTTCATTAAATTAATAAATTCTTCAAACAAATAACCCGCGTCGTGCGGACCCGGCGCGGCTTCCGGATGGTACTGGACGCTTAAAACCGGCAATCTTTTGTGCCGCATACCTTCCAGGGTATTATCATTGAGATTGACGTGAGTCATCTCCACATCGTCTTTGTTTAAAGAATTTATGTCGACGCAGTAACCGTGGTTTTGGCTGGTTATGGCGATCGAGCCGTTGCGCAGGTCTTTGACCGGCTGATTAGCGCCATGATGCCCGAATTTCAGCTTATAGGTCTTGCCGCCTAAAGCTAACCCAAGCATTTGATGGCCGAGGCATATTCCAAAAATAGGAATTTTTTTCTCGATCAGCGCCTTGACGGTCGACGGCACAAAGGCTACTGCCGCCGGATCGCCCGGGCCGTTGGATAGCAAAACACCGTTGGGATTAAGCGCTAATATTTGGGTAACGCCGGATGAATACGGCACAACCGTAACTTTACAATTTAAATCAGCAAGCCTGCGCAAAATACTTAATTTAACTCCGCAATCAATGACTACTACGTGATATTTTCCTGAATCATTCCAGGCGTAGACTTTATCGCAAGTAACCTCTCCGACTAAATCTATACCCGCCAAGCCCCTGGCTTGATCAACCAGCTTTAGCAACTCCGCTTTGCCGGCATCGCGGGTAGTAATATACCCTTTCATCGCGCCGGATAGCCGGATATGGCGGGTAAGCGCGCGCGTATCCACTCCTTCAATACCGACGATATCATTGGTTTTTAAATAAACCGCGAGAGTTTTCTGGCTGCGCCAGTTTGAAGCAATACGGCTGCATTCTTTGACCACGAGGCCGGATAAAAAGGGCTTACGCGACTCCACATCTTGATCGTTTATTCCGTAATTGCCGATCAGCGGGTAGGTCATGGTAACGATTTGACCGCGGTAGGATGGATCTGTGATTATCTCCTGGTAACCGGTAAGGCTGGTATTAAAAACAACTTCCCCCGAAGTCTCTTTTTCCGCTCCAAACGAAGACCCTTGAAAAATCCTGCCATCTTCTAAGACGATTTTTGCTTGCATAAAAAAAGAGGGCGTCCCCTTCTGCTGCCTTGCAATAGAAAAGGACGCCTTTGTCCCGGAAGTACTATACCAGTATAAACCATATAGTCAACGCGAAAAGCCATGTCATACCTGCTGCCTTGCGCATAATTATATTATCGGCAGATCGCTTCTGCCCATTAAATACTGATCAATAAAATACGCGGCGCGGCGGCCTTCAGCAACCGCCCAAACAACCAATGACTGTCCGCGATGGCTATCCCCGGCAGTAAATACCCCCTTGGCCTTCGTCATGTAAGCATTATCGGTTTTTATATTACCCCGGTCATCCAACTCAAGGTTTAATTCCCGCAAAAGGCCTTGTTTTTGCGGATATAAAAAACCTAAAGCCAGCAGCGCTATGTCCGCTTCGAGCTCAAAGCTATCGCCTTGCGCCGCCCCTTTCACGCAAGATATTCTTTTAAGCTTTCCTGCCTCGGCAATAAATCTTTTCGTAAGTATTTCCCAATAGCGCGCCGCGCCTTCCTGATGGCTGGTTGATGTCTTAAGGAGCATGGGGTATTTCGGCCAGGGGCATTCCTCGCCGCGGCGCTGGGGGGGTCGGGGCATAATCTCAATTTGAGTTACGCAGCCGGCTTTTTGCCGGTTAGCCGTACCCACACAATCAGAGCCGGTATCACCGCCGCCGATGACTACAACCTTTTTACCTTTTACGTTGATTTCTTCGGTCTCTGGTATTTTTTCGCCGGCAACGCGCCGATTGCTTTGCGTTAAATAATCCAGGGCAAAATATATGCCGGAGCTGTCTCTTCCCGGTATGTTTAAATCGCGGGCGGCGCGGCTGCCGATCGCCAAGCAGATACTGTCAAATTCCTTTAATAATTTTTGCGCGGAATAATCTTTACCCACACAGGTCCCAACAATAAATTCTATCCCTTCCTTTTGATATAAAGCTATCCGGCGGTCAAGCACCCATTTTTCCAATTTAAAATCGGGAATACCGTAGCGCAACATTCCGCCGACTTTATCGTCTTTTTCAAAAACAACTACCGTGTGTCCCGCTTGATTTAATTGGCTCGCCGCGGCCAGCCCAGCCGGACCGGAACCGATTATGGCAATTTTTTTGCCGGTACGCTGATCCGGTATGACCGGTTTTATTAAATTATGGCTAAAACCATACTCAATAATCGCTAATTCATTCTCACGGATAGTAATCGGGTCATCATTTATCCCTAAGGCGCAGCTGTATTCGCATAAAGCCGGGCAAAGCCGGCCGGTGATCTCCGGTAAACTGTTTATTGCTAAAAGTAATTCTAATCCCGGCCGCATCAATCCCCGGCTAAGTAAATCATTCCACTCGGGAACATAGCTCGCTATCGGACACGCCCAGTGACAAAACGGCGTGCCGCAGTCCATGCAGCGCGAAGCCTGCTCTTGAACCGCCGGATCCGAACGGGCTAAGGCGACGTCTTTATAGTCTTTTATCCGCTCGGCGATCGGCCGGTAACGCGGATCCTCTCGCCTGATTTTAAGAAAAGCTTTTAAGTCTTTGGCCATCTTATTCCCCTTCTTCGGCCAAGGCCGGCTCAAGTTCTTCTTTCGCCAGGATACGTTTATATTCGATCGGCATCACCTTGACAAATTTTTTAAGCTCGGAATCAAACTTTCCCAGTATTTTTTTGGCTTTTCGGCTGCCGGTATATTTGGCATGATCAGCCAGCAAACAATGGACTGTCTTTTCATCATCCGCGTCAAGCGCTTCCAATTCTACCATGGCCAGGTTGCAGCGTTCCCGGGAGCGGCTTTCCGGGTCCAAGATATAAGCGATACCGCCGGACATACCGGCGGCGAAATTGCGTCCGGTCTGGCCGATCACTACCACCCTGCCGCCGGTCATGTATTCGCAGGCGTGATCGCCTACCCCTTCCACGACCACGCTTGCCCCGGAATTACGGATACAAAAACGCTCTCCGGCGCGGCCGCAGATGTAAGCAACGCCATTGATCGCGCCGTAAAATGCGGTGTTACCGATGATTGTATTTTCGTCGGCAGCGTAATCAGCGGCCGCGTCGGGATAGATAATGATCTTGCCGCCGGATAACCCTTTGCCCACATAATCGTTGGCCAGACCTTCCAGCTCAAAAGTCACGCCATTAACCAGCCAAGCGCCGAAGCTTTGCCCGGCTATACCGTGGAATTTTATCCGGATAGTATCCTCTTTTAGGCCTGCCTCGCCAAAACGCTTGCAGACTTCCCCGCTAAGCATAGCGCCGGTAGCGCGGTTTTCATTAACAATCGTCTTTTGCAAACGCACTGAAACGGCGTCAGTCAAGGCCGGCTGGCAATCGCTGATCAGCGCCCGGTCTAAAACGTGATCGATTCCGTGGTCTTGTTTGTCAACGCAATAAACCGGCCGGCCATGGAGGCTTTGTGGTCTATATAACAGCCGCGAGTAATCTAGATTCGCTGACTTCCCGCCCAAGATCGCGCGGTTTAGTTCAAGCAGGTCGGTCCGGCCCACCAGCGCGTTGACCGTGCGGCAGCCTAAACTCGCCATTATTTCCCGCAGTTCTTCCACCACAAAATTGATGTAAGTCATGACATATTCGGGTTTACCGGAAAACCGTTTTTCCAGCTCCGGGTCCTGCGTGGCTACGCCCAAAACACAATTATTTAAATAGCAGTGACGCAGCATGACACAGCCTAAGGTAATCAGGACTGAGGTGCAAAAGCCGAATTCTTCCGCGCCCAGCATGGCGGCAATAGCCACGTCACGGCCAGTACGCATCTGGCCGTCGGTCTGCAGGCGCACTCTGGCACGCAGATCGTTAAGCACCAAAGTCTGATGGGCCTCGGATATCCCCAGTTCCCAGGGCAAACCGGCATACATGATCGAGCTCTTCGGAGATGCTCCGGTACCGCCGTCGCCGCCGGATATCAAGATCATATCCGCGTGGCCTTTGGCTACTCCGGCGGCCACCGTTCCCACGCCGATCTCGGAAACCAGCTTGACGCTGATCCGGGCCGCCGGATTGACGTTTTTCAGGTCAAAGATCAGTTGCGCCAGGTCTTCGATGGAATAAATATCATGGTGCGGCGGCGGCGAAATCAACGTGACCCCGGGCGTAGTGTAACGAGTCTTGGCGATTATTTCGCTGACTTTGTGTCCCGGTAATTGTCCGCCTTCTCCGGGCTTGGCGCCTTGCGCGATTTTTATTTGTATCTCGTCGGCGTTGATCAAATAATTTGTGGTCACGCCGAACCGCCCCGATGCCACCTGTTTTATCGCGCTGCGCCTGGAATCACCGCTGGGCATTTTAATAAAACGCGCCGGGTCTTCCCCGCCTTCGCCGGTATTGGACTTGGCGGACAAGCGGTTCATGGCCATGGCGATCGATTCATGCGCCCCCCGGCTGATCGAACCGAAACTCATCGCGCCGGTAACAAAGCGCTTCACTATTTCTTTGGCCGGCTCGACTTGCGCTAAAGTTATCGGTACCGCCGGCTTGAATTTTAATAAACTGCGTAAGGTCGTAGGGTTCTTTGACTGGTCATCGATCTGCCGGGAAAATTCTTTAAATTTTTTAAAATCATCCTTACGCACCGAATCCTGGAGCGCGGCAATACTGTCGGGGTTCCAAAGATGAAACTCGCCGTCTTTCTTCCATTGGTAGACTCCGCCAACCGCAAAATATCCCAGACCGGCATCCGGGCTGGTTGAATAAGCTGCCTGGTGACGCAAAATAGTCTCCTGGGCGATCACGCCTAAGTCAGCGCCGCCTATCCGGGAAAACGTCCCGCAAAAACTTTTGTCGATTACTTCCGGCCCCAGCCCGATCGCTTCGAATATTTGAGCTCCCCGGTAACTCTGCAAGGTGGATATCCCCATCTTGGAAAGTATTTTCAGCAACCCCTTCTCGACTGAGTGGATATAATTACCCATGGCTTTAGGGAGCTCCATGGCCAAATACTTTTCGCTGATCAGGTATTTTATCGCGGCATACGCCAGGTAAGGGTTGACACAATCCGCGCCGTAGCCGAACAATACGGCAAAATGATGTACCTCTCTGGGCTCAGCGCTTTCGATGATTATACCGATCTGTGAACGCAGTCCCTGTTTTACCAGATGATGATGCAGGGCGCCGCAGGCAAGTATTGCCGGTAAAGCCGCCTGCTTAACGTTGGTGCCCCGGTCGCTTAAGATCAGAAAGGTATAGCCTTCCTCAATCGCCGCTAAAGCTTCCTGACAGATCGCGTCAAGGCGTTGTTTAAACGCGGTTTGGGAAGCTACGTCAAAAAGCAGCGAGATCGTCTTGGTCTTAAAACCATTGTGGCTAATATCACGTATTTTTATCAGCCCTTCGTTGGTCAAAATCGGATTTTTGACTTTTAGTTTGTGGCAATGCTCCGGCGTTTCCTCTAAAATGTTTTTGCTTTTTCCCACATAACTGGTCAAGCTCATCACCAGTTCTTCACGGATAGAATCAATCGGCGGATTGGTGACTTGAGCGAACAGCTGTTTAAAATATTTATACAATAGTTGAGGCCTTGCGGACAAAACCGCGTGCGGCGTATCATTGCCCATGGAGCCTAATGGCTCGAAACCTGTCTGGGCCATCGGCCGCAGGATCATTTTAAGGTCTTCGCGGGTGTAATCAAAAGTCTTAAGCAATCGCGGCAAGTCGTCAGAGGGAATAGAACCGCCCGTTGGCTGATCAACGGCCCCAACAGGAAGCTTGTCCAGCTCAACCAGGTTGTCGGCCAGCCAAGTATCAAAAGGCCGCTGGTAAGCCAGCTCACGTTTGATCTCGTCGTTGTCAATAATCCGGCCTTGGGCAGTATCGATCAAAAGCATTTTACCCGGTTCAAGCCGGCCGCAAAACGCGATATCCTGGCCGGGGATGTCCAGGACCCCTGCCTCGGAAGCCATCACCATCAGATCACGCTTGGTAACGATGTAACGCGCCGGCCGCAGACCATTTCGGTCCAGCAGAGCGCCGACGCGCGTACCGTCAGTAAACGCCATGGCGGCCGGACCGTCCCAAGGCTCCATACAACAGGCGTGATACTCGTAAAAACTTTTTAGCCGCGTATCCAGGGAATGATCCTGCTCCCAGGCTTCCGGAATAAGCATCAACATGGCCTGTTCCAAGGAACGGCCGGACAGAACCAGCAGCTCAAATAGATTGTCGATCGAAGCGGAATCGCTGCCGCCCGGCACGATCACCGGCTTAAGGTCAACGGTATCCTGACCAAAAAACTGACTGTTTAAAAGGCTTTCCTTGGCCAGCATCCAGTTGATGTTGCCCCGTAATGTGTTTATCTCGCCGTTATGGGCCAGGTAGCGAAACGGCTGGGCCAGGTCCCAGCTCGGAAAAGTATTAGTGGAATACCGCGAATGCACCAGACACAAGCTGCTTTCCATGTCCGGGTCATTAAGCTCCGGAAAAAATCTCCCCACCTGCTGGGGGGTCAAGAGACCTTTATAGCTAAACGTACGGCAGGACAGATTAGTGACGTAAAAAGCCGATTTTTGGCGCGGGAACGCCTGCCGCAAAGCATTCTCGATCCGTTTACGCAAAAGGTAAAGCCGGCGCTCAAAATCAAGTTCAGCGCTAAAAGCTTCTTTTTTGCCGACAAAGACCTGTTGAATGGACGGCATGGTCGACCTAGCCGTATCACCGATGACCGATCCATCTACCGGGACCTGGCGCCAGCCGATCAGATAAAGTCCGGCGCGTTCTATCTCTTGAGTAAAAATATCCTTGCAACGCAAACGCTCTTCGAGCCCGCTGGGTAAAAAGACCAGCCCCGTGCCATACTCACCGGCTCCCGGCAACACAAAGCGGTGTTTGGCCGCGATCTTAGTAAAAAACTTGTGCGGGGTCTGGATCAGTACGCCCGCTCCGTCGCCGGTTCCGGGATCAGCGCCTACCGCCCCGCGATGGGCCAGGCGATTTAATATCTCCAAGCCCTGGGCCACGATCTGGCAAGACTTACGGCCTTTTATATCGCAGACAAAACCCACCCCGCAGCTGTCTTTTTCAAACTGCGGATCGTATAGCCCTTGTTTTTCCGGAAAGCCCTCAAAACTCACCATTCACCTCTTCCCTCGCGTTTTCGGGTTAATCATCCGCCCCGTCTTTATTGACGGTATGCCGTAGTTTCCAGATCCCGTCCGTTTTAGCCCAAAGATGCGGCGAACGAAACTGGTCGCAAAGCGTAAAAAACCTCTCCGGCTCCATCCCGATATAGTCCATGATATCTTTAAAGTATTTGTCGGGGAACTCTCCATCGAACCTTTTGACCAACGCTTTACCGTCATCCCGGGTAAGATGCTTGTTGCGTATTTCCTGCGCCGCGTCGTAAGTCGCCCGGCCGATGCCGAACTTTATGAATGTCGTGTAATAATGCAGATCGTCGATCTTGTCATCGATCGAATTATATTTGGAATAAGTCCCCTGGGTACGAAACGGCCGGGCCGCGAAACCCGTATGTTCCACGGCGTAATAATAAGCTTCCTGGGGCACCCACTTCAGGTAATAGCCCAAATAATGCACTTCGATCTTTGAATTTTCCAGGGTGCTCGCGTCCGCCGGAAGAAAAGTCGCGAGGTCCGCTAACTCTACTTTATATTTTTCCCGTAATTCCCGCGCCGATACCCCGCCTAGGAATATCTCATCGATATTTTTCATGGTGTAGTACGACTTATCCCGCAGGCTGGTAGCATTGTCGGCTATGGGGTTGCCGTATTCGGCTTCATTTTCACCGTAAAAAATCAAGGGTATGCCGAATTTTATGGCTAACTTGGGCGCCATATTTTTTTGTCCCAGCATAAAAGTCTGAAACGGATGCAGCAGGTTTTCAATGGCTAAACGGGTCAAAAGTTTCATTATCCGGCCGTTCTGTTTACAGGTTATATTATCGAATCCGCCGATCTCCACCCAGTTACGCCAATTCCGGTAACCATAATCCGTATACAGTATCGGCGGCCAGGTAGCAGTCAAAGGGTGCATACCGTACTTATACTTTAAGACATGCGATTGATATGCGCTGTCTTTGCCGCCGGAACCCGGCACCAGGCAATCGTAAGAGCCGTCGTTTTTCCTGTATTTGTCGAGGAGCGCCGCCAGTTCCTCTTCCCGCTTTTTCCAATCGATCTTTTCTTTCTGGGCGCTGGCCCGGCAGCCGTCGCAAACGCCGGCCGCGTCGAAAGTTACAGCCTTATGCTTATGCGTGACTGTATGTTTAAACTCGACGCTGGAACAGGGCTTCTGGTTGGACATCACGCATTTGGCACAAAACTTCACTTCTCGGGGTAAACCGTATTTCACTTCCAGTTGATCGTCTTTTTTAGCCATAATCACTCCCTGCCTGCCGGCAGGCAGGCTTATGTATAAGACCGGCAAAGTTCGCATAAAGCTTAATACCTACGTCGGCGCTGCGCTCGGGATGAAACTGGCAGGCAAAAACACTGCCTTGCCCGACCGCTGAACAATAATCTATCCCCTCATAACTTGTCCGCGACAAGACTATTGTCTCGTCGATCGGCTCGACGTAAAAAGAATGAACGAAATACATATGTTCGCCGTCAACAATGCCGGCCAGACAAGTATCCTGCCAGGCTTTGTGCTCGCCGGCCGGCGCCGATATTTTGTTCCAGCCCACTTGCGGCACTTTTATCTTCCCAGCCGGACCGCTGGACGGAAACTTCACTACCCTGCCCTTAAGCACCCCCAACCCTTTATGGTTACCGAACTCCTCGCTCTCATCCATCAGCAACTGCATGCCCAGGCATATACCTAAAAACGGCAGGCCTCGAGCGATCCCGCCTTTTATGATTTCGACCAACCCCAAACGTTTTAGGTTATCCATCGCGTCGCCGAAAGCGCCCACACCCGGCAGGATCAGGCCGGCCGCGCGCCGGACTATATCCGGGTCGCCGGTTATCCGGCTGGCCAGCCCTACACGACTCAAGGCACGCTCCACGTTGAAAAGGTTGCCCATCCCGTAATCGATTATGGCTACGCTTCTTGGTTCAGACATTGTTCTCATCCTTTATGTCAGTTACGCCTGGCTTGACCGGCCGGCAGCTTATGCCGCCCGCGATCAGGTAATCTTTTACCGCGTTGAGGCCGGCCGGTTCGACTTTTAAAGATATCTTGCCGCGTTTTAAAAATTCGATATTGCCTTCGCCGGAATAATCGCCGCTTAAAGCGCGCGCCTTGACAAAATCGTAATGCGGCATAGACGCTAGACTCACGGCGTCAGCCTCACCTTCAGTTATCACTTCTTTTATGTGCGCCAGCGTTCCCGCGCCGCCCAGCGCGATCACCGGTATCGCGACCGCCTCCGATACTTTCCTGGTCAACTCGATGTCATAGCCTGAACCCGTGCCCTCCCGATCGACCGATACCAGGAGTATCTCTCCGGCGCCCAGCTCCGCTGCCTCGCCAGCCCACTCAAAAACATCCTTGCCGGTATGCTCGCGGCCGTTGTCGGTATAAGCCAGGTAACGGCCGTCAGATTGCCTGATCGCCGCGATCGAAACTACGATGGTCGAAGAACCAAAAATCCGGGAAGCGGCTTTGATCAGGCCGGGATTACGTATGGCCGCGGTGTTGATCGCCACTTTATCCGCGCCGGCGCGCAATACCGTGCGCATATCGTCGATAGTCCTTAACCCGCCGCCCACGGTCAAAGGTATGAAGATCTCGCGGGCGGTCAGCTCGATGATATCCAACAGGCTGTTGCGCTCATAGAGGCTGGCCACCACGTCCACATAAAGCAGCTCGTCCGCGCCTTGCTCATAATAGTGCCGGGCGAAATCCCATGGTTTACCCAGCACACGCAGGCCTTCCAGGTGTATGCCCTTGACCAGATTCGGGCCCTTAATATCTAACCGGGGAATTATGCGTATATTTTTCATTTTTAAACCTTTGGGCGTCGATATTGAGTTTTT
>Ga0315289_10006505_pt1 | contig 17168 bp, 14 predicted proteins | sample YL17G11_40_MG_FD_203452 | JGI IMG/M metagenome (GOLD analysis project Ga0315289, IMG submission 203452) | Sediment microbial communities from Yellowstone Lake, YNP, Wyoming, USA - YL17G11_40 | ecosystem: Environmental > Aquatic > Freshwater > Lake > Sediment | place: USA: Wyoming | collected... | reverse complement strand
TGCTCGCCGTACCCGTTGGGCCACCAGAGCTTCGGGTTGCGGATCGAAAACGCCGGCTGGGTGGACTTGTCGATCGCGACGGACACCGTCTGCTTCGGGCCGATCGTCACGGGCTTCTCGAACGCAACTGCGCCGATCTTCCCGCGCAGGGTACCGCTCTGCGGCTGGTCCGACTGGTTGCGCAATTCGGCCTTGACCGTAAGATCCGCCTGGGATGTGTCGGGCAGCAAGGGCATCTCCGTCACAACGTACGGATCAAGGATGGAGACGTCGCCGGTGGTGCTGAGGAACACCCGCTGCCAGATCCCCATGTTGCGGTCGCGCATGCAGGGCGCCCAGTCCCAGCCGGCGGCGACGATGAAAGTCGGCGCGTTGCACGCGAAGGACTCGGCAGTCCATACCTTGTCCAGCCGCTTGTCGAAAGGCTCCCGCACGTTTGTCATCGGACGAATGAGTACGGCGATGGCATTCTTTCCGCCGATTACCCTGTCGGTAATGTCATAGCGGCCGCGGATGAAGGCGCCCGCCATCTTCCCCACCTCGGTGCCGTTGACAAAGACCTCGGCCCGGTAGTTGATGCCATCCAGGTTCAGCCAAATCCGTTTGCCGCGGTAGCTTTCGGGCAATTCCACTTCGGTCCGGTACCACCAGTTCGCACGGCAGAACCAGTCGGAGATCTGTGAAAGCTGGTCGGCGTACCACGGGTCGGGGATCGCGCCGACGTTCATGTAGGATGTGAGAATCGTCCCGGGAACGGTGGCCGCCAGCCACTGGCTGTCGTCGTAGCCGCTGGTCGAAACCTTGGCGGGGTCCTCGGGGACGTATTTCTGGCTGGCTAGGCGCCAGCCGCCGCACAGGTTCCACGTTCCGTCCTTCGCCGGCGGGGGAAGGGACGCCGGTTTGATCACCGGCCCGCCGGTCCCGTGGACCTCGAATTCCGCCAGGGCGATGCCTTCCGGCAGGCCCTGATCCTGCTCAGGGCAGTACAGCCGGACATACCGTGCCTTGACCGGGTTCAGCGGAATCTCCTCGATGCCGCCCTTGCAGTTCTCCTTGCCGAAAACGCCCTTCCATTCCTCGACGAAACCCGTCTCCGGCGACGGGCCGGCATTGGTCGAAACACTGATATGGTATTTGACGGGATACAACTGTTCCCATTTCAGCACGACCTTGCTGATCGTGCATTCGGCGCCCAGGTCCACATAGATCCACGGCTGCTCGTCCCCCCTGCGATGTCCGCCCAGGCTCCGCCATCGCGTGTCGAGATGCCCGTCGGTGGCCATGTGGCCGGTATTGATGTAGTCCGCCGCGCTCGACGCGTAGGCCGCACGGTTCAGCGCCAGGTTGCGGACACCGTCTTCCGCCTGGGCAGGCACTGCGCCGACCATTTGGAGCCAGAGAACCAGCACCATTGCACCTTGGCATTGCTTCATGACCTTTCTCCTGTGATTCATCTTTCTCTCAGTGTTGTTCGCGGATCTTGCGGAATCAAGGGGATGCGTAGGCTCGCAGCGGCGAAGATTTCCTGGGCCCGCTGCAGGGCCCAACAGTATTGCCCATACCGCACTCCAAAAAGGATCGAGTGGTCCGAGTGCATGATGAAACCGCCACCGGCGGCGTACGGGATCTTGCGTTGGAGTTCCTCTTCGAGCGCCTGACGCTGGCCGAGCAGGGCGCTCACACTGAGATTGCCGAAGCAGGTTATCACCTTCGGGTCGTACAGGTCGATGCCCTTCTTGAGGACCTTGCCGTCATCGTCGCGGAAGAGGGAAGCGCCTATCTCGCCGGGTAGCGGGCCGCCGGGTTTGATATCCACATAGGGCACCTCGGGTTTGCCGGTGGAGCTCTTGAGGATGCCTCTGCCCTGGTAGTTCACGCAGTAGGCGACCCAGAACGCCTTGTTGAAGCAGTGAATTTCCGGCGCCCAGATAGCCTGGTTCTCTCCCCGCTTCTTCCGCAATGTCATGTCCTTCTCGAACGACCAGACGAGACCCAACGGTTCCCAGGTCTTCAGATCCCTGGATTTCCACATCCGGATACCCTCGTTGGTTTTCCACCAGGCGGGAGCGCCGGTGGTGCCCGTGAGATAGTAGGTCCGGTCCGGGCCGACGCAGACGCTGGTGTCACGAACCGGAAAGTCGAAGAGCGGCTTGAGGCGGTTGGTGCCGGGGGTCTCTGTGAAACGGCGGATGAACGCGATCTCGTCAGGATTCTTCGGCGAGCCGTCCCGCCGCAGCAGATCGTGGAACCACACTTTCGGCTCGGGCGCATCCTTCGGCGATCCCCACGGATACTGGCACTGGGTGCGGCCGTTGACCAGGCCCCAGTTGTAGCAGCCGACTTCCTCCTGCCTGACAGCATGGGTGCCGATGCCGTGCTCGAAGGTCACTGACTCAGTCCGCAGCGGGGCGCCCGTGATGCTGGCGCCGTCGTGCGGCGTGCCCCAGCCCGCGGTCGAGCGGGCCGCGTCGCCAAGCGACAGGTAGACGTCGCGAGAGCCATTGAGGTGCCCCGCCACTTTCCCGGCCTCTCCGGCAACGGCACAGGAACCCATCAGGAAGATGACGGCAACGCCGGCCAGTTCCCACCGTAGTGCCGTTCTGTTGGCCATGACTACGCCTCAACCACCGATCAGCCGTTCCCGTGTCGTGAACCGTCTGCCGAAGTTCCGGCACTCCCGGCGCCGAACGATGTGGCCGTCCGTCGCCCGGCGCGTGTAGACTACCCTCAGGTGCCTCCAACCGCAATGACGGCCTGAAGGCCCCACGCTCGGTGTGGCCCTGAAGGATCTTGGGTCCGCCGGTCGCCACGCTGAACCCTACCCGAGAATCTGTCGTCGGGCTGACGCCCTGAAGGTCGCACGCCGCGATTGCATGAGCGGATTTTGCACTTGCACATTCGTCCGCGCCTGGTCCGCGATGCCCTGCAGGCCAGTCAAGAAGCGGCTGAAATCACTGGCGGCGTCGTTCATGCCGAAGCTCACCGTCATGGCCGTGGGACTGTGGCACAGCACATGGCGCTTAAAACGGTTATTCCCCTATGATGAATACTGAATGAACGGGACTCAGTGTCAGCCTGACTTTGGTGACAGGCTGATCGTCTTCGACCGTTTGCGAATGTTCAGGAACGGAAATCCGGCCGGTATGCGGATCCCACGCTTCAGGTCTGATCTTCCCTCGCAACCGGACTACGGCATCTGCGGCCGCATCGCCGATATTGGCGAAAAAGTAGACGTGGGTTTCGCCTTTCACCCGGTGGATATATCGCAGTTTCTGGTTGCCGGCGATTTCCACGTCATACAACTTGATGGCTTTGTCCAGCGCCTGGCACAGGTTGGTTTCGTTGGGGGAATTCAGGTAGATTGCGGACGAGCCGTTCTTGCCGTGCTGCACGATCAGTGAATCGCTGTGGGCCAGATTGGGACCGTCATCCAAACGGATTTCAAACTCGGCGATTGACGGCTTGCCTGAAGAGACGCTCCCAATGGCAAGCCGAACCCGCGAGGCGGTCACGGTGCTGAACTTGTCCACCTTGTTGCCGCCGATCGTGCTGCCGGTGGCGCAGGTGATCCAGGCGTTGCCGTTCCAGTACTGGATGTTGTTAGGAAGTCACCCGGTTGAAGGCCTCTTTGATCAGGGTCGAATTGAATGTTTGATTGGCTCCAAAATCCACTTCGAGCCACCAGTCCTTCGTTTGTTCATCCGCAGGCGCCCAGCGGGTGTCGGGTGAGCCGTCGGTCGCTTTGGCCGCCTCGTAGGCGCCGGACTCGCGCCACTCGCTGGACGCGGTGGCAATGATCTGCTGCTGAACGTTCGGGAACATCTCCTCAATAGTCCTTACCACATCGGCATCGTGGCCAAACTCCGCCGATTTCGACGGCAATTGTCCGGTGGCGATCACCTGGCCGCCGTTGTCGTAAAACTGTTTGATCTTCTTCAGGTTGCTCCAGCGGATGGTGCGATGCCCCGGCAGGATCAGCACTTTGTACTCTTCGTGGTTGATCTTATTGTTCAGCGTCAGGCGATTGCCTTCGACCGAGCACCGCTCGTCCAGAACTTCGGGGTGGAGAAAGGTCAAATCGCGGCACACCTTGGTGGCCAGGAGTTCGCCCAGGTAAACGTAATCCGCCTCCGGGACATTCACGCCGCCGGAATAGGGGCTTAGCGGGCCGTCAAAATGGTATCCCGCTTGCAGGGAGATCACTGAGGTATTTGGGCGTAAACTTTGCCCCAAACGGCAGCGGGGCCAAGCCGCCATACCCGCTCTTGTCGCGATTGCCCTGCAATTGCGCCTCGACTTCGGCGGCGGTCACGTTAGTGTTGTTCCAGAACCAGAGCGGCCGGGCTCTGAACTTCAGAGGCGGGTTGGCAAAATCACTTCTGACGTCTGCCCTGGCTTGCATCGGCGCCATCGGCGTCAACAACATTGCGGTCATCCAGCACAACACAGCGACTCGGCTTATCATCTGTTTCTATTCTCCGCTCTTCCGGACAGGGTGCGCTGTTCCACCGATTTCGCCGCGGCGCTGCGCATCATGGTCCCGTTGCGCCTCTTTCTCACTGCGGCCTGTCGTCCCTGCGGAAGAGATTCCCGGAATAACCGATCGCGTAGGCGTGCCCGGCCTGCGTCTCGAGCCGGAGGCGCTCGTCGCCGCAGCGCACGACGCAGGGCCGACCCAGTTTCGAGCGGATGACCGCGTTCGCGAGCCGGCCATCGCGCCAAACGATATCGACCTCAAATCCGCCACGGGCGCAGAGGCCCTTCACCTCGCCCCACGGCCAGGACGCGGGGATGGCGGGCAGCAGGTGGATTTCGCCGGCGTAGGACTGGAGGAGCATCTCGGCAATGCCGGCGCAGGCGCCGAAATTGGCATCAATCTGCATCGGGGGGCAACTGCTGAAGAGATCGGGATAGACGCCTCCCTTCCCCGCGCCCTCGCCGCGGTCCTCCGGGTGAATCGGACGGTAATTCAGGAAGTACTGCACGATGCGGTTCGCCGTCTCGCCGTCTCGCATCCGCGCCAGAAACGCGATCTTCCATGCCGTGGACCAGCCGGTGCTGGCCAGGCCGCGATGTTCCAGCGTGACGCGGGCGGCCTTGACCAGGTCGGGCGTCGTGTCGGGCGTGATTTCACAACCCGGATACAAACCGTAGAGTTGCGATACGTGACGATGCTTGTCCTTGGGATCATCCCAGTCCTCCAGCCATTCCTGGATCTGGCCGTATCGACCGACCGGCGTCGGTGCCAAGCGCGCCCGGGCGGCCGCCACCTGCTGGGCGAACGCCGCGTCGACGCCCAACTCCTTCGCGGCCGCGGCGCAGGCGTCAAAGTGTTCGCGCAGGATCTGGTTGTCCATCGTCGGCCCCGCGCCGATGCTCGGCTGGAGCGCCCCTTCCTTGCCCTCGATCTTATGATGCCGGTTTTCCGGCGAACTCGAAGGACAGGTGACGAGATACTTGTACTTCGGATGTTCCTGCAGCGTGTCGAGGAAGAACTCGGCGGAGCTTTTCATCAGCGGATAGATGCGATTGAGAAAGTCGCGGTCACCCGTGAACTGATAATGGTTCCACAACATATTGCACAACCACGCGCCGCCGGTCGGCCATGTGCTCCAGAAGGCGATCTCTCCGCCCAGGGGCCAAATGGCACACCACTGGTCGGTGTTGAAATTCAAGGTCCAACCCCGGGCGCCGAAACAGTGCCGGGCCGCCCAGCCGCCGGTGACGCTCAGATCTTCGCAGAAGCGGCCGAGCGGCTCGATACATTCCCCGAGGTTGGCGACATCCACCGGGTAATAGTTCATCTGGAGGTTGATGTTGGTCGTGTACTTCGAATCCCAGGCGGGGTTAGCGTCGCCGCACCAGATGCCCTGGAGGTTCGGCGGCTGGGTTCCGGGACGCGAACTGCTGATGAGCAGGTAACGGCCAAACTGGAAGAGCAGCGCGGCCAGGGCCGGATCGTCCCGGCCCTTGCCCATGTTGGTCAGCCGTTGTTCCGTCGGCAAATCGATCGACTCCGGCTTCGGCAAGGTCAAGGACACACGGTTGAACAAACGCTGATGTTCCTGAACGTGAGCGTTGCGCAGGCCGACGTAGTCTTTCCTGGCAGCCTTGGACAATTGTTCGACAGCGATCGCCTCGGGATCGCCGGAAACGTCCCGGAAATTGCGGAAGTTGGTCGCGGCGGCCAGCAGTAGCAGGGCGGAATCCGCGCCCTGGACGCCAATCCGGTCGCCATCGCGGACCCGGGTGCCGCCCGTGGGGAGCACGCAGAGGCGCGCCTGGTAGGTGATGACGCCGTGCTCCACCTCGCCCCCGACCACGCCGCGATGCTCGCACAGGTTCCGCAACTGCGGAAAGACGAACTTCACCAAGTGGTCGCGCTCCTCCTTCATGTCGCGGAAGGTGGAGGAAACAAAGACGCGGATGACGCGCGGTGTGAGCAGCACGGGCGACTGGTCCGGCACGGCAAATCCCCCCTTCTATGAACCCTTCAAGCCTGCGGCCACGCCCAAGATGGGCCGGCACGCGGCGGCGTTTGGGGGTTCATATCCCGACCTTATTGTGGCGACCGGGGCTGTCCATCTTGGGTGTTCTATTTCCTGATCTCCACACATGTATATCCCTTTGCTGCGAGTGTCTTAGGGATGCTGTTGATGATGGCCTCATCGAGTTGCTGTTCCTTTGACGACAGGGCGGCCAGGGGCGCAATGTCACAATGCAATCGGAGTCTGTCGTTGGTCGTGGAGGCCCTTTCATACCCCTGAAGCAAGTGCTCCCGAAGCCAGATGTCATGCTCAATCTCAATGAGTTTGCCGCGCCTCACCTTGAACTCTTCTTCGTCGATGGCTTGAGGATGGTCCGCATCCCACCGCTCAATCCGATAGCCGACCTCCAGCAGCTTGGCTCGTACCACGCGGGCTGAACTGCGGTTCCTTTCCTTATCCTCTTCCTTAAGATCCCGATAGGGCAGCAGCAACGAGTGCTCCTTTCTCTCATCGCATCGCTTCTCGGCATACTTCCATCCGTTCGCCTCTTTCTGTTCGCGCCACGCCATGTGACACGCTTCGGCCAAGGCTTCGATCAGGGGGACCTCCAACTCGCCAGCTCTCACATGGTCGAGGAAATCCGCGGTGACGTGCAAGCTCAGCAACTCCCGGGTTGGCAGTTCCGCCGCACCATAGCGCCGGCCTTGGCCCACGGAACTCATGCTGACTACGGCATCCATCGACCGCGCCCCATGAAGGAACTCTCGCACGCGAAGGAATGCCCCGATCACGCTCGCACTCACCGACGCCCTCGCCGTCTTCGGATCGACTAGCTGGGGGTAGTACTTTTCAAGCGAGACCCTCAGCACAATGGCACGGCGGATCAGGCAGGCCGTTTCCTGCTCAAGTGGTATCTCTCTTGCAGCAGACGATACGCGGGATCCGCCGTCCTCAGAGGGCCGGCTCGGCAGGGAGTTAGGACCCTTGATGTTCACGAACCCGCGCAGCCGACTCACGAAATCCGGGCCCTTCATCTGCCGAAATGTGGTGCTGGGCGAGACCTCATCGTCCGGGTTCCGGTCAAAACTCTCAAAGTCATCGCATGTCCCCCCGGCGAAAACAAAGATGGCCTTGCCGAAAGGATGCTCGATTGCCCCTGCCCGGAATCTCGCGTCCTGCATTGGGGCGAGGAAGTACTGAAGCCATCGCAATCCCCCTGTGTCGAACTCATCCCAGAACACAAGAGGGATTCTGCCCTGGACAGAGGCATCGCGGACCTGGTGGAAGGCCGTATGCAGATCCTCTTCCCCGTGGAACTGCGATAGGTTGAACTCCAGCACGACGGCTTTCCCCTCGCCAAACAACTCCACCGCCAGTTGCTTGATGGCGAACGATTTCCCCGAGCCAGCCGGCCCGAAGACGGCCAACGACAATGGCCGGCGGTCATCACGGTTCTCCTGGTACGAAAGGATCAAGTTTCTAATGGCGTTGATCCGCTCGATTTCCTCGCGGTCCACGGTGAAGTACTTGCCATAGCAGGCTTTGGGCGAAGCCCAGAGGGCCCTGTCAGGACCCCGTAGGACAACCTCCATCGCCTTGGCCGCAACATACTCTAATCCCACGCCGGTAAGGTCTTGAAGCAGGTCTGAATGACTCGCTGGTTGCCCCTTGAGTCTCACATCAAACAACACCTCATGCCGGAAAGCGGAGCAGAAAACCCCCGCAGGCTCTTCCTTGCCTGTTCCGTTAAGGATGTCCCTTACTTTCTCGTGGGCCGCATCGGGGTCGAAATGGCCGGCCGAGCCGGTTGCCATCTCGTGGTTGACCTTCTGGGCCACCAGGCCTCGCCCAAGCGCGATGAATAACGGGTATGTTTGCGGATCGAGCTCGTGCCGCACCATCGCGGCAGCAAGGATTGAGGCTGCTCCGAAGGTCTGGCCAAGGCGACTAGCCTGCCAGGCTCCCTCCAGGTCTTCAGGGTCATACACGAATCGTTCAAAGCGTGCTCGCTTTTCCAAGGCAGGCGGACGGCCCCCTTGGGCTGCGACATCCCCCCCGACTGGAAAACGCCGGAAACTTGCCGCCCCGGCGCACCCAAAGAAGATGATCACACGCCGGCATAGTGCCAAGTCCTGAGAGGAGATGCCCTGCTCGACTTCACTGACAACTTCCTCGATGGTCCGATCCCATGAGAGCGCCTGCGAAATCGACACTCCGCGATCCCGCAGCGTCTTGGCAGACAACACGACGGTCAGGCGGCTCGCGAATGGCTCCTCCAACAGTTGATCCCAGAGAGGACTGCTGACCGGCCCACCAGAAGTCTTCACAAGGATCGATCCCCGTGAACCTCCCTTCCGGAGCGCGGCCGGCCACGCATCTGGTTGCCTCGCGAAACCAAGCCCCAGGTCATCGAGCACCAAGAGCGTCGGATCCCGGATGTCCTCCTCGAGCAGCACAACCTTCGTCCCCACTTCGGCACGCTGACAGCCAAGGAACCGGCTGATGCGCCATGCCTGTCCGTCGCCTTCTCTGTCCCTTGCCTGATCGTAGAGCGACCAGATCTGGTAGGCGTGGCCCACGCGGGCACTTGGTCTCATACAGTCAAGCCCTTCACGCTTCGGCCCGACGATCTGCGTGTCTCCCAGATCAGCGCAAGCCAAGTCCACTAGGTCCTTCAGATACCACGCCCCGCCGGCTCGTAAGTTGAGGACCGTAGAGGGCAAGATTTCCTGATGGAAAGCAGGCTTGATCGGATGCTGGGCCAGGTTGAAGTCCCAGATCAAGTCCCCCGCCACAACCACTTTCTTCACTGGTCGCCTCCTCCCCGAGGGCAATGCTTCTTGGACCTAGGTACTATGAATCGCGCCCTGAGCAGAACCGGATGGGCCTGAATGGTCCTCGCACTACGGCCTGGTAATGTGATAGCCCAGCGCCACAATGGCCTTGAGCGTCTCCATGGCCGTGCCGCGGTCGTATTCTCTCTCCGACTCCGGAAGATCGGCGTACGGCACCAGATCGGGGTGTTGCTTTGTCTGGTCGTCGCGCCTCGGTCCACAGGTCCAGCCCTCGGCCAGGCGCCGCGCGGCCCAGATATCGTGGGCGTTCTCGGCCAGGCGCTCAGTCAATTCGAGAAGGTCGGGGGAGAGCCTCACCCGCGACGTATCAATTGGCCCAGGCATGTAGGTCAAGGTTTCTCCTTCACTTGGCCTTGCGGCGAGGCCGTCGAGACAACTTGCGACCCGACGGCGAAAGGCGATAAACCTCCAGCCCCGCCTTGGCCAGTATCTCTGGGAAGGCGCGAACCGCGCCTCGGTCATACTTGCGGACGCCGTCCGAGCCGTCCGACAGACGGCTCCAAGGGGCAAGGCAATCGTGGAGTTTCTTCGCACCGTCACGGGGACCGTAACGCCAGCCCTTTTGCAGACGCTCCACGTTCCAGCGACCGTGTTCCATTCGGGCCATGAACTCGACTTCCACATCACTGGAATCATCCGGATCGAAAACAACAGGCTCCTTCTTCGGTCGAACGCCGAATCCTGCCGCTTGAAGTATCTGGACGGAATGAGCGGCCTGTTCGTAATTGGCTTTCTTGAAACCATCGCTGAGTCTGCCCCAAGGCTTGAGGTTGCCCACTGCCTGCAACATCTGAACACGAGGGATCACCTTCGCCCTGTCCTTTGTGGAGTAGGACACGAACGCTAAGGAATATCGACGCGCAGGCCCCTCGCGCAAACAGATTCCAATCCGGCAGCCAAAGCACCACGCCCATGAGGAATGATACGAGGGCGTATTCCCAGAGGCGCACGAGAATCCGTTTGACGCGCTGGCGGCGAGTCTGTTCAGGCACACGCTCTCCGTGCTCGCGTGCGGCCGGCCTATGCCAGCGTCGGTCACAGGCCGCTCATTCCAGGTCCGCGGGCTGGCCGGTGTTGGCAAGGACGGACTTCCAGAAGATGCCGTCTTGCGGGACGCGCTTACGGCCGAGGACCACCAGCTTCAGGGGCACCAACACGTATTCCGTCAACCACTGGCTGACCATGAAATCGGTATAGCCGGCCATGGCATTGTCCACCGCCAGCATGCCGAGCCTCTGACCGAAGATGACGTCCGAGACGCTGGGCGGAATGGCGCGAATCAGGTGCCGAGGTTCGTTCTTGAAGACCCTGTACCTGTCCCAGTAGCCGTCGGGGTCATTCGCTCCCAGATCATCCATCTTCCCGCGGATATCGGTCTGAAGGACATGATTCACAACCTTCAGGCCGCCCGTGCGCAAGGCATCGGGCGTCTGGCCATGGACCCTGCGGTCGCCGGGAACCGTGGAATCCTTTGCCAGCATATCGGAGCAACAGGCCTCAAGAACTAGCCGGTTGAACTTCTCCACGACTCTGGGCACAACCCTGCGAATGCGCCGGCGAAACACGTCGTCCGACATGTCGGCGAGTTTCCTAAGCCTGTTCAGTTCATCTCCGGACCGTTCTTCGGGCTTGCTCAGGTCCTCGACCGCTTCGCAATGCCTCTTCAGGGCCCTCAGGTTCTCAATCGCCTCGCAAGGCAACGGGACCGTGCAGAGCCGTTCCACCGTACTCTTGAGTTCCTCGAACTTCATGGCGCTTCGCGAGGCCCTCAGCGACTTGAGGGCTTCCAGCAGGTCCAACAGGTCCGTAACCTGCGGCGAAAGCACCAATCTCTGGAAATCACTCTTGCTGTAGAAGTCCTCGCGTTTCAGCGCGTTGTTCAGGGCCTTGAGGATCAGGGACGTGACGGCCGCCTCGGTTTCCGCCGACTGGGAGATGCTCTTGACGATCGCCTGGACAACCTGCGGCAGCAGTTCCCAGATTCTGTGCTGCGGAGTTCGCCGCTCATTATCCGCCGGCTGCAGAGAGACGCAAAGCCCCCGCCAATCCAGGACATTGTCGCTCGTCAGCAAAGAAGAGCCCACGAACTTGCGGATTGCGTCCCTCTCCCCCTCCTCCAACTGGAGGTCCGGATACTTCGGGTTGTCGATATAGTCCTCCACGTCCCGGGGGATGGCCGTCTCGGCCAGCGCAATGATGGCATAGGGGCTCTGGCCCTTGCTCTCCCTCTTGGCGCGCTCCGTGTTCATGTTTACGAGGACGCCCCTGATGTAATCCGACAACCCTCGCATCGTGAAGGCCACTTCGGGGATCAGTGCCGCCTTGCAGACGCCGCTGGCCAGGACAGCGTGGCTGACGACAAATCCGGAGTCCGAACCGAACAGTTGGGCGACGCACAGGCGCGGGTTCGACTTGGCCTCGGTGTGAAGCTGGACGATGAATTCCCTGGCCTTCTCAACGGCCGACAGGAATCCGAACGACTGCCACACCCACAGAATATCATTGTCCATGGTCTTGGGGATGGCCACCACGGAGATCCTTCGGTTGATATGCCTCTCCCGATCTTCGGATCGCCACCGTTCGCGAGCCCTGGTGTAAAGGGCATGAGCGGCCCTCATGCTTCCTTCGCCGCCGATAACGTAGAGGATGTCTATCTGGCTGGCATCCAGTTTGGTCACAAGCTCATACAGGATCGCCTCGCGTTTAATGGGGTCGCCCAGATCCAGCAGATCATCGCTTCGCGAAGTGCTGATCATGGAGCCCGCGTCGTTCGACTGATGCCTGACATCGGTTTCGTTCAGGTCGGCGGTTCGGCCTTTCAGGACGCCCGAGAAGCCATCGCGGTACAGAACGAATTGCACTTCGTACCTCGGCCATCTGGCGGGGTCGCTCTGCGACCGCTTGCTCTGCTCCTCCGCATACGCCCTGTGGCGCTGGAAGATGCCGGCGATGACGGCATTGATGCCAGGGGCGATCCCGCCCGAGACCACGATGCCAACCCAGAGCGTGGGCGAAAGGGGATACCTCAGCTCCTCCCGCGGGCCGGCCTCAAGAAACGTCAGCTTCTTCTCCGCAAGGCACCGTCGACCTGGGCCGGCCGCAGGACTATGGAACTCGCTCCGCGCGTCCACAACAACAATGCTGTCACCCTCCCTGTAGTTCCCGATGACATCCGGCGGAATCGGGTTGCGGTGAGCGGGGTTGCGCTGGGGGGTATGGCTGTTCTCAATTCGCTCCACGGTGGGCCAGCGTGTTGGGCAGCCCTGTTCCCACCGGATCGGGTTCACCAGGTGGCCATTGCCCGACATGAACTCGTCCGTGATGAGCTTCTCGTAGTCAAACGGGTAGCCGATAGGCAAGCCGTCGTCAGGTATCCACAGGTTGGGCGTTTCTGTAAGTTGTCCGTAAATCTCCCTGGCATGCTGCTCTGCCGTTTCGTCGTTCGCGTCCTTCACGACCACCGGCTTCCGAAGGTGCTCAAAGAACTCGTCCGGGATGCCCCGGTATCCGGGCATCTGGACGAAGATGGCCTTCTCCTTCTCGCGCAGGTCCATGAAGCCCTGGAGTTCAATTTTTTGCGTGCCGCCGAACTCGCACCCCATGAAGAGCACAAGCTTATCGCAGCTCAGTATCTCGCGGCCCACAAGCCGCCGCCAGTCCTTCCTCCGCCGTTCCTCCGCGTAACAGTACGGTTCGACGCCTTTCTGTTTCCTGAGGTGATGGCTGACGCGATGTACGAATCGTTCGTGCTCCGGCCTTGCATCGTCGAAGTGGTACGAGAGAAACACCTTCATGGTGCAGCCCCTTTCCCGGCTTACCCGCGCCCCCCCAGGTCCACACCAGCCGCCTTCGCCGCGCCGGCCAGCGCTTCAAGCAGCGGCAACTCCACTTCGCGCTGCCAGCGCACGAAATCCTCATAGTACGGCGCCTCGCGCGGCTTCAACTCGTAGATGGGCGGCACAGCGTTGTTGTCGCGCCGATACCGCCGGCCCAGCAGGTCCGCCAATCTGGCGTCCGTGAACCGAATCTGGGCCTCCAGCCGCTCGAACAGGTCGGCTGGGATGGTCTCAGGCAGAGGCCGCCAGCCATAGCGGTCGCCCAAGAGGATGCGGGAGTTGGGCTTGGAGCGGTCCTGCTGGCAGCGATTCAGCTCGCGCAGGCAGATCCGCATCGTGCGGTTGTCGCGCCCGACCTCCTCGCTGATTCCCCATCGTAGGTCAATCGCCTGGAACCGCAGCCCCTTGGACAAGCAAATCTGCCTCAGCCGCGGGAAAACTTTCTCCTGAGGCGCGTTGCGCTCTGCCTTCAGAGCGATGAAGGTTGAACTGACGAAGAGGCGTATTGTCCGGCTGACCGTCATGGCACATCGCCCCAATGACGCTCCACCTGCCTGCCCTGAGCACAATCGAAGGGCATGTCGCGAAAAGTCGAGAAGATGAAGACGCGGATGGTCCGCCACTGACTGGCCATAGGTCACCTCTGGCATGATGATAGCCAAGCGGCACCGGAATTCAAGACTCTGGCATGTCAGCATGGGGGCCGCTCGGTGGCGGAACAAAACGTCCTAACCGCACGTTACGGCCGCAGCCCACTCGAATCGCAGGGGCGAGCGGTGTCAGTCACCACGGTCACTCGGCCCTCTGTAAGTTCCTGCTCGAAGCGGTCGGTCGCCATGCATACCGCCGAAAGCTCTGCCGACCTCCCCGTTTGCATGAGTGCCAAGTTTGTCCTTGCGCAAGTGACACGTCAGCCACCCGTAACTGCCTGCGGGACAGCCTCCGCTACACTCTCTGTGCATGGCCGCCATGAGAAAAAGGAGGCTGTCATGGCTTGCCTGTACAAACGCCGCAAGCAGTACTGGGCCAGTTACTATCTGAACGGCCGCCAGGTCCAGAAGTCGCTGCACACGGACAACGAGCGGGTCGCCCGCGACAAGCTCCGCAAGCTCGAGTATGCGCTCTCGGTCGGCGACCTGCCACAGGCCAGCCGGCTCCCCCTGCCGGCGCTGCTCGAAGAGTTCTGCGGGCACATGAGGGCGAAGCAGACCCACAAGTCCTACCGCAAGGACGTGGGGCTGCTGAGGAATGCCTTTGGCGAGATATGCGAGGCGCTCAAGATCCGGCCGCCCGGGAGCCCCCGCGGGCGACAGGCGAAGCCCCGGCCGGACAAGTACACGGGCGATCACATCAACGCGAAGTTCCTCGAGGACGTGGCAGCCGAGGTCATCAACCGTTTCCTCAATGCCCGCGTCAAGCGAAGCCAGTGGGCGCCGAAGACCGTCAACGGCATGCGTGCAATGCTCCACCGCCTGTTCGAATATGCCATCAAGCACCACGCCTTCTGCTCCAGGGACCGCCGCTATCCCAACCCCGCCGCAGCCGTCGAGCGGCGGCACGAGCCGGCCCCGCAAATCCGGTTCCTCATCCTGAGCCAGATCGAGGAGCAGCTCACGGCGCTCAAGGATCATCCGAGCCTCTACGCAATCGTTGCGACCTGCATCTACGCAGGTCTCAGGCGTGAAGAGGTCACCTGGTTGACGCACGAAGACGTCGACCTCGAGCTCCGGCTGATCCGTGTCCGGGCCAAGACGATTGACGGCCAGTCCTGGCAGCCCAAGACCCGGCGGAACCGCGTGGTCCCGGTCAGCGAGGCCCTGGCGGAGATACTCCGTGAGTACCACCCCCGCCAGAACTGCGTATGGTTCTTCCCCTCCCCAGACGGAAAGAAGTGGGACCCCGATAACTTCTCGAACTACCTACGGGAACTGAATCGGGCCAACGGCCTGCCCTGGCGTTGCGGGGACTTCCGGCACACCTTTGGACCTGTAAGCGAGCCAACGGCCGCGACGGTTATGCCGTTCGCCCCCAGGAAGACTGGCATACCCTGATTCCCGACGCCCATCCAGCGTACCTCAGTTGGCAGCAGTACCAGGACAACGTGCGGACCCTGCGGGCCTGCGCGCAGGCTCGCGGCTCGGACCGACGGAAGAGCCCTCCGGGCCAAGGCCCGGCCCTCCTCCAGGGCCTGGTGCTCTGCGGCATCTGCGGGCTACGAATGACCGTTCGGTACCACCAGAATCAAGGCAAGCCGGTGGGGGAATACGTCTGCCAGCGCGAAGGCATCGCTCACGGCCATCCGATCTGCCAGCATGTTCCCGGCAGCGGCGCTGACCGTGCCGTCGGAGAACTCCTGCTGGAGATGGTCCAGCCGGTCACGCTGGAACTGGCCTTCGCCGTGCAGGCGGAACTACAGGCCCGGCTGGAAGAGGTGGACCAACTACGGCGGCAGCAGGTCGAACGCGCCCGGTACGAAGCCGACGTGGCCCGCAATCGGTACATGCAGGTCGATCCGAACAACCGGCTGGTCGCCGACGCTCTGGAGGCCGACTGGAACGATAAGCTCCGCGCCCTGTCGGAGGCCCAAGAGCACTATTAGCAGCAGCGGCAGAAGGATCAGATCGTCTTGGATGAGGCCAGTCGGCAGAAGGTGCTGGCCCTGACGCAGGACCTGCCCCGGCTCTGGAAGGATCCCCAGACTCGCGACCAAGATCGCAAACGGATGGTCCGCCTGCTGGTCGATGACGTGACGCTGACCAAGGCCCAGGAGATCCGTGTCCGGATTCGCTTCAGGGCCGGGGCCACGCGGACCCTGACGCTGCCGTTGCCGCCCAACGCCTGGCAACGACGGATGACCCGACCGGAAGTAGCCGCCGAGATCGACCGTCTTCTGGAGACCTGTACCGAGGAGCAGATCGCCGGCCAGCTGAACCAGCAAGGCCATCGGTCCGGGACGGGCCAGCGGTTCACGCCCCGCCTAGTCGGCAAGATCCGCCGGGCATACCATCTCAGGACTTGCTATGATCGTCTTCGGCAGTCGGGTATGCTGACATTGGCGGAGATTGCCCGGCAACTGAGCGTGAATCCCAAGACCGTGAAGATCTGGCGGAACCACGGCCTGCTGACAGGCCATCCATATAATGACAAGAAGGAGTGCTTGTACGAGCCCGTTGGCCAGAACGCCCCGGGCAAACAACAAGGAATCAAACTGGCCGAACGAGCTCATGCCGCCAGGGTTATCCCAAATCCAACCAATGAGGTGCACCATGAAGCATAGCCGTTCTGCCACGGGCTCCCCGGCTCGATGTACAACGGTCCCGCCTCCGAATCCTCCAGCCACTGGCGAACCTCCCGGGCGATAGAGGACGCGGATGAGTGTTGTCACGCCCGGCTACCGCATGGTAAAGTCGCCGTCCGAATCCCGCGGCTCGGCGTCGGGCGCGACGTGCCAGGCCCGCCTTTCTCAGAAAGGAGTCTCTCATGCGTCTCTCGAAATGTGCCTTGCGGCCACTTGCCGCTGCCTGCGCCCTCGCCTGGGTCGGGGTCCTCGCCCTCACGGCCGCGGGGTGCGGCGGCGCGGCCCTGAAGGCTTTCTTAATCGCGGTCGACCTGCCCGAACAGTACAACACGCCGGACGGCATGATCCTCGCCCCGGACGGCACGATCATCCTCTCGTGCCCGAACTTCAACGACGACAAGTACCCCGCCAAGATGCTCCGGATCGACGCCAGCGACAAGCTCTCCGAGATCATCGCCCTGCCGGTCCATCCCGAGACGGGCAAGGTCGGCCCGCTCGGGTGCGACATCGGCGCCGACGGGAACCTCTATATCTGCGACAACCAGGCCTTCGGCACCGACCAGCACAAGTCGCGGCTCCTGCGGGTCGTGGCAGACGCCCGCGGCGTTCGCGGCTACACTGGAAGACAACGCTGCCGGGGCGTTCCCGGCGGTGACACTGGCTGGTCCTACGGTCGGAGCTCCGCCTCTCC
>Ga0315289_10006504_pt1 | contig 17169 bp, 13 predicted proteins | sample YL17G11_40_MG_FD_203452 | JGI IMG/M metagenome (GOLD analysis project Ga0315289, IMG submission 203452) | Sediment microbial communities from Yellowstone Lake, YNP, Wyoming, USA - YL17G11_40 | ecosystem: Environmental > Aquatic > Freshwater > Lake > Sediment | place: USA: Wyoming | collected... | reverse complement strand
ATAATCCTGATGGTAATCCTCCGCCTCGTAGAATTTGGTGAATGGGACAATCCGGGTCACAATGGGCTTGGCAAACTTCCCGGATTTGCCCAGCTCTTCCCTGGACTTTTCGGCCAGTTTCTTCTGCTCTTCGTCGTGGTAAAAAATGACGCTCCCATACTGCGGCCCCCGGTCAACGAACTGCCCGCCGCCGTCGGTGGGGTCGATGTGCCGCCAGAACACCTCGAGGAGCGTTTCATAGGAAACTTTTTCCGGGTCGTAGTAAACCTGGAAGGCCTCCACATGCCCTGTTTTCCCCGCGGTTACTTCTTCATAGGTGGGATTTTCCTTTTTCCCCCCGGTATAGCCGGATATGACTTTCCCCACGCCGGGGATTTTTTCAAAATCAGACTCACTGCACCAGAAGCACCCGCCAGCAAAGGTGGCGATTTTCAAATTTTGTGATTCCGTGGTCTTGGCCGCCATGGCGTTTTTCCCCTCCTTGGCAAGATCCGTTTTTTGACATCCAAAAGCGATCAACCCCATGGATACCAAAATCCCGATAAAAAGCAAAGTTATGGTTTTCATGTTCCTTTCCCCCTTTTAAACCCCTATCAGTTTGTCCATGAATCAGGAGGATTCTGGTGAATGGATGGGTATAAAAATCGATCACCCAATGATTTGGATGCCTAAAAAATCAAGCGGGGTTCATGAAAAGGAAGAGAAAAGCACAGTCAAGCCCTCCAGCAGAGCATGAGGCTTGGAAAACCGTGAACCGCTCAAAACGGACGATAAATGGACACCACCGAAAGGTGGCCTTCCCTCTGCTGCCCGGCCCGAGGGGTGAAGAAAGAAGTTTAACTTTTCGATTTACCTTGAGAATCCCATTCAATGCTTTCTCCCGAACAGGCCGGGGGCATCGACTCGACCCAAGGTAACCTTTTCTGATCATTTAAGTTTTCGCCGGAATTGACGATAACTTGTTAAAAATCATGGATTTTTGGGGTTAAGAAAAGCTGGTCCAGCCGGACCAGGACAGAATCTGGCGGATTGATTTATCACCACCGATTGATTCTGAACTCGAGAAAATCAGATTATGGAAAAAACCCGTCCCAAAGAAATCGCCCCCCTGGTCCTTCTGCCGACGGTTTCGGCGAAAGAAATCGTCGAACTCCTGCAAGTCCAGAAAGCCAAGGGGGAGGAGCTGCTGAAGAATAGTGCTCTTTCCCCGGGGGACCTCCAGTATTGGAATCTATTCACCAAAGAAATTTTCACCCGGGCTTTCGGTCCCCGCCTGGAATACATTGATTCGATTCTCTACAGCGGGGGGAATAAGCCCTTATCCGCCTACGAACCGGAATCCAATCTGGAGAAAATGCGGCGCACCAATTTTCAGACGACCCTGAAGAACCTGGATAATTGCCTGGAGCAACTGCTCGCCAAAGGATCCATCCAGGCCATTTCCTTGCAGGAAGAAAGCCCCCCGCCGCCCGAGGAAAAACCGAAAATCCCCAAGGAGATTTCCAAAAATGGAGGGAAGAAAGATTTGGTCAAAGAGCTGACCGTAGATTTGACCGTTCATGAGGATTCGCCTCCCGCCGCAGCGGGGAAAAAGGTGGCACGTATGACAAAATCGAAGGAACGAAAAGTATTGATCATCCATGGCCGGGATGAAGAAAAAAGGACGATGATTGCCGGCTTCCTGAAAAAAATGGATCTGGAACCGTTCCTTCCCGACGACGCCGCAGACCAGGGGATGAGCCTTCTCGAGAAATATAAACAATATGAAGATGCGGTATTTGCGATCACCCTCCTCACGGCCGATGATATGGGCTATCCCCAAGGAGAACCGGAAGAGCCCAAGCCGCGCCCCAGGCAAAACGTCATTTTCGAGCTCGGGTTTTTAATGGGCCGGCTGGAGCCCAACCTGGTTTGCGCCCTGTATGAAGAGGGACTGGATTTACCCTCGGAATTCAAAGGGAGTGTTCTGATCCCCTATGACGCGGGGGGGGTGTGGAAGTTATTGGTTGCCCGCGCTTTGAAAGTGGCTAATGTGGATGTGGATTTAAACAAGGCGATTTAGGATTTCTTGGAAAACACCCGCCCTTATTTCAGATTTCGAATTGCGGATTTCGGATTTTGGAGTTTTCTTTTTCAATCCGCATTCCGCATTCCGCATTCCGCAATTCCTATGGCCCGCCTGCTCCATGAAATAGAAGCTGCCTCATGATTTTTGAGCATCAGGCCCTTGCCCCCGGGCCTGGCACCCGGTTGAAGGATTAGCCGCAGAGCTTTCGCAGTCCTTCCAACCTCTCCCGGCTCACCTGAAGCAGCAATCCGGCATCGGTGGAGAGCATCATGTACTGGACGCCGCGGTCGATCCAGTATTTGGCCTCGTCCACGAAGCGCACGAAGGTGCCGGAGACGATCCCCTTTTCCCGGCATAAGGAAATCACCTTTTCCATCAGTCCTACTACCCGCGGGTCCTTGGTTTTTCCGGGGACCCCCAGGGATTGCGACAAATCCCAGGGACCCAGGAAAACTACGTCCAACCCCGGGGTTTCGATGATGGCCTCGATTTCCCGCACCGCCCTTTCCCCCTCTATGTGGAGGACGGTCAGGACTTCCCGGTTGGAGGAGGGAAGGTGCTCCTCGGGGGGGACGGCCGAGTAATTTGCGGCCCGGACGAAACTGCAGAGGCCCCGGTTTCCCTCCGGGAAGTAGCGGGCCGCCCGGCAGGCCGCCTGGGCCGTTTCCGCGCTTTCCACCTGGGGGACCTGGACTCCTTCAGCCCCGGCATCCACGACCCGCATGATATTCGACGGAGTGGGCTCCGGGATTCGGACCAGGCTGGTAACGTTGGAACACCGGGCCGCCCGGACGCACTGTTCAACGAGGGGGAAATCAAATACTCCATGCTCCATGTCGATGACCGCAAAGTCCCAGCCGCCGTATCCCAGAATTTCCGCCGCCGCCGGGCCGAGACGGACAAAAGTCCCGAAACATGTTTTCCCTTCCTGGAGTTTTTTCTTCAGAAGATTGCTCTGCATTTTATTTCTCCTTTTGAACAAATGGGGATTGAGGTTCAGATCCCATAGGCCTTATAGCAGGTCCGGCAGACCTCGGAAAGGGGAGGGGGAGGTTCCTTGGGCGCCTGGCTCTCCGTACTCGAACGGAGATTGGGAAAAGCGTCCATGATCTGGGCCACATTGGCTTCCGCCTTTCTCCGGTCCTCAAAGACTCTGCGGAAGACTCTGTAGGATTCCTTATTCCAGGTTTGAAGAAAGCCTTCCTGATGGACATTTCCGAAGAACGTTTGGGGAACCGCGTATTCCTGGTTCATAAAAATCCGGGGAATATCCCCCTTTTTGGGGATTCGAAGGTAGGGACAGGGAGCGACCGAACCATCCACGGAGAAGAAAACCCGATGAGGGGGGTCGGCCTCACAGACCATTTTCTCTTCGGCTTTGAGTGGATAAGTTTGAACGGAGATGCCTTCCTTTTTACCCTGGCGGTGAATCTCAGCGATGCTTTCCTCGAATGCCTGGGTCGGAGATTCATGGTAGAAAGTGCGAAGAATGTTCCACCGTTCCTCGGGGAGGTAGTCCAGATTGCTGAAGATGACCTCGTTCACTCCCAGCTTGGCGGCCACGGAGACCAGGCCGGGAAGCTCTCCCATGTTGAGGCGGGTCATGGGGAAGGACAGGTTGATCGCGGGTTTCTTCTTTCCCGATGCTTTCCTCAGCTTCACAAGGGCTTGGACCTGGTCCAGGATTCGTTGGAGATCAGAGCCGATGCGCGCCAGGCCGTCCTGAATCGCCTGGGTGGCCAGCTCCAGGGCCACCACCAGGACATCGAGGTCGGTCTCCAGGAGCCGGCGGGAGACCTCCTCGGTCAAGAGAGAGCCGTTGGTGGTAAGGGCCGTTCCGCATTCCGCCCGCTTGGCCAGGTGGAGCATTTCCAGGAGATTTTCGTTTTCCAGGGGATCTCCCCACCCGCGGAAGGAAACCCACCGGGCCAGGGGAAAATGTTCGCTGATCTTCCGGAAAGCCTCCAGGGGCATATTCTGAAAGATCCATTTTTCCGCGAAGACCGCCCGGGGGCAAATCTGGCACTCCAGCGAGCTGTAGGTGGACACCTCGATCTGGAAGGACTCGAATTCCCGCCGGTCGCCCAAGATAAATTTTGCCAGACCCTTCAACATGCTCATTGCTCATAGCTCATGGCTCACGGCTGATAGGCAAAGATTAAATGCTACGAGCTGTGAGCCCAAACGTTTAAGCCTGGGAGATCAGAAATTTTACCTCTTTGTCATCAAAGGATAGGTATTCCCCGGTAATGCCGTCGGCCGCCTTGGAGGCCAGAAAGAGGACCAGCTTGGCCGGTTCTTCCGGGGTATGGAGCATTCCTTCTTCTTTCATCCGCTCGAACATGTCCGTGCCGATGGCTTTCGGCCCTGCCTTCCGGATTTCTTCCTGCATGCGGGTGTCCATGACCCCGGGGTGGATGCAATTGGCCTGGATGTTGTGCTCCTTGACTTCGCGGGACAGCTGCTTGGTGAAATGGATCATCCCGGCCTTGGCCACCATGTAGGGGGTCAAATTCGGCCGGGGGGTGAGGGTGGTGGCCACATTGATGATTTTCCCCTCTTTCTTCTGGATCATGACCGGCAGGACCGCTTTGACGCACAGGAAAGCCGAGGTCAGGTTGACCCTCAGGGTCTGATCCCATTCCGCCAGGGGGATCTCATGGATCGGGGCGATCGGACCCCGGGCCCCGGCATTGTTGACCAGAATGTCCACCGTGCCGTAGGCCTCCAGAGTCTTTTTAACCATCTGGTTGACCTGCCCCTCGTCGGAGACATCCGCGGGGACCGCCAAGGCCTCTTTCCGGAGAACCCGCAGCTCCGTGGCCACATGATCAATCTCGTCTTTGTTCCTGGCCGCCAGGACGACCTTGGCCCCTTCCTTTCCGAACAGGAGGGCTATGGAACGCCCCAGGCCCCTTCCTCCTCCGGTGATAATAGCGACTTTGTTCTGAAGCTTCATGGCATCTCCGATACAAAAAAAATAACGATTCACCGCAGGGAGCGCAGAGAATAAGAAAAAAGGTAACACTTTAGCTCTTTGGAAAAGGCAACTTTTACCTGCTGAAAAGATTCACCAGAAATCCCCCCTGCCCCCCTTTGCAAAGGGGGGTTGGGGGGGATTTCAGCGATGACTATCCTAATCGATATGGCTTTGACATAATTTTCAAACGGCTAAATTGATACAAAAATTAAAGATGAACCGCAGAGAGCACAGAGATTATGAAATCTTCAAAATGCTTTTTGGCCTATGCCCTTTAGCAAAAAAATCTCTGCGGTCTCTGCGTGCTCTGCGGTTGATATTCTTTTCTTCATCCACGGAGGGCACAGACAAAGAAAGATTTTTATAATTTCCTAAGCAATGAAAAAAGAGCCCGAATGCTTTTCCGGATTGCCAATCCAGATTATCACCCAAGGTTCCAGCTGGCATCAGCAAAAATGAAAACGGGACAGAAGGGAAACTCATGTTCCCCCGAAAATCTGTTCCCACCTTCAGGAAAAGAGGCCCCGGGGCAGCCCTTTCATCCCGCCTTTCCTGAAGGTCCGGAGCATTTTCTTGGTTTGAAGGTACTGCTTGAGCAACTGATTCACATCCTGAACGGTCGTGCCGCTTCCCTTGGCGATCCGCAGCCGGCGGCTTCCGTTCAAAACCTCCGGATGCCGTCTTTCCTCCCGGGTCATGGAATTGATGATCGCCTCGACCCTCCCCAGTTCTTTTTCGCTCGCCTGGAAGTCCTTGGGAAGCTTGAGCTTGCCCATCCCCGGAATCATGGACAGGATCTGATCGATGGAACCCATCTTTTTAATCTGCTTCAGCTGCTCCCCGAAATCCTCCAGGGTAAAGGAGTCTTTGAGCAGCTTCTTCTGCAGTTCCTGGGCTTTTTTCTCATCGATGGTCTCTTGAGCCTTCTCGATCAGGGAGAGGACATCTCCCATCCCCAGGATCCGCGAAGCCATCCGGTCGGGATGAAAGAGCTCCAGGGCATCGAGCTTCTCCCCCACCCCCATGAATTTTATGGGCTTGCCGGTGACCGCCTTGATGGAAAGGGCGGCCCCTCCGCGGGCATCCCCGTCCAGTTTGGTAAGGATGACGCCCTGAAGGTCCAGGGTTTCATTGAACTTCTTGGCCACCTGGACGGCGTCCTGCCCGGTCATGGCATCGGCCACCAGCAGGATCTCCCGGGGAGTGACCTCCCTCTTGATCTGCTCGAGCTCTTTCATCAGGTCTTCATCGATATGCAGCCGACCGGCGGTATCGATGAGGACCACGTCCCCGCTCTCTCCCTCCGCCCACTGGATCGCCTTGCGGCAGATCGTCACCGGACTCTCTTGGGGATCGGAAGGGTACACCGGGATGGAAAGCTGTTCTCCCAGTTTCTTCAACTGTTCAATGGCCGCCGGGCGGCGCACATCGGCGGGAACCAGGTAAGGTTTTCGGCCTTTGTCCTTTAAAAATTTCCCCAGCTTGGCCGCGGTGGTGGTCTTTCCGGACCCCTGCAACCCCACCAGCATGACGGGAATCGGGGGTTTATAGGACAGGTTGAGCCCGGTATTGGACCCTCCCATCAGGGAAACGAGTTCTTCATGAACGATTTTAACGACCTGTTGCCCGGGAGTTAGGCTCCCCAAAACTTCCTGCCCCAGGGCGCGAACCCGAATCCGGTCGATGAAGTCTTTGACGACCTTAAAATTGACGTCCGCTTCCAGAAGAGCCAGGCGGACTTCTTTCAGGGCGTCGGAGATGTTTTGTTCCGTGAGTTTCCCGTGCCCGCGGAGCTTCTTGAAGACCGAATTCAGCTTCTCGGTTAGTGAATCGAACATACTTTTTTGATAGGAAAATGGGCTTAAATAATATAGATTAATGGATATTTTAACTTGCGTCAAGGCATAAATGGGCTGCCGCTGAGCGGCCATTCATTTTTTCATTCCTTTTGCACCATTTCCCTGCTAAGATAAATTATAAAAAATGTTGAGCCTCAGACCTTCTTTTCTTTTTTTCACCTTCGGTCTCCATCCCGGCACAATCCAAAACCATTTGTTTTTTCAGGGAAAAGGAGAATTAGAAATCATCAGTGGAAGTCCTTCCATCGCCGTTTACCGATCTCCCGCGGGGAAAATCCACTGTAGGTGGTCCCGGCTTGCCCGTATTTTTGAGAACCGCGTGTTCTGGGCGATTTTCAGCTTTTATCTATTCACCCTGTCCTTTCTTCTCTTTCCCGGGTCCCTCCGGGCGGAACTGGCCAGAGTTGGCCTGCTGATTTCCTTGCCGGAATCCGGAACGGAGGTCGATTATCCTTATCTCCGGGGGGCGGAGATTGCCGCTGCCGAGGTGAATTCCAACGAAGGAAAACAGGGCACCCAATTTCTTCTTATCCTGCGGAGAGGGTCCTTCCAGCAGCGCAGAGACCTGAACGCCCTCCGCGACCTTTTTTTTGAACAAAGGCTGCATTTTCTGATCGGGGCACTTCCAAGAGAGGCAATTCTTCCGGTTTCCCGGTTAGCCCACGAACATCAGATCCCTTTCCTGGTATTCCCGGTGGACTTTATGGAAGCGGCCTCCACCGGAGAAGAACCCCCCAACCTCTTCTGGATCAGCCCCACCCCCGAAGCCTACCAGCGGGCAGCGGTCCGGACCGTGGCCCAATTTTCAAAAAAGCGCTTCTACCTCCTGGCTCGAAACTCGGCCATCGGCCGAAACTGGGTAAAATATTTCTGGGAAGCAATGAGCAAGCAGAAGCCGGATGCCCAGCGGCTGGGGGAGACGTTCCTCCCCTCGCGGATTGAAGATTACACCCCTTTCCTCCAGACCGTCCTTTCGGCCAACACGGAGGTCTGCCTGAGTCATCTGGGAGTGAAAAACTGGCTGGATTTTTACCAGACGGCGAACCAGCGGGGGTATTTCAAGAAAGTAACCCATTTTGAACTTGAATCGGGAAACCTGGAGTCCCTGGCGGCCATGAAGAAAAAAGTCCCCGAAGGAATTTGGGGCGTCAGCGCTTTTCCTTTCTGGAATCTGGGATGGAAGGAGGCCAAGGAATTCGTGGCCAAATACAAAAAAAATACCGGTTCCTACCCCAGCCTCGCCGCCCTGAGCGGATACATCAGCATCTACGCCCTTTTTGAAGCGATCAAAAAAGCCAGGCCCATAGATTCGCAAAAAACCCTGGAAGCCTTAGGGGATTTAACCTTCCGCACCCCTGTGGGCCAGATGACCATCCGCAAAACGGACCATCGAACCATGTGGCCCATCTGGTGCGGGTCCACCCAGTCCAGTTCCGATTACCCCTTTGCCATTCTGGGAAATCTAAAAGCTCTGGGGCCGGACTCTTTTTCTCCCTGACCGCGGGAGAACGAGGGATGCCGTTCTTTCCCCCCGGCAGAGATTGCGAGGATATGAGTACTTCCAAGCTGATACGCCCGTCTCTCCACTACCCGGAGGAGCCGGTCTATCATCTCCTGAAAAAGACCGTGGAACGCCTGCCCCATAAAGTGGCGGTCATCGACCTTCAGGGAGAGAGGGAGCTCACCTTCCTCGACATCGACCGGGAAAGCGATGCCCTGGCCCACGCCTTTCTCGACTGGGGGATCCAGGTGGGAGACCGGGTTTCATTTCTCATGCCCAACGGGTGGGAATACTTCGTGGGTTTTTACGCCTCCATGAAGGTGGGAGCCGTCGTTTCTCCCATGAACCCCACTCTGCGCCAGCGGGAAGTGAAGAGCCTGGTCAATGACGCGGAGAGCAGGGTGCTTCTGGTCCAGCAGGACCTCTTCCCGATGGTGGAGAAAATCCTTCCGGAAATGCCTTCCCTGGAAAAGGTGATCATCACCCGGAAGGCCGACTCACCGGGGGATAGGTTCTTTTCTCTGCCGCACCTTTTAAAAAAATATTCCGGCCCTTTCTCCGCTCCTCTCCCCCGGATTCAACCCCAGGAGGATCTGGCCGCGCTTCCTTACTCTTCGGGCACCGCCGGCCTGAGCAAAGGGGTCATGATCACCCACTTCAACCTTCTCTCCAACACGATCCAGTCCATGCACGCCGTGGAGACGGCGGAAAACGATGTCTTTATCAGCTTCCTCCCCTTCCATCATATCTATGGTTTCACTTATTTCCTCTGCGGCTCCATCTACCTGGGGGCCACCCAGGTCGTCGTGGCCCGCTTCCATGCCGAAGATTGTCTGCGCCTCATGGAAAGATACCGGGTCACGGTGGTCTTCGGCGTCCAGCCGGCCCTCCTGGCCTTTCTCACGGTGCCCGAACTGGAGAAATTTGACTTTTCCTCCCTGCGGTACATATGGATTGGAGCCGCTCCTCTGGTCCCCTCCGTCGCCCGGGCCATTCAGGAGAAGTTCCGGGTACCCATCGCCCGCCATTATGGATTGAGTGAGGCATCTCCCACCACCCATTCCAATCCCCCTAAGCGCGCCAAAGAAGGCTCGGTGGGGATCGCGGTGAGCGACATGGAAGACAAGATCATGGACTGGAATGAGGGAAAGAGGGAGATGAAAACGGGAGAACCCGGTGAGCTGGCGGTCCGGGGTCCCAACATATTCCAGGGCTACTGGAAACATCCGGAAGATACCAAGCTGGCCCTGCGTGACGGATGGCTCTACACGGGGGACATCGCCTGGATGGACGATGAAGGGTACGTGTTTATCCTGGACCGGAAAAAGGAGATGATCAAATACCGGGGATACCAGATCGCCCCGGCGGAACTGGAAGCGATTATCATGGAACATGCGGCGGTGAAAGACTGTGCCGTCGTGGGGATCCCCGAAGAAAACCTGGGGGAGATTCCCAAGGCCTTTATCGTAAAGAAGGAAGGGGTCACTCTTTCCGCCGAAGAAGTTATGGCTTTCGTGGCCGAGCGGGTCGCCCCCTATAAAAAGATCCGCGACGTGTCCTTCATCCACGAAGTCCCCAAGAATCAATCCGGAAAGATCCTGCGGCGGGTTCTGAAGGTCGGATAAAAACAGTGTCCGTGGGTGTGTCCGAGTGTCCGTAAGAGAATTTCCTTTTTATCCCACTGACACGGTCACTGACCCTTCCTTTTCTGGCACTCACACAGACACGTAAAGGGGGTTTTTGTGAATTCGTCTATCTTTGAATCCTTTGAACCTATCTTTTACCCCAGATCCCTGGCCGTCATCGGCGCTTCAGCGGATATGACCAAGTTCGGTAATATCATCCTCAGCGCCGTCCTGGAGATCGGCTTCGAGGGTCGAGTCTACCCCGTAAACACCGAAGGAGGAGATATTAATGGACTTAAGGCCTACCGGTCTCTCCAGGAGATCCCCGGGGAAGTGGATTTCGCCGTCATGACCATCCCCGCGCCGGCAGTCAAGAACTCCCTGGAGGAATGTCTCCGCAAGGGGGTTAAGGGAGTGGAAATCCTGACCTCCGGCTTCCGGGAAACCGGAACTACCGAAGGCCGGCGGCTGGAAGAGGAGGTCGTCCAGGTTGCCCGGCGGGGGATTCGGATTCTCGGCCCCAACTGCTTCGGGATCTACTGCCCGGAGAGCGGTTTGACCATTCTTCCCGGACAGAACTTTTCGCGGGAGACCGGTCCCGTGGGCTTTCTTTCCCAGAGCGGCGGTCTGTGCGCGGACCTGGGCCAGATTGCCAAAGGGCTGGGAATCCGGTTCAGCAAAATGGTCAGCTACGGCAACGGATGCGACGTGGCGGCCTGCGATCTCCTGGAATACTTCTTCGCCGATCCCAAGACCCGGATCATCGCCGGGTACCTGGAAGGAGTGGAGGACGGCCCGCGATTCCTGGAGATTCTGAAAAACAATAAAGGAAAAAAGCCGGTCATCCTCTGGAAGGCCGGGCTGACCGAAACCGGGAGCCGCGCGGTGATGAGCCACACGGGGTCCCTCAGCGGGGCGGCTGAAGTGTGGAAATCAGTTTTGCAGCAGGCGGGCGTAGTCCAGGTGGGAAGCGCGGAGGAGCTCATCGATACGATTTACGCTTTTCTCTACCTCCCGCCCAATGCCGGACCAAAAGTGGCTCTCATGGGAGGCGGCGGAGCGATCGGGGTTGCCGCCTCGGACTCCCTGGACCGGCTTGGACTGTCGGTCCCGGTCTTATCCCCCCCCATTCTGGAGAAACTCAAGGCCTCCTTCCCCGCGGTGGGAAACAGCCTGAAGAACCCCGTGGACCTGGGCAATCCCATGATTCCCCCCTCCATGCTGCGCAAAGTGATGGAGGCTGCCGGAGAAGACGGGGGGATCGACACCTTGATCGTGATTCAAATCCTCTTTTACATCCTCTACCAGGTTCGCCACCGTTTGGGGATGGATGACAAGCCTCTCTCTCAGTTCAGCTTCCAGCCTGACTTGCTTAAGGCCTGTAAGGAAATTCAGGAGAAATACCGGAAGCCCATCATCCTGGTTCTGCCCGACATCGTCACCGATGGAAAGATGATCGACCTGGAGATCGAATGGCGCCGGGAGAGGGACAATTACCAGGCTGCCGGGTTCCCGGTCTTCCAAAGCCTGGACCGCGCCGCCCGGGCATTAAGTCATTTCGTGAGATATCATCAGCGGCTTCAAGCTTGATGAACCCGTAAAAAGTCACACCCACCCCCTCTCCCTCGACGGGAGAGGGTCGGGGTGAGGGAGGGGGGGAAATGGCAATTTGGAAAAGCCGGCTGGAGAAGAAAAAACTATTAATCGCCGACGGCGGATGGGGGACGGAGTTGCAGAAGCGCGGACTGGCGCCGGGCGAGCCTCCCGAGGCCTGGAACCTCAGCCGGCCGGAAGATGTTCTGGCCGTCGCCCGCTCCTATGTGGAAGCCGGGGCGGACATCATCCTGACCAATACCTTCGGCGGCAGCCCCCTGAAGCTTGCCAAGGTGCATCTGGAAGGCAAGCTGCTCGAGATCAATCGCCGAGGGGCGGGGATATCCAAACAGGCGGCCGGAGACCGGGCCCTGGTATTCGCCTCGATCGGGCCGAGCGGTGAATTCATGGCCCCCCTGGGGACGATCAGCGAAGCGGACATGATGAAAGGCTTTGCGGAGCAGGCCAGGGCCCTTGCCGAGGGGGGAGCCGATGGAATCGTGGTCGAGACCATGATGGACCTGGCCGAGGCCAAAGCCGCCCTTCAAGCTGCCAGAGAGAACACCTCCCTGCCGGTGGCCGTCACCCTGACCTTCAACAAGGGCCCCAAGGGATACGCCACGATGATGGGTGTCCGTCCGGAGCAGGCCGCCGCCGAACTGGAAAAGGCGGGGGCGGATATCATCGGGGCCAACTGCGGGGCGGGGATCGAGGTCATGATTGAACTGATGGGCGTAATGTGCTCGGCCACGGCCCTGCCCGTCTGGTGCAAGCCCAACGCGGGCCTTCCGGAGCTGGTCGAAGGGAAAACGGTCTACCGCGAAACGCCGGAAATGATGGCCTCCAAGCTGAGGGCTCTGGTGCAGGCCGGTGCCAGCATCGTGGGCGGCTGCTGCGGCACAACCCCCGCCCACATCCGCGCCCTCACCCTGGAGCGAAACAAAATGGTAAGCCCTGCTTAGATAAATTGCTGTATTTCCTAACCGGGGCAAGCCGGAACCAAGCAGGATGATGCCAGGGCCGATCCTTGGGGTCCGCCTGCAATCCCCTTTCAGAGGGAAACCATGGCCGGAATCGAACCGGTTTCCAGCGATCAGAGAACTTTGGGAGGTTGGGATCTCTTCCTCCTTTGGGCGGGAGCGGCGGTTTCCCTGGCCGAGATATGGGCGGGCGGGCTGATCGTTCCCCTGGGTCTCGGTTTGGGTCTCTGGGCGATTCTGATCGGCCATTTGATCGGCAATACCCCCCTGGCCCTGGGAGGGGTGATTGGAAGCCGCTGGGGAATCCCGACCATGGTGGCCGTGAGGGCTTCTTTCGGTCTTCGGGGGTCTTACCTTGCGGCGGCGCTGAATGGAATTCAGCTGATCGGCTGGACGGCGGTGATGTTGATCCTCTGCGGAGGGGCGGCGGAGGCCATATCGAAAACCTACGGCTTTTCCAACCCCGCCTTCTGGGTAATCCTTTCGGGCGCGGTCACAACTTTTTGGGCGCTGGTGGGGTCCCGCTTCTGGAAATGGCTGCAGCGCTTCTCCGTGATCGCCCTGATCATATTGTGCGGGGCCATGACCTATCTCCTTTTTGCCCAATACGGCTGGTCCCAACTAACCCAAATTCCCCGGCAAAAAGAATTCCCCTTCATGATCGGCATGGACCTGGTGATCGCCATGCCCATTTCCTGGCTGCCTTTGGTGGCCGATTATTCCCGCTTCGCCCGAGAATCAAAATCCTGCTTCTGGGGCACATGGATCGGCTATTTCCTCGTCTCCTCCTGGATGTACCTGCTGGGCTTGGCCGCCTCCCTGGCCACGAAATCCCCCGATCCTTCCGGCGTGGTCATGAACCTCCTGGTTCAGTTCGGCTGGGCCATCCCGGCCCTTCTGATCGTCCTTTTCTCTACCTTTACCACGACCTTTTTGGACATCTATTCCACGGCGGTGTCGAGCCTGAACATTTTCCCCAGGCTGGGAGAGCGAAAGGGGGTTCTCATCGGTGGAATCCTCGGGACTGCCACCGCGCTCCTCTTCCCGACCCTCCTCAACTACGAACACTTTTTGCTCTTCATCGGGGCGATGTTCTGTCCTCTGTTCGGGGTCGTTCTGGTCGACTACTTCCTGTTGCGGAAGGGGATTCTGGAACCAGGAGATCTATACCGAAAAGAAGGCCGGTATTGGTTTTGGAAAGGCCTGAATCCCCGGGCGCTTACAGCCTGGGCCGCCGGCTTTGTCCTTTACCTCGGTTTTTCACCCCTCCTCCTGGACAAAGTCCTGGGCATCCAGACGGCATTTCCGTGGGCCTTGGGCTCCTCTTTGCCCAGCATGGGAGCCGCCGCCCTGATCTACTGGCTCCTGGGCCGCAAGCGAATTTAAGAAAGGGCTGGCAATTTTGGAATTTGAAAAGAGGGGTAAGATATCCCCGTCTACCCTTTACTCTCGCAAATCACACTCCTACCGGACAATTGACTTCAAAATTGAACTTTGAAGGTTTGACCCCTAATACGCCGGCTCTTCAAAGCGATAAAATGTTACGAATTGATTATTCCGTGGCCATCTTTTTCCCCAGCTCGTAAGCCTTATCCATGACTTCCAGGTTGTCTTTGATCTTCCCGGCCTCCCAGGCGCTTCCGTAGACCATTCCAACAATGGTCGCATTGATGAAATTCAGGGCGTCCTGGAAAGTACGCAAGGCGTTCACCGCTCCCGAGGTGAAAGGGTCCGTGTCCGCATAGGTCAGGACAATCCCGAACTTTTTCCCCTTGAGGGCATATCCCTCCGGGCCTCCCAGGGCATACCAGCGGTCCATGAAGAGTTTGGTCTGAGCCGAAACCGTGAACCAGTAGATGGGGCTGGCGATCACGATCCCGTCGGCCTGTCGGAGCTTCGGGAAGATATCCTTCATGTCATCATCCAGGATGCAGTCCGTGTCCGTCTTATCCCGGCACGTATCACAGGCATCGCAGGGCCGAACATTCATGTCGTGGAGGAAGAAGCCTTCCACCTCTGCTCCGGCGGCCTTTGCTCCAGCTTCAACCTGTCGGGCAAGGATGCTGCTGTTTCCCTCTCTTCTCGGGCTTCCCATGAAAATCAGGATCCTTTTTCGGCTCATGGCCTCCTCCCTCCCCTTTCCATAAATGTAGGCTAGAGAAATAATACTCCATTTCTTGGACTAGGGGAGGAAAAATGCGGTAGGGGCGGTTCGCGAACCGCCCCAACTGGCTCGCACTTTTTACGGCTCCGACATATGATAAGATAGTTCATCTTATTCAAGGGAGGAAATGCAAATGAAGAGAGGCGCGTATCTCTCGGGAAAGTCACCCGCTTTTTTTCTCCTATGGATGATCACTCTCCCGGGGGCCTTTCACCCCCATCAAGCCTCGGCGGCGGAAGCGCAGAATGTGCGGTTCATCGGGCACAACGACCTGCAGGGCCGGGACAGCCTGCAGATCGTCCTGAAAGGAAACTTCGCCTACCTCGGCCACCACCGGGGAGAGGCTTTCAATCCGTTGACCGGAAAAACCGAGCCCAACGGAACATCCATCGTAAATGCCGCCGACCCTCAGCAACCCAAAGTCGTTGCTCACATCCCCGGCAGAAAGGGAGCGGAGAGCCGGGCGGTTCAGGTGGCGATTCAATATTTTGACGGGAGGGACTATCTCCTGCGCAACCAGGAATCGGGCGAGTTCACTGGATTTGAAGTCTGGGATATCACCGACAAGGCCTATCCCAAGATGGTCTCCACCATCAGCCCCCTGCAGGCGGCGCACAAGAGCTGGTGGGATGCCAAGACCGGCTATGCGTACCTCTCCGGGACCCATCCCGGATGGAGGGGACAGCATCTGATCATTTATGATCTTCGGAATCCCTACCAGCCCAAATTCGTTTCCAACTGGGGCCTGCCCCAACAGCGGCCCGGGGGTTCAGGGGGCGATGGGGTCAGCCTGCATCATCCGGTCATATCCGGCACCCGGGCGTATCTTTCCTACCTGTACGGCGGGGATATGGTCATCCTGGACATCGCCGATAAAGCCCATCCCAGGATGATCTCTCATCTGGATTTTTCCCCTCCTTTCTCCGGAATCCACACCACGGTTCCTTTCAGCGCGATGAGAGTGTCTAATTACACCAAAGGCCAAGGGGACGTGCGCAATTTCCTTGTCCTCAGCGAGGAATCCTTCGCCTACAACTGCCAAGAGCTCAGGCGGCAGATGTACATTGTGGATGCCACGGAAGAAAGCAACCCGATCCCCATCGCGATTTTTAAAGTTCCCGAGGGGGATTTCTGCGAGCGGGGCGGCCGCTTCGGCCCCCACCAGCTTGCAGAGACAAAAGACGGGGAGATCATCGATGGGACGCTGCTCTATGTGGCCTATTTCAATGCCGGATTAAGGGTAGTGGACATTGCCGACCCTTACCATCCCCGGGAGGTCGGCTTTTATATTCCGGATCCGGTCCGATCGGCGAAATCCCGTGGATCCAGAATCATCCAGACCAATGATGTGGACCTGGATTATCGTGGGCTGATTTATATCACCGACCGCGCCGGGAATGGTCTTCACATTCTAGAATTCACGGGTGGCAAATAATAACCTTCAATCAATACTTCAGGATCTTCACATTCAAACCGGGGTCGTTGATCCTTAATAACTGATACACTTTGTTGGCCTCCTCTAGCGACGAATACCGGGAGTACGCTAAAACATAATAGCCTTTCCGAATCTCAAACACACCTAGGTCCTTGGGTGAGTAACGCTCCGTTCTCTGTCTTTCCTCTCTTAATTTCCTGTAGTCCTCCCAGGCAGTTTTTTCACTTTGGTATTCACCGATGATTACCAGATAACCGTGCGCCTGAGCGAAAAGAAGGCGTTGATCTCCTTCCTTTTCTTCTGCCCAGGCCAAATTCCTGAAATTTATTCCCTGCTGTTGGCCCGAGGGAGGGGTAAGACGGATCGGCTCTCCTGGAGCGCTCTGCAGCTGGGGCGGATTCAAAACCACACTGGTTAAGCTCTCCTTCACGTCCGATATTTTGCTCACCGCCTTGAATTCCGTGCTCAGGTTGCTCACCGTGGCGATGAGAATGGCGGGGATCCCCAAGGCATAGAAAAATATATCCTGTGGCCCTTTTTTTTCAAACTGGTTGGCGAAGAGGATGGAAGTGATAGCGCCGACTAAAATACCCGTTAAGAGTATAGCCAAATAATTGGGCGGGTCCAGGTGCAAGCCCGGGTTTAACAGGGCTGGCAGGAGCTGCATAAAAAGAAATGGGGATATGGCCGCTATGAATCCAATGGTGAAGGTAATAAAAACATTACGAACCATATTCGGATTGGAGACCATGGACTCCTCCTTTCTCCTTTCGTGGGTCTAACTCCAAAAGCTCGGTGGCAGAAACCTTTGTGTGCCCGCCTCTTTGCGGCCGCCCGTAGAATGGGCAACCATCACGCGCTTCGCGTGATTGCCCGTACACTTGCTTTGCATATTTTTTAATAATTTTTATCTGCGTTTATCCGCGTTCATCTGTGTCCTAAAACTTTTTGATCAGCTCCTTGA